>Ga0334898_1000011_pt1 | contig 397538 bp, 382 predicted proteins | sample GraSluR3_MG_10_FD_207228 | JGI IMG/M metagenome (GOLD analysis project Ga0334898, IMG submission 207228) | Sludge microbial communities from methane-producing bioreactor in Wageningen University, Netherlands - Granular Sludge_3_08-R3 | ecosystem: Engineered > Bioreactor > Anaerobic >...
ATATTGGTTTGTGGTGATTCAATTATATCAAGGTTGGGGCTTATGCTCATTCTTTTTTTGCAAAAAATTAAAAAATGTTGAGATAACCATTTCTAGTTACCCCAACATTTATTATAGAACCATAATTTATTAAAACTACCGTTATTCTAGCATAAATAAGCATATTATACAACATTATTTTGTTTACACATGTGCATTTATATGATAGAATTTTATAAACGATAATACTGATATTGAAAGGTGCTGATTTTATGAAAAACATCTTAAAAAGGTTTGTTCCTAAAGCTATAGTAATGCTATTTTTGATTTTGATAATCCCAATCAAGTCATATTCCTTAACATATACTCCCCTTGAGTATGAGTTAACAAATAGTTTTACTACCACAAATAATGAGGCTGCTTATTTGAATGTGGCAATCGATGATATAAACGATGCTATGACAATAGAATATGATACTCTTTTAGATAAAGATTATTACATCATCAAAATTACATGTTATGAATTGGACACAAGCGGAACTAATCAAATAGCCGTAAAATATGCTGATACTTGTTGGTCTTCAGGGGTAATTACCATGGATAACCATAGCTTTATGGAGAGCATAAATTTTGAAGATATTGATTTATCCATTACAGAATACTTGGATTCTCCATATAAAATATTAATAAATACTTATATTTTAAATGATCCCGGAGAAGAACTTAATAATAATAATAATATAACCAAGGGATTGGAACTTAAATTTAACGATGGTGTCCCTGGCATTGTAATATATGATAAATGCTCTACACAAAATGCTAGCATAAGGGATAAGGGAAACACTTCAACTATCAGCCCTGATGCTTTCTTAGATGTTACTTTAGGCACAGAAAGCTATTATGAAGACGGCCAGTATGTACTAACCACGGATACACAGGTAAATTCCATCAAAGCACTTTCCAACAGTTTGTCAAGCGGTTGTGAAAATGACTATGATAAACTATTGGCTTTCTATAAATGGATAACCGAATACACCTACTACGATTATGACGGAAAAGCTGCAGGTAATGTGGAAGTTAACCCATACAGATTGTATCAGCAGTTTTTAAGTTCTGGCGGTAATTCTGACGGAACCTGTGATACATATATAAACGGAAGACCTTCTGCCAGTATGAAAACATACTGTAACGGTTATTCTGTTATGCTTATAGCTCTATCAAGAGCCCAAGGTATACCTGCAAGAATGGTAAGCGGTCATTCCATTGCTCCTGTTTGGGATGTATGGGAAGATGAAGACTTTACTGACATAGACCATCATTGGGTCGAAGCTTATGTTAATGGGAATTGGATCGTGATTGATGCAAATGCCGGAACAAGTAACCGATTTGAAGACAGTACATATAAATATTGCGGAACTTCTAGGTACACAAATTTTGATATGACGGATGAATGTTTAACTAATGCACATTACTATATTGAATACGCCAGGTCAACATTAGATATAGAATTTTTAACAGCTTCAAATGATGTTAATCATTTAAAATCCTATTTGACCGGTAAAAATTCCTATGGTTATATAAGAGGGACATTAATAAATAGCAATTTTAATGCAGAAGACAAATCCACATGGACAGATAACGATACTTATAAAATGAGTTCTGACCAGTATGGAAATCTAAAGACAATGTTTATAAGCGGAGCCGGTTTGGACAAGGAAGACAGACTGGGAGGTTATTTGGATTTGTCAAATTCCGAGGGTTTGTTATATGCCTCTTTATCATCCCAGGAGTTAACAGGTGTTAATTTAAGAGGATGTGAAAATTTGGTAACTTTGTATTGTTCATGGAATAAAATACCTAGCTTAAATCTATCAGAATCATACAGTCTCACATATTTTTCTTGTACCCATAATCCAACCAATTATATCAAATATAGGGATGCTTCCAATAAATTAATAACTTTAAGCGCATGGCGTGGAGGATATATTGAAGGTATATACAGTAACGGATATTTAACCATTAATGCTTCACCTCTGCCAGGCTATAAAACATTAGGTATATATAATAGCAGTGGATACAGACTAACTTCAAATGATACATACACTTTTAAACCTACGGGCACCCTATATACCACAAGATATACGGTTACAACATCCGGCTACCCAGGATATACCTTAAAATTAGGGAGTAACGATGGTTCCATTAGGCAAAATTGCAACAAGTCAATAGAAACCAGATTAAAGCAATTGGGATATTTTACGCCAACTCCAGATACATATTATGGCACTGCTACCCGTGATGCTGTCAAGGCTTTTCAGGCTGCTAACGGCATTAAAATGACCGGAGAAGTAAACAGTTACACTTGGAGTAAGCTATATTCTACTTCATGCAAGTCTATGACCAATGCAAGTTTTTATAAAACATTGGATGTGGGTTATTCAGGTACCAAAGCATACTTGGTTGAATATAGATTAAAACAGCTTGGTTACTTTAGTTACACTCCAAATACTTATTATGGTACCGCTACCCGTGATGCTGTTAAGGCTTTTCAAGCTAACAACGGAATCACACTCACCGGCAGAATTACCAGTTATACTTGGGGCAAAATATTCTCCACTAATGCTAAATCAATAACTAATGCAAGCTTCTATAAGGAATTAAAACTAGGTTATTACGGAACTAAGAATTATCTTGCAGAATTTAGATTAAAACAGCTTGGATATTTTAAGTATATTGTAAATTATTATTATGGTACAGCTACTCGCGATGCTGTTAAAGCTTTCCAAGCAGATAAGGGGCTTGAAGTAACCGGAATAATTGACGAAACAACGTGGAATAGTCTTTTCTAAAATACTATATAAAGAAACAGGATTTCAAGAGTTAAATCAACTCATGAAATCCTGTTATTTTCATCTAACTTGGTTTAAAATTTATCTTATATTTCTAAAGTACCCCACAAAAAACAATACTGCTAATATAAATCCTTTTTAATATCCAAATACTCTTCATACTTATTAAAATCCGTTGTATTGTCTTTAAGCTTAATAAAGTCTTTACTGATTACTTTATCATCATATGAAGCATTGGTATAAGATGCATATACCTGCCAACCTATACATTTTTTAATCAATCCTTTTTTGTAAAGTGTTCTTACATTATCAACATGACTTTTGAAAATGTTGCCGTCTTTTACCTTAATAGCAACAATTGATTTTTCTGTTCCAAAGAATATTAAAGGACTATTCTTTATATCAGTATTCACTATGGTATTCATTGCATCATTACTATAATATGTATCACCATACATAAAACAAACATTATCTTCGATCAGCTCTTCGGTAAATCTATCTATCTCCAATACATTATTCTTAGGTTCATATCTCGTAGAGTCCTTTATCTCATATCTTTTATCATGGGATGTAATAATAATATCGGCTTTACTGTCATATTCTTTTATTAGCCTTACGCTACGCTCTAGTAGGGTTTCATTACCCACTTTTACCAGATGCTTTGGTATTCCTTCAGCATTCGCCCATCTAGTGCCTTTACCGTCGGCCATGATTATGTATTTCATAATATTACCTCAATCTTTATTTAATAGCCCTATGATGCCTATAAAAGTCCCCTAATTCTCCATATCTTTGTCCGCCCCATAGCTGAATTATATTTACTCCCGAAGAAGTGTTGGCTTCAATTACCGATATCCCATCAGGGGTAATAATTATATCCCAAGCTATAAAGTACATATAAGGAAGCTTGTTTGTTAATTCCAGCATTTCTTTTTTTATATTCTCCCAATTGGGAATTATAACCCCTTCAATTGGATTATTTGAATCCGGATGTTTCTTAAAAACATTCAGATTATGAAGGCATCGGGCTTCACTAAGCTCCCCGGTATCCAAATCAATTTTAGATACCAAACCTCCCCTACTTCCGTTATCCACAGGTATAGTCTCTTTGGTTCCAATTCTTTGTACAGCAAAAAAGATTTTAAATTCATTGGTATGTATATCCCTAAGGGTTATCAACCTTATTGTATTAAATGTTTTATCATATAATCTGTTGGCATAATCATGCTGATTTACAGTTTCACATAATATCCATTTCTTATTTTCCTTTAGATGCTTTATTATTGATTCCCTATCCACCGGCTTTTCATCGATGTAATACTTATTATCTTCATAAGCAAATCTATATACGCCGGTTCCTTTACCTGCCCCATATGGTTTCATGAAAAGGTTGTTTTCTTTTTCTAATATTGACATAACATCATCATAAGACAATAGGCCTTCCCCCATATTGGAAACTATATCTTTATGCCTTAAGGCAAATATTTTGGGAGTATTAACATATTGCTTTAATATCTCAGTGCAGGCAATTTTATTGTTCATCAAAAAATCAAAGGGTTCATTAATATATCTTGATCTATACCAATCAAATTCTGATAAGTATTGTTTTTTATCGTTGTGCTTAAAATCATATAGAATATATTGATCCGCAAGATAACCTCCAAATATATTGGCCCTAAGCTTTGTAAAAAAAGATACCTTGTATTTGTTCCTTACGAATATAATTCTTCTCCAGTATAAGAGAAACAATTTACCAATCTTTAAACATTTTTTTAAAAATTCAAGCATATTACTCCTTCATATATGCCTCTATCATCTCAATAATTTTTTTTGTTGAATTACCAAGTTCAGAAGGCAAAAACCTTTCTTTATAGTTTTCAAATACTTCATAAGGATATTCACCCTTATTCAATTGGTTTGCTAAGCTTTTTGCATCTTTAAAACACAATTTAGGATACTCTTCATTTATCAATAGGTTAAGTCCGTTACTGCTAATATATTCTTCATAATCAAAGATATAGTAGTAGGTTTTTTTATCAAGCAATGCCCCTTCTATTGCTATGGCAGAATAATCTGTTATCAAGTATTCACAAGCCGCCAACAGCATCTCTGTAGTAACATCATTACAATTATAGAATTTTGAAGTATCAAAATCAAGGGGAGAATTTGGATGAGCCTTTATGACTAAATGGAATTTATCAGTATCGATTTCATCAAGCAAATCATACCAATCAGCATAATATCCCCTTCTAAATGTAGGTGCATACAGCAAAATCGGTTTTGAACTAAGCTCAGGGTATTTTTCATAAACTTCGTTTATGTATTTCCCTTTATTATCAAGCATTCTATCAATTCTTGGTAAACCATAATTTCTGATTATTCCCTCATCAATATTAAATGACTCACAATAGTACTTATTCCATGCCTTTCCACCGGCCACAACTATATCATAATTCCTATGCATGTCCATAGCCTTTGATGTTTTAAGATCTCTTCCCGAAGATTTATCCAATGTTTGATAACCCGATTTTTTGATTTTGCCCAGGGCATGCCATATTTGTATAACCTTGAAGTTTTTGTTTTTTAACAAAGACACTCCCGGCCAATATGAATCCAAGACACAAACCTTGCTTCCTGCAAGGATCGTGATACTCTTTAAGGAATATATAATCAGCTTAATCTTTGAAATTATATCTCCGTCATCTCTAATGCAAATATATTTTATATCATACCCTTTAAGACCGGCCATGATCATTTTAAAATCATCGCTCAAATGATCAGACTGCCTACTGAGAAAAACTATTCTATTTTTTTTCCTTAAAAAGCCCTTAAGTAAATTATATTTAATATTTACCAAGAGCTTAAATAATTTAATAAATAATTTCATATCATCTACCACTGTTAAATATTATGAATTCTTTTTGCTTCTTCACAATCCGCTACTATTTGCTTAGAAAGCTCATCAATACTGTCGAATTTTTTTTCATCCCTCATCTTTTGAATAAACTCAACTCTGATTTCTTTATTATATAATATTTTGTCAAAATTGAAAATATGGGTCTCAACATTCTTTTCGTATTTACCTATGGTAGGTTTTACCCCCACATTAGTGATGCTGGGATAATCAATGCCATTATGATGACAAATGGTCACATATACTCCGTTTGGCGGAGATACCATTTTTTTATCAATATATATGTTTGAAGTAGGAAATCCCAACTTTCTCCCAAGTTTATTTCCCACTACGACCTTACCACCCACAACATAATTTCTTCCCATGAAGGTTTTACACTTGATCATTTCGCCCTCTTTTATTAAATTACGTATCAAAGTGGAACTTACTATCTGGCCTTCTATTTTTATGGGTTCTAAAATATGGATTCCATATCCTTTTATAATACCTTCCCTCATTAAAACCTCAGGAGTCCCTTTGGCCATTTTACCAAATCTGTAATTAAATCCACACACGGCCTCCTTCATATTCATTTTATTAAGTAATATATTATCCACAAAGTCTATGGCTTCTGTATTCATAATCTCTTCATTGAATTCGATATTATATAGATAATCCACACCAAGTTCCCTTATTATTCTGGCTTTTTCACCGGGATATAGTATACTTTTAACTTCCTCTCCCTTACCTAAAAAGTTTCTTGGATGATTGGAAAATGTAAAAACAGCAGATTTTTTACCTGCACTTTTCGCATTTCTCACCGCCCTAAATATCAATTTTTGATGCCCCAAATGTACCCCGTCAAAATTCCCCAAGGCAATTACAGATTCCTCCACATCAACAATTTGCTCCAATGAATTAAATATTTTCATTTATTTCACCAACCACCTTTTCTGCCTTATAGCAAAATCTATCATTTTCATATATAGCTACCCCTAAAAAATTATCGGATTTTATTTGATCTGCATATATTGCATATTTATCAATTTTATCCGTATTTTTTATCTTTACCACATTTCTTAAAGGTATTCTTTGTCCGTTTATAAATCTCTTGGCATATTCCTTTTCCATAACACACTTACCTAATTTATCCAAAGGATAATCCATAGGCTTTATTGCTTCTTCCAGTTCTTTTATATCAGAATTAATGAAGTAATCCAATTCCATTGCATCAGAAATCTTAAAAGCCCCTGTGGCAGTTCTTGCAAGTTTTGTCATTGTCCCTTGGCACCCCAATATTTCTCCGATATCCCTACATATGCTTCTTATATATGTACCCTTAGAACATGAAACATCAAAATTTATTATACCCTCTGATAAATCTATATTATTTATCTCAATACTATAAATATATGTTTTTCTGCCCTTAATTTCAACATCTTCGCCTTTTCTTGCATAATCATAAAGCCTTCTGCCGTCAACCTTCAATGCTGAATACTTTGGAGGCACCTGTATAATCTCTCCGTTAAAAGCTCCAAAAGCTTTTATGACCATTTCTTTAGTAACCCCTGAATAACTGTTTTTTTCCAAAACCTCTCCGGTAATATCCAATGTATCCGTAAGAATTCCCAAAGCCATTTCACAATTGTATGATTTAATATCATAATCCAGATATTCAATAATTCTTGTGGCCTTACCAAAGCATATGGGAAGAACACCGGTGGCCATGGGATCCAATGTTCCCGTATGTCCTACCCTTTTTATTCCCAGCTTTTTTCTGACAATATTTACAACATCATGGGAGGTCATATCTTTAGGCTTATTTATATTTATAATCCCATTAAGAATTTCCATTATTTATTCTTATTTCCTCAATCAATCTATTTTTTATCATATCCGCCGCAGTTTCGATATCCTCGTCTATAGTACATCCCGCTGCTTTTATGTGACCTCCGCCACCAAATAGTTTAGCAACCCTGGCCACATCTCCATTGGCTTTAGCCCTAAGGCTTACTCTGGTTTTGGCAGGTCCGTCTTCTTTTATGAGAGCTGCTATTTCAACACCGCTTATTCCCCTTATGGTCTTTACGATACCCTCTGTCTCATTCATTTTACAGCCGGTCTTGTTTAATATATCCCTTGTAACCATACCTATTGCTACTTTGCCGTCTTCCAAAAACTCGAGTTTTTCCAGAACCAATGCTTCGGTTTTTATCCTGGCCCAGCTGTTATTCTCATAAATATTAATGCTAACTTTATTAGCCTGTAATCCGTATTTGTATAAATCAGCCACTATCAAATGAGCCCTGGCATCGGTATTAGAATATTGAAAATTACCTGTATCCATGGTTATTGCCGTAAAAATACTATTGCTTATTTCCCTGTCGAAATTAACCTTCAATTCCTTTAGCAACAGGTATATCAGTTCTCCTGTGGCAGCGGCATCAGGTTCAATTATGTTGTAATCGGCTATACCTTTACTTGTACCATGATGATCGATACACATAGTTATATCGGCATCAAAAAATTTGTCAGCCCTCTTGGGAAATCTTCCCGTTTCTCCGCAATCCACACAAATATTAAGGTCAGGTCTAATAATAGTATCAAAATCCGTTATAACATAACCGTTATCAAGAAATCTAAGATTATCGGAAATTTCATCCTCCACCAGTATATATGCATTTTTACCTATGCTTCTTAAACCATGGCATAAGGCAACAGAAGAACCCATAGCATCACCATCGATGTTGATATGGGGAAATATGAGTATGCTGTTTGATTTTTTAATTACTTTAGCCAACTCCCTATATGTATTATTCTTCATCCTTATTATCCTCTTTACTTATATCCAAATTCTTTATGATTTCTTCTATGTGTCTACCATATTCCATCGAATTATCAATTTTAAAGATCAATTCAGGTGCGTGTCTTAATTTTATACTCTTGGCAATTTCCCTTCTAAAAAGTCCTTTAGCACTGTTTAATCCTGCCAATAGCTCTGCTTCAGCATCTTCCCTGTCATCATTATTTGAAATTAACGGCATAACATAACATGTGGCATAGCTATAATCAGCAGTGACTTCCACCGAAGATATGCTGATAATCCCTAAAAGTCTTGGATCCTTAACTTCAGTTAAGAGCATTTCACTTATTATTTTTTTTATTTCCTCGCCTAGGCGACCTTGTCTATGATTTTTTCCCATATTAATCACCCCACTAATGATTAATAGCCATAATTTACACTATGGCTATTTTCTTTTTTATTTTTTTATTTCCACCATATGGAAGCATTCAATTATATCATCTATTTTAATATCATTGTAGTTTTCAATTCCGATACCACATTCATATCCCTGATTAACTTCCTTGGCGTCATCCTTAAATCTCTTAAGAGATGATATCTTGCCCTCATGGATAACTATTCCGTCCCTTACAAGTCTTACCTCGGCATTTCTTACAACTTTGCCTTCAGTTACATAGGCACCGCCTATTATTCCTATATTCGGAACCTTGAAAGTTTCCCTGATCTTAACCTTGCCTAATACTTCTTCCTTATATTCAGGGTCCAGCATACCAATCATGGCATTTTCGACATCATCTATAATATCGTAGATAACCCTATATGTTCTTATTTCCACATCGTCCTTATCTGCCATATTTATTACCGCAGTGGTAGGCCTTACATTGAAACCGATTATTATGGCATTTGAAGTTCCTGCCAGCATTACATCCGATTCAGTAACGGTACCTACTCCCGTATGGATAATATTTACTTTTACCTTATCATTTGATAATTTTTCCAATGAGCTTACAATAGCACCCACTGAACCTTGGACATCACCTTTGATAATTAGGTTTAATTCCTTAACTTCGCCTTCCTGTATCTGAGTAAACAGCTTCTCTAAAGTAGTGCTGGCATTTCTTGCCAATACCTCTTCCCTTTGTTTGCTCTTTCTGTTTTCGGCGATTTCTCTGGCTGTTCTGTCTTCCTTGGTCACATTGAACTCATCTCCGGCCAAAGGCACATCAGTTAATCCTAATATTTCCACAGCTGTTGCAGGTCCTGCCTTCTTAATGGTTTCTCCCTTATAGTTTGTCATAAGTCTTATCTTACCCGAACAAACACCGGCAACCAAACTGTCTCCAGAATTTATTGTACCATTGGTAACCAGTAAAGTAGCTATAGGCCCCTTTGCTTTATCAAGTCTGGCTTCTATTACAGTACCCATTGCCAACCTATTTGGATTAGCCTTAAGCTCTAATACCTCTGCCTGTAATAATATCATTTCCAGAAGATTAACAATTCCTTCTCCTGATTTTGCAGATACAGGTACAGCAATTACATCACCGCCCCAATCTTCCACCAGTATTCCGTGTTCCGTCAAATCCTGCTTTACTCTGTCAGGATTAGCTCCCGGTTTATCCATCTTATTTATTGCAACAATAATAGGCACTCCTGCCGCTTTAGCATGACTAATGGATTCTACGGTTTGTGGTTTTACGCTGTCATCAGCAGCCACAACCAGCACTGCAATATCTGTTACATGAGCTCCTCTGGCCCTCATTGCCGTGAAAGCTTCATGTCCCGGAGTATCCAAAAATACTATTTTTTGTCCGTTAATATTTACTTCCGAAGCTCCTATATGTTGGGTAATACCCCCGGATTCACTGGAAGTTACATTTGTTTTTCTAATGGCATCAAGCAGTGATGTTTTACCATGGTCAACGTGTCCCATTACAGTTATTATTGGTGGTCTTGTCTGAAGATCCTTTTCGGTATCTTCAAAGCTTTCTATGCCCAATTCCTCTTCAGCCTCTTGCACATTGCCTATTACAACTTCTATTCCCAAATCATCTGCTATTATTTGCACTATGTCCCCATCCAAATTTTGGTTTATGGTTGCCATAATACCCTGCTTCATCAAGCTCATAATTACAGTTGATGCAGAAAGCTCAGTTTGTTCACAAAATCCCGCAACGGTAATAGGTACATTTATTACTATAGTACCTTCCGGCAAAGTTTCTTCAATAGGAATATTTTCCGTTTCCAAACCCTTTGGCTTATTCTTTCTTTTATGCTTAACCTGTTTCTCTAAGGATCTCTCTTCAAAATACTTTTTAGGCTTAGGAGCTCCATTTTCAAGCTTCGCAAATTTATTTCTTTCTTTGTCCTTGCCTTTAGTGTCATTTTTTACAACTTTTTTGCTAGGCTTAACCTCGATTTTTTCCTTTACATCACCATCATTCCTAGGCCTCCTAGGTGCAGGTCTTCTGTCTTTAGAATCATCGGCATCCTTATCTTTAAAATATGGAGGTTTATTATCCCTGTAGTTTCTGTTTGGTTTTTCTCCGGGCTTGCTGGTTTTATAATCCTTATTGCGATTATCCCTATTATCCGGCCTTTTATTATCCCTATTATCCGGCCTTTTATTATCCCTGTTAAATTCTTTTCTCTCAGGCTTTCTCTCAGGCCTATTATCTGTCCTCTTCTCAACCTTTTTTTCTTCAGGCTTAGGCTGTTTAGTGGAATCAAAAACCTTTTTGAATCTCATAGGTTTATTCGGAGCATTTTTATACTCTTCCTCGGGGTTTTTAACAGCTTCTTTTTTTTCTACCGCTTCCTTTGGCTTTGTTTCCTTTGCTTCGACCTTCTCTTCTTTTTTAGGTCTATTGTCAAAATCAGCAGGAATAACAGGTTTGCCCACAGGAGGTTTTGCTCTGTTAAAGGTTTCCTCGTTGATTATTGGCTTACCCATAGGTACTTTCTTAGGGGATACTCTGCCAGTATTTTTGCCGGCGCCGTTTCCCTCAATATGCTCTATACCTTCAATGAATTTCTTTACTTTAACTGCGTCATTTTCATTAATAGTGCTCATATGACTGCTGGCTTCAATCCCCATTGAATGCACCTTTTCCAAAAGGTCTTTGCTTGACATATTAAGTTCCTTTGCTAAATTATGAATTTTTATTGACATAAGAATATCCTCCTTTCGATATTTTTGTAGTTTGTTAATTTTTTCATTTTGTTTTCTCTGTTAAAAATAGCTAACACTCCTTATCTTCTAAGGTTAATTCTTCCACAACCTTATTTATCGCTTCCTCATTAAAATTAGTCTTAAAACATCTGTTAAATGCTTTCTTTTTCACAGCCGTTTTAATACATTCGCAATTATCGCAAAGGTATACCCCTCTGCCTTTTGCTTTACCCGTTCTGTCCACTTCAAGATTGCCTTCATAAAATGCTACTCTGACCATATCATTTTTAGGTTTTTTTTCCTGGCATCCTATACATGTTCTCATAGGAATTTTCTTGATTGACATTTATTCTATTTCCTCCGACTCTTCGTCAACATCTTCAAAAGACTCAAAATCAAAATCACTTTCTTCCAGTTGTTCTCTGCTTTTAATATCTATTTTCCAGCCACTTACCCTTGCCGCTAATCTAACATTTTGGCCTTCTCTTCCTATTGCCAATGACAATTGATGCTCGGGTACCACTACGGTTGCCGCCTTGTCTTCTATTGATATGTAAACTTCCTCAACCTTAGCAGGACTTAAAACATTCTTAATTAGAATTTCCGGGTCATCGTTCCATACGATTATATCTATTTTTTCTCCGAAAAGCTCATCCACTACATTTTGTACCCTTGAACCCCTGTTACCAACACATGCTCCCACAGGATCCACATTTTCATCATGGGACATAACAGCTAGCTTGGTTCTTGAACCGGCTTCCCTGGCTATTCCCATAATTTCCACTGTGCCATCGGCAATTTCCGGAACTTCAAGTTCAAACAGCTTTTTAACAAGACCCGGATGTGATCTTGATAAAAATATTTGAGGACCTCTTGTGGTTCTCTTTACGTCCATAACATAAACCTTTATATCTTCATTTACCTTAAGTCTTTCCCCGGGAACCTGCTCAGATGCAGATAAAATACCGTCAGTATCTCCTATGGTTAAAAACACCGTCTGATTACTTATTCTTTCAACCCTTGCAGATACTATTTCCCCTTGCTTATTTACAAAGTCATCATAAGCATTACCTCTTTCGGCTTCTCTTATTTTTTGTACCACAACCTGCTTTGCGGTTTGTGCCGCAATTCTTCCAAAATCCCTAGGTTCCACCTGATATTCTATAACATCACCGATTTGATATCTTGAGTCATAGGAAAGGGCTTCTTCAATGGAAACTTCCATCATTTCATCCATAACCTCTTCCACAACATCTTTTCTCATAAGTACGGCAATCTCTCCGTTCTCATTATCTACTACAACTCTGACATTTTGGTAAGCACCATAGTTCTTTTTGTATGCCAAAACCAAAGCAGTCTCTATTGCTTCAATTATCTCATCCTTTGATATGTGCTTTTCTTTTTCCAAATCATTTAACGCTTTTATGAATTCAACGTTCATTTTTTCCTCCTAAAAAACTATAGCTAAATTTATCTTTGCAATCATTGCCTTGGGCAATTCCATTGTCTTATCATCCACTTTAACCACAACATTACCGTTGATGAGCCCCATAAGCTCACCTGTTATCTCTTTCCTGTTGTCAAGAGCCTTGTATAACTTAATCTCCACTATTTCGCCGCTGAATCTATCAAAATCCTTATCGTTTATAAGTTCTCTGTCCATTCCCGGGGATGAAACCTCCAAATAGTAATTTTGCTCTATTAGGTCAAGCTCATCTAGTTTCGTGCTTAAATATTTTGAAACCTCTTCACAATCAGAAGTTCCGACATATTTTTCGGAAGCATCTTGGCGCTTTTCGATAAACACCCTGAGATACCAATCCTTAGCTTCCTTTTTAAATTCCACCTTATATAGCTCTTTGTCGCTGTCCTTTAAAAATTCTTCTGTTATTTCAATTACTTTATCTTTTACATTTATTCCCTTTGCCATAACATACCTCATATAAAATTCAAAGAGTGGGATTCCCCACTCTTTCGCTCTGACATATCTTACTGAAAGATTATATCATACCAAACCATTTAAATCAACCCTTTTTTAGATATCAAAGATTGATATTTGAGCAGAATCGGGTATTCCCAAAAATACATCGAAACCGTTCAGTTCTTCAATATTTGTACTTGAAAGCTTAGTTCTTACCCTCACATCTTCCAATGTTTTAAAGCTCTCCTTTTCATTCTCTTCATAAAGGGATAGGGCGGCGGTCTGACCAAGACCACTGATGGCTGCATAAGGCAATCTAATTTTGCCTTCATCAATAGTAAACTTTAAAGCTTGAGATTTTCCCAACATAGGCGGCAAAAACTCGAATCCTCTGGAATACATCTCATAGGCGACCTCCATAATTGTAACTTCGTCAAGTTCTTTTTTGGTGGCATTTTTACCCATTCTTTTTACCTCTTCCATCTTTTCATAGATGGCATCAATACCTTTTAATATTATCTTGGCATTAAAGCTGTCGATTTTTGTGGTAAAATATGTGGCATAAAATTCAATGGGATAATATACTTTAAACCAAGCCATCCTAAACGACATCATAACATAGGCTACAGCATGGGCCCTTGGGAACATGTACTGTATTCTCTTACATGATTCAATGTACCAATCAGGTACATTGTGCGCCTTCATAATCTCAAGCTGTTCTTCCTTAAGGGGCTTGTTTTTCCTTACATCTTCCATTATCTGAAAAGATATGGCATTGTCAATACCCTTTAATATCAAATAGTTCATAATGTCATCCCTAGTGGAAATAACCTCTTTCATGGAAGCTATTCCCTTTGTTATAAATTCCTGGGCATTATTAAGCCACACATCCGTACCATGGGAAAAGCCGGATATCCTTATAAGCTCGGACATGGTGGTGGGATGTATGTCGTCTAGCATCTTCCTTACAAAAGAAGTCCCAAACTCCGGTATGGCATAACTTCCATGGGTGAATTTGTAGTCCTTGTTCAGTATATTTAAAGCCTCGGTGCCGTTGAAAATACTCATAACTTTTTTATCACTTAAATCAATGGAAAGGGGATCTACTCCCGTCAAATCCTGCAAATATCTTATCATTGAAGGAATATCATGACCCAGTATATCCAGCTTTAGCAGATTCTTTTCGATTTTATGGTAATCAAAATGTGTTGTAATTATATCCGTATCTGTGGCATTGGCGGGATGCTGCACAGGACAAAAATCATATATTTCCTTATCTTCCGGTACAATTATAATGCCTCCGGGATGCTGCCCCGTTGTTCTCTTTACCCCTTGACACCCAAGCTTTAGCCTGTCCACATCATATTTATTGAATTCGTAGTTATTATCCTCCAGATAATGCATTACATAGCCGTAGGCCGTCTTATCAGCTATTGTGGCCACCGTTCCTGCTTTAAACACATTATTCTCACCAAATATTTCTCCCACATATTTATGGGCGGTACTCTGATATTCTCCTGCAAAATTCAAGTCTATATCAGGTTCTTTATTACCCGTAAATCCCAAAAATGTAGCAAAAGGTATATTATACCCGTCTTTGTTTAATGCTTCTCCGCATTCAGGGCAATTCATATCCGGCATATCCACACCACAATCATATTCGTTTAGATCCCCCCACTCAATGTATTTGCATTTCGGACAAATATAGTGGGGGTTAAGGGGATTTACCTCAGTGATTCCTGCCATAGTAGCAGCAAAAGAAGAACCCACAGAGCCTCTGCTTCCCACCAAATAGCCGTCCTCCAAGGATTTATTAACAAGCATCTGGGCAGAAACATACATTACCGCATAGCCATGGTTTATTATGGAGTTAAGCTCAGTCTCCAATCGCTCATTAATAACCTCGGGCAATGGATTCCCATAAATCTTATGGGCGTTATTAATACAAGTATTCCTTAGGGTTTCATCTGCTCCTTTTATTTTAGGAGGAAATTTGTCATTGGCTATCGGCATAACATCCTCTATCATTTCAGCAATTTTATTGGTATTGGTTATAACCACTTCAACAGCCCTGTCTTCTCCTAAATATTCAAATTCCTTAAGCATTTCTTCGGTGGTTCTAAAATATAGGCCCTTGCTGTTTGATTCCTTATAGCCAATACCGCTCATTATTATATTTCTGAATATATATGAATCCTCATCAAAATAGTGGGAATCAGTGGTTGCCACCGTCAATTTCCCAAGCCTATCTCCTATTTCCAATATTTTTTTATTAAAATCCATTAATTCATCTATGGATTTTACCATTCCTTTTCTTATCATGAAAGAATTATTCACCAATGGCTGTATTTCCATATAATCGTAATAGTCTGCTATCTTTAATATTTCTTCCATAGGCATATTGGATGTAACAGCCCTAAAGACTTCTCCTGCCTCACAAGCTCCCCCCAGAATTAAACCTTCCCTTAGTTCATTCAATACGGATTTGGGAATTCTGGGTCTTTTATAGAAATAGTCAAGGTGGGAATACGACACAAGCTTATATAAGTTCCTGAGCCCCTGCTGATTTTTTGCAAGAATTATTATATGATTTGTACCACGTTTCTTGTAATCTATACTTCCATCCTGTGATATGGCATCCTTATCATCATACAAATAACCTTCCAGTCCATATATCACCTTAATTTCTTTACCCTTTTTTAAGAGTTTTTCTCTTATATTTGCAGCATCGGGGAAGGCCTGAACTACACCGTGATCAGTTATTGCCACAGCCTTATGCCCCCAATCAGCAGCAGTTTTTATCAACTCAGTAATATCATTAAATCCATCATTATCGCTCATCTTAGTATGAACATGCAGTTCAACTCTTCTACCTATCCTACATTCGTCTTTCCTTAAGTCCGTCTCCGTTTTATTAATTTTATTTGCCATAATAACTAGGGATTTCTCATATTCATCAAACTTTATATCACCATTTACAAGAAGTGTATCCCCTTCTTTTATGAGTTCATCCAATTCTTTGAATTTCTCACTGCTTAAAAAAAGCTTACAGCAAAATGAGGTCTTCTTATCCGTTAAAAGTATGTTGAAAATAATCCTGCCGGATTTTATTGCAGTGCCGCTTTTATGAAAAACCAAGCCTTTGATATTAATTTTTGTCATACTTTCCCTAAGTTCGGTGAGGGGTACTATTTCTCCCGTTATTTCACCTCCCACCAGAAAATTGCCAATGGCAGGTTTATCTGTCATTCTTGTCCTTTTTGAAAATGATGATTTAGAAGACTTAATATCTTTGGTAGCACCTTTAATTCTTACTTCATTTAGAGCTTTCTTTTCAAGCTCTTCTTCCTCCAGCTTATACTCTTTTATCTTTCTTGTGGTATCTTCACATAAATTAAACCTAATATTATATGACAAATTAAGTCTTTCTTCTATCTCTTTTTCTATTTTACTTGCTATGCTTTTATTAAGTCTTTGGGTATTCACCTCACCAACTGATTTTATTACCATGTTCTCATCGAATACATCTATGTCATTTGTTCTAATAAATCTCAGTAAATATTTATCATTACTTTTTAAACTATCTGACATGTATGGTATATATGTCTTTATGGCTTCCAAATCACTTATCACCATATCATCGTATTCGTATTTTATTACCACATCCTTAATGTGATCAGAACTGTTTAGTATTTTATATTTTAAGAATTTGTGGGAATCATATGGTAAAACAAAATTGAGCCTAATGTTCAAATTTATAATTAGACTCTTTTTATCTATATATGAATCCTCAATCCTTAGATAAAGTTTACTTTCGTTTATATTAAATTTTTCCCCTAAGTTCTTCCAATCAATTAAATCGTAAATAAATCTTTCCATCCTAATCCTTTTCTATTATGTCCATTAACTCACTTACTATGTTTTTCTCATCAACAGTCTTGATTATCTCACCCTTAGCAAATATTATTCCTTTTCCATTGCCACCCGCAACGCCGTAATCAGCTTCTCTGGCTTCTCCCGGTCCGTTTACTATACAGCCCATAACAGCCACCTTTAAAGGTCTTCTAGTTTCCATGGATTCAAGTCTTGCCTCTATGTCATTTGCAAGGGCTTCCAAATCTATTTTTGTTCTTCCGCAGGTAGGGCATGATATAAGCTCAATGTTCTTTTTCCTAAGACCTACCGTTTCCAGTATTTCCTTTGCCAGTCTTACTTCCTTAACAGGGTCAGCGGTAAGGGAAACCCTCATGGTATCTCCAATACCCGCCAAAAGCAGACTCCCTATTCCTATGGAGGATTTTATCATTCCGCTTTTCAATGTTCCGGATTCCGTTATTCCGATGTGAAGCGGGTATTTGATTCTTTCTTTTATCAAAAGATGACTTTCGTAATTCATTTTTACATCAGAAGATTTGATTGATAAAACCAAATTATCATAATCAAAATTTTCGATTTCCGCCAGTGTTTTTATGGCACTTTCAACTATTCCCTCCTTTGTGACTCCGCCGTATTTATGCAGGATTTCTTTTTCCAATGAACCGGAATTAACTCCTACTCTGATGGGAATATTCTTCTTTTTAGCAAAATTTACTACTTTCCTTAAATTTTCCTTATCTCCTATATTGCCGGGGTTTATCCTTATTTTATCAGCACCGTATTCCATTGCCATTATTGCCAATTTATAATCAAAATGTATATCCGCCACCAAAGGCATTTCTGTTTTTTCTCTAATGGACTTTAATGCCTCCGCAGCTTCAATATCGGGTATGGCGATTCTGACAATCTCACATCCCGCAGCTTCAAGCTCATTTATTTGCATAAGCAATTCGCTTCTGTTTTTTGAATTGACATTGGTCATGGACTGTATTGATACAGGTGCTCCTCCGCCAATTTTAATATTTCTACATAATATTTGTTTAGTCATAATAATCCTCAATTAAATAATCTAATAATATCATTCCATGTTATAAGGAGGAATAATAAAAGCAAAAGAAGCATACCCGCTGTATGTACTTTACCCTCTAAGTCATCAGATATCATATTACCTGTTATACCCCTTATTATTACAAATATTATTCTTCCGCCATCCAATGCGGGCAATGGTAATAAATTGATTATTGCAATGTTTAAGCTTATTAATGCAGTTAAATAAAGAAAATATGTAAAACCATAATCCTTGGTATCCCCCACCAAAGACACAATCCCCACAGGTCCTGATATATCATCTTTACTTACTCCGCCTGTAATCATCTCCTTAAAGCCTGTAAGTAGATTCTTGTTCATATTCCAAGTTGCAGGCAAGCTGTATCTGATTCCTATCAAAGGACTGTGATCAAGCTTAGAGACTATCCCAATCACATATCTTTCGTCATCATTTAGCACCGGGGTCACATTATATGTGTAGGTATTCATATCCCTTTTTACCTGTATTTCAAGGGGCTCCCCATTACTATTACCAATGCTTAATGATACTTCTCCCCAATTATCAACTTCATTGCCATCGATTTTTATTATCTCATCCCCTGCCAAAATTCCCGCATTATATGCAGGTCCTTCCTCGTCAACGGATTCCAAAACATTTGTAGTAAGCCCGGTGGCACTCAGCGCTATCCCCATTACTATTATGGCAACTAATACATTCATTGTTGCTCCGGCTATTAACACAAGTATTTTTTGCCACCATTTTTTATTATTAAAAGCCCTTGGGTTTTCACTTTCCTCATTTTCCCCTTCCATGGCACAATATCCCCCAATTGGAATTGCTCTTAGAGAATAAAGGGTTTCCTTTCCCTGCTTTTTATATAGGGCAGGCCCCATGCCGATGGAAAATTCATTTACCTGTACTCCTGCTAATTTTGCAACTATAAAATGCCCCAGCTCATGGGGAATTATCAATATACAAAATAGAATTAATGTAAGTAATAATGTTTGCATTCGTCACCTCATACAATCAGTTCTTTTGTCTTTGCTCTAACTTCCTTGTCCAGTTCCATTATATCATAAAGGGTTTCCGATTTTCCTTTTATTCCCATGTTCATAACCCGTTCTAGGTTATTCTGTATATCCAAAAACCCTATCCTTCCGTTTAGAAATTCATTAACCAAAATTTCGTTTGCACCGTTTAATATCACTGTGGCACCATTGCCTTCTTCCAAGGCTGCATAGGCAAGTTTTAGGCATTTAAATACGTCTTCCCTGGGCTTTTCAAAATGCAAAAGTCTGCCTTCTTTAAGAAAATCAAGACTTTTACCATTATAGTTAAGTCTGTTGGGATAATTAAATGCTAAACCTATGGGAATTCTCATGTCCGGAAGTCCCAATTGAGCCATCACGGATGTGTCATCAAATTCCACCATGGAATGGACTATGCTTTCGGGATGGATTACCGTTTCAATTCTATCCCCGCTAATATCAAATAGCCATCTGGCTTCAATTACCTCTAGGCCTTTATTCATCATTGTAGCAGAATCAATGGTTATTTTTTGACCCATGCTCCAATTGGGATGATTTAATGCCTGCTGCAATGTTACATTCTTTAAATCCTCTAATGATTTATTTCTGAAGGGTCCTCCGGAGGCGGTAATTATCAATCTCTTGATGCTTTTATGTTCATTTCCCATCAAACATTGGAAAATAGCGCTGTGTTCACTATCCACTGGAAGTATTTTCACATTTTTTTCCAGAGCTAAATCGGTTATTAATTTACCTCCCGTTACCATGGTTTCCTTATTGGCCAAAGCTATATCAGTGCCGTTTTTGATTGCATGGTAGGTAGGCACCAATCCACTTATTCCCATCAATGCATTTAGTAACAAATCGCAATCAGCCTTTGCGATTTCAATTAAGCCGTCCTCGCCATGGTAAATTTCCACATCCCGATATTTGTTTTTAAGCATAAAGGCATCAGCTTCTTTTTCCACGCATACAAACTTAGGCCTATGCTTTTCCATCTGTTTTTCCAATTGCGAAATGCTGTTCCTGCAGCTCAGCCCCAATACATTGAATTTTTCATTGTTTTCTTCGATTATATTTAGAGCTTGGCATCCGATGGAACCGGTACTTCCCAGTATTATTATATCCTTCATTTTCACTCCGTTAAATCATAACCAGGGTTATATAGTAATAAACAATAGGTGCCATGAATATTACACTGTCAAATCTGTCCATTATTCCGCCATGGCCGGGTATTAGATTACCGTAATCCTTAACTCCCATTTTCCTTTTCATTGCCGATGCGGTGAGATCCCCAAATTGCGACATAATACCTCCGATTAAGCCCAGTATTAAGCAATGTAATAAAAGCTTGGGTACAATGAAGTAACCGAAAACTCCGCTAAAGAGAATACTTCCCAAAGCTCCTCCTACTGCCCCCTCTATGGTTTTTTTCGGACTTAAATTTGGAGCCAATTTGTGTTTACCAAAAAGATATCCGGAAAAATATGCCATTATATCTGTAGAAAATGCAGTAATAATTACGAGCCAAATAAGTACCCTATATTCTCCTATGCCATCTAACAGTAATATATGGTATAGAAAAAAGACAACATATATCAATCCGATAATTGTGGATATCCCGTCATTTATACTTCTCTTAGTTACATCCATTCCATAAATCAAGCCGGCCATAACTACCAATATAATCCATAATAGAAGGAGATTTTTATCATCCCCCGTAAACATGTGTATTGCATATATTGCCAGTATCCCGGCATACCCTATTTTATACGACGGCATAATCTCGGCATTTTTAAAGCCATCATAAAATTCCTTTAATCCGATAACGGATATCAAAAATCCTGCGGCGGTTAAAACATAGCCTCCAAAATACAGCAGCAATACTAAAGGAACCATTATCAGTCCTGATAAAACTCTTGTCTTCATAATTTTATTTTCTTCCTCCAAATCTTCTGTTTCTTTTTTGATAGATTTCGATTAATCTTTCATATTCAGCTTCATCCATATCCGGCCAAAGGATTTCGGAGAAAACAAATTCGCTGTAAGCGCATTGCCATAACAGATAATTTGACAGTCTTTCCTCTCCGCTGGTCCTTATAAGTAAATCAGGATCAGGAATATCCATTTCCCCTGTGTAAAGGTTTTTAGCAAGGTCTTCTTCGCTAATACCGGTTTCGCCGCTTTCTATAAGCTTATTCACCGCTCTTACTATTTCTGCTCTGCCACCATAGTTCAAAGCAATATTAAAAACCAAACCATCATTATCTTTGGTTTTTTCCATTAGCTCCATCAGCTTATTTTTTGCATTTTGAGGAATTTTATCATAGTCTCCTATGGTATTTACCTTAACATTATTGTCTATAAGCTCCTTTAACTCACTGTTTACATATTTTATGAGCAAGCTAAAAATACCATTTATTTCATCATTGCTCCTTTTCCAATTTTCAGTGGAAAAAGCATAAACAGTCAAATATTTTATTCCCAGCTTTTTAGACGCTATAACTATTCTCTTCATAGCCTGCATTCCCGCATTATGTCCTAAAGCTCTGGGAACATTTCTTTTTTTAGCCCATCTGCCGTTTCCGTCCATTATAATTGCCACATGAACCGGCATATTATTCTTATCAAGCATATTCACACCTTATTTAAATAACGTGGCATTCGCCACGTTAGATATTATACTTCCATGATTTCCTTATCTTTTTTCTCGATAATACTATCAACATCTTTAATGGCTTTATCAATAATCTTTTGAATGTCATCCAATCCGTTAGCCAACTCATCTTCTGTTATTTCGTTATTCTTTTCTTTTTTCTTTAAAACATCATTTTCTTCTCTTCTGATATTTCTTATGGCTACTTTGCAATCCTCACCGATTTTCTTGACATCCTTTAATAGTTCTTTTCTTCTTTCCTCAGTAACAACCGGTATGGAAAGTCTTATACATTTACCGTCATTATTAGGATTTATACCAATATTAGCCATATTAATGGCTTTTTCGATATTTTCTATTGAACTCGCATCAAATGGTAATATCATAAGGGTTCTTGGGTCCGGTACAGAAATATTGGCCAAGCTTTTAAGCGGTGTCATGCAGCCATAATAGTCGACCTCCACCCTATCTAGTATTGCAGGGTTTGCTCTTCCCGCCCTTACTGCATTTAATTCTTCTTTTAATACATGTAAACTTTTTTCTATTCTTTCTTCTAAACCTAAATGTGAATGACTCATAATTTCCCTCCAATTATTTTATAAGTGTTCCTATTTTTTCTCCGTTTATCGCTTTCATCAAATTGCCTTCTTCCGCAATGGCAAAAACATGAATTTTAATATCATTATCCTTACATAATGTAGCTGCGGTAAGATCCATAACCTTAAGGTCTTTATCTATAACATCCATAAACTTTAATTCATCATATTTAACAGCATCGGGGTTGGTCTCGGGATCATCGGAATAAACCGCATCCACATTCTTAGCAAGAAGTATAACCTCTGCTTCGATTTCCGCTGCCCTTAATGCAGCAGCAGTATCTGTGGAAAAGAAAGGACTTCCTGTACCTGCTCCAAATATTACCACCTTACCCTTTTCCAAGTGACTGATGGAACGTCTTCTTGCATATGGCTCCGCTATCTCCTTCATTTCTATTGCGGTCTCCACAACCGCAGGGCAATCTATTGACAGCAAAGCATCTTGTAATGCCATGGAATTCATAACCGTTGCCAGCATCCCCATGTAATCCGCCGTAGCTCTATCCATAAAGTTGCTAGTTCTGCCTCTCCAAAAATTGCCACCGCCCACTACAATACCAACCTGAACACCAAGTTTGTTAATATCCTTTATTTGATTGGCAACAATCTCAGTGGTATCGGGGTCTATCCCGAATTTGTTTTTGCCCGCCAATGCTTCTCCGCTTATTTTGATCAATACTCTTTTATACTTTACCGCCATATAATCACATCCTTCATGCTTATTTAATTACATCTGACATATAAGTAACCGTGAACTTATCACTGTTATTTATAATTTCCAACACTTCTTTATATTCGCTGTCGGCATTACTGTTCATGCTTCCAGTTAATAAACTAAATATGTCATCTTCTTCCTCAGGATATAAATATATTACATCACAGTATTCCAATTCTTTATCCCGTAGTAAAGAATTGATTGCATAATCATAATCTCCTATATCATCTATTAAGCCATTATTCAGGGCCTGTTTTGCGGTATATATCCTACCATCACCCAAAGCCCTTACCTCTTCAACGGAAAGATCCCTTCCCCTTGAAACGATTTCCACAAACTGCTCATAGGATTCATCCACAAGACTTTGGAATATTTCCCTTTACTCTTTTGTCATCTCTTCAAAGGAGTCTCCCATTGCTTTATTATCTCCGGAAGTGATGTTCTCGGATTTCACTCCTATTTTTTCTAAAAGCTCGGTAAAATCGTAAAGTCTTCCTATTTTAACTCCTATGGACCCTGTCCAGCAGTTCCTGTTGGCAATAATTTTTTCACTTGGAGCTGCTATATAATACCCTCCGGAAGCCGCCATAGAACCCATGGCAGAATATATGGGTCTTCCCGTTTCCTTATATTCCATAATCTTAAGATATAACTCATCACTGGCATAAACGCTGCCTCCGGGAGAATTAATCTCCAATATCAAGGCCTTGTTTTCTTCATCGTCTATTAATTGATCCAGTGCATTCAGTGTATAATAATGATTATATGATTCACTGCTCAAAAGGGAATCGGAAACATCGGCTATGGTGCCTTCCACAGTTAATACCGCTACATAATCTTGGCTGTAATCAATAACCGTTTCGGAATCATCTCCATAAATCAAATCATTCATTGCGCTATTACATGAAACGCCTAAAACAATTACGGCAAGTATAATAATTATAAATATTATCAAGCCCCTTTTTTTGGATTTTTTGGTTTTTACTTTATTTTCCTTGTAATCATCATAGCTTATTTGATTCTCATTCATATCTACTCCTAAATTGCTTTTGTATCAACTTCCTCAAGCAGCTTCTTTATAAATTCATCAACATCAAGGGTACCTAAATCCCCCACCTTATTAGATCTTACTGCCAGAGTATTATCAGTAGCTTCTCTTTCACCAATAACACAAATATATGAAATCCTTTGGTTTCTGGCCTCCCTAAGCTTATAACCTATTTTTTCGTTTCTTACATCAAGTTCAACCCTAAGCCCGGCTTTTTCCATTATTTCCTTTATTCTTTGGGCATATTCAGCCTGGGCCTCTGTAACAGTTAAAAGCCTAACCTGAACCGGAGCTATCCATAATGGGAATTTACCTGCGGTATGTTCGATTAATATTCCTATAAATCTTTCTATGGATCCAAATATTACTCTGTGTATCATAATAGGTCTATGTTTTTCTCCATCGGAGCCAACATATGTTAAATCAAATCTTTGAGGCATCTGTAGATCCAGTTGAATTGTTCCGCATTGCCAAGTTCTTCCTATGGAATCCTCCAAATGAAAATCCAGCTTCGGGCCATAGAATGCTCCGTCTCCCTCATTTAGAATATATTCAACACCTATCTCCTTCATGGCTTCACTTAAAGCATTTTCTGCCATATTCCATTCTTCATCGGTTCCCATGGAATTATCAGGTCTTGTGGACAGTTCAACAAAATATTTAAAGCCAAAAAGCTTGTAAACTTCGTCAATGAACTTAGCCACGCCTATTATTTCATCTTTTATCTGTTCCGGCAACATAAATATATGGGCATCATCCTGGGTAAAAGTTCTGACCCTCATAAGTCCATGCAAAGCTCCCGATAGTTCATGTCTATGCACCTGTCCTAATTCTCCCACTCTCATTGGAAAATCCCTGTAGGAATACATCTTCCTTTTGTAGGCTATCATAGCTCCCGGGCAGTTCATAGGCTTGATTGCATAATCTTCTTCGTCAATCTTGGTAAAGTACATATTATCTTTATAGTGATCCCAATGTCCCGATGTTCTCCATAACTCCTCATTCATAATCAAAGGAGTTTTTATCTCTTGGTACCCATGCTTCTTATGTTCCTCTCTCCAAAAGTTCTCCAAAGCATTCCTTATTACCATACCATTTGGCATAAAGAAAGGAAAACCGGGACCAACATCAGTAAGCATAAACAAATCCATCTCTTTGCCTATCTTTCTGTGATCTCTTTTTTTAGCTTCTTCTATTTTGTTTAAATATTCATCCAGTTCTTCTTGGGAAGGAAAACAGGTGCCGTATATTCTTTGCAGCATCTTTCGCTTTTCATCTCCACGCCAATACGCTCCGGCAACACTGGTTAATTTAACTGCCGTAATCTGACCTGTGGAATCCATATGAGGACCTGCACAAAGATCCACAAAATCCCCTTGTTTATAGAAAGAGATAATAGCATCCTCTGCTAAATCCTCAATAAGCTCAACCTTATAGTCTTCATTTCTTTCCGCCATGAATTTAATTGCATCTTCCCTTGGAAGCTCGAATCTCTCCAGCTTATAATTAGCCTTGATTATTCTTTTCATTTCCTTCATGATTTTAAGTAAATCCTGATCATTGATCTTATAATCAAGATCTATATCATAGTAAAAGCCATCCTTAATCGACGGCCCAATTGCAAGCTTAGCTTCGGGCCATAGATTTTTTACAGCTTGAGCTAAAATATGTGAAGTGGTATGTCTGTAATTACTTCTAATCTGTTCATTTTCAAAATTAATTTTTTCCTTTGCCATAATATTCCCCTCTTTAATATATTTAAGGTTTTTAACCTAATACTTCATACTATCTTAAAAATAATACCATATTTTACCATTAAAGTAAACATTTAGAGGTGTTATATATCAGTAAATTTCATGAAAAAGGCATGGGATTAAATAAGTCCATTTTATATTGTTTAATCTTATTAAAACTTATGTTAAAATCAGTATGGAGGTAATGAGATGAAAAAGTATATATTAGCGTCAAAATCGCCCAGGAGAATTATGTTATTAAAGGATTACGGTATAGAAGCAACTTCTATGCCTGCCGATATAATTGAAAATCCGCCTGTAAAAGATGATTATGTCAGCACCGTCATGTATTTGGCATTAAAAAAAGCCATGGCAATTTATATGGGAGGAGAAACCGAAGGCTATGATATAATAATCGGCTCCGATACTGTTGTTTATACGGATAAAATACTGGGAAAGCCTGCCACAAGGCAAGAAGCTTATGACATGATAAAATCAATTTCAGGTAAATGTCATATCGTTTCAACAGGTATAGCTGTAATTGATATTAGTAGGGATATAAAATATGTTTCCCACGAAGATACAAAAGTATATATCAAGAATATGTCAGAATCCGAAATATTGGAATATATTGATACAGATGAACCCTACGATAAAGCCGGGGGTTATGCCATACAAGGTTTGTTTGGCAATTATGTTGAAAGCTTTAAGGGAAGCTATACTAATGTCATGGGACTTCCCAAGGATAAGCTTATGAAAATGCTGGATAGCATTCGATAGATTTACTAAAATACAAAACCGAGGGAATTCCCTCGGTTATTATATTACTTCTATTTATTTTGTTGCCGCATCATATAAAGCTTCTGCTTCATCCCAGTGCTCTATGATTTGAGGTATAACTTTATATAAGTCACCTACGATACCATAGTCTGCCACTTCAAAGATAGGAGCATCCGGATCTTTATTGATAGCTACGATTATATCAGAAGTCTGCATACCAGCTAAATGCTGTATGGCTCCGGATATACCGCAAGCAAAGTAAATTTTAGGTTTTACAGTAGTACCTGTTTGTCCAACCTGGTGAGAATGATCTATCCAACCGGCATCAACTGCTGCTCTGGAAGAACCCACAACTCCGCCAACCTTATCGGCAAACTTCTTGATTAATTCGAAACCGGAAGCATCTCCTAAACCTCTACCACCGGAACAGATTATATCCGCATCTGTAAGTGATACTAATTCTTTTGCTGATTTAACTACTTCTAATACTTCGATACGAATATCATCAGCAGACAGCTTGTAATCAACCTTTACTAGCTCACCCTTAGCGCCTTCAACCTTATCTCTCTTCTGCATTACGCCGGGACGTACTGTAGACATTTGAGGTCTTGTGTTCTTACATACGATAGTAGCCATTAAGTTACCACCAAATGCAGGACGAGTCATCTTTAATCCTTTGTCAGGATCATTAGGGTCTAATGTAGCAGTATTTAATGTAGTGTTTGCTTCTGCATACTCGATATAGTGTTTAACACTGATATTTAAGTGAGTACAGTCAGCTGTAAGACCGGTATCCAGTCTTGCTGCTACTCTTGGTGCTAAGTCTCTACCTATGTGAGTAGCACCTAATAATACGATACTTGGTTTGTATTCATTGATAGTATCTACTATAACTTTAGTATAACCATCAGTAGTATATTTTTCTAATAATGGGTCTTGAATCATGTATGCTTTGTTAGCACCATAGTCAAAACATTCCTGAGCCAAATGGTCGATGTCATTACCAACTAAAAGTGCGCACACTTCAGTTCCTTCACCGATTTCTCCAGCCAGTCTGCAAGCTTCGCCGATAAGCTCTAGAGCTACATTCATCAACTTGCCATTTCTCTGTTCTGCATAGACCCAGATATTTTTGTAATCTGCAAATTTTTCTGACATGTTTAATCCTCCTATATAACGTGCTTACCTTTTAAGCCGATTAGTAAATTAGTTGCTAATTCTTTATCAGTATCTCCTTCAACCACAATACCTTTGCCCTTTGGCTTTGGTGTGAAAGATCTGAATACATTAGTAGGAGATGCTTTTAAACCAACGATGCTTCTGTCAACATTGATATCATCCGCATTCCATACTTTAATGTCTTTATTCTGAGCAAAGATTCCCTTGATATGCATATATCTAGGCACGTTTAACTCTTTAATAGCAGTAAGCATGCAAGGAGTCTTAATCTTGATTAATTCATAACCGTCTTCCATCTTTCTTTTTACAGTGATTTCTTTACGATTATCATCCATCTCAAATTCTTCTACATATGTTACCTGAGGTATGTCAAGCTTTTCAGCAATCTGAGGACCTACCTGAGCAGTATCTCCATCTATTGCCTGTCTACCTGCAAGGATTAAATCATAATCTCCATTTTCCTCAACATATCTTTTAATTCCGGCAACTACTGCGTTTGAAGTAGCCCATGTGTCTGAACCACCAACCGCTCTGTCACTTATAAGGATAGCGTCATCTGCTCCCATTGCTACACACTCAAATAGCATATCTGCTGCTTGAGGAGGTCCCATGGAAACAACTGTAACTGTTACGTCGTCATACTTATCCTTGATTGCTAATGCTAATTCCAAAGCATTGGCATCATCGTTATTTAAAATACTAGGTACACCATCTCTGATTAGAGTTCCGGTTTCCGGATTTATTCTAATTTCGTTTGTATCAGGTACCTGTTTTGCACAAACTATAATTTTAAATGCCATATCTAAATTTCCTCCTTATTTATTATTTGAATGTATGAGCTGCAATAACTAACTTCTGAACTTCTGAAGTACCTTCATAGATTTCAGTAATCTTAGCATCTCTCATCATTCTTTCTACAGGATAATCCTTAGTATAGCCGTATCCACCATGGAATTGTACACACTTAGTAGTTACATACATAGCAGTTTCTGCAGCATATAATTTAGCCATAGCAGAAGCTTCACCATAGTTCATGTGCTTATCCTTCATATCAGCTGCCTTGTAAATCAATAATCTGGCTGCTTCAATTCTTGTCTTCATTTCAGCCATTTCAAAAGCCAATGCCTGGAATTGAGATAACTTCTTACCAAACTGTTTTCTCTGTCCCATGTATTCTACAGTAACATCAAATGCTCCCTGTGCAATACCCAGTGCCTGAGAAGCGATACCTATACGTCCACCATCTAATGTAGAAAGTGCAACTTTAAATCCTTCACCGATTTTTCCTAATAATCTGTCCTTAGGAATTCTGCAGTTTTGGAAAATAAGCTCTGTTGTTGAAGATGCGTTAATACCCATCTTATCCTCTGTCTTACCGATAGAGAAACCAGGATCGCCTTTTTCAACGATAAATGCACTGATTCCGCCATGAGTTTTCTTAGCTTTGTCTGTCATTGCCATAACAACGAATGTTTCAGCATATCCACCATTAGTGATAAATACTTTTGCTCCGTTAAGCACCCATTCGTCACCGTCTAATTCTGCTCTTGTTTGCTGTCCACCAGCATCTGTTCCTGCACCCGGTTCTGTAAGTCCAAATGCACCTAATTTCTTACCACTTAGTAAGTCAGGTAAGTATTTAGCTTTTTGTTCATCATTACCATAGTTGAAAATCGGCCAACAGCAAAGTGAAGTATGCGCTGAGCAAATTACTCCTGTTGAGCCACAAACTCTAGATAATTCTTCTACTGTAATAGCGTAAGAGATATGATCTCCTCCTGCTCCGCCCAGTTCAGTAGGAAATGGTATTCCTAATAAACCATACTTAGCCATCTTCTCAACTGTTTCAGTTGGGAATCTATGCTCCTGATCTATATCAGCAGCTAATGGTTCAACTTCATTAGTAGCGAATTCTCTAACCATTTGTCTCACGAATTCTTGTTCTTTCGTTAGTTGAAAGTTCATGTATATGCCTCCTTAAATATTAATAACGGCCCTTTTTAAAGGGATAATAAACCGTATTTACATAGCACTGCTATTAACACATGCATTACCATTTAAACATATTTTTAACAATATTTCAAGAGTTATTATTTATTAAATTTATGCAAGTTTTTACCGTATCTATAAGGTGATGCAAAAACGACTCTTAACCGTTAATGTGAACCATTTCTGCCTTATTTACAGCATCATTTATTAATGCTTCCACATCAAGTTTACCCTCCGACATCAATATCCTTTCCAGCTTCGGTTTGGTCACCGGATGCTTAGGTAAAAATACCGTGCAACAATCTTCGTACGGAAGTATTGATGTTTCATAGGTTTCTATTTCCTTTGCCTTATCCATTATATCTATTTTATCCATGGCTATAAGAGGTCTCATTACGGGAAGATTAACACTGGCATCGGTAACAACTAAGGCCTCCGCCGTCTGACTGGCCACCTGACCTAGGTTTTCTCCTGTTATCAGCATCATACATTTATTATCAACGGCAATTCTTTCCGCAATTTTCATCATAAATCTGCGTACCAAAATAGTAGTCTCTTCTTCGGGACATTTCTCAACAATTTGTTCTTGTATTGGTAATAAATTAACAATATGAAGCTTGATGTGTCCGCAATAGGTGGAAATAATCCTGACCAGCTCCTCAACCTTTTCCTGAGCCCTTTGGCTGGTATAAGGATAGGAATGATAATGGACAGCTTCAATGACCATTCCTCTCTTTGCCATCATAAAAGCAGCAACAGGGCTATCTATTCCTCCGGAAAAAAGCACCAGTCCCTTTCCGTTGGTACCCAGGGGCAATCCACCAAAGCCCTTTATCTTGTCCTGGTAGATATATGTTCTGTCTTGTCTTACATCAATAAAAAGCTCGCAATCCGGATTATGCACATCAACCTTTAAGACCTTACAGCCCTTAAGAACATATGCACCCATTATTTTTGCTATCTCAGGAGAAGTTGTGGGAAAGTTTTTATCTGCCCTTTTGGCTTTAACTTTAAATGTCTTTATTCCTTTTTCTTCTATCAAACCCAACATGTATTCCACGGCGGCTTTTCCTATTTCATCCAAATTACTTTCCGCTTCCACCGCAGGACTTATCGATGCTACACCAAAAACCTTTGAAACCCTCCTAATGATATCAAGTTCATTAACGGTTTTATCGGATTTAATAAATATAAGGCCTTCATGCCTTTTGACTTCAATATCCTTTATGTCCTTAAGGCTCTTTTTGATTCTTTCCACCAGCATTCTTTCGAAATATGGCTTATTGGTTCCCTTTAATGCCACTTCACCACATCTTACTATATATATATTCTTTTCGTTCAAAGCTTCCTCCTATCTGAAACTACCAAGTTTTCTAAATCTTTCCACAGCTTTTTTTGTTTTATCTACCACTATATCCATTTCTTCCCTTGTGTTAAATTCAGAAAAGCTAAATCTTATTGCACCTTCTATATCTTTTTCCCTAAGACCCATACTGCTTAGCACATGGCTTTTACCTTTTTTGTTTGATGCACAGGCAGAACCTGTGGATACAAAAATTTCATCCTGCTCCAGAGTATGCAGCAACACTTCACCCCGGGTTCCCAAAAATGATACATTCAGTATATAGGGGCTGCGTCTACCGTAATCTTCTATGGAATAACCCAGCTCTAAAGCACCATTTATCCTGATATCGCCAATCTCATTTAATAAGCCCTGCGTAAAATAACTGTTCATTTCTCCCATTCTTTGGTTTACTTCCCCAAGGTGATCATATGAAATATTTGCTGCCAAGGCCATACCTATTATTGAAGACGTGTTTTCGGTGCCGGATCTTACCCCCAACTCCTGACCTCCACCGTATATTAATGGTTTCAGATTCAAATTTTCTCTTAAAAGCAGAGCCCCTATTCCCTTAGGACCATGGAATTTATGACCGCTTATTGATATCATATGGGCCTTCACATTATCCAGTCTCATCTTTCCGAAAGCTTGGACAGCATCCGTGTGTAAAACAGCACCGGGAGACACCTGTTTCATCAATTCATATATTTGATTTATAGGCTGTATTGTTCCGGTCTCGTTATTTACAGTCATAACGGATACCAATGCAGTGTTCTCATTTAACTCTTCACCAAGTCTTGATATATCCATTAATCCGTTTTGATCCACATCTATGTATTTCACTTCATTGCCTTCCGACTCAAGTTTTTTCATACTTTCCAAAACCGCCGGATGCTCTACTTTAGATGTTATATATCTGTTCTTGCTTCTATCTCTGTTTTTATATGAAAATATAGCCATGTTGTCAGCCTCCGTCCCCGAAGCTGTCATTATGACTTTATTTGCTTTTGTAATATCCGCAAGTTGTTTTTTTGATTCCGTAACCAATTTTTCGGCTTTCAATCCAAAAGAATGCAATGACGAGGGATTACCGTAACATTTTGTTGCCGTTTCCAACATCTTTAAACTGACCTCTTCATATTGCATGCTAGTTGCCGCATTATCCAAATATATCAAATCAACCTCCATTAAATAACGGTATTCAACCATCTTTTTTGATTATATCTTCTGTAAAACACAATTGTTTTAATTACTTCTCCCAAACCCACAAGAATAACCGCCATTGAAAGGGGCAGTCCAAATACGCTAACACTTATAAATGCCACAGGTACCTCTATCAGAATATTTATACCTACTTCCCCCACCATGCAATAAAGGGTGTCTCCCCCTGCTCTTAGTATTCCGCATATCAACATATATGAGATCTCACGGAAAATCAGTGTAAAGGAGTATGTAAGTAATGTTGCTAAAAGCACCGCCGTAGTATATTCATTGAAGTTGTAAATCTCCGCCACCAAAGGCCTTATAAGTATTACTAGGGCTGTGGTGATTATACTCATTATCCATGCATATTTCAAAGAATTTTTTGAGTATTCATATGCTTTATCAAGTTCTCTTCTACCCAAGGCCTCTCCTATTATTACCGCCGATGCATTTCCAAGGCCCATAAAGAATGCAATAAATAAATCCACCACCACGTTTACCACCTGCATAACCGCCAATGCAACGGGTCCTATTCTGCCATATGCCGCAAAGATTAAAGCTGTAGTTACAGACCATCCCGATTCATTTATCAAAACCGGCCATGATGTTTTAAATATCTTTCTCATCATTTCCTTGTCAAAGGAAAAAAGCTCGCTAAAGGATGCTTTAAACGGATGATTCTTAACGGAATATATGTATATGACAAGGGCCAGGCATTCCGCCCCCCTTGCGGTCAAGGTGGCTATTGCAGCCCCCCTAACACCCAATTCAGGGAAAAAGAATTTACCATAGATTAAACAGTAATTCAAAAATGTATTGCTTAATATTGCAAAAATATTAATTATTGTAACCGCCTTAAGCCTTTGCACAGCTCTGGAGTTAAATGCAATATTAAAGGAAATTGCAATCATGGGGAAGGATAATGATACTATACCGATGTATTCTGCCCCAACACTGATAACATATTCATCCGTAGTAAAAAATCCTATGAGTACTTCGGGAAACAGCAGGCATAATACCATGGATAGGGTTGAAAACAATATTCCGAAAACATAATCTATGCCCATTATCTTTCTTATGGCTTCAATATTTTTTACACCATAATATTGGGCCACATGGACTGATGCTCCACTGTAGAACCCAAAAATAGTAACTATTATTACCATAAAAAGCTGCATAGATGCACCAACCGCAGCCAATTCCTTCTCCCCAACGATACCTATCATAAGCACATCGATGAGATTAAGGCATACTGATATTAAGTTTTGAATAACTATCGGTATTGCTATTACAAATAGTTTTCTTCTAAATTCGCTGTTGTACGAATTTATGCCTTTAATAAACAATTCTCACCTCTATTAAACAAACCCCTCAAGAATTGAGGAGTTTGAATTTTTTATTTCGCATAATCTATTGCTCGAGTTTCCCTTATGACATTCACCTTAATGTGTCCCGGGTATTCAAGCTCATCTTCAATCTTTTTAGATATTTCCCTTGCAAGAAGTGCTACTTCATCATCCTTTACCTGATCAGGTTTAACAGCTATCCTAACTTCCCTACCTGCTTGTATCGCATATGACTTATCAACGCCCTTGGTTGTGTTAGCTATTTCTTCAAGTTTTTCCAATCTCTTGATATATGAATCTAAAGTTTCCCTTCTGGCTCCCGGTCTTGCGGCCGAAAGAGCATCTGATGCAGCCACCAATACAGCTTCTAAAGTTGTAGGCTCCGAATCCCCGTGATGGGCAGCTATGGCATTTATTACCTTATTGGATTCCTTGTATTTCTTACAGATGTTAACACCTATCTCCACATGGGTTCCTTCAACTTCGTGATCCATAGCCTTGCCTATATCATGAAGCAGTCCTGCTCTCTTTGCCATTCTGGAATCAAACCCAAGCTCAGAAGCCATTAATCCTGCCAAATGTGATACTTCAATTGAATGTTTAAGTACATTTTGTCCGTATGAAGTTCTATATCTTAGCCTACCAAGCAGTTTTACAAGCTCAGGATGCAGGTTATGTACCCCGGTTTCGAAGCAAGCCTGTTCGCCCTCTTCTTTAATAATGTTGTTAACTTCCTTGGTGGATTTGTTTACCATCTCTTCTATTCTTGCCGGATGAATTCTTCCATCAACTATCAATTTTTCCAGAGTCAATCTTGCTATTTCCCTTCTAACAGGGTCAAACCCTGATAGAATTACTGCTTCCGGTGTATCATCAATTATCAAATCTATTCCCGTTAAGGTTTCGATTGATCTAATATTTCTTCCTTCTCTTCCGATTATTCTACCCTTCATCTCATCATTTGGAAGGGGTACCACTGATACTGTTGATTCTGCAACATGGTCAGCCGCACATCTTTGTATAGCTCCGATTATTATCTCATTGGCTTTTTTATCAGCCTCTTCCTTTGCTTCTGTTTCAATCTCTTTTATCATTATAGAAGCATCATGCCTTATATCCTTCTCCAATTCCTTAAGCAGTATTGATTTTGCCTCTTCTCTGGAGTATCCGGATATTTTTTCCAGTTCCTCTATCTGTTTTTCAATATATCCTTCTATTTCAGCTTTTCTGTCTTCTAAGCTTTTCTCTTTCTTGGTTAAGTTATTCTCTCTTTTTTCTATATTATCAAGTTTTCTATCAACCGCTTCCTCTTTTTGAAACAATCTTCTTTCCGCTTTTTGTATCTCGTTTCTTCTTTCTCTAACTTCCTTGTCTACATCGTTACGTATTTTATGTGCTTCTTCTTTGGCTTCAATGATTTTTTCCTTTTTAATCGTTTCGGCATTGTTTTCAGCATCTAATATTAAGTTTTTAGCTTTTAATTCAGCACTACCTATTTCCTTTTCGCCTACGTTTTTTCTAACAATATATCCGATTAATAGTCCAAAGACTAAAGCAATAATACCTACAATGATTGACATTACCATTGGTGTCATGTATATTACCATCCTTTCATATTCTATTGTATCCAAGTATATATTAATCTATGTTAATTTATTATTAATTATAATCATGCATACTATGTTATTATAATATTAAATAGCAATATAGTCAAGTAAGGCATTAATAAAAGAAGAGAAGCACAAGCTTCTCTAATCTTCCATTATTCTATTTGCTATTTTTAAGAAATTCTTTGTTATGTAAGCATCTTTTTTGCTAACTATCGGTACTCCTATATTAGTGGAAATGTGAATATTTTCATCATAGGCAATTGCTCCTAAAGGTTTTGCTTTTATCATTTGATCTATTTCATCAAATTTTACCTCCAAACCCCTTTTTTCCAGCTGCAATACCGCTTTATTTATTACATAATATCTGTCTTTAATCCTATTCTTCCTAAGGAAGGCTTCCACACTGTCCGCATCCCTAATAGCCGCATAATCCGGTGTCAATACTATAATGCCTGTATCCACAAAATCCGATACAAGCTCCAGGTTGCTTCCTACTCCCGGAGGACCGTCTATTATGACATAATCAAATCTTTGCCTTAATTCTTTAAAAAGTATTCTCGCATTATCCTTGGGTATTGAATGCAAATCATTTATGGGGGATGCCGCTATTATAGAAAGATGCTTAAATTTGTCATCCTTTATTAGTGCTTGTCTAGTTCTGCATACGCCTTTTAATGCATCATAGGTGTCATAAACCACCTTACCTTCTAGGCCCAGATACATATCAAGGTTTCTCATACCCATATCCAAATCAACTATGACAACATTTTTGCCAAGGCCGGAAAGTACACATCCCAGATTTACTGAAAACATTGTCTTTCCCGTTCCACCTTTACCCGATGCTATTAATATTATTTTGCCCATGACTCCTCCAATAATTAGATTTCTCCCAAACTCTTCAAACTGACATATTTGCCGTCTCCGATTATTATATGGTCCAAAAGCCTGATTCCTATGATTTCACCTACGGAAATCAACCTTTTTGTCGTTTGAATATCATCATCGCTTGGGGTGGGATCTCCGCTGGGATGGTTATGTACTATTATTATTGCTGCCGCACTTTTTTTAATAGCCGGATTAAAAACCTCCCGGGGATGAACCGTTGTATTTGAAAGCTCTCCTACTGAAATAGTTTCCGAGAATTCCACTTCTCCCTTTGTGTTTAGCAGTAAAGCCTTTAGATATTCCTTTTTTTTATGCCTCAGCTCCGGCATATAGTAGTTGGCCACATCTTCCGAGCACTTAATGACAAACTTATCATATTTTGGAGCAACACTTATTCTTTTACCTAGCTCCAAAGACGCCATAATTGAGCATGCTTTCTTTGGTCCTATACCATTTATGCTTAATATTTCTTCAATTGTCAGTTCTCCAAAGTAGCTGATGCCTTTGAAATTAATTGCTAAAATCTCATCAGCCAAATCAATGGCGGATTTATCTCTGCTTCCCGTATGAATTATTAACGCCAAAAGTTCCGAATTACTCAAAGAACTCACGCCATTAGTAAGAAGCTTCTCCACCGGCCTTTCGGCCACAGGTATTTTTTTAATCTTCAATTAGGTTTCCTTTCTTGGAATTTACAATACACACATTTATGTAATTATAACAAAAAAGACCCGCTATTACAATAGTAGCGGGTCTTAATAAAGCATTATGAAGATTAAAGCTTATGGGCAAACAGTCCGCTTCCCAGCTTTGGTTCAAACCAAGTTGATTTTGGCGGCATTACAAGATCATTATCAGAAACCAAAAGCAAATCATTGACATCCACAGGATATACGGCAATTCCAAGCTTCATATCACTTTCAGCTCTCTTTTCAAGTTCTTTAAGACCTCTGATACCTCCAACAAAATCAATTCTTTTATCAGTTCTTGGATCTTCTATTCCCAATATAGGTGACAAAAGATTTTCTTGTAAAATGGAAACATCCAAAGAACCGATTATATTATCAGGTATTATATTCTTCTTTGCCTTCAAACTATACCAACTACCCTCAAGATACATGGAAAACTCATGCTTTTCTTTAGGATAATACTCTTTTTCACCCTTTATTGCAACGGCAAATCCGGCTTTTTCTATTTTGTTTAAAAACTCTTCCTTAGTGTTTCCGTTTAAATCTTTTACAACTCTGTTATAATCAAATATTTTTAACTCAGTATTTGGAAAGATTGCGGCCATAAAATAGTTAAATTCCTCATCTCCGCTATATCCGGGATTTTCTGCTCTTCTTTTTTCCGAAATCTTACATGCCGATGCGGTTCTGTGATGACCATCAGCAATGTAAAGAGCCGGTATTTCATCAAAAAGTCTTACTATGGCATTAATTATATCCACATCATCTATTTTCCAAAGCTGATGAGTTATTCCATCCTCTGCAACCAAATCATAAACAGGTTCATTATTTGCCACATACCCCTCAATAATAGCAGATAATTTCCTGTTCTCCCTATAGGTTAAAAACACCGGTTCTGTATTTGCATCACACACATCAAAGTGGTTAATACGATCTATCTCTTTTTCTACCCTGGTAAATTCGTGTTTTTTTATAACATTGTTGTTATAGTCATCCACGCTAACACATCCAACTATTCCGGTTTGTCTTCTTCCATCCATAATCTCACTGTAAACATATAGCTTAGGTTCTTCGTCTTGAACAAGCACACCCTTTTTTAAGAATTCTTCCATATTGGACTTTGCTTTTTCATAAACGGCTCTGTCATAAGCATCAACTTCATCAGATAAGTCAATTTCAGATCTTGAAATATGTAAAAAACTATTGGGTTTTTCTGAAGCCATTGATTTAGCCTCAGCTCTGTTCATTACGTCGTAAGGCAATGCAATAACTTCTTCCGCATAACCCTCTCCCGGTCTTATACCTTTAAACGGTCTAACTACTGCCATGTTCCCTCCATTCTAACGAATAATCGTTAACTTAAATTTAAATTCTCTATATACCCTTTAATGCACTCCACTACTTCATCAATATTTAAATCGGAAGTATCCAACAGGATGGCATCTTCAGCTTTCTTTAAAGGATTAAGCTTTCTGTTACTGTCTTGATAATCCCTTTTATTAATGTCTTCTAAAATACTTTCATAATCGGCCTCTTGCCCGTTACTTTTCAATTCTTCATATCTTCTTTTTGCCCTAATACTTGCATCGGCTGTCAAAAATATTTTAAGTTCGGCATCCTTTAACACATTTGTGCCAATATCTCTTCCGTCCATCACTATACTTTTTTTATTGCCTATATCCCTTTGCAGTTTTACAAGCTTTTCTCTAACCATTGCTTCCTTTGAACAATCCGATGCCATCATGGATATATCCTGTGTTCTGATAAGGCCACTTACATCTTTTCCGTCCAAATAAATTTTTTCGTTTATAAAATCTATTTCCGTATTCCTAAGTAGAGTCGCAAGGCTTTCTTGATCCTTTAAATCCACTTTTTCCATTAATATCTTTAGCCCTATCGCCCTATACATGGCACCCGTATCAATGTATTCAATACCAAGATTCTTTGCCACAAGCTTAGCAATAGTGCTTTTCCCCGCACCCCCGGGTCCATCGATTGCCACCCGGATAATTTTGTTATTTGCCATTCTCGTCTCCCAGCAATTTATTTATCTCACTAGCAAAAGTATTCACATCAGTAAATTTATGATAAACAGACGCAAACCTTACATAAGCAACCTGATCAAGATTTTTAAGCTCGTCCATTATTAGTCTTCCTATTACCTGGCTTTTAATTTCCTTTTCCATGGTGTTATTTAGACCTCTTTCGATATCATTGGCTATTTTATCTATTTGCTCATAGCTAACCTTAGTTTTCTCGCATGCCTTAAGTATTCCGCTAACAATCTTATTCTTATCAAAGCTCTCTCTTTTACCATCACTTTTAATAACCACCAAAAGCGACTCTTCTATCTTTTCAAAAGTAGTAAATCTTTTCCCACAATTTTCGCATTCTCTTCTTCTTCTTATTGCCAAACCATCCTCTACGGGTCTGGAATCTATTACCTTTGTGGCAAGACTATTGCAGTATGGACATTTCATATCAGTAACTCCTATTCTTAATACTATATATAAGCTCGCATATATGATATTTTACTACATATTGTATATATTAACAAGGTTTTTTGCATAAAAAAACCGGCCTTAAGCCGGTTTTAAGTTACGCGCTATATTCAACCAACAGGTCTACAATTTTTTCCATCAGCATCTTGGAATAAAAGTCATTTTGAGCTGCATATTGCTCTATGTCTTCTCCGTTATTGGCTGCTTTAAAACTGTCTCTGTCATATCCTGCCTGAGTCAAAGCATCATCTAAGAAGTTTTGATATTCATCATCAGTAACGGTAATACCTTCCTCCTTGGCAATGGCATATACCACCAGTTCTTGCTTAATAACCGTCTCGGTATAGTCGTTGGCTTGGCTTTCAAATTCTTCCACCGAAAGTCCCATGTTTTGTTCAATGAAATCTTCGTATTCCATATCATATTGAGTCGCCAGTTCCTTATAAGCATCTATGGTATTGGCTAAAGTTTCATCGAATTCCGTTTGAGGATATTCAATTATCTCACAATCATCAAGTACCGCTAAGAATAAATTGGTTTTAGCTTCATTTTCAGCATAAGCCTTTTTTTCTTCCAGCATGGTATCTTTTAAATAAGCTTCATATTCTTCTTTTGTTTCATAATCAGAATATTCTTTTATAAACTCTTCGTTATATTCAGGTACAGTAACTACTGTTCTGGAATTAACAGTTACATCAAAGACAACTTCTTGTCCTGCCAATTCTTCATTACTGTAATCCTCGGGGAATGTCAAGTTTAGGGCAACTGTTTCTCCCACAGTGCTTCCAACTAATCCTTCTGCAAAGCCATCAATAAAATTGCTGTTGGCTAAATCCAAAGAATAATTTTCGCCGCTACCACCTTCAAATTCCACACCATCAAGTTTACCCACATATGATATGTTAACTGTATCATCTGCTTCAACGATACCTTCTGTAAGCTCGTTTGTCACTTGAGCTGCCTGAAGATTCTCTTGGATTTGATTCTGAACTTCTTCGTCGGTGACTTCAACTTCAGCCACTTCATATTCAATTCCCTTGTATTCCCCCAAAGTTATATACTTTGAGAAATCATCATATTGGAATCTTTTTCCCACGGAATTTCCACAACCGATCATCATAAGAGTCATGGCAATTAAAAGCATCAATACAATTACTTTGCTTAGTTTTTTCATACATCTACCCCTTGTCTTAGTTTTCCATTTGATATTATCACAAATATCGGGGTATTTCAATTATATTATCGCACTTCACTAAAAAACCATGGTTTTTACATATTATAGGTCCAAAAGATAATCCCCGTCCTTTATACGCTTTAGTTTTCTCAAAAAACCATTTATAAGGAGTGCTAAAATCGCAGGTAAAATCACATGTAGCAATATTACTTTGAATAAAACATCCGCACTAAATCCCATGGCTGTAAATGTACCGATTTGCCCCACAAGTCCTGATGTTCCCATTCCGGCTCCCAAAGCTATATTGTCCATTTTAAATATTACGGTTGCCAATGGCCCGATTATAGCTCCCGCCAGCGTCGGAGGAAGGAGTATCCATGGATTCTTAACAATATTTGGTACCTGTAGCATGGATGTTCCCAGACCCTGTGCAAGTAAGCCTCCTATTCCGTTATCCCTATAGCTGATTACTGCAAATCCCACCATCTGAGCACAGCAACCCACTGTGGCAGCACCGGCGGCAAGCCCGGTTAGATCAAGCATAATACATAAAGCTGCGCTGGATATAGGGGCAGTTAGTGCAAGTCCCACTATCACAGCTATGATTATACCAAACATAAATGGTTGAAGCTCGGTGGCTTTCATTATAAGCTGTCCCAAACCTTTCATTAAGGCATCCACAAAAGGGCCTATCATTTTGGCTGTCAGCATACCCATTATTAATGTAAGGGCCGGTGTCAAAATTATATCCACCTTTGTTTCCTTGGAAATTCCCTTACCAAATTCCGCCCCCACAGCGGTTGCCACAAAAGCCCCCGCGGGACCGCCGAAGGTGGCTCCCATCATTCCGGTAACCACACTGGTAAATAAGACTAGTGGTGGTGCTTTAAGTCCCCAAGCTACAGCAACACCTATTCCTGCTCCCATAAGTCCCATTGCGATGGTTCCCGTTTCAATCAAAAAATCGGCAATCGCTTTTATAGTAGTAAGATTAGTGTCATCCCCTCCGATAAGTAAAATCGTTTGTTGCCCCATGGTTTTGATTATAAGTCCAATCAGTAATGTGGCAAAAAGTCCAAGAGCCATTGCGGACAATGCATCTTGTAAGTATCTCTTGGTAGAGAATACTATGTCCTTTCTTTTCAGAAAAGCTTTGAATTTTTTCATTTAATCGTCCTCCCAATTATTTTAAGCCTATTAAATATAACACCAAATATTACACCTGTCAAGACACCTGTATGATATAATTTGACATAAGGTTTTACTGATGTTATTATGTTTAAACTAGGGAGTATAAAATGAAATCAGAAGAAAGAAGAAAAAAAATATTAGATATTCTAAGATATGAAAAAGAGCCTATTGCAGCCAATAAGCTTGCCGAAAGATTTCAAGTAAGCAGACAAATAATAGTTGGCGATATAGCTTTACTTAGAGCTGCAAATAATATGATTATGGCCACTCCAAAGGGCTATATATTAAACGATAGCATAATAAATGATACGGCCTATGTGGGCACCATTGCATGTAAGCATGATGCCGATCAAACCCTGGATGAATTATATACAATATTAGATTACGGCGGTGAGATAATTGATGTTATAGTTGAACATCCAATATATGGTCAATTAATCGGATGCTTAAACATATCTTCAAGATACGATGCTTATCAACTTGTAAATAATATTAATGAACAAAAAACAAAGCCCCTAAGCACACTTACCGTGGGAATTCATATCCATAATATTAGGTGTAGGGATAAGGACGCATTTGAATTAATAAAAACCAAGCTTTGTGAAAAAGGTTATCTTTTATAACTCACTTATTAAATAAACTTCCTTTACACAATCAACATATTCCGGTGTTAATATAAGCATGTCGAAGGAAACAGATTTTCTTTTGATTGTTCTTTCTTAATTATATAATTTCGCAATGCAGGAAACACACCACCAGGGTGCGTTTCTTGTTTTTTTGTTGCTATATTTACACCCATATCTATTGGGATTAAAGTTATCCTAAATATCTATTACCTTTTTTTATAACCAATACGATACCTATCAATGATATAAGTATCTGTACAAAAGCAATAATGTCCATCATAATGATGGAATCAGGAGGAAGAAAGGTCATAACCGCATATATTAAATTAGACAATAATATAATTAAGACCAATTCCAATCTCAATTTAACCAGATCCTTTTCCTTTGCTCCCTTAATTGCCAGTTTATATCCTATTATAGCCATTATAAGTCCTGCCGTTAACAACATTAAAAGCTCCGGTTTTATTAAAAAGCCCATAGCCATAATTCTAACCGTCGAAGAAATGACCATGGTTCCGTATACAAGTAAAACATAACTTATCGCTTTATTAATCAATATCCTCATAATTGTAGTCTCCTAAATATTTATACCATAAATACTGTTTAATCATATCATCTTTTTTATATAATTTCAAAAAGCAAAAACTCCGGGAATTTTTCCGGAGATTTAAAGCAATACCTATGATCACTATCTTTTATTGTAAAGACATATAAATAGTATTTCCCTATGGGCTTCCCATCATGGTTATTTCTATTTTTCCTTCTTATCTATTTTCTTTCTTTTTGTTTTCGCATTATTTACAGAAAAGTATTGCAGGGCAATTCCTATTCCTGCCATTATAACTGCTGCTATTATTAATACCCCCAAGTGGCTAATCAGATAATCCATTTTACACCTCCATTTTCATTAGGATTATACATTAATAATATGCAAAAAACAATAAAAACCGAATTATATTAATTCGGCCATATTAGCAATTGAAACCTGCAGGGATGTTAGAATCAATTGCTTGGAGAGAATTAGACAAACAAGTAATTACTTGTCGCTAATGAGATTATATTATCGATTCAGTATTTACCATATGGTAAATATTAAATATTTGACATATATTTCTTAATATATTAAAATATATATAACATATTACTTAATTATTTTAAGGAGAATCGTATGGACAGTACTGACAAATCTATATTAAAAATATTACAGGGCAATTCCAAGGCGACATTAAAAGAGATCAGCTTAGAGGTAAATCTGACAAGCCCTGCGGTACTTGAACGAATAAGAAAAATGGAAGAAAAAGATATCATAACCGGTTATTTTACGGAAATAAACAGTGAAAAGCTGGGAATGACCATAAATGCTTTTATTTCAGTTGATGTAAATCAAAAAAAATATGATGCCTTTTGTAAATTCTGTAACGAATCAAAAAACATCATATCCCATCATCATATCATTGGCCCCTATAACGCCATGCTTAAAGCCGTAACCAAAGATTCGGCGGAACTTTCTTTGTTACTGAGCAGCTTGAATTTCTTCGGAACTACCCAAACATCCATAATATTAAATACTCATTTTTCAAATAAGCTTATCAAATAGCTATTTATAGATTATACTGTCATAATAGTCCTCTTCTATAACATATACAGAAGAATCTATTCTGTTATCTACTATTTTATTTATTCTTTCAATGTAACCTTCCAAACCACTTTCACTCATATTGCACTTATCCGAAGGCTTGAATTCACCAACAACCCTATTATATGTGCCCATATCTGTGATCCAGCTTCTAGAAGCCATTATTATTATCCTTTCACCATCGGATAACACATCCCTTCCGGCCATAAGTCTTGAATCATAATCCAAACCAAGCAGATTAGATAAGGTGGGAAGTACATCCACTTGGGCACAATTGTCATCTATCTCCACAGGTTCTTCCATGGAAGAAGACCATATTATCAATGAACTTCTATACACCTCGAAATCTATATATGCTTCATTAATGCTTTCCAAAGATGAAGTCCCGAAGTTTTTACCCGTAAGCTCTTCTAGTATTGGTATATCGAAATAAGGAATATGATCAGGCACCAACACTATTAATGTATTATCCGCTATGCCCTTTTCTTCAAGTCTTTCATTTAAATATACCACCGCTTTCTCAACTTCCAAATTAGCTGCCAAATATCCCTTGGTATAAGTTGAATAACCCGAGTACTTGGAGTTTTCTATTTCTTCCTTGTTTTTTGACGACATATCATTGGCACCATAGGTATAGGGTAAATGCCCGCTAATAGTAAGGTAATACGTATGGAAAGGTTCACTGTCGATATATTCATCAATCGTAGCCTCTATGGCATATTTATCCGATTGTGGCCAATAGTATTTGCCGTACTTATCCCTTTCCAAAACAAGTCCGGAACCTTTTTGTATCCATTCATATCCGAGCTTTGGATGGGATTTACTCCTGCCATACATGTTTTCATTGGCATGATATCCCTTGCAAGTATAACCCAGCTTTGATAATTGATTTGCCAAGGTAAATGGCATATTCAAATTTTCATCCCCTATTTCCATCATACTGATGGGAAATCCATTCTTGGGATATAGCCCCGTTAGATTTCTAAATTCCCCACCGGAAGTACTGGTAAAATGAAGCGGGGTATAGAAATTATTAAAAACAAAGCCTTCCTTAGACATTTTATATAAAGTAGGTGTAAGCTCCTCGTCAATCATTGCCCCATAAAAGCCTTCCAAGGTAAAGAATATTACATTATATCCCTCAAACATACCTGTGTATTCATTTTTTTCTGTGGGCTTAATGCTCTTAAAATATTCATTTAGCCACTTTTTAGTCTCACTATCCGCATTATCATTCATAGCATCAAAATCAATGTCAAGCTCATTCATTTCAACTATAATTTCCTCTTCCACAGGTTCCTCGGTAAACTCATAGGAATAGTCCCTTTCCACACCAAATACACAGTGCTTGATATCTAATCCTATCATTGTGGATAATCCCAACTTCTCCACCTGGTTGTTAACCTCAGTATCCGTCTTATACAGCTTCAGCGGAGTAAAATCCCCTTCCCAAGGTAAATACAGGGAAAGAAAAGCAATAACATATACGCCTAGGGCAATTATTAAATATTTCAGCTTAAATGACGGCAATCTTTTACTGGCTCTTTCGAATTTCTTTATAAGGCTTATACTTGCCACAAGAGGCAAGAATATCAAAACCATTATTAACAAATTACCCTTTATGCCTGCGATAATAACATCATTAAATTCCATGATATTATTACCCGTTGCAACAGAAAGTCCGCTGATTATTTGATAAAACTCCTGTAAAATATCTCTGCACAGTATTTCTCCGAAAAAAACTATATCCAGCACAAACACCACAAAAAGAGCTGCTTTAAATCTGACCTTGATGGGTAAGAACCCTATCATTAATGATAACAATGTACCGATAGACGCTGCAAAAAGTATGTATACCAACGCATATGCCAAATCCATCCTCATATATATGTGAAGTATTAATTCCAAATATATCAGATTAACAGGTATAAAAAAAGTGTAATAAAATCTATTAAGCGCCTCTTTATAGCCTTTTTTTCATTTCTTCCATGTGATAATTTCTCCGTATAATTTATTTCAAACATTATATCATAAATAGAACCAATAAAAAAGGAGCTTGCTATGCAAACCCCTATTATTGCTATTTTATTGCAGCTTTTGCAGTCTCACAAATCTGACTAAAGCCTTTTTCATCATAAATTGCCATTTCAGAAAGCATCTTTCTGTTGATTTCAATTCCGGATTTCTTTAATCCATCCATCAATCTGCTGTATGATAATCCATTAGCTCTTGCTCCCGCATTTATTCTTGCGATCCAAAGCTTTCTGTACTCTCTCTTTTTATTCTTTCTTCCCACATATGCAGACCTTAAGCTTCTCATAACAGCAGGATTAGCCGCTCTGAATGTATTCTTTCTAGCTCCATAAAATCCTTTTGCCTGTTTTAATATTTTCTTATGTCTTTTATGTGCGTTAACACCTTTTTTTACTCTTGCCATATCACATTACCTCCCTTAACTACTTTGCCATAGACCTAAGCATACGCTTGCTGTCAGCTGATGTTAATATTGTTGATTTACGCAGACCTCTTTTTCTCTTAGCAGTCTTCTTAGTTAAAATATGGCTCTTATATGCCTTATTTCTCTTTATTTTTCCACTTCCAGTTAATTTTAGTCTTTTACATGCGCCTCTGTGAGACTTCATTTTATTAGCCATTTTTTCTTTCCTCCTGTATGTTCAGTTTATTTCTTATCTACTTTTGGTGCCAAAAACATTGTAAGACTTCTGCCTTCAAATTTTGGCTTTTTCTCTACTACTCCATATTCAGAAACCGCTTCAGCGAAATGTTCCATTACATCTCTTCCTTTTGATGTATAGTCTCTTTCTCTTCCTCTAAATCTAAGGCTTACTTTGACCTTATCTCCATCCTTTAGGAATTTATTAGCAGTCTTTGCTTTTACTAAAATATCATGTTCTTCAATAAAAGTACTAAGTCTAATTTCCTTGATCTGGATTGTCCTTTGCTTTTTCTTAGCTTCCTTATCTCTTTTTTGAAGCTCATAACGATACTTACCATAGTCTAGTATTTTACATACCGGTGGATTAGCATTTGGAGAAACATTTACCAAATCTAATTTTTTTTCATCGGCAAGTGCCAATGCTTCGTTTTTGCTTATTACACCAAGCATGTTACCGTTTTCATCAATAACCCTTAATTCATTCTCACGAATTTCTTCGTTTATTAGACATTCTTTGCTAATTTTACTACACCTCCCAAATTATAAAAGCGGATACAAAGTATCCGCGTCATTAAGGTCTTCCTCATATTAACCAAACCAACTCATGTCAGAAAGGTGAGAAGCGGATAACTTCTTCTTCAACTTAAATGAGTATACTATTAATAGTGGTATTTGTCAATAATATTTTAGAAATAATTTTGTGAACATGTGTTTACAAATTGAATTTGCTATGATATAATCGCCTTAGTTGAGAAAGGCGGTTGAGTATTATGAAAAAATGCAAGCTTAGGCAAGAAGCAATCCTTAAATATATGAAGGAAACCATCGACATTAAGGGTTATCCCCCTACTGTTAGGGAAATTTGTTCGGCACTTAATATTAAATCCACATCAACTGTTCACAGTGATATTAAAGCACTCATAGACACAGGCCAGCTTACCAAAGATCCAAGTAAGCCCAGAGCTCTAAAGCTGGTGTCGGAAAATGAGGACTATGACACCTTAAATATTAACGAATCATCCGATGTAATCAGCGTTCCTATATTAGGAAGAGTGGCAGCGGGTATCCCCATACTTGCCGAAGAAAATATCGAAGACTCCTTTCCTGTTCCCGCAAGATTTGTAAAGGGCGGCATCAATTTTATGCTGACCGTAAAGGGTGACAGCATGATAAATGTAGGTATAAATGACGGGGATTACATATTAGTGGAAAAGGATAATACCGCAAGAAACGGAGAAATCGTTGTGGCAATGATAAACGATTTTGAAAGCGAAGCCACAGTTAAAACCTTCTTCAAGGAAAACGACCACATAAGATTACAGCCTGAAAACGACAACATGCAACCAATAATAACAAAGGATGTAACAATAGTGGGAAAAGTAAGGGGCGTTTTCAGATACTTCAACTAACAAAGATTAATCATGGGCAGTCTTTATAGGCTGCCCTTTTTTATATCCCTATTAATAATCCTTTTAAACAGATTATGCGGTATCTCAATGAAAATCTTGTATGATCCGTCAACGGCTATATCATAAATCTTTACAAAAGGTTTCGATGAAAAGACAATTACACTCAAGCTGGCAAGGCTTATAATCAAAACATAGTATATAAAAGAATTGGGCTCCGGCGTATAATATGCACCGAAGGACAAACCATCATTACCTTTTAGCCATTGTCTTATAACCAAATGAAAAATATATATGGGCATGGTATTCCTTCCCACATAGGATAGGTAAGTTTCTTTTTTGGGTAGCATATTAAATAACAGCACTATCCAAAGCACTCCTAAAACCGTAAGCAACAATCTCATTCCGATATCCAGGGGCCAATCTACTCCTGTGTTGGATCCCGGATTTCGAAGCAAATACCAAATATGAATTACCTGCGGCAGTTTATATGCCAGTAATACCGATACCGTTATCAATCCGATTCCCAGGGGAATCATTTTTAATTTACTGAATTTCTTAATTTTTTCTATATGGGAAGCATCCGTATAATAACCAAGAATAAAAAACGGTAAGTAGGATGCTATCCTACCCAATGCCATAAACTCGGTTAAGAAAGGAATACAACCTGCAATAAGATATATGATTAAGCTTACCCATAAAATATGGGGGATTTTTATTAAATCTTTTAAGAAGAATTTATAAAAAAACAGAGCTAGTAAAAACCACATGGCAAAAGGCGGCTGATTAAAATACAAGGTTGCATTGCCCCAAAGTATGTTCCTTACCTCATAAAAGAAGAAAATGCTTAATATATATGGCCATAGCAGGGTTTTAAATGCAGTGCTTCTGCTTTTATCGACATTTTTAGAAAAATATCCTGACAAAAACATAAATGCCTGCATTACAAAAACATTTATCGTAATATATATTACTCCTCCGAAAGAATCCTGCACAAAGCTGCCTGCTTCCCTGGTAAAGTGAGATATTGGTATACACCATATCAATAGACCTCTCAAAGTATCATATAAAGGATCTCTTAGTTTTGCCTTCTCCATATACTATCTCCATTTTCAAAATGTTATTATTAATATTATTTAATAATCAGTAATGCTTTGTCAAGTATTTTATAAAAAAAGAGCCCTTAGGCTCAGTTTATATATTTATAAATATTGGTACCAAAAGAGGCACTACTATACTCATGGAAAGTCCCATTCCAAAGGAATATGCCACCATCTCCTGTTTTGTGCATTTTTCGATTATAGGCATGGCAATATCCATGGCACATACTCCGGGAACAGCCGTGGCTTCAATATAACCTATTTTACCTGCAAAAAAAGGTATCAGCACAATGCCGCCCATTTCCCTAATTACATTATGCATAAAAGAAATTGCCCCCGCATATGTATGACCTGCTTCTGTTATCACAGTAGGTGCCATTGTATACCAGCCAAATCCGGTTCCGATAGCCATACCCTCCGGTACGGTAACCGGTAATACCAATCCGCATAATGCTCCACCTACTATGGACCCCAGTATTGCGGAAAAAGGGAATATTAAAAATTTAATTCCTATTTTCTTGATGCTGGATAATATATTACCACTCAAGCCCAAGCTAAAGCCTATGGCAAGAAGAAGCAGAGTAACCCCCATTACAAGTAGTCTTCCCGTAAGGTTGTTAATAAAATCGCTGTTAAAATCAGATGGCAATATAATTTTATATCCTATTATAAGTCCGATTATAAGGGGCACCATTACTAAAACAGTAATAAACAAATTGTTGTTTTTTCCTTGTCCCTCACTCCCGTACGTTCCTCCGTCTATAGCAATTCTTTCGGGAACGGGTCTGAATATATCAACATTTTTAATCCTACTGCCGATAATACCAAGCTTTTTACCCTTCCTATTTTCCTTAATAGCTGCTCTTTTTAAAGTTTTTTCCAGCTTTCTCTTGCTTGCTATATCACCTTTTTTATCAAGCCTTAATACTTTTCTTGCCAAATAAACAAATAAGACTGAAAAAAACACAATTGCCAAAGTCATAATAAAGGAATATACCCCTATCATCCCTAAATTTGCTATTACCTTGGGATCGCTGCCCATTCTGATTCCCATAATCAATACTAAAAAAACGATAAGACTATTAAATATCTTATCCAAATCACTAAACTTATCTCGCAAATCTCTTAATCTTGATGCAAAATAGTACCCGGCTATCATTGCAGCATAATAAAATAATAAAGTTGACATTTTTTACCACCCATCAATAAATTATTATACTAAAATCGTTGACATAAGTAAAGAAATAATATAGACTAGTTTATGAAAAGAACATCTTTAAGTTAGTACTGTGATGCTAACAAGATTGCATATTGCCGAGCTTTTTATGCTGGGATTAGTAATTTTGTCATGACATGCAGTATGGCAATTTTTTTATGCCAAGGAGTTATTATGAAACTTAAAGCCACACTTATGAATGAAAATGATATCACACGGGCACTTAGAAGGATTTCTCACCAGATTTTGGAAAAAAACAACGGTGGAGAAAATCTTGTTTTGCTGGGAATCAAAACAAGGGGTGTGCCCCTAGCCCAAATGATAGCCGAAAATTTGAAGGCTATTGAAGGTATAGATGTACCTGTGGGGGTCTTAGATATCACTTTATACCGTGATGACTTAAGTGAGATTAATGAAAGTCCCAAGGTAATATCTGCCAATTTACCCTTTGATATAACCGGTAAAGATATAATTTTGGTGGATGATGTACTCTATACAGGAAGAACCGTCAGGGCCGCTTTAGATGCAGTATCTAAGGAAGGCCGTGCAAACAGCATACAACTGGCTGTATTGATTGATAGGGGACATAGAGAATTGCCCATAAGAGCTGATTATGTAGGTAAAAATGTACCTACTAAAAAAAGCGAGGTCGTGGCTGTAAAATTAGAAAGCATAGACGGCAATACTAGCGTAAAACTTCAGGAGATATAATCCTAAACAAGATGTTCCTTCAGATTAGGAGGAAAATATGACTAAACAAGAACGTGATCAAATGTTTAAAGAAGGTATTAAAGATGCAAAGGCCCTAGGATGGCCCAGAACCCTATTATTGGGATTACAGCACACCTTCGCAATGTTCGGAGCTACTGTATTAGTTCCATTATTAACCGGATTAAGTATTTCCACCACTCTACTCATGGCAGGTTTGGGAACACTGTTATTCCATCTTTTAACCAAAGGTAAGGTACCTGCTTTTCTTGGTTCTTCTTTCGCTTTTCTTGGCGGTTATGCCGCAGTTGCACCCATGATCGACGGAACACCTAATTCAGAAATGCTTCCATACGCCGGCGGCGGAGTATTGGCCGCAGGATTGGTATATGTGGTTATGTCTGCTTTTATTAAAGGTTTTGGCGTAAAAAGAATTATGAAATATTTCCCACCGGTGGTTACAGGCCCTATTATTATCTCCATCGGTCTTATACTGGCTCCAGGAGCTATCTTGAATTGTCAAACCAATTGGACATTGGCCTTGGTTGCCTTAGTTTCAATAATCGGTTTTAATATTTGGGGTAAAGGTATGGCCAAAATTGTACCTATTGTAATCGGTGTTGGTATAGCTTATGTTGTTGCCATATTTATGGGAGAAATCGATTTTGCCGGCATAAAAGACGCCAGTTTATTGGGAATGCCTTCAATTACCATGGCTAAATTTGATATAAGTGCCATTATTACAATTATGCCAATTGCCCTGGCCACCATGATGGAGCACATTGGTGATATATCAGCAATAGGCGCTACCACAGGAGAAAATTATCTTTCAAAGCCGGGTCTACACCGTACACTACTAGGAGACGGTTTAGCCACATGTCTGTCGGCATTATTCGGAGGTCCCGCTAATACAACCTACGGAGAAAACACAGGAGTTTTGGCTTTGACTAAAGTATATGACCCACTGGTTATAAGAATAGCTGCTTGCTTCGCAATAATGCTTTCATTTATACCAAAAGTAGCCTTTATAATTTCTACAGTTCCGGTTGCCGTAATAGGAGGAGTTTCCCTTATACTATACGGAATGATTTCTGCCATAGGAATAAGAAATGTTGTTGGAAACCATGTGGACTTTAAAAACACAAGAAACACAATAATAGCTGCCCTTATATTGGTTTGTGCTTTAGGATTTAATAACGTTGGCGGAATAAGCTTCGCAATAGGCAGCACCACAATTACCCTTTCCGGTATAGCAATAGCTGCAATTGTAGGTATATTCACCAATGCGATACTACCGGGAAATGACTATGAATTTGAAGAAGTGGGCGAAGAAGAGAAATTCCAAACTTTTAAAATCTAATTATTTCATATTATATTTTTAAAGGAAGCTGCATTTATTATGCACTTCCTTTTTGTTTTGCAAATATATGGGTTTTAATTGTACTTATTTAATAAATATATTATAATTAAAGAATAATAAACAGGGAGGTTCATATGCCATCACATTATGCCCATTACTATTTTGGAAATCAAGTAATAAAATCAGCATCCGACAATATAAAAGATATAGTTAATTCAAGCGGTGATTCCCTTGATGTTTTTATGTTGGGATTGCATGGACCCGATATATTATTTTTCTATAAAGCATATTCTAAAAATCCCATAAATGAGGAAGGTTCAAAGATACACGAAGAAAAGGGACAGGTTTTTTTAGAAAAAGCCCTTAAATATGTAAAATCCCGGCCTACTAACGAGAATATTAGTTATTTGCTTGGTTTCATGTGTCATTTTATGTTGGATACCGCTTGCCACCCTTTAGTTAATCAATACATGAGCCTAACCGGACTTTCCCATTCCAGAATAGAAACAGAATTTGACAGCTACATTATTAGAGAATTGGGTAAAGATCCTTTAAAAACATATCAGCTGCCCCATATAAATAACAATGACCAATTGGGCGAAATAATTGCGCCCTTCTATGAAAGCACCGGGGCCAAGGAAATAAAGGCATCCATAAAATGGATGGTTGACATACTAAGTGTGGTAACATCTAAAAGCGGACTAAAAAGAACCGCCGCAAAAACCATATTAAAAATTGGTAAGCAATATGATAATCACGGCGGTATGATTGTTATGAAACGACCATATGATTTAACATCAGAATCTAATATTGAACTTTTTAATAAACTTAAAGAAACCATAGAAATTACTGTCAAAGAGCTTGACTATCTTTTGGATAGTGTTAATAAAGATCTACCTCTGACCGAAAGGTCTAAAATGAATTTTAACGGCGAAATTATTTAATAAGGAGAACAAGGATGAACAAACTAAATAAGCTCGAAAGACATTGGGTGATGTACGATGTGGCTAATTCGGCATTCGTACTGCTGGCCACAACTATTATCCCCATATATTTCAAGAACCTGGCCTCGGCTGACGGGGTGGCGAATTATGATTCCACAGCCTATGTCAGCTATGCTTCCGCAATAGTAACCCTTGCGGTTGCTATATTAGGTCCTACAATAGGTACAATTGCCGACACAAGGGGTTTTAAAAAACCAATATTCACCGTATTCCTTCTGATGGGCTGTATCGGTTGCGTGCTAATGCCTACAATGCCCAATTGGCTAGCCTTTTTAGTAGTCTTTATATTCGCTAAAATCGGCATGTCAAGTTCCATAATCTTGAATGATTCGATGCTGGTTGATGTTACAAAACCCGAAAGAATGGATATGCTTTCATCAAAGGGATATGCCTGGGGTTATATAGGTAGCTGTGTCCCCTTTGTAATATCGTTGGTACTTATATTACAGGCAGAATCCATCGGGCTTACGGCAACTACAGCTACTATGATAGCATTTATGCTTACAGCCGTGTGGTGGTTCCTTTTCTCACTACCAATTCTTAAAAGCTACAAACAATTGCATTATGTGGAAAAAGAAGAACATGCCATCAGAAAAAGCTTTGTCAGATTAGGTAATTTTGCAAAAACAATAAAACACAAAAAGAAAATATACCTTTTCTTATTTGCATTCTTCTTCTATATTGATGGTGTATACACAATAATAAACCTGGCAACTTCCTATGGTAAAGATGTGGGTATTACGGATTCTAATCTACTTTTGGCTTTGCTTCTTACCCAGGTGGTAGCCTTCCCTTGTGCCCTTATATTCGGTAGGTTATCCACAAGATTCAGACCGGAACAAATCATAAAGGTATGTATAATCGGTTATTTCTGCATTACCGTATTTGCCCTTCAATTGGATAAAACCTGGGAATTTTGGCTATTAGCAGTTGCCGTTGCAGTATTCCAAGGAGCTATTCAAGCCATGTCCAGATCATATTATGCCAAAATAATTCCTAAACACGAATCCAGCGAATACTTCGGATTTTATGATATATTTGGCAAGGGGGCCACATTCTTTGGTTCCATGGTGATGGGCATATCCACACAGCTTTTCAGTACTTCAAGAGCCGGAGTTGCTGCCCTGGCGTTAATGTTCCCTATAGGATACTACTTACTGACCCGTTCGGAAAAAGCTGAAGAAATCGTATATGATGAAAAAATAAACTAATACATAAAAAAACACCTGGCAAGGTGTTTTTTTATTATATAAGTAAGATGAAAAGCATTGGGAAAAAATTAAAAGCTGTGAGGAAAACCTCACAGCCCGAATTCGCTGTAGTAACGGCATTGCCCAATTTTCCCGTTGGGTTGCAAAAAAACTTCATGCAGGTCTCCTGACTTAAGAAATCACACTTTGTACCTTCCCAATTTCTCAGTGGTTTTAACAAAGCTACTCTATTACAGTGGCGGGACCGTGTAGGACTTTCACCTACTTCCCTATTATCCTTTCGGACATGAACTTTATTTAATTCAATGATATTCTAACATACTAATTTATAAATGTAAATACCTTATGCAATAAATATAGGAACCAATATGGGAACAAGAAAGCTAACACTTATACCTGATACAAAAGAATAGATTGCAATACCGCTATGGGTTGATTTTTCTACTATCGGCAATGCAATATCCATATTAGCAGAGGCTCCTAATCCCAATACTTCAATATACCCTATTTTATCTGCCACAAAGGGTATTGTAATTATAGCAATCATTTCTCTCATAATATTATGCATAAAAGATATGGCCCCTATTATGACATATCCCTTTTCAATTATTAATCCCGGAGCAAATGAATACCAAGCGAAGCCTGCCGAAATGGCTAACCCCTCGTTAATTCTTACTGGCAGTATTAAAGAACTCAAAATTCCGCCTACCAAGGTTCCAATGGCTATAGCCAAAGGGAAAGCAAAAACCTTAGTTCCCACTTCCTTTACGGCACCTATAAGGGTATTGCTTACTCCTAAATCTATCCCCACAAAAAGCAGCAATATACTTAAACCCGCTGTTATTCCATAGCTAAGCAAATACTCATATTCAACTAAAAAGGACCTGTTCAAACAGCCCAATGTCATTCCTATTATTACTGATAATAGGATAATACGAGTCATTATCCTACCATCACCGCCGTCTTTAACATTTTCATGGGAATCATTTTCTATTCTATCATTTTCAAACACACCATATCTGTTTAAGCCAATGATTCTCCTTGCAACGGAAACTGCAAAAACCGATGTGCCCATGGTGATTAATGTTATAATCAGGGCATAAACTCCAATGGCATTTAAATTATCAATCACCTTTTCATTTATGCCCATACCTATTCCCATAGATAAAACTAAAAATATAATTGAGATTACTTGTATCCTGGCAATTTTTTTTCTTAAAGCTTCACTGTTTAAAAATCTTGTGCCTATAAAATAACCTATGACCGCTAATGCAAAGTAAAATATTATTATATACATTCTAGTCCTTAACTATTTCCTTTAAACTGGATGCCAAACCCGCTAATCCTTGGATATCTGAAGGAACAATAATTTTTGTGGCTTGTCCGTTTGCCGCTACTTCAAAGCTCTTCAAGCTTTCAAGTGCAACCACTTCTTTGGAAGGCTTTGATTCATTAATCATCCTTATACCATCAGCTGTGGCTTCTTTTACCATCTTTATTGCTTCTGCTTCTCCCTGGGCCCTAAGAATTGCCGCCTGTTTTTCTGCATCAGCTTCTAAGATTTTAGATTCCTTTGTTCCTTCTGCTCTTAATATTGCAGATTTTTTTTCACCCTCTGCCCTTAATATCGCTTCTCTTCTTTCACGCTCGGCCCTCATTTGTTTTTCCATGGCCACCTGAATATCCTTTGGAGGAGTAATATTCTTTACTTCTACTCTGTTAATCTTAATTCCCCATGGATCTGTTGCTTCATCCAACACCAGCCTTATTTTAGTATTTATATGCTCTCTGCTTGTAAGGGACTGATCCAGCTCCAAATCACCGATAATATTCCTTAGGGTGGTGGCTGTAAGATTTTCAATGGCTGCCAGAGGATTTTCAACACCATAGGTATAAAGCTTTGGATCTGTTATCTGAAAATATACAACTGTATCGATTTCCATAGTAACATTATCCTTAGTTATAACCGGTTGAGGAGGAAAATCTATAACCTTTTCCTTTAATGATACTTTTCTGGCTATTTTATCTATTAGTGGTAATTTAAAATGCAAACCCACATCCCATGTTCCTTTATATGCTCCCAATCTTTCTATTACATATGCCTTTGCTTGCGGTACTATTCTAATATTTGAAGCTATTAGAAGAACCAAAATCAATAGTAGTACAAATCTTAATAAAACAATTATAATTTCCATAGTATCCCTTTCTAATTTTCAGTTAAAGGTTCGACTATAACCTTAACTCCTTCCACAGCAATAACTTTTACCTTTGTATCCTTAGGAATGTTTTGTTCATCCTTTGATATCGCATTCCAATCCAACCCGTTAATATATACTCTTCCCGGCTTATATGGACTAATTTCCACTGTTACAATTCCCGTTTTGTCCACAATTGCATCCACATTGGTTTTCTCTTTTCCGATATGTAACTTATCCACAAGTATTGGTCTTGTGAAAACCAAAAGCAATATTGATACTGCAAAAAAAGCCAGTATTTGAACCATCAGACTTCCATCCAACATGGCTATTATACAGGCCAATAAAGCCCCTATTGCAAACCAAATACTAGATAGTCCCAGGGTCAATGCCTCGGCAATTCCCAATACTATCGCCATGGAAAGCCATATTAAATACATTGGTATATCCATAAATCCCTCCTTATAACACCACCGCTGAAGCACCATATGAAATAAACAGCACTATAATACCTGCTATCAAAACTCCCATAGCTATCGCAGGAAAAGCTCTTTTAAGTCTCATGTCTAATATTGCTGCCACCAGGGCTCCTGTCCAAGCACCGGTGCCGGGCAATGGTATTGCTACAAGTAAAACCAATCCCCACCATTCATATTTTTCAACAATTTCCTTTTTAGCGTGAGCCTTATTTTCCAGTCTTTCAACTAATCTGTTTAAAGCTATACTTTTATCCCTTAGCCAGTTAAAGATTGTTCTGATAAACAAAACTATAAAGGGCACGGGGACCAGGTTTCCTATTATTGCAACAATAAAGGCTTGATAAAAGCCCAAACCCTCGCTTATCCCAATGGGTATAGCTCCCCTTAACTCAATTACGGGAAGCATGGAAACAAAAAATGTAAGGAATATTGCTTTAGCTGTTTCTCCTAAAATAATCGGCATGTCACCTCCTAAATAATCACCTTATTTTATCATTAATTATTGAAATAGGCAATATAGCCGCAAATTATTAATAAAATCTTAAATAACACATATATTACACTTTTTTAATCTTAGAATTATGGTATAATTTCTTTAGTTAAATCTAGGAGGATCAAATGGAAAACAGAAATAAAACAATTGATATTATAGTGATTTCCTTAATCGCTATATCAACCCTTTTATTTATAATACTGGGCAATAAAGCTTTTGATTACAAGGCAGAAAACGGCGGTAAAGAAAGCTTTATCAAAGGAACGGTTATAACCATAGTAGACGAAACCACCAGCAATGAATTCGACGTATCAAATACTACCATAACCTTTAAATGCATGCTGGATTCGGGAGAAAATGAAGGCACCATAGTAACGGCGGAACAGTATTTAACCGGGGAGATATTAGGCAGCTCCGGTCAAGTCGAAAAAAATGACAGGGTAATTTTAACCTACACCGAAAACTTAGAAGATGATTCCATGACATGGCAATATGTGGGTCCTAATAGATTAAAAGGCATCGTTATACTTGTTTTAATATTTTTTGGTCTGATACTGTTAATCGGAAAAACAAAGGGATTTGGAACAATAGTCACCCTACTTTTAACCTTGGGAATACTCTTTGGGGTATATATACCCGCCATTCTTTCGGGTATAAATATATACATTGCAACCATTGTGGTGGCAGCAATAGTAATATTTACCACAATAATTATACTTAACGGCCTTACCAAAAAAACCCTCTGTGCAATAATCGGTAACCTAGGCGGAATATTGGTGGCAGGAGGGCTTGCCTACTTCTTTAATTCATTTTTACAAATTACAGGTTTGGTTGATGAGGACTCAATACTATTAACCATGCTGGAATCAAATGTTGCCATTGATTTAAAGGGTTTGGTTTGGGCAGGAGTAGTAATAGGTGCCTTGGGTGCCATTATGGACGTTGCCGTATCTTTAGCTTCATCCATGAAGGAACTGGCATATGAAATGAAAGATAAATCATATTATAAGATGATAAAATCAGGTTTAAACATTGGCAGAGATGCCATAAGCACAATGACAAACACCTTGATACTTGCTTATGTGGGTGGATCCTTTTCGATAATATTACTTTTCTTCGCATACAACAAGGATCTATTTTATCTGATGAATTTGGAAATGATAGTAACAGAAATAATACAAGGAGTTGTGGGAAGTATAGGAATATTAATGGCCGTTCCCATTACGGTAATCTTCTCGGCATGGATCTTTAATAATGATAATGACTAGGCAATGCCTAGTCATTTTTTAATATTACAGGTATTATATCCCTTGCATCTCCTATTATTTTTTCATGGGCTATTTTATTTATCGGTGCTTTTCTGTCCAAATTAACAGATACTATTCTTTTTACATTTTTTACGAATTTTGCAAAATGTTCATCACCATATACCCCAAACGCTAAAACACAATCTGCCTTTATGTCACTTTGTATGTCGATTAAAGCTTCTAACGGAGCTTTTCCTTCATTCACCAAGCTCTTAGTACATGCAAATCCGTAGTCCTTAGAATCACAAAATTGCATGACGCCGTCTATTACTTTTTTATCTTTTACGCCTCCTCCTAAGACTATGATTCCCTTGTATTCGCTTAGTGGTTTCCTTTCTTGGGCAAAAAAAGTGTAATTCTTGGTAATAACCTTAGTCCTTTTAAACTCATGTTTGGTGTTTTCAAAAAGGCTCTCATCCAAATCATCCGCTTCAATTACAACTATAGCAGGAGTATTGTTTTCCGTCACTATTTTATCTATCAGTTTTCTGGGTCCTTGGATTTTTAATATAATCATACCATCTTTTCTTATCTCAATTCCCGCACAGTCCTTTGTTAATGTGCTACCGCTATATGTGGCACATATGGAAGCTATGGGGTTATTATGCTTAGTATCCGCAAATACTATTAAATCTCCGCCTATTTTATCTCTGATTATATTAACTATTTTACCGTACTTTGAGGGAGAGTAAGGTAATTTCCCATATGCAAAATACACCGTATCCATAGGTATTCCCTTTAAAGTACTTAACACCTTATTTACCGCAGACTTGTATAGATTTTCCATATCCATCATGATTATAAGGTGAAGTTCCAATTGATATTCCGCAGCTATTACCGCCGCAATTTTTGCCACTTTAATTGAATCTTCATTAATTACACCATCATCCATTTCCATATAAAGAATTATTGATTTATCCATTATAAACAACCTCGTCTTTTAGTCATAATATAATTTTATAGTTATAGTTTATTTATGTCAACCTATTATTTAAACCATTTGAATTCAAATTACATATATGTTAAACTACAATTACATCGCAAAGGAGGACGTTATGAAAGATAATAATATATGGAACAATTATACTAAAGAAGAATTAAATGAATTGGAAGCTTTAAACAGTGATTACATAGATTTTTTAAGCAAGGGTAAAACCGAAAGAGAATGTGTTAAGCTGCTTATAAAAGAAGCTGAGCTTAAAGGCTATAAAGACCTAAATGAAATTGTAAAGATGAAGAAGTCATTAGTACCAGGGGATAAAGTTTATTCTAACTGCATGGATAAAACTTTATTAATGATTAACATAGGGGAAGATGATATCACAAAGGGTATGAACATACTTGGGGCCCATTTGGATTCTCCAAGACTTGATGTAAAGCAAAATCCTTTATATGAAAATTCAGAAATAGCATATCTTGACACCCATTACTATGGCGGAATAAAAAAATATCAATGGGTAACATTACCCTTGGCAATACACGGTGTAATAGTAAAAAAAGACGGAACAAAGATAAATGTCGTTGTGGGAGAAAATGAAAATGATCCTGTATTTTTCATAAGTGATCTTTTAATACACCTATCCGCTGAACAACTGGAAAAAAAGAGCGCCAAGGTCATCGAAGGCGAACAATTGGATGTTATCGTAGGGTCTATACCCCTTGGTAAAGAAGAAAAAGATGCTGTAAAAATAAATATACTTAAAATTCTTCATGATAAATACAGTATTGAAGAAGACGATTTTTGGTCGGCAGAGCTGGAGGTGGTACCTGCGGGTCCTGCAAGAGAAGCAGGCTTTGACCGAAGCATGGTTATTTCCTACGGACACGATGATAGAGTTTGTGCCTATACTTCCATGGTTGCAATGCTAGAAGTGGATAAACCAAAACGCACATCCTGCGGATTATTTGTGGATAAGGAAGAGATAGGTAGCGTAGGAGCTACAGGAATGCAATCAAAATTCTTTGAAAACACAATGGCTGAAATATTGGAATTAATGGGTGTTTATTCGGAAATCAATCTAAGAAGAACTTTAGCCAGCTGCAATATGCTTTCTTCAGATGTAAGTGCCGCTTATGACCCTACCTTTGATAATGTTTATGATAAAAAGAATTCCGCAATGTTTGGCCGAGGCCTGGTATTCAACAAATATACAGGTTCTAGGGGAAAGGGAGGCTCAAACGATGCTAATCCTGAGTACCTTGCCTATCTAAGGAATATATTACATAAGAATAACGTTTCCTTTCAATCAAGTGAGCTTGGTAAGGTCGATGCAGGCGGTGGCGGAACTATAGCATACATTATGGCTCTATATGGAATGAATGTAGTGGACAGCGGAGTTCCCGTACTTAATATGCATGCCCCTTGGGAAGTAGTAAGTAAGGCTGATGTGTATGAAGCCATGAAAGGTTATAAAGCATTTTTACTCGAAGCATAAACAAATGCTCCTGTTAACAGGAGCATTTAACTTTTTTTGCAAATCTTTTTGCTATTTCTATAATGTAATCCTTTTTTACCAAATCATTGACCCATTCCTTAGGTATGGCTTCATATCCATAATATAGACCTGCCAATCCCCCTGTAACAGCCCCCACAGTGTCTGTATCTAATCCCAAATTAACTGCTTTAAGAACCGCCTCTTTATATGTTTTGGTATTAAGCAAACACCATATAGATGCTTCCAATGTGGAAACAACATATCCGCTGCTATCTATATCCTCTTCTTTTAATTTGTAAAAATCTTTTTGGGAAAGTCTTTTATATTTATCTATTTCCCTATTATTTTCATATATTCGGTTTATTTCATAGATGCCCTCTTCTATGCTGTCATGGAGATTTTTACCATCCAGTATTTTTTTGCCTATTAATACATATATGGCACAGGCAATATGGCTCCTGTCATGATTATGTGTCAAGCCTGCAATTTCCCTTGTAATTCTTAATGTTTCATCCATATCCTTATGGAATAAATAAAAACATAATGGCAGTATTCGCATCAACGCACCATTACCATTATCCTGATCCGTGATTCCTCCGCATTCCAGTGGTTTTGTTTTATCAATGTACCTATTTATTGCCTTATTTGTAGCATTACCCACATCAAATGCTTCTCCAAACGGTGTATATTCCCCTTCCAAAAGCCATAATGCGAATTTGTCCATTATATCATAATAATCCAGTCCCTTTGATAAGCTGTCCATAAGGCAAAGGGTCATTGTAGTATCATCAGACCATGTACCCTTTGGCATATTATATGTACCAAAGCCCGTCATTTCAGTAATCGGATTTTCATTAAGCTCTTTCCTGGAAAGAAACTCCACGGGGACGCCCAGGGCATCTCCCACAGCGTGACCTATTATACCACTTAAAATTTTATCCATTGTCTCTGTCCTTTATATTTTTAATCAAGCTTTCATAAAGCTGCTCTTTGTTTACCGGCTTTGCAATGTGATCATTCATCCCGGCCTTCAGGGATTCTTTTTTATCTTCTTCATAGGCATTGGCAGAAAGTGCCAATATAGGGGTCCTTTTGTCCTTCATTCTAATTGATTTGGCTGCCTCAATGCCATCCATAATTGGCATTTTGATGTCCATAACTATGCAGTCATATGAATTCTTTGTGGTTAAGTCGTAAGCTTCCTTACCATTTGAAGCCAACTCCACATTCATGCCCTTTTGCTCCAACATTTTCTTTACTATCTTCGCATTTATTGCATTATCTTCGCAAACAAGTATTTTTTTATTACTTAATTCACTATAATCATAATGAACAGCGTTTTCCCTAACTCTAATCAAACTGCTATCACCGATATCAATTGGTATTTTTATTGTAAATTCACTACCCTTGCCCGGTTCGGAAACACACGAAATCTCACCCTTCATTAACTCCAATAAATTTTTTGTGATAGCCAAACCCAAACCACTTCCGCCTTCCTTGCTTGAAAGCAAGTTTTTTTCCTGATAAAACGCATCGAAAATATATGGTATGTGTTCCTTTCTTATGCCTACCCCATTATCACTTATTTTATTTATGAGGATATATTTATCATTGTCCTTTTCTATTGCAATATCCCAATTAATAAAGCCGTTTCTTTTTGTATATTTGATGGCATTTGTCAATACATTGATTATTACCTGCTGTATTCTCTGCTTATCCATTTTAAACAATTGGTTATAGGATGGGTTATTAACATTGATTGTTAGCTCCTGTTCCTTATTATTGGCCTTAGGCATAACAATATTTTTTATCTCTTCTATCAAAGAATTAATATTTACTGTTTCTTCATTTAGAATTACACTTCCGCTTTCCAATTTGTTCATATCCAATAAATCGTTGAGTAAATCCAACAAGTATTCAGAGCTGTCAATGATCTGCTTAAAATACTCCTTTGATTTAATCTCATGGGTCTCTTCAAGCCCAAAATTAGAAAGTCCTATTATGGCATTCATGGGAGTTCTCATATCATGACTCATGTTTGCTAAGAATTCCGTCTTGATTCTATTGGCATTTTTGGCTTCATTTAAAGCCAACTCCAATCTAATATTTTTATCAAGCTCAGACATCATGCTCTCGGTGAAATCCTGCTGTGCCAAGCATATGGCATCTTCAGAATCATCAACATATTTAATTGTTATTTTCTTATATCTTAGTCCTTCATCTTCTATTATTGTAAAATCCTTTGAATAAACTTCATTTTTATTCAAATACTCCTTTAAGCGTTTCTTATCAAGATCTTCCTTAATTTTTTCAAAATATTTGTATCCAAAAATTCTCTCATTTTTTATTTCGTTAAAATAGTCATCCCCGTCAATTCTTGATAAGAACTGATTCTTAAATTTGTTCGATAAAAAAGTCGTGAACCTATCATTTTTCAAATCTACCCTTTGAATGAAATCATATCTGTCACTTACGGCATATTTCAAAAAAGTATCTGTAATTACTTCATTGTTAATGTCATACAGGTACAGATAAGCTATATTATGATTGTTAATGGGATTATCCGAAAAATGAATATCAAGTCTAACCCAAATATGTGTATCCTTCTCTAAAAGGGATCTTCGTTTATATGTTAAAGATATTCCGGAGCCGCTATAGGCACATTCCTTTAAATATTCCTCCGTTAGTGTATTAATAAATATAATCTTATGATTTTCATCAACTATGTTATTACTTTCCTTAAGGATTATATCCCTGTGGTTATCATCTTCATTTATATAATCGGAGTAATCTCCTCCGATTATTTTATCATCATCCATGTCAAACTGAATAAATGTCATTAAGTTGGTATCCGCCCTGGCCTTGTTTTTCATGGCATCATCATATTTTTTTGACAGTAATCTTAATTTGGCCTCGTGATTCTTCATTTCTTTAGTAAAATCACTCATGGCAACCATACCAATTAATAAATCCTCATCTTTTCTTACCAGGCTCCACCTTTCATTAATTAAGGAGTAATCATCTTTGCCATTAAGCTTTATCCTATAAGTAAAGCTGTTAATATCACTTCCCCTAAGCATTTTCCTTGTGTTAATCCTTAGATCATCTTTATCATCAGGGTGTACAAACTCATAAATATCTCCGTTATAAAATTCCATTAATTCTTGGCTATCTATTCCAAAAACCTTTTTCGATGCTTCATTGGCAAATATCATTATTGCATCATCTTCTATTTCTTGAAATATGCATATTGAGCCGGGTAATTTATTTAATAAGTCTGCTTCCAAATCTGATACTACATAAGGGACTGTTCTCATATACTCTCTCCTACAATTAATTTAGCAATAAAATGATTATATCAATTTTTTGCAAATAAATAAAGCCCCACATTGGTATGTGGAGCTTTATGAATGAATTTATTTATTTTTTGCCTCTATTGCAGCTTGTGCCGCTGCCAATCTTGCAATCGGTACTCTAAAAGGTGAGCATGAAACATAATTTAATCCAATTTTATTAAAGAAATGTATTGATTTTGGATCTCCACCATGTTCTCCGCAAACTCCAAGTTTAATATTCGGTCTTGTCTTTTTACCCAACTCGACACCCATATTAACAAGCTTACCAACGCCTGCCTGATCTACTGTTTGGAATGGATCGGATTCTAATACACCTTTATCCACGTATTCTTTAATAATCTTGCTTGTATCATCCCTTGAAAAACCAAAGGTCATTTGGGTCAAATCATTGGTACCGAAAGAGAAAAACTCAGCATCCTCTGCAATGGTGTCCGCCAACAAAGCAGCCCTAGGTATCTCTATCATTGTGCCTATTGTATACTCTACTTTATCCCCTAATTCTTCAAAGCATTTAGCTATTGTATTTTCAACAGTGGTTTTTACATTTTTAAGCTCATTTTGTATACCCACCAAAGGAATCATGATTTCAGGTTTAACATTTAGGCCCGTTTCCTTTTTAACCTCTATTGCCGCAGTGATTATGGCTTCTGCTTGCATTTCAGCTATTTCAGGATATGTAACCGCTAATCTGCAGCCTCTATGTCCCAACATCGGATTCTGCTCATGTAATTCTTCTCCCTTGTTTATAAGCTTTTCAAACGGGATATTAAATTCCTCGGACAATTCCTTTGTTTCTTCATCGGTTTTAGGTAAGAATTCATGCAAAGGAGGATCTAAAAGCCTAATGGTAACAGGTCTATCTTCCATAACGGTAAATATACCCTTGAAATCCTCTTTTTGATAAGGTAAAAGTCCCATAAGGGCTTCTTTTCTCTCTTCTTTAGAGTCAGCCATTATCATCCTTCTTATTGCCAATATCCTTTCGGGTTCAAAGAACATGTGCTCGGTTCTGCACAAGCCTATACCCTCTGCTCCAAATTCAACTGCCTGTTTTGCATCTCTTGGGTTATCTGCATTTGTCCTTACCTTCAAAGTCCTTATTTCGTCTGCCCATTTCATTATGGTGCCAAAATCACCTGAAAGCTCCGGCATAACAGTCTTAATACCCCCCAGATATACATTACCGGATGTACCGTTAAGGGAAATCCTGTCCCCCTCTTTGAATACAACCCCATCAATTTCCAAGGTCTTGTTTTTTTCATCAATAATTGCGCTGGAGCATCCCGAAACACAACATTTGCCCATGCCTCTGGCAACAACAGCAGCATGGGAGGTCATTCCTCCTCTGGCTGTAAATATTCCTTCAGCCACTACCATACCTGCCAAATCTTCCGGAGAAGTCTCTTGCCTTACCAATATGGCTTTTTCACCCTTTTCAACAGCTGCAGTAGCATCATCAGCTGTAAAATATATGGCTCCGGTGGCTGCTCCCGGTGATGCCGGTAACCCTTTAGCTAAAAGCTTTGCAATCTTTTCCTCGTTTTCATCAAACTTAGGATGCAAAAGCTGATCCACTTGTGCCGGTTCTATCCTTGCCACCGCGGTTTCTTTATCTATTAATCCTTCTTCCACAAAATCAACCGCTAGCTTTACAGCCGCTTCAGCAGTACGTTTTCCGTTTCTGGTTTGAAGCATAAAAAGATTATTTCTTTCAACAGTGAATTCCATATCCTGCATATCATGATAATGGTTTTCAAGAATCTTAGAAATGTCTTCAAATTTTTTGTAAACTTCAGGGAAGGTATCTGCCATTTCCGATATAGGCTGTGGAGTTCTTATTCCTGCCACAACGTCTTCCCCTTGTGCATTCACCAAAAACTCTCCAAAAATTTTGTTTTCTCCATTAACAGGGCTCCTGGTAAATGCTACCCCTGTACCGGAAGTATCTCCCATATTACCAAATACCATGGACTGTACATTTACAGCGGTGCCCAAAGAAGCAGGAATATCATTTAGCTTTCTGTATAGAATTGCCCTGTCATTATTCCAAGAGCGGAATACAGCTTTAATTGCTTCCATCAATTGGTCCTTTGGTTCTTGAGGGAATTCTCTTCCTAATTCTTTTTTTACAATTTCCTTGTATCCTAATATTACTTCTTTTAAATCCTCAGTCTTTAAGTCAACATCAAATTTTGCTCCGGATTTTTTCTTTTGTTCTTCAAAAACCTCATCAAACTTAGACTTGGAAATTTCCATAACAACATCACCGAACATCTGAATGAATCTTCTGTAACTATCATATGCAAATCTCTCATTATCCGTAAGCTTTGCAAGTCCTTCCACTGATTGATCGTTAAGTCCTAAATTAAGTATTGTGTCCATCATACCGGGCATTGATATTACCGCTCCCGATCTAACCGAAACCAATAACGGGTTATCAATGCTTCCAAAAGTTTTACCTGTTACCTGCTCCAATTCTGAAAGCTTTTCATAGATTTCCTTAACCATATCATCGGTAAGAACATTCCCCTCTTCCAAATAATGGTTACACGCCTCCGTAGTAACTGTAAAACCAAATGGTACCGGCAATCCTATTTTAGTCATTTCCGCAAGGTTTGCCCCTTTTCCCCCCAACAGACCTTTCATGTCCTTTGAGCCTTCATTGAAAGAATAAACAAATTTTCTCATATCTCCTATACTACTCCTTTCTAAAATGCCAATCTTTCTTCAATATATTTTTTAACTTCGGATATCGGTAATCTTATCTGCTCCATTGTGTCCCTATCACGTATTGTAACCGATTTATCTTCTTCCGTTTCAAAATCTACACATATACAAAATGGTGTGCCTATTTCATCTTCCCTTCTGTATCTCTTTCCTATTGAACCTGCAACATCATAATCCACATTAAAGTACTTAGCCAGTTCTTCATATATAGGTTCTGCTATTGGTGCTAATTTTTTTGCCAACGGCAAAACAGCCACCTTATATGGTGCCAAGGCAGGATGGAATTTCATTATTATTCTCATGTCCTCTTTACCATTGGCATCTGTCAAGGTTTCCTCACAATATGCATCTATTAGAAATGCCAGAGCAACCCTGTCTGCACCAAGGGATGGTTCTATACAATAAGGAATATATTTTTCGTTGGTAGTTGGATCATTATAGCTCATATCTTCGCCGGAGCAATCGATATGAGATTTTAAATCAAAATCCGTCCTATCAGCTATTCCCCAAAGCTCTCCCCAACCGAAGGGGAATAAATATTCTATATCGGTAGTCGCATTGCTGTAATGGGAAAGCTCCTCTTTTTCATGATCCCTTAGCCTAATATTTTCCATATTCATATCAAGGGATTCTAAAAACTTAACACAATGCTCCTTCCAATATTTAAACCATTCCAAATCTTCTCCGGGCTTACAAAAGAATTCCAGCTCCATCTGTTCAAACTCTCTTGTTCTAAAAGTAAAATTACCCGGGGTTATTTCATTTCTGAAGGATTTTCCAATCTGGGCTATACCAAACGGTATCTTTTTTCGAGAAGTTCGTTGAACATTTTTAAAGTTAACAAATATACCCTGGGCAGTTTCCGGTCTCAAATATATCTCAGACTTGGAATCTTCCGTAACTCCTTGGAATGTCTTAAACATCAGATTAAATTGCCTAATATTTGTAAAATCCTGTTTGCCGCAGTTGGGACAAGGAATTTTGTTTTCTGAAATATATTTTTCCAACTCCTCATTTGACCAACCATCAACTACCTGTTCCTTAAGGCCATTGTCCTTTATGTAATCTTCGATAAGCTTATCTGCTCTGTATCTTGTCTTACATGCTTTACAATCAATAAGCGGATCAGCAAAACCACCCACATGACCTGAGGCAACCCAGGTTTGAGGGTTCATAAGAATTGCCGCATCCAATCCCACATTGTATTTAGATTCCTGAACAAATTTTTTCCACCATGCTTTTTTTACATTGTTTTTGAACTCAACTCCCAATGGACCATAATCCCAGGTGTTTGCCAATCCCCCATAAATGTCAGAACCAGGGAATACGAATCCCCTGTTCTTGGCAAGTGCTGTGATTTTCTCCATTGTAACTTCTCTACTCATATACCAATACCACCTTTTGTTAATTTATTATTCATCTTCTTTTTTTAATTCTTCTTCAATATCCACATCTAAATCATCTCCAAAGTCAAACATTTCTGCTTCATCTTCTTCCTTTTTCGATTCTTTAAACTTTTCATTTGCTTTGCCTTTAAGATCCTCAAAGGTTTCACTTCCCTTTTCCTTCAAATCTTCAAAGGTTTCGCTTCCCTTTTCTTTAATATCATTGTAAGCTTCAGCTCCCTTGGATTTTAAATCCTCGTATGTTTCCACAACTTTTCCGCTAACATCCACTACTTTTCCGTCATCTCTTATGAATTCAACCTTGCAGTTAAAGCCTACTGCAGCTATTGCTCCAAAAATTACACCCCAAGGAGCTATAACAGCACCAATTAAACTTACTGTCAACGGAAAGTTAAGTAATACCTGGTCATCTTTTTTGACCATTATCCTAGACATATTCCCTTTATTGGCGGTTTCCTTAATCTTAGAAAAAAGCTCTTCGCCTCTATGGGATGCGGATTTACTGTCACCGTTAAAATTAACTGTTTCTTCAATGGCAATAATAGCATCTATCACGCTGCCATCAGCTGCTTCTAAAGCCTCTTTAGCTTCTTTATAGGTTACTCCTGTTCTGTCCTTTACCAGTTCAATTTTTTCCAAAGTAATTTCCATATTTACCTCCTTTTAATGGTCCAATTCCATTAATTTATCGCTTAATATTCCTTTTACATCCAAATAATATTCCAAGTACTTGTTTACCAGCTCATTTAATTCCTCATAAACCGCAGGTTTAAGCTTAATGCTTTCAAATGCGTCAAAAGGCTTATTGATAAAATATTCTAGTACATTTACTATATCAAAATTTGTATGAAAAATCAATGAAGACTTGCTGGTATTATCATAACATGTCTTACATATTATTCCGCCATCACTTACACTAAAATAGTTTCCGTCTTTTTTACTGCCACATATGGAGCAGTTTTTTGTTTCCGGCATAACGCCAAGTAATTCAAAGGTTTTAATAACGTATGCAAGCTTTAATGTATAGCTGTCTCCTTTTGTATTGCTTAAGGCATTGAAATACTCCAAGGTCAATTTGTACAGCTTGTAATTGCCATGTTCCTCCAACAGGACTTTATCCAGGTACTCCAGCACATAAGAAGCATTGATATACTTATTTACGTCTTCCCCCAAAGAATAATAGCTGTTGATTACTTCCATATTGTTTAGGTTATAGTAACCACGGTTTTTAAAAAGTTCATATCTTGACAGGGTAAAAGGTCTAATAGCTAAAGATGATTTTTTTTTATTTCTTTCGTTGACACCGGTTCCCACAGATATGAGTCCATATTCTTTGGAAAAAATATGAATAATCCTTCTTCCACCGGATGCTTTTATCTGTCTTAATACTATACCCTCGGTATTAATAAGCATTTATTTATCCGCCCTATATCCAAAATTAGAAACCGCCATGTCGCTGTCCCTCCAATTTTCTTTTACCTTTACCCACAGCTCCAAAAATACTTTTGTTCCGATAAGTGTCTCTATTTCAAGGCGGGCACTTTTACCTACACCCTTTAATTTTTTCCCTTGCTTTCCAATTATTATGCCCTTATGTGATTTCTTTTCACAATATATTACAGCCCCTATTTCCGTAATATTGGGACCTTCCTTATATGATTCGATTTCCACTGCTATTCCATGGGGAATCTCTTCATCCAAATACATTAAAAGCTTTTCCCTTATAATTTCACTTACAATAAATCTCTCGGGATGGTCCGTCACCATATCCTCGGGGAAATACATGGGACCTTCTTTAAGAAAGTCTTCGATTCTGTTTAGCAGCTTGGTTACATTATCGCCATTTAAAGCCGAAGTCCCGTAAATATCATCAAATACATCGGTTTCGCTGTAGGCATTATATAGGGCTAAATAATCATCCGGCATCATCTTGTCAATTTTATTTATTATCAAAATCTTGGGAGTCTTTAAATCCTTAATCATATTAAGGACAAACTCATCTCCCTTTCCCTTTTTTTCCGTACCATCCACGAGCAGCAATATTAAATCGACCCCCTTGAAGGTATTTATTGCCATTTCATTTATAGCACTGCCCAGTTTATTTTTGGCCTTATGAATTCCCGGTGTGTCAATAAAGACCATTTGTACACCTTTTTTTGAAGAAGGGTTTAGATATGCCTCTACGGGATCACCGTCCTCTTCTAATCTTGTGTATATGCCCCTTATACTGTTTCTTGTGGTTTGGGGTTTATCTGTGGTTATGGCGATTTTTTCCCCCAAAATTCTGTTTAGTAATGTGGACTTGCCCACATTGGGACGTCCTATTATACCAATAAAACCTGATTTCATTATATTTTAAACCCTTCCGGTAACAATTCATTTAGTCTGTAGGTTACCAATTCATTTTCATTCTTGCCGGTTATTACGATTAGATCATCGGCAAATTCATATAAAAACTGTCTGCATATACCGCATGGAAATGCTTCTCCACCTGAGGATACAATTGCTATTTTTTCAAAGTCCCTGTAGCCTTCAGATACAGCCTTAACACAAGCTGTTCGTTCCGCACATATGGTGGCTCCATATGATGAATTTTCCACATTGACACCGGTAAAAACCTTACCATCCTTTGTTAAAAGTGCTGCTCCTACTTTAAAGTTTGAAAAAGGTGCATAGGCTTTATCCAAATTTTCCTTGGCTATCAAGTATAACTGTTTATCATTCATTTAATACCTCATTATTCCCATTTCACTAAGTACTTGTTCTTCTTTTTTTCTCATCAGAATCTTATCTTCTTCATTCATATGGTCATATCCCAGCAAATGCATCATGCTATGTACAAAAAGATAAACCATCTCCCTCTCATAGCTATGGGCATATTCCGTGGCCTGCCTTATGGCCACATCATTGCAAATAACTATATCTCCTATCGCTATTATATCACTATTCTCGTCCATAATAAATTTATAGTTTTCATATTGGGGAAATGATAGTACGTCCGTAACTTTATCAATCCCCCTATACTCCCTGTTAATGCTTTTTATCTCTTCTTCCGTTACTATGCTAAGACTTATTTCAACATTCGAAGTGTTTATTCCATGATTAATAAGCGCAATTTCTCCTGCGCGATTTAATAAAGCTATAACATCATCCCTTAATAGATTTTTTCCATCGTCTATCAATATATTCAATTATCTTCCCTTTTCTTAATCCTGTCATATGCGTTAATAATTTTTTTAACCAGTTCATGTCTTACAACATCATAAGCTGTCAAATAACTAAATTCTATACCCTTAATATCTTTTAAAACCCTAGTGGCATCCAGCAGTCCTGATTTTGTACCCCTTGGTAAATCAATTTGAGTAAGATCCCCTGTCACAACAACCCTTGAGCCAAATCCCATTCTGGTCAAAAACATTTTCATCTGCTCTTTTGTGGTATTTTGGGCTTCATCCAATATTATAAAGGCATTATCTAAAGTTCTTCCCCTCATATATGCCAAAGGTACAATTTCTATAACCTCTTTTTCCTTTAATCTTGTAGTTGCTTCCCTTCCCAAAACATCGTAAAGGGCGTCATATAAAGGCCTTAAATAAGGATCTACCTTTTCCTGTAAATCCCCCGGCAAAAATCCAAGTCTTTCACCGGCCTCCACAGCAGGTCTTGCCAGGATTATTTTTTCCACTTCTTTATTCTTGTATGCACTTACAGCTAAAGCACAGGCTATGTATGTTTTACCCGTTCCCGCAGGACCGATTCCAAAAACAATATCATTGTTTCTTATACTATCCACATATTTTTTTGTCCTATGGTTTTTGCTTTCAATGGTTTACCTTGATGAGTGAAGCATATTATTTCATTCCCCACCTTATTATCCTTATATGAAACCCCTTTTGTTTTCATGCTGATTATATAGTTAACCTTCTGGCTGTCTAAATGGTCACCATCAGTGATTACTTCTATCAATTCTTCAATTATACCTTTAGCCATTTCGACATTTTCACCTTTAAGTATTAAAAAATCATCCCTTTGGACTATATCAACTTCCGTAGCTTTTGATATTTCCTTAAGATTAGAATCCAGATTACCAAATAATTCACTCCTGTCTATGTCGTGACTAATATCAATTTTTTCCATACTCTTATCAGTATATTCTTCAAAAGTCATAATTTCCCCTTATTAACAAAAGACGAAAAGTCTTTGAAAACTCTTCGTCTAATTCACCTCAACATAATCAAACACTTATGATAAGTATTCCATAACAACTTCCTTTACGGCATTGCCATCGGCAAGGCCTTTTACCTTAGCCATTACGGGACCCATCAATTTACCCATATTTTGTCTACCACCTTCAATACCAAGAGATTTAGCAGTCTCTTCGACTATTTCTCTTAATTTTTCCATTGAAAGCTGTTCAGGTAAGTATCTGTTTAATATTTCTATTTCAGCTTTGTAGCTATCTACTAAATCTGTCCTTCCGGCTCTGTCAAAATCGTCTAATGCATCTGCACGCATTTTAACTTGTTTGGATATTATAGCAATTATATCTTGCTCTTCCAATTCTTTTCGAGTATCAACCTCTACCTGTTTAACAGCAGCTCTAACAAAGTTTATAGTATTCTTCTCTAATTCATTACGCGACTTCATAGCTTCCTTGAAGTCATTCATTAGTCTTTCTTTTAAAGTCATACGAGTATCACCTCTTTCTATGACTAAAATTTTCTAGCCTTTTTTCTAGCAGCTTCAGATTTTTTCTTTTTTCTTACACTTGGTTTTTCATAATGCTCTCTTTTTCTAAGCTCTGACATTACGCCGTCTCTTGCGCATGATCTCTTAAATCTCTTAAGAGCACTTTCCAAACTTTCGTTTTCTCTGACGATTACTTGTGCCATATTCCAATTCACCTCCTAACATAACATGAAATATTTATGTATTGGAAAGGACTAGTAAATAACAAGCTATATTATACCATTAGTAATTATACATTACAAGCATTTTTTATATATTTTCGATTATATCGGATGCCATCATTTTTCTTGGATTATCATAATTTTCAGATGCCTTTGCATGCATCAATACTCCATAAAGCAAGCTTGCATCCAAAGTGTTCCCCTGGGCTATTAAAGAACCTATAATTCCCGTAAGTACATCCCCAGAACCTGCCGTTGCAAGACCATTATTACCCATTGTATTTACATATCTAAATAGGGTACCATCTTTTTTTCTGAGTAGAATTATTGTTGAATTTGATTTTAGTGTCAAGCTGGTCATGTATTCATTTACGAATTTTTCACTTATCTCAAACATCTTTTGGGATACATTGGCATTGGTTTCTTTGGCAAGCTTAGCCATTTCTCCTATGTGGGGAGTAAGAACGCATTTACAGTTTCTAAAGGTAAAGTCAAGTAAATTAAGGGATAACAGATTAAGAGCTCCTGCATCTATTACAACCCTTGCATTGCTTGCCAAAACAACATTAAGCAATTCCACTCCAAAGCTATCTTCTCTAAATCCGGGACCAATGCATAGGCTGTCACATTCATTAATAAATTCCTTTAGCTTACTCTTGGCATCCTTTAAGTCATTATTCTCGTAGGTTCTTGTTACCGCTTCCGGTATTGAAACATTATATATGTTTACAGCTTCCCTAGGACAAAATATCTTAACAAGGCCACATCCTGCCCTATATGAAGCTTTTGCGGCTAGTATGCTGGCGCCTAACATTGTCTCATCCCCTGCCACTATCCCCACTGTTCCATAGGTACCTTTATGGGAATTCTTTTTTCGCTGCTGCAAAATATTATTAAGTCCGTATAGAAGAAATTCCTCATCACATACAGTGACTTTATCATCTATTTCATCATATCCGTTATTATCCAAACCAATATCCGCCACTGCAAGTTTTCCACAGCAGTCGGGTCCGTCTCCAATAAGTAGCCCTATTTTAGGATTTGCAAAAGTAACAGTATAATCAGCTTTTACTGCTATCTTCATAATCTGACCGTTTGTGGCATTTAACCCGGAAGGCACATCAATGCTGAGTTTTTTCCCTTCGCTTTTATTGATCAAATCAATTAAACTCAGATAGTCCCCGGATATTTCCCTGTTAATGCCGGTACCCAAAAGACCATCTATTATGAGGTCATACCCCTTTAATTCTGTTTTACTTGCTATATACTTCAGTATTTTTTCCTCTTTGAAAAGGTTATTGAATATTTGCAGTTGGTTTTTTGTGTCTTCAGTCATGTTTTCCACCTTGCCCAAAAACATTACCGTCACTTTGTACTCAAGATGAAGTAACCATCTGGCCAAGCAAAGACCATCACCCCCATTGTTACCTGAACCTATCACAATAAGGATTTTGGTGTTGTTATCAGGAAAGATTTCCGTCACCTTATTTAACAGGGCTTTACCTGCATTTTCCATTAAAACCATTCCCGGAATTCCGTTATTTATTGTAAACTGATCCATATCATGCATTGCCTTAGCTGTAAGTGCGTACATATTTCCTCCTTCTTTATGCCCTTTTGGACATTTTATTAATATTTATTTTTTTATCCCTGTTAACTAGTATTATACCCATGCAGACAAGTATAAGAGATGACAGTGTATATATATTTGCGGGATTTTCTTTTAAAATAATAGTGGACATCATGACCCCAAATACCGGAACCAAAAACCCATAAACTCCTATTTTTGCGGCAGAATTATATTTTAACAGGATTGACCATGTTGTATAAGCCAGCATGGATAAAATCGCCAGATAAATCAGTATATATACATTTCCCGGATTAATTCCGTCAAGCCTGCCCCCAAAATTATATGAAAATATTGCCATAAGTACTCCGCCAAAAATAAACTGATATCCGCATAAAAATATCGGGTTGATATGTTGAGAATAAACCTTTATAAGAACTGAAGCAAGTCCGCAAGAAAATGTTGCTATTAAAAGCATCCCTTCCCCCGCCATGCTAAAACCAAACTCGGAATTACCCCCGGATACTGCCACAATAAATATACCCAAAAATCCAAGAATGGTACCCAAGCTTTTTCGAAAAGTCATTTTATCCTCTTTATATATGAGGCCTGCAATTACCACGGTAACCAGGGCCGCAGAACCATCTATTATTGCACCGTTTGAACCTGTGGCATTTGCCAATCCCATGTAAAAAAATACATATTGGCCCACCGTTTGAAACATGGATAATTTAATAATCATGCTCCAATTTGATTTTGGAACCTTCGGCTTTTTCTTTTGTATCAAGCTGCCTATTAATATGATAAGCATCCCTGATATTGTAAACCTGGTTCCCGCAAAAAGTATCTGTGAGGCTATATCAGAAGAAGCTATCCCATAGGACAAATAACCCGTTTTAATCATAGGGAATGCACTTCCCCACAACAAACAGGTTAATACTGCTAAAATTATTACTGCTATCCTATTTTCAAAAATTGTTTTTTTATTCATATATCACCACATAATTCTAAAACAATTCTATCATAACTGATGCTTTTGTCAATTGATATAACAATGTTAACACAAAAGAATTATTGCTTTATTGCCGCCTTAATAAGCCCTAAAAAAAGCGGATGTGGTGAATTTGGTCTGGATTTGAATTCGGGATGGAACTGGGCTGCCACATAATATGGATGATTCCTTAACTCAACGGCCTCAACCAGGTTTTTTTCTTTATATATTCCGGAAAAAACCATGCCCTTCTTCATAAAAATGTCCCTGTATTTATTATTGAATTCATACCTGTGTCTATGTCTTTCCTTAATGCTTTTTGCTGAATATATCTCGGACAGCTTGGTACTTTCTTCAATTTCACAAGGGTATGCCCCCAGTCGCATAGTGCCTCCCTTTTTTATTTCTCCGCTTTGATCTTCCATAAAATCAATAACTTTATACTTACAGTCCTCATCGAATTCCTTTGAATTTGCCCCTTCAAGCCCTATAACATTCCTTGCGAATTCAATGACCGCAATTTGCATACCAAGGCAAATGCCAAGATACGGTATATTATGTGTTCTTGCATAGCAGGCTGCTTGGATTTTTCCCTCGATTCCCCTGTTACCAAAACCTCCCGGTATAATTATTCCATCGGCATCCTTAAGCTTTTCCTTGACATTATCCTTGGTTATTTCTTCAGAATCAATCCACAAGATTTTAGTTTTTTTATGATAATAGTATCCGGCATGCCTGATTGCTTCAGCTACAGAAAGATATGCATCATGCAATTTTACATATTTGCCCACAATCGCTATTTTCAATTCTCCCTCGGAAGACTTGATATCTTCCACCATCTTGTTCCAGCTATCCATGTCATAGGAATCGCAATGGATATTAAGCTCCCTGCAAATAACATTGCCCAAATTTTCTTTTTCAAGCATTAGAGGAGCCTCATATAAAGAAGACAGTGTTATGTTCTCTATAACACAATCCCTTTTCACATTACAAAACATGGAGATTTTATCTTTGATTTCTTCATCCATCACCTCATCTGCCCTTAAGACTATTATATCCGGAGCAATGCCTATTGCCCTAAGCTCCTTTACTGAATGTTGCGTAGGTTTTGATTTATGTTCGTTGGAGGATTTTAAATAAGGCACCAGGGTAACATGAACAAAAAGGCAATTTTCCTTTCCAACCTCCAGCGAAACCTGCCTAATGGCTTCAAGAAAGGGCTGCGACTCAATATCCCCTGCAGTTCCTCCTATTTCGGAGATTACCACATCAATATCTTCTTTTTCTCCCACATTATATACGAATTCTTTTATTTCATTTGTGATATGTGGTATCACCTGCACAGTGCTACCCAAATAATCACCGTTTCTCTCTTTGTTCAATACATTCCAATAAACCTTGCCGGTGGTTAAATTACTGTACTTGTTTAGGTTTTCATCTATAAATCTCTCATAATGGCCTAAATCCAAATCCGTTTCAGCACCGTCTTCTGTAACATAAACTTCTCCGTGCTGATATGGGCTCATGGTTCCCGGATCAATATTAATATATGGATCAAGTTTTTGGGCAACCACCTTTAAGCCCCTGGCCTTTAATAATCTACCTATGGATGCTGCAGTAATTCCTTTACCTATACCTGATACAACACCGCCTGTAACAAATATATACTTTTTCATTTCATACCCCTTTTCTCAAAAAAACAAAATCACATAAATAAAAAAGATAAGGTCTTCCAAAATGGTGACGGAAACATTAGGCTCCGTTTCTCGCCGCCTTACCTTATCATCTATTTATGTGCACAAATTTTACTCTAGTATTATACACTAAAAAATACAATTAATCAATAATTAATTGTATTTTTTTAAAAAACTTTCCATCCGTCTATTTTTGTACCTTCAGGTAATGAAATCAGCTTTTCGAAGGTCTCGGTATCGCTTCCCCTGTCACCAACATACACATTACTTATCTGGCTTTCATATGTGTCGCTATGGGTGTGATAAAAATATCTGCCGTCATAATATGCAATAGAGGCTTTAATAATGTTTCCCGAAATTTCGTCATCAATTATTCTTCCCGCATACATTATTATATCATCTCCCCTATTGTTGGAAGATGGTATCCATTTCAATCTGGCAGGATCTGTACCACTATGGAAGATAAGGCCCGCCTCCTGCATAAGTTCCTCTACCTTTTCACCGGCGGGACTTTCAACATATCTTGGATGATCCCCTCCGTTGGCCAAGGCATAGGCCTCTTGAATATCATGGGTTATATTATATATTTGTTCCCCTTCATCATATGCATTGTCTTGTATCCTTCCATCAAGTATACCCTTAGCAATGCTATAATATGAATTGAGACCGCTAATTCCCATCTCCCCTTCTCCGATTACATATATAGTAGGAGATTTAGTAACATCATAGGCTACTATTATGCCATTGTCACTTAGGTATTCGGCATATGTGACATTGTTGTAGCTAACTACCATGGAATCAATTCTTCCCCTAAGTTCCAAATCATCTTTTAAATCAAAAATAAAATCAGATGTGGCTTCCGTAGGTTCGGTGGAAAAAGCAAATTCATAAACCTTTTCATTGTCGTTTTCAATTAATGTAATGTTGGCATGCTTAACAATACTATGGATTTCATCCATAGCAACGGATTCCCTTGCTCTTTTATTGTATCCGTTATATTGGGGTACTACTATTCCCACTATTACGGCCATTATCGCTATCACAACAATAAGCTCAATAAGCGAAAACCCTTTATTCTTCATGCTAAGCCTCCTCGTATAATATTAGCATAGGGATTGGATTATTACAACATCTTTATAGTAGTTATATACCCAATTTTAACAAAAAAAATCCTTTGGATTATGTGTATCCAAAGGATTTTATACCTTGATCAAAGCTCTTCAAAATATATACAGTATGCCGGATAGTGCTCTCCTATATATAGCCATACCGTATCACCCATAAGTATCTCTGTATTAAAATACATGTTTGGAATAAATAGCCTTAAAGAGGTTCTTTTATTGCCCTTTAATATTTTTCCTTCCCTTATGGGATTAGCCCTGAATTTGTCAATTTCTTCCCTCAGGTTAGCTACCCCTGTTTCTTGGCTGAAATTATCAACAAACCTTTCAAATTCAACATAAGCAACATTATCTTGATTCATCAACCAGTTAAGTTTCATACTTCCCTCCCGTTTGTATTTACTTAACTTTTCATCTTACATACCGATTATATCATAGTACTGTTACTTTGCAACATGTATGGTGTCACAATAAACGCATCTGTAAGTTCCTTTTTCTTCATCAACCAGTTTAAACTTATGTACTATCTCCTGTTCAATGGAGGTTATACATCTAGGATTTTTACATTTTATTACTCCCTTTAATTCTTTGGGTAAGGAAAGATGTGACTTTTTCTCCAGTTTTCCGTTTTTAACTATATTCACTGTAATATGGGGATCTGCAAATCCCAATACATCCAAATCTATTTCAAAGTTTTCGTCTATTTTGATTATATCTTTTTTGCCATATTTCCCGCTTCTTGCATTTTGAATTATTGCCACGCTGCAAGACAGTTTATCTAATCCCAAAAGATTATATATTTCCATAGACTTTCCTGCCTTAATGTGATCTAAAACTATACCCGTTGTTACTCCATCAATATTCATATTAAACCTCCTTATTCAATCCAAGTAATGTTAATATTAGAGCCATTCTAATGTATTTACCGCATAAAGCTTGGGTGAAATATTTTGCCCTTGGGTCATCATCCACCGCTGTTGAAATCTCATTTACCCTAGGTAAAGGATGTAAGATTGTTAAATCTTTTTTGGCTGTTTCCAGCTTTTTTAAATCCAATATATATGTATCCTTTAGCCTTATGTAATCCTCTTCATTGAAGAATCTTTCCTTTTGAACCCTTGTCATATATAGTATATCCAGCTCGGGTATGGATTCTTCAATGGTCAAAACTTCCTTCCATTTTACATTAGCCTCATCCATCTCATCCTTTACATATTGGGGAACCTTTAATTCTTCAGGGGATATTAAGTGTATTTCTATATTATCATATCTTAGCATTGCCGAAATCAAAGAGTGAACAGTTCTTCCGAATTTTAAATCCCCGCATACACCTATTACCATATTATCAAGCCTTTTCTTTTCTCTTCTGATGGTAAGTAAATCCGTCAGTGTTTGCGTAGGATGAAAATGCCCTCCGTCTCCCGCATTTATAATGGGTACTGTGGTTTTTTCCGCCGCAACAATAGGTGCACCTTCTTTAGGATGCCTCATGGCGATTATATCAGCATAACAGCCAACGGTCCTTATTGTATCACTTACGCTCTCTCCTTTAGCTGCAGAACTGGAGCCTGCTTCAGAAAATCCCAAGACGTTTCCACCAAGTTCCATCATGGCCGCAGTAAAACTAAGTCTTGTCCTGGTGCTCGGTTCAAAGAACAATGTAGCCAGCTTTTTATTTCTGCATGAATCATAATATTTTTCCGGATTCTCTATTATATCGTCCGCCAAATCCATCATTTGATTAAGTTCTTCAATGGTCAAATCAGTGATGTTAATTAAATTTCTAATACCCATTTTCTTATCTCCTCTTTCTGTTCATCGTTTATATAACCTTCTTCTTGGGCAACCTCAGTCAACGCAGTAATATCCGTAAGACTGATACATTTTACCTCGGATTCATTAAAAAGTTTGGTCGCCTTTTTGGTCTCATAAGTAAATATGCTGATAACGCCCAAAACATCTGCTCCGTATTCCTTTAGAGCATTTACAACATCTAAGGATGATCCCCCTGTGGAAATCAAATCCTCAACCACTACCACCTTTTGTCCTGTCTTAAGTTCTCCTTCAATTCTGTTTGCTCTCCCATGGCCTTTGTTACTGCTTCTGACATATCCCATGGGCATATTCAGAATATGACCTACAATAGCTGCATGGGCAATTCCCGCCGTACTGGTTCCCATAAGTACTTCGCAGGAAGGAAACTCGTTTTTTATAACTCTTGCCATTTCATTTTCTACCATGTCCCTTATTTCAGGGGCTGTAAGAATCAGTCTATTGTCACAATAGATTGGACTTTTGATTCCGCTGGCCCATGTAAAAGGTTCCTCAGGTCTTAAAAACACTGCTTTAATGGAAAGCAATCCCTTTGCTATTTCTCTTTTCATCTATACCTCCAAAACAAATTCATCTAAACATTTTTTATATGCCAATAAAGGATTCTCTGCTTTTGTAATGCTTCTTCCCACAACGATATAATCCGAACCTAATTCCTTTGCCATCCTAGGCGTAGTAACTCTTTTCTGATCCCCTTTATCATCCCCCTTTAGCCTTACGCCGGGGGTTACGGTCAAGAACTCTCCCCCTAAATATTTGTGTATAAGGGGAGCTTCCATGGGCGAGCAAACCACCCCTTGCAAGCCCGAATCCTTTGCGTTGCTGCTATATTTAAGCACTACTTTTTCAATGGGTTCTTTTATCAACAATTCTTCCGTCATGGTATCTTGATCCGTGGAAGTTAATTGCGTTACCGCCAGCAATATTGTATTACTTTCTCCTAAACCCTTCTTAGCGGCACTCATCATATTTCTTGTACCGGATGCATGAACATTTATCATATCAATATCAAGCTTTGATAAAACCCTCATGCTCTTTTCAACTGTATTTGGTATGTCATGAAGCTTTAAATCAAGAAATATTTTATGACCTCTGCTTTTAATTTCCTTTATTATCCCACTACCTTCACTGTAAAAAAGCTCCATTCCAACCTTTACAAACAGCTTTTCATCAAAGCCATCTAAAAATTCCAATGCTTCTTTGCCCGAGGAAAAATCCAAGGCAATAATTACATCCTTTCCCATAAACCCTCCTTAAACTATACCAACTATATCATTAATGTTATTTATTTTAAGCTCAGTCATTTTAGACGGTAACTCATCTATTATTTCCTTGCATATCCAAGGATTGATGAGATTTGCAGCCCCTATTTGTACAGCCGCAGCTCCCGCCATCATCATTTCTATCACATCATCTGCACTGCTTATTCCTCCCATTCCTATTATGGGGATGGAAATCTCTTTATATACCTGATTTACCATTCTTAATGCCAACGGAAATATTGCAGGTCCTGACATTCCGCCATATACATTGGCTAAAACAGGCTTTCTTGTCTTAATATCTATTCTCATCCCAAGCAGTGTATTTATCATGCTTATCCCGTCTGCTCCATTATGCTCACATGCCTTAGCTATCTCAACAATATCTGTAACATTGGGGGAAAGTTTTATAAAAACAGGCTTTTTCGTCACTTTTTTTACTTCCCTGGTAACCTTTGCCGCTTGATTCATATCTGTACCAAAGGCCATTCCTCCGTTATGAACATTAGGGCAGCTTATATTCACTTCAATTATGCCAACACTTTCTTCTTTTTCCATTAGCTCTGCCAATTTCACATATTCATCTATAGAAAAACCACTGATGTTGCCAATAACCTTTTTGCCGTATATTTTTTGTAGATATGGTAATTCTTCGCTAATAACTTTATTGATTCCCGGATTCTGAAGCCCCACGGAATTTAGCATTCCAAGGTTGCATTCAGCTATTCTCGGTAACCTATTACCATATCTTTCATCTATGGTGGTTCCTTTAATTGCTATGGAACCCAAAACCCTTATATCATAAAGCTCCTCGAATTCTTTCCCGTATCCAAATGTGCCGCTGGCGGGAATTATTGGGTTATCAAGCTTAATTCCTGCTAAATCAACTTCTAATCTTCCCATATGATTTCCTCCTTGCTAAATACAGGGCCTTCCTTACAAACTCTTTTTGTTCCCTTTGTAGTTTCTATGGAGCACCCCATACAAGCTCCGAAACCGCAGCCCATTCTGGCCTCCAAGCTGAACTGGCCCCCGTCACATTTGTTACTTAAAGCCCTAAGCATGGGCATGGGACCACATGCATATATGTAGTCGCCATGTTCAAACCCATCTGTTACCATCCCTTGCTTTTCATAGGTTCCGTTTAAAGTGAATACGTTCACATCCTCTGTGATTTTTTTAAATTCATTAATATAGAACACCTCGGATATATCATTGAATCCCAAAATAACCTTGGGCGTCAAGCCCATTTCCTTTAACTTTCTTGCTAAATTAAGCAAAGGAGGTATACCAATGCCCCCGCCTATTATTAGAGGTGATTCAATGTCCTTAATAAGTTCATAGCCATTACCTAATGGGCCCAATAATGTTATGGATTCATTTTTCTTCATTTTTGACATTAATTCGGTGCCTTTCCCCACCACCTTATATACCAAAGTGATGTAATCTTTTTCCACCATTGATATTGATATTGGTCTGTTCAAGTAACATTCCTTTACTGTCAACGTCGCAAACACACCGGGTTTATCGTAGCCTTTTGTATTGCCCTTTAACACCATTTTATATATGTATTTTGCTATTTCTTCGTTGCTGATTATTAGAAACTCATCTTTTCTCATATACTATCTCACCCCTTAATATCGTCATTACGGTCTCCCCGTTTACAAGTTCCCCATCAAACGGCGTTGACTTGCCCTTTGAAAGAAATTCATCACTGTTTATCTTATACTCCCTGTTTAAATCCAGTATAACGAGGCCCTGGTCATCTATATCAAATCTTTTCCTTGGATTTTCGCTCATGGCTCTGATTAAAACATCAAAGCTAACCTTCCCCGGCCTAACCAGCTTTGTATAAAGCATGGGGAAGGCCACCTCTAAGCCCACTATTCCATTTAAACTTCTTTCATATCCCCTGCTCTTCTCTTCATGGCTATGGGGGGCGTGATCGGTTGCTATTATTTCAATGGTCCCATCATTTAATCCTTCTATTAATGCCATCTGATCTTCTTTATCCTTTATCGGTGGATTCATTTTGAACTTCCCCGTGTCACTAATTATCATTTCCCTATTAAGCAGTAAATAGTGGGGAGCGGTTTCACATGAGATATCCACACCGCTCTTTTTGGCATCTCTTATAAGTTCAACACTTTCCTTAGTTGAAATATGGCAGACATGATATGAGCAACCGATTTCATCACAGAGTTTAATGTCTCTTTCTATCTGCTTCCATTCACTTCCTCTGATATCTCCCTTTGCCAATAAGCTTTCATCTTCGCAATGGGCTACGATCAATTTGCCCAATTCCTTAGCTTTTATCATGGCTTCCCTCATAAGCTCTGTTTTTTGCAGTCCAAAGCCATCATCGGTATATGCTATTACATAATCCCTTAAGCTCTCCATATCCGAAAGTGTTCCCCTTCCGGATTGATCTTTTGTGATTGAACCGTAGGGGATAATATCGATAACCGAATCCCTTTTTATTATATCCAATTGCACATTAAGAGCTTCCAAATTCGAAGGAGCAGGTTTTAGATTTGGCATGGTACACACACTGGTATAACCGCCCTTTGCCGCAGCCATGCTGCCTGTTTTTATTGTTTCCTTGTATTCATATCCCGGCTGTCTAAAGTGAACATGTACATCGGAAAAAGAAGGCAAAACAAAAGAGTTATCTAAATAGATAACTCTCGGATTTGAATTATTAATAATATTGGTTTTCTTTTCAAATAGTTTGCCGTGATCCAAATGTAAAACATATTCCTGATTCTGTTTATCAATTGCAAAAATGTTATCATCCGCAATTATCAAATCGCGATCTACGAATTGACTGCCGATATATACTTTTGCATCTCTTATCATCAGACTCATATGTCCTCCTAATCATTTTATCAACTTAAATCTTCGAAATTATACAAGATAATTTAAGATATGTCAATACATATTCGGATTATTTATTATTAAATTAGTTATTATTTTATTTCAGCCTTTACAAACCTCCATATCACGAACTATATTTGTATTTTACTAATCACAGGTTCGCATTATGCTATCATTTTATCTCTGTCCTTCATGGTTCTTTTTAATATAACCGGAGTTATAATCGTAGTCACCACTACCATTAATACCACCGGAGAAAAGAGACTTGGTTCTAGCAAGCCCAAATGATATCCCTTTTGTGCTACTATCAGGGCAACTTCTCCCCTGGATATCATTCCCACTCCTATATTGACAGCTTCCATTCCCTTGTAGCCGCATATTCTTGCACCTATACCACAGCCAATGATTTTAGTTACTATGGCAACAATCAATATCACTATGGAAAAAATCAGCAGATTCAATGTCATTCCGCTTAATTCTGTTCTTATTCCGATACTGGCAAAGAATATCGGCGAAAAGAAAAGATATGACGGTATGGTCATCTTCTTTGCAATTGAAGTCTTAATCTTCATCTTTGACAGGAAAAGACCAAATAAATATGCACCTGTTATATCTGCCACCCCAAATAATTCCTCGGATACAAATGCTATTATCATTACAAAGGCAAAGGCATATACGGAATTTCTTCTTTCGCTTTCCAATCTTGTGTAGAGCTTTTCCATTCCGTTAAGACCAACATAAAGGATTGCCATAACCACAGCATAAAGGGCAATTCTGACAAAAACCATCGCGATGCTCACCGATGTATCCTTTAGACTGGTGATTATGGTAAGCACTACTATACCCATTATATCATCTATTACAGCAGCCCCCAGTATGGCACTGCCAACTCTGCTGTTTAATTTGCCCATTTCTCTTAAGGCTTCAACTGTAATACTAACGGAAGTTGCAGTAAGTATTACCCCCATAAATATCGCTTCTAACATTTTATTATAGTCGCTAAAACCTATATCAAAATAGAAATAGTAGGTTATGGCTCCCCCAACAAGAGGAATCAATACCCCTACAGTTGCAATCAACACATAGGAGAAGCTGTTTTTTTTGATTTCCCCGATATCCGTATCAAGACCGGCAACAAACATAAGGAGTATTACCCCTATTTCCGAAGTTTTATCTAAAAAATCCGTTTCCTGAACCAATCCTAATATGGAAGGTCCCAGAATTAATCCTGCTATCAATGCTCCCACTACTTGAGGCATGTTTACTTTTTGAGATGCAACTCCCAATACTTTTGTAGATAACAGTATTAAAGCAATACTAAATAAAAAACTATAATTCTCCACTTAATCTCCTCCTCGATTTCTATTCTAACAAACGTATATCATAGCACTTTTTGTTGAAAATGTATATATTTTTTTTACAAATTAATATTTTTTTGTTCGTTATTACCACATATGCGTATTTTGTATTTACATAGCATATTTATGTATGTTATAATTCTTTTAGAGGTGTGTTATGAATTATTATGATGTGATAACGATCATGTTAGAATCTACGGTTTATGCTTTCCTAATGGTAAAGCTTTTTTTCTTAACCCTAGAATTAATAAGTATTTGATAGTTTTTGTAATATTTTTAGACTATTTTTTTACTACATTAATTTCCATAGGTGCTTTAAATCCGTTTTTCAACAATTCCATCTATTTTTTTATTCTGCATAGTATATTCACTTTTATTTACGTATACTACTTTTACATGGGCAGTTTTATTAATAACCTGATTAAAATTTCCCTTATAAAAATACTTTACATTTTATCTGAACTTCCCATATTCTTTTTATTAACAAGAATAACAAATATGGCCAGGGAAAATCCTAAGGTTATCTCCCTTTACGGTTCCATAGAAAGCACATTCTTTACTATATTTTCATTAATGCTTTTTATTTTGGTGGTTTTGCTCTTGGACAGAGAATTTTCCGAATGGGTTTTTTCTCTAAGGGGAAAAATCCAAAAGATAATGTTTTCAACCTGCGTATTAATACCTATGATTATTGATTCTGTAATCAATATACAATACTATAACGACTCTTACCTTTTAAATCCCTTCGTATTAAATATTCTGCAAATGTTTATAGTTATAGTATCCCTTATTACCATAGTTGTTTTAGGGCTGATAAACAAAAAAAACGAATACCTTCTTATTGAAGAAAGAATGCGATTTCAAAATGAAAAATACAAAAATATAATTCGAATAGAGCAAAAAATAGCAGTTTTAAGACATGACATATCAAATTTATTGGAATGCAGGGATGATAAATTGATTAACAATGTTTTAGAGTACTGCGATTATATAGAAAAGGAGATTAACCGATTAGATGAGTAGTACATTACAAGTAACTATTTTAATATCTCTGCTAAGCTTTATAGTACTTTTTATTTTAATTTATTTTAGTGGTAGATCAATAAACTACAATAATAAAATGATTAAAATATATAACGATAAAAAGGAAATTGATGATCTGATAGAGCTAAAGAATTATAAAAAAAGAATAATGTCAATAGTGGATGATATAAGGGTAGCTGTAAATAATTATAATCTAAGCTTGGAAAATTTAGAAGAAATAGACAGATTGACTCCCATTGTTCTAACAGGTAGGGCATCTGTTGATTCTCTGTTAAACAGCAAAATAAAAATATGCAAAAGGAAGAACATTAATTTTACTTATATCATCGAAGATATAGATTTTAGTAATATTAAAAATGATGATATCATACCTCTTCTTGGTAATTTAATAGACAATTCCATAGAAGCATCTTTACACAGCTTGGAAAAAGATGTAAAATTAGTTTTGAAGGTTGTAAAAAATTATTATGTAATCAAAATCACAAACACAAAGGATTCAGGCATTTGTCCTTTGAAAACTAACTTCAAGACAACTAAGGAAGACGCTATAAAGCACGGATTGGGTACTAAGATTATCAAGCTTATCACAAATAAGTATAAGGGGAAAATAAGTTATAGTGATAAAGGCAACGAGTTTGTTGTCAGTGTAATTATTCCTGTATAGGAGGTCTTATGTACAATATATTTATATGCGATGATAACAAGGAAATCGCCGACAGTATTAAATCAAAGGTTCTTAATTCAATGTCTAATAATATTAAACATATTACCATGTTTAATTCCGCATTTGAATTAAGGAGTGAGCTGAAATCCAGAAAAAGACCAATAGATATAGTAATTATGGATATTGACCTAGGGGATGCCAACGGTATTGATTTATCCGGAGAGATTCTTGAATTATATCCTTGTGCACAAATTATTTTTGTTTCGGGATATGATAAATATTATACAAAAGTATATAATGTGGAGCATATTTATTTTATAAAAAAGCCAGTTAATACCGGCGAATTAAAAGCTGCTCTTGTAAAAGCAGAAAAGAAGTTATTAGAAAGTAAGAGGGAGGTATTTTATATAAAAACAAAAAAAGGTTACACATGCATCTGTTTAAATACCATTTACTACTTTGAAAAAGACAGACGTAAAATAGTAGCCGTAACCTCCAATGGAAGATATTCCTTTTTTGGTAAGTTTGATGAAATAATGGATAAGCTGAATAATAAATTCATAAGATGTCATAACAGCTATGTCATAAATCTAAATGCCGTGGAAACTATGGCATTAAAGCATTTTGAAATGTCTAATGGAGTAAATATACCAATAAGTAAAACATATAAAAATGAAGTCCAAGAAAGCTTCATGGACTTCATAGAGGATATTGTATAAAAAAATGATGGAAAAATCCATCATTTTTTATTGTAAATTATATAGATTCATTTTTGTTAACAAGACTTCCTTTGCAAGCTCGCCGGTGTAAGTTTCCCCATAGAGATCATATGAATATACTATCTTAACCTTAATTCTGCCGATACTATTATCATTCATATAATCATATAAAGCTGCTCCCGATGGTAATACCATTTTATAAACCCTTCCGCTTTCCAAATCGTTTGAGTCTATTCCGGTTTCTCCTTCTGATGTTACAATGTTAGTACTTCCCGGGATAATTTGATAATTACCATTGTTATCTTGATATTCGTAAATAACTTCATAGCTACTGTTAATTGCCATCAGATTAGGATTATTCACATTAAAATATATATTATCCTCTCCATTTATTGGCACTTCGTTTAGGTTCGTAATATCATCATAAGCAAAGCATACCGCACCCTTTTGTCCGGAACTAATATTCCTGTTATTCTGTATTGTCAAAATAGGATCCTGGTTACCCAATCTATAGGCTGCTATCATAGTATTCAAAAACAGTTTGATTTCCTGCTCATTATTTACTGTACTGTGACCGGCACCGCTATACATTATATTGCCCTTGCTGTAGATATAATAATTATTTCTCACGTCATTAGGCGAAGCACTGTAAGGGCTGGCTACTATATCACCATCCCAATCCTTAAGGCCTCCTATTGTATACCATACTACTATGTCACTATTCCCATTATCATCTTTACTTTCCATATCCAATTGATAGTATTGATAGTGTGTAGGCGATATGTTTATTGAGCCTTCCTCATTTTCTAATTCGTATGGGAATTTTGTAATCTGCCCACTGTTTATCTGATTTATATACATTTGATAACTACTGCTACCAAAGGAAGGTCCGTTTATAGTGCCGGAGTCGTTTAAGCTATAATAGTTTAAACCCGATACTTTGGAATCATCCAATAATGTGTTACTATATCCTCTTACTTCAGGGTAAGATTTACTAAAATCATCCACAATATAAGCTATATCGTTTGCATTTTGTAATACAAGATTAGGGCTATTTATAACCTCACCTCTTCTAAGTATTTTTGCCATATCAGAGTAGTCACTGCCTTCTCTTTCACTTACTCCGTAACGATCCATACCAAAATGATTTCTTAACAAAGAATTAAATTCATAACCCCAATTTGTATTATTATCATCAGGATATGTTCCATCGATATAGTTTACATATGAAAGAGTATCGTGGGTAAATAAAACACTTTTATCGCTTTCTATATACTCTTTGATGGTATTTGCAGCAGCCTCGCTTTCGATTTCTCCCCAGCAATCTGCAAATCCAAGTATTAGCATATCATAGTTATTGTTCTCTCCCAAATATCCCGTATGATTTGCTTCAAACTGGCTAACAGTAATTGATGTAACATTGATATCATATCCATGATTCTCAATTTCCTCATGCCAGCTGGTGCCTTCCTGAAGTAAACTAGCTAAATCTAAATTGTTGCTGTAATTAGACTTTATTTGCAAAACATTTACTTCTTTTATATCAATGCTGCTTACTACAGGTATTACCTCTGAAGTATTAACTATGCTGTCACGCCCACTTTGATTATCAATATTTGAAACTAATTTCCATGAAATCGGCCCAGAATAAGTGGTTGGTAATCTTTTTATAAGCGTATAATCCGTATTGGATTTAAGCAAATATTCTCCGTTTAAATCAGGTTCTATAGTATCCCCATTGGAATCTTCAAAGATTAATTCCCCCTGTTTTTCAGTATTTTCATCATATCTACCATCAGCATTTAAATCAAAATAAAGGTTAACTTGATATCTCGTTTCACTATCAAACTCCATATCATTATCTATATTGAATTGATACATGAGTTCTCCTGTATTAATTCTATTAGGAGATATCAAATCTGCCTCATTAAGCAGATTTAAAACTACTTTTGGTTTTATTAAATATTTTTTAAAGTCATCATTGCTACCACTTAAATCATCTTCATAAAAAACACTATCCTTTGAAAGCAAGCCCGTTACATTTTCATAAAAATACTGCACATTTGAGGTTTGATCCAAATATGATGTTCCTTTACTATTGGTCATTCTGAATTTTTCATCCAATACTATCGGGAATCCTTCTTCTGCATATTCAATTAGCTCTTCGGCTTTAATTTTGGTAATATCATTACCCGAATATCTAAATACCCCAACATTATCATTCATATAGTTAACATTACTGTTAAAATCATAATAACTTTCTTTCCATACCAAAACTCTCTGCGTTAACCAATACCAACCATAATAATAATCATGACCATACTCGCCGCCCTCGTCTAACATGCCCAAAAGTCTCCTTTGGGCAAATATTGCATCTCCGGTATGAAGATAAATCTTACCATCTAAATTACTATCATTATATACTGTTTCACCATTAAGAGTATTTAAATTTCCGGTATCTAATCCCATATATATTAAATCATATTCTTCTTTAATACTTTCAATCTTACCGATGAATTCCGATGATGTCATTCTAACGATTTCAATATCATCATCCTGGTAATTTAAACTGGTCTCCCATGATTTAACCTTATCCTTTGTTAAACCCACCGATTTTGCAGGTTCGATATCAAGAATTTTTAATTTAGTTTTAATACTGATTGGGCTTAAAGCGTTAACGCTTATGATATATTGTAGAATTGTGCTTGTCGAGATATCTGTACTCAATTGGTTTTCCATATCTCTAATCAAATTTTCGTTGCTAATAAATGTAATCATATATTCATACGGATCTGTTACACTAAAGGTGCTACCGTCTAGTGGTGTATTAAAATCTTTATCCAAAATATAGTCGCTGGCAAGGCTGTAATAGCTACCAAAGGAATATACATTATCCACTATAAAACTGCCATTTTCTTCATTAAAATACGAACCATATCTGTTCATAAACAGCTGCGAATAATTATCATTCCACTCAATTTCCGTAGGTTCGTTTAATGGAGCAGAAAAATCATTTAGCATAGCTAAGACTGCAAGTTTGTATATGTATGAATTATTTATGTTATTAGTATCATTTACTATACTGCTATAAAAAATCTTACTGCTGATCAATGTTGCCAAATTTTTATTATTTATTCTTTCCATAATCTCTGATAGCAATGGGTAATTGATATCTTCATTTATGTTAGCATAACTAAGATTATTATCACCATAAATATATATAAAATCATATTGATCTATTACATTCTCATTCTGGTTGTACAGCTCATTTAACTCTCCCGGAGTATAGGTTGTCACATCAATATTAAAATTTTCGTATAGGGCTGTACCTAATTCTAAGCCGAACACTTTCTTTTTCAGCCATTCATTTGAAGTAAGATTTAGATTATAATAAAGCTCTCCGACTTCAACATTGTTAATCGGAGCATCTAAACCATCACTTTCAATAAAATCATAATTACCATTCTTTGAATATGAGTAGCTGTAAATAGGTACATACGTAAATTCTTCAGCATCGGAATCCACATCTTTTTCCTCAATATCCAAAATATAATTCAAGTCATCAGATAATGAATCCATTGAAGTTTTTACATATATATCATCAGTTACATCCAAAGGTGTTTCATTTATATCTACTAAGGAATAACCACCATAAGTAAGATTGTCCGGATTAAAATAAGTCACTTGATCCAATGTTCCGAATGTCACTTTATACATTCCCTGCTCAGTTTCATTTGCAAGTCTAAATCCCGTTATTATTTCATTCCCCATGCCATCTAGGGTTAAAGCATAGCTACCATTTCCGTCTCCCACAAGCGTATAGCTACCATTATCAATTAAGTTCATCCTTAATTCTTCAGGTATTAACAGTTTATGCCAATCATCTTCGGCCGATTGACTATAGTATGTTTCATTATATGGTTCGGTACTGGTTCTGAATAGGGCATATTCCGATGTGTCTACCGCATCATTTGGTGCACAAACCCTATTATTTTGCAGTTCCAAAATCAAAGCATCATAAGATTGACTTCTGGCGTTAAAGTAATTGGGATTTTCCAATAATGATTCTTCTTCCATAGACTTCAACAATTCTTTATCAAAATAAGATTCAGCTCCTCTATCTATCGAATATCCTATTTCACCCATACCATTTTCCGGTACTATCTCAAGTACATTATAACTCTTAGTTCCTTGAGAACCGGAAATATCACCTATTAGTTTTTCCACTCCCGGCATTCTGTTTGTTGCTATTGAAGGCGTGATTGAAGCAAAAATAAGCGCAATAATTAATACCATAATTCCTATGACAATAAATTTTTTATTCATTCTTATCAGTTTGTATGATTTCATATCACTACCTACCAAAAATTTCATATGCACTATCCACTACCAGTATTTCATTCCTAAAAGTGAATTCATTTGTTTTAGCCCATTGTTTCCCACTATTATCATATGTAATAGTATATATAATGTAACCATCTGTAAAAATGTTACTCATATCACAATAAAAGCCTTCCACTTTATTGGATAAAAGATAAGCCTCCACCCCTGATTCATCTACTCCGTACTCATATAATTTATAATACAATTCTCCGGAAGCTTTATCAAAGCTTATCTCTCCTATCATTTCCTTTTCATTTAATTCATTTTTATCCGTAGTATAAAACAAATATAATTTGCTATTAGTATCATTGTCCTCCCAAGAAACACCTTCATTGACCTCCATCATCCAATCTCTTATTTGGTTGGAGGTAAGCTGTGCTTCATTTTGCAAGTCCACATCGGTTCCTATATTCCTATACTGCGTTATACTATTGCTGCTTAAAGTCAATATGACTGTAAATACCATCATTGATATGGCTATTGCCACCATTAATTCAAGTAGGGATAAGCCTCTATTATCATATTTTATTTTTATCATATGAAAACTCCTCCCTATCATTCTGAAATATAATGTTTGCCTGTCAATCTTTCACATATTATGCTTCTTGTATAGCTACCCTTTGTTATTACTATACTTTTAACATACATTCCATTAATTTCTTCTATTTCATTAAATGCACCATTATTATTAAAGCTCATAGTTATGCTCTGATCTTCAACATCTACAGAAGCAACATTTGCTCTATTTATGTCTTCATAGTATACCGTTACGCTAAAAACTCCTAATTTAATCGGATCATTATCATTAATTTCCATATACAGATAACCATCATTATCACTTAGTGTTAGTCCGGAGTTCTTCTGACTGTCACTTAAGGTAGTGACTTTTATGCTATTTAAATTATCATCGATACTTTCAGCACATTTATTTAATTGCCACTTTACAACATTACCAAAATTTAAAACCACCACGCTAAGAATTATCATGAGAACGGTTATAACTACAACTATTTCAACTAATGAGAATCCTTTATTGTTGCTCATATGTTACTCCTTAGTCCAATTACTGAATACTACCAAATCACTGAATACCGATTGCTCATTAAAGCTACCGCCAATCAAATATGCATCGCCGTTTTTGAATATATCGCAATACATCTCATCATCATCATTTTCAGCAAACATTACCAATGAAATGTCCGTAGGATCATTTGTTAATATTGACCCTTGCTTTAAATAAGCATTGCCCTTAGTGATAACCAACCCCTTGTAATTACAGCCATTAAACTCCACATCACTGTAAGATGTTATTATTCTTGCGTTAATCTCGTTAGGATAAATATTAACAACGCCATCGCTAAAACTGTAACCGTTACCGCTTGGGCTCAAGCCATTATTAAGTACTACCTTATCAACCAGCTGATCATTAATTACAATGCCGGTTAATACTATATTTTCAGATGTAATCTCTGTCTCATATATTCTAATCGGTTTATTTGAATAGCTACCGTTAAATGCAATTCTAAAGTCATCATAGCTAACGATATTTTCAAATACCGTTAAAGCCTTTTCTTCTTCAGTAGCAGCTGAATAGTTTTTCATTAGCTTTGTACACAGCATACCGTAAATATCTTCTCTATCAGACATGGACTCCAGTACATCGGAATCTATGCTATTGCTACTAATGCTACTAATACCGGTATTGGTATACTCCATAGTATTACCGACAGCATCCACATCAGCTACACCTTCCAATGGCAACATTATGTTTACATCATAATTATTCATAAGAGAATTAACATAGCCCATATTTGATGAATAATAGTTGCTGAAATATGTGGCAGCTTCATCAACAGAACCAAACTTCATAAAGAAGTAAACCATTCTGTAATCCCCGGGTAATGTATAATAGATAGTTTCATAATCGGATGAATTTAAATTTACACAATTACCGCCTTTTAAAATATATTCTTCCTCTGTCACCGGATTGCTGCAATTATTCATCATGCTATCAGGCACCATGTAAGCTAACTGATTGCCCTTAATACCTATAGATTCACCAGTTTGAATCAGATTATAGCTTCCGTTTGTGCTGGTTCCAATGCTGGCACTGCCCCCCAGTAACAGATACGATATCCGACTTAAATTAAGGTTTACACTTTTGCCGTTAATTAGTATTGCACTTGTGTGTTCAGCTCTAGGATCATTTAAACTGTCTTCCTCAGTAATACCTTTATCTATTAGATATTGGGAATTACTATAATTATTGGGATTACCAAATCCAAAATAGCTTCCTGACATCTCTAAATTACAGTTCTTCCCTATCCATAAATCATTTACAAGATTTAGATATCCTTGAGTTTTTAAATAGGTACTGCCATCCATAATTATATTTCTGCCCCATAGATTAGTCTGTCCTAATGAATAAAGCTCACTTTGATTATCAATTAAGATATCTCCGTTTACTACTGCATTATATGAATTATTAATTATAAGGGATGCTTTGCTGTTGTCTCCCGAAATAACTAAGCTATCATTACTTTGTCCGTCATTTCCGCTATATAAGGAACCTGTTATTTTATTATTTAAATCATTAACCAAGATTCCTTTATCTGAAATTAGTGCATTAAACATTAAAGGCGGATTATCATTTAGCTTATCAAATTCTACCGGCGGGTACTTTATAAGTATGTCCGTTACAATTCTAGTGCTACTATCTTCATTTTTGAAATAAGTCACATCTACATTTTTTAAAAGTATACCATCGGCTCTTTGTAGTATCGAATTAGCTGTGGATGGTGCAATTACTATACCTTTGTTTGTATCCGCATTAAACAAAACCCCCTCAGACAAATAAGACTCGAGCTTTTCCACACTAAAAGCAGTGGTTTCGTCCGGATTTCTTAATCTCATTTTCATTTCCAGCTTATAGTCTTGATAAAATCTACTCACCTTAGAATCAACACTATTATCATTAAGTATATCCATGTATGTTGTTATATAACAATCGGAGCTTTCAGCTTGTAAGCCCACCTTTATTTCATCCAAGGCTGTTTCGCAGCTATAAAAGTTCTTATTACCAGCTTCCGCCAAGGTCTTTATCTTAAAACTAATACTGGTTGTTGCTAATATCATAGTCGCAAGCACAGCAATTAAGGCAACAGTAATAAGAACAATCAAAATAACCGAACCTTTATTATTATTTCTCATTATTGTGCCTCCTTTCATAAAATCAATAATCTACTATCTTGCTACCTTCTAGCTTGGTTAATAACAAACCATCATCATATTTCACACTTTCATCATCCGAGTCAACATACTCATATACACTTACTTCCACAGCATGCATTACTTCTAAATAATCTATGCTATATTCTTCACTATCTATTGTGCCATTAAAGAAAACATTATCATGATAATTTTTCTTTTTCCCATCACGGTAGTAATTGTTAGTTCTAAATTTAGGATGATCACCTATTAGAGTATAAGGAATATCATTGCTGTGTTTTCCTTCGTAAACATATAAATCATCATTTCCATTATCATGCCCATTTAATTTATAATAGTTTATTACTACGCCGACATTGTTAGGATTAAAAATATTTATTCTGTTTAGCTTTAACCATTTTTTGCCGTTTACTATTTCTAAATAATTGATATTCATGTTTTTTAGACCTAACTTATTACCTTCACTATCATATTCTTCCCCTATATATGTAAATAAAATTCCCGATTCTTCAGAATCAAACTTATTCTTTATATATCTAGTGAAGGTATATGTTACATATTGTTCTACTAAATCATTTTTTCTTTCTTCAGTAATATTAATATCTATAGTAAATGTATATTTATTAGAAATATCTGCTATTGCATCTTCAGGTAAATAGAATTCACATTTGGTCGTTGGGCTAAATGTACTCAAATCATATACTCTGTTGATTGTACTATCATATTTAGTAGGATCAATAATAGTTTGTACATTAAAAGTATTCCCGTTTTCATCAACGGCATCTTCGCTTATATAATATTTTCCGTCTTCGGCTTTTTCATACATGCTTAAATCAATTGCCTTTGCTTGCTCCATCCTGTTCTCCGCCACAGTAATTGCTGATAGTTTTACTTCTGATTTCTTGTTGACCTGTGATGAAGTAACAAAGCTTTGAGCTAAAGGTAATGTTACAATAGACATTATTGCAACTGAAATTAGGACTTCTATAAGTCCGAAGCCCTTATTGTTTTTATTTTTCCTATTAAAAAATTTTATCATTTTCTTCACCCCTTTATAGGGCCATAAATTATTCTTCACTGCCGGTTTTTTTATTAACAGTTCCGAATATATCATCCAACCCTATTGATATGGTTTCAATTTCCGGCACCACATACGCCTTCGAGTTATCCGTAATAAAATAATTATTCATCAATACATCCCCATATAATAGTCCTGTTGTCGAATCATATCTAAGACTAACGGATGTGATTGATTTTCTGTTGCTCTCTTTATTAATTTCATTAAAATATTTTTTAAATTGTTCGTAGCTACCTTCAGTTTCTAAAGACATAGGCGTAACATATAGAGTATCCGGCATGAGTGCCTCTCCGGCTTCCACAGGAATATTTTCATTAGAAGGGCCTACACCAATTGTATATAAGTAATATCTTTGGGATAAATTAACCGTAAATATATCTACTCCTGTCTTATCCTCCAATGATTTAGCGAACAATATATCATCTTCTTCTTTTAACTCAGATTTAAAATCTTTCATAAAATCATCGATATCGCTTTTCATAGCTCCTGTTTTACTTCTATAGCTATTAATATTCCTATTTACTTCATTTAATTGATCTACTTGTCTTTGCAACTCATCTTGATTACTCTTTAGAACACTGTATCTGTCCATTAAAGGACTAAAAACAAGCACATAAGCAATTACTATTAGCAGTAGTCCTATTAAATAAAGGGAAATTTTTTTATCTCTTACACTTAGATTTTTTATAGTATCCATAATAACCTCCCTTAATCCAATGTTACCATTCTAGCAGTAACTGTCATTTCAACATCACCGCTATCATCTACTTGTGTTACCGCTGTAGTTTCAACCGAGTCTAATGTATTCATGCTTCTTAATTGTACTAATGTTTTTGCAGCTCCGTCTTTTCCTAAAACATTCAGTGTCATGGTCACATTCATATCTTCAGTTGAGATTGATGATATTCTGACTGTAGTTGGCAATTTCTCTTCCATCTCTTCAAACATTAAAACAATTTGATTATTAACAGTATCCATGCTCTCTTCAATTACCGTAATCTCGGCATGCTTTGTGGATGCATCCAAATAGTTGCTGTAAACCTCTTGAGCTTCCGCCAATCTCTCTATATCGTTATTTAAAGAGCTAATATTGACCATAGTATAAACATTAAGGCCACCTGATATCAAAACCAGAATAAGCGCTGCTATAATCATGATCTTAAAAACTGCTCTGGTGGAGCGCATGCTTTCGTCTTCGGATATTTCTCCGCCTTTAATATTCTCTACTAAAGCAACCGGTTCTATTGCTGCACCAATGCAGGCAATATACTGTTGTGCCCCTTTATTCTTTTCCCTTTTATTACCGATATTAATGCCTACTATATTGTTTAGGCATCTAACGGGTCTTGATAGTTCATATTCTAGCAATCTATCTATGCCCTTTACATAAGCTCCTAAACCTAATATATATACTTTGCTTATATCCTTATCCTTATTGTTATTTGCATAATAATCAATAACCCTACTGATGCCCCCGGCAAGACTTTTTAGATTATCATCGATCTTATCGGCTTCCGGAACAGACAAATTCATGGTATGATTTTCATCATATATTACATCATTATTGCAAAAATATTCCATTGCCAAATTAGGATTTTCCACAGTAGGCAGTGCCTCGGATTCTATAAGAACATTAAATAAATCCTTTATCCCATATGGCACAGTACGCTGCAGCACCATATTGCCATTACTGATTATTAATACTTGTGTATTAAGGTTTTCAATTTTAGCAAAGATTTGCACTCCGTCTTTATAGTAATTTCTTGCCATTTGATACATGCTGTTTCCGATATAGTCAAAGGCAGTGAATCTTAATCTTAGTTTATTTGCCAAATCCCTATAAGCAGCAATAATATCTTCAGGTACCGCATATACCTGCAAGCGTTTCTTCTTGCTCTTACCATCAACTATGTCATCTAAAAAAATATATGAAACTTCGTAGGTGCTGGTATCAACAGGAAAGTATTCTGCCGCATTGGCCTTTACAAAATCCAGTATCTTTTTATCTTTTATTGGAGGAATAGTAACCTCACGAGTAGCAATTCTGCTTGAGAGAGAACAAAATATAACCTTTTTGGTTGATATATTATTCGTAACAATCGCTTTATTAATACTGTTAACCAACTCATCATTAACAATTACAGTACCATCTGTATAAGTCCCTGTTGGTGTTGGTATAACAAAGTTCTTGTAAACTTTAGGTTTTTTTGACAGGTAATCAACCTCTATCCCGCGGATAAAATGGGTTGTTATCTCAATACTTAATACTTTTCCCGCCATAATTTCCTCCTAACATTAATTATATATTTAAAACTCTATAGTTTATTGCCATATGAATCCAATATACCAGCTTATGATTTCATTTCCAAATAAAGCTGAAATGAATATTCCCAAGGACAAATAAGGTCCCATGGCCAGTACATTTTCTGCATTTGTTAACTTCATTCTGAGTATATGAATTATACTCCCTAGGATACAAGCAAGAACAAATGCTAAAATAATATTCTTGTATCCAATCAATAAACCGGCTGTAGCCATAAGCTTAACATCGCCGCCGCCTATTGCTCTTCCTCCGGAAATAAGCAATATGATCTCCAAAAACACACTTACCGCAAAAAAGCCAATAACATAAGGCATGAAATCCGGCCATTCAAAGAACAACCTTATAAGGCCTAATGCTAATATAAATATATTTATACCCGGTGGTATTTCATAAGTTCTAAAATCTATCATACTTAGCGTAAGTAAAGCTGAGCTAAGCAGACAATATAGAATTGCCAAATAGTTAAAACCAATAATAAGGAAGATGGCCAAGTATAAGACACCGTTTAACGCTTCGATCAATGGATATTGCATTGAGAGCTTGGCATTACATTGTCGGCATCTTCCTTTTAGCAAGATATAGCTCAATAGGGGAACCAAATCTTTAGAAGTCAACTGATATCCACAATTCATGCAATGGGACCTCCCAAAGACGATGTCCTCGCCTTTGGGAATCCTATAAATGCATACATTTAGAAAACTTCCAATAACTGTACCAAATATGAAAAACATGAATGCGAATATCAGTTCAATGGTCATTTAATATTACCTCTTAGCTTGATTATTGTACCCAATCGCCACTTACTGTAGGATATAATTCAGTAGCGTCAATGAAAACTTTTATAACACCGTCAGTAGATACTGTATATTTCCATACGCCAGTTCCATATTGCACTTCAGGTAATGTTTGTACAGTATAAGTGGATGTTGTAGTTTCAGCAGCATCAGTTAGTGTTTCAGCTGTTGTTACAGCATCTACTGTATCAGCATCGGCGATAGCAATTGCTATTTCCTGTGCAATCTGCTGTGCATTCTGTACATCTGTAGCCTTCTTAGCCTTATCAGTGTATCCTAAGAACTGTGGTGCAATAACTCCGATTAATACTGCCATGATTGCGATAACTACGATTAACTCTACTAAAGAGAAACCTTTGTCATTCTTCTTTTGTTTTTTAATTAATTTGTTCATTTCTTATCCTCCGTTTTTTTCTTAAATTTATATCTTAAAAGCAAAATCCCTATCATTTTGCTCTTAATTCGTTATAACTGGCTCATTGCATCATACATTTGAAGCAGTGGTGCCATGATGGAAGCAACTATCAGTACTACAAACATTGCCAAAACAATTATTATTAATGGTTCTAATGCTGCCATTACGGTGGATACCGTCATCTCCACTTCGGTATCATAGTAGTCTGCCAGCTGATCCAGCATACCTTCCACATCACCCGTTTCCGAGCCTACCCTAACCATATGTACCACAAGGGAAGGAAAAGCTCTGGTGGCATCTATGGCTTCCGAAAAATCTATACCCTTCATTACATCATCTGCGATTTCTCCCACAGCCTTTTTAAAAACTGCGTTTGCCATTAGCTTTTTAGTTATTTCAAGGGAATCCACAAGGGGCATGCCCGCTATGAGCAGCGTGCTCATGGTTCTTGCAAATCTTGAGCAATCATTTTTTATTACCAATTTACCAAAGAGCGGCATTTTCATAGCCATTCTTCCAAAGAAGAGGGCCCCTTCTTCTGTATTTTTTATAGCCTTTATACCAACTACTATACCTACGATTAGTATTAACAATATGTACCAATAGCCGGTTAAAAAATTACTCATAGCTATTACTACCTTTGTTATGGTAGGTAATTCTTGACCAACCTGATCAAATATACCAACAAACCTTGGAATTACAAAGGTAAGTAAAACAACCATAACCCCAATGGCAACAATGGTTACTATAATCGGGTAAATCATTGCTTTTTTCATAATCCCTTTAAGGTGTTGTTCCTTTTCAAATTGGATGGCCAATCTTTTAAACGAAACCTCTAAACTTCCGGATGCTTCACCCGCAGCCACCATGTTAACCATAATCATCGGAAATATGGATGGATTAAGCTTCATGGCATTTGAAAGAGTTTCTCCTTTTTCTATCTCCACCCTAAGATCTCCTAAAGCCTTTGCCAATGCTTTTTTTTCGGTTTGATCCTCCAGCATTCTCAAAGCTTCAGTAAGATTGATTCCTGATTTTAATATGCTTACGAATTGTCTGCAAAAAGTACTCAAATCTTTAGGTTTTACACCGCTTAAGAATGATATGTTTAAGTCCTTGTTAAGCATATTAGTTTGGCTGATTTCTATAGGCAGTTTACCCTCAGCCTTAAGGGAATTACGTGCGGTAACTTCATTCTCCGCATCAATATTTCCTTTTATTTCTCTACCCGTTTTATTATCAAAGGCAACATATGAATATGTAGTCACTTAATTTCCTCCTTAATAAAGTATGTTAAGCTTCTTCTTCATCGACTGAATATCTTGGCAATAGCTAAGGGCAGTTTCAATAGTAATTAGCCCTTGTTTATAGTTTTCAATTATGGCATCATCCATAAGTATCATTCCGTCTTTTCTGGAAGTTTGAATGATATTAGGTATCTGATATGCCTTGCTGTCTCTTATTAAATTCCTTACCGCGGGATTAGCAAGAAGAACTTCAAAAGCTCCAACCCTTCCCTTATGTCCGGCAGTAGGTAACAGCTGCTGAGATATGATGCATTCCAATACTCCTGCCAATTGTACCCTTATCTGTGACTGCTGGTGGGGTGGGAAAACATCCAATATTCTGTCCACAGTATTTACAGCATTTGTAGTATGTAATGTGGAAAAAACCAAATGGCCCGTCTCTGCAGCGGTAACAGCTATAGATATAGTTTCTAAGTCTCTCATCTCTCCCACAAGAATTACATCAGGGTCTTGCCTTAATGCAGCTCTTAGAGCGTTGGCATAGGAATAGGTGTCTGTACCTATTTCCCTTTGAACAACCATGGATTTTCCATGACTGTGCAAGTATTCGATTGGATCTTCCAATGTAATTATGCTTCGGTTATATTTCTCGGTTATTCTATGAATCAAAGCCGCTAAAGTCGTTGACTTACCGGACCCTGTGATCCCCGTTACCAATATAAGTCCTCTCCTTTTACTTGTGAGATTTATCAATGCTGATGGTAATCCCAATGATTCAGGGGTTGGTATATCATATGTCAATAGTCTCAATGCCGCAGCCAGTGTCCCCCTTTGGTTAAATACATTTACCCTGCATCTGCATTTTCCAATCTTTGAATATGCAAAATCCACTTCACCTTTATCCTTTAAAATTGCCCTTTCCTTATCGGTCATAAGCTCATTTGCAAGGGCTTCGGTGTCCTTAGGCATTAACACTACATTGTCTATTGGGACAAGTTCTCCGTCTACTCTGAATGTACATGGCTTCCCCGGTGCTATATGTATATCAGAAACCTTACTATTGCTGTCAACAGCAATATCTAAAATTTGTTCAAGTCTCATGATTTACTCCTTCAAATTATCTCCGACAACTCTGATTACATCTTCTATACTTGTGGTACCATCAACAAGTAATCCAATACAACATTCCCTAATGGTTTTCATTCCTTCTTTTTTTGCGGCAGCGTTAAGCATGGAAACCGGCTTCTTCTGACTTATTAAATCCTTTATGGCAGGTGTTATCTCCATTATTTCATAAACACCTATTCTTCCGAAGTATCCCGTATCATTACATTTTTCACAGCCAACCGCTTCATATATTTCCAGATTATAGTCGGGGTTTATCCCTAACCATTCCTTTTCTCCGTCATTTAAATATCTTTTCCTTTTACAGCTTGGGCATAATCTTCTAACAAGTCTTTGTGCAACTACCGCTATCGTAGAATCTGCTATCAAATAACTATCAATACCCATATCCATAAGCCTTGTTATGGTATTCGCCGTGCTGTTTGTATGAAGGGTACTAACAACCAAATGGCCCGTAAGTGATGCCTGTACTGCAATCTTTGCAGTTTCCACATCCCTTATCTCCCCTATCATTATGATATCCGGGTCTTGACGAAGTATTGATCTAAGTGCGGCAGCAAAGGTCAAATTAGCTTTTGTGTTAACCTGAACCTGATTTACACCCTTGATGTTAGCTTCCACAGGATCCTCTACGGTTATTATATTAACATCGCTTGTGTTAAGCTCCCTTAGTACAGTATAAAGGGTTGTGGACTTACCCGATCCCGTAGGACCGGTTACCAATATAATCCCGTTGGGATTGCTTAGTATTCTGTCAAACTTGCTTAATGAAGATTTGTCCAGCCCCAAATCCTGTTTGCTCTTTATAACAACATTTTTGAAAGCCAACCTCATTACACATTTTTCCCCATATACGGTAGGTAATGTTGATACACGTATATCGTAGGTTATTTTATCAATATCCATGGAAAATCTTCCATCTTGAGGTTTACGCTTTTCGGATATATCCATCCCGGAAATTATCTTTATTCTGGCTATGATAGCGCTTAATAAAGCCCTATCATAATTCATTTTCTCATAAAGTGCTCCATCAATACGATATCTTATTCTAACCCTGTTTTCCATGGCTTCGATATGTATATCACTGGCCCTTTGTCTTGCAGCTTGCTCAATCATGCTTTTTACAAGCTGTACTATAGGAGATGACTCTATGGCAATATCCGCCTGTATCTCTTCTTCTGATACATCAGCGAATCTTGAGCTCCTTTCAATAGTGTACTGTTCAGCTGCTTGCATTGCTTCAGTTTCACCATAGTATCTGTCAATTGCTATCATTATATCCGAATGAGTAGCTATCACAGGCTCCACCTGCATATTGGTAATTATACTAAAATCATCAATGGCCATGATGTTCATGGGATCTTCCATGGCCACCTTTACCACATTCGGGCTATCCTCCTTGAACATATACGGAAACATAGCATACTTTCTAAGTAAGCTACCATTTACAAGTTTTATTAAATTTTCATCTATTTCTTTGCCCCTCAGATTTACAACTTCATACCCCAGTTGTCTCGATAGAGCTTTACACATATCATCTTCATTAATATAGCCTAGGGATATCAAGGCTTCTCCCAATTTTATTCCGTTTTTTTCTTGGGCCTTCAACGCTTCCCTAAGCTGATGTTCATCAATGACACCATTTGCCATTAATATATCACCCAAACGAAGTTTTCTCCTATAATTAACCATATCCCATCCCCATAATATTTAATAATACTTACTCATAGTAATTATACTACATAAATGTGAAAATAACAAACATTTTAACCATAATAATTTATATCAGAAAATCTTAATTTTCAATTAATATAGACTTTACATTTCTGTTAAAATAATAATATCATAATTATTAGTAAATTACCTTAATATTTTACAACAATATCAACGATCAAACAAGATTTTTTAGAATAATTTAAACAAAATGTCAAATAAAGTCCGATTTTTGTCATATATAAACAAAATATTTAAAAAAACACAATATATATTATTGATTAAACATCTTCACATCTAGTATAATAAATATATAAATTATATTGGGAATTATATGGAGGAAGTTATGAAGATTAAAAAAATATTATCAGTTATGATAATACTATCAATGACAATATTCATTGTAGGTTGCGGAGGAGATGAGGATGCAAACTCCTTTCCTACAGAACCCATCGAAATTGTTTCAATGGGTATAACTGACAGCTTGAATTCTTTTAAGGAAGAAACAAAGGATTCCGTCATGAACCTAAACTCATACATAGGATTAAGTCAAGACGAATTGGATAAACCCCATGTACAAATAAATCTTGATTTGGAAACTGAAGACGGCACAGCGACCCTTTATTACAAATCCATGCAAAACGACGCCAAGGATAAAGCATCCCTGACTCTTGGTGTAATTGCAGACGGCCAAGAAGCTCAAACATCTGTTAATTTTACAGGTAATGATATGATAATGAGTTTCTTTACCGTAGAGGAACCCATGGTGAAATATACAGGGGTTGATTCTTCATTAAAAAGCTTATCCCCTATGGACAGATATGTAAAAGCTTTGGAATTGGGAGACTCCAAGATGTTTTCCGATTCTTGGAGCGATGATGTTTCCAAACTCCAAACTAACATGAACACCAATCTAACCTCAGATAGTGTCATTTTATCTAAGGAAACCATTAAATATCACGATGTCGATGTGGAAGCAGATCTATATTCCGTCGAAATAGATGAATCCTATGGAGGCACTTTATTGGCAGATTTGTTTAAAGCCCTCTCCAATAACGAGGATGTGTACTCTTATCTGACCGCCATGGAAAACAGTGATGGACTGCTGACTTTAAAATCATTGGAAAATGTGGTAAATGATGAAAACAAACTGAGCCAAACCACAGTAACCGCAAATGTTTACCTGCAGGAAGAAACCTTCCTGGCTTGTAATCTAAGCTTTGATACCCCGGACGGAAAATTCATTATGGAAAATAACTATTACACTAAGGATATAGACAGACATGTCATCAGCAAGGTTGTTTTCCCTAGCGGTGTAACTTTAAACAATACCCATACCGTTTATGCATCTGATACCGGAAGACAGGATAATTTAAATTTTGAAATGACTGTAAAGGGTTCTGATGAACCGCTTAAAATAGTCAGTGAGAATAAAATCACAGAAAACGGTGATAATTACTCCAAAGAATTTAAGATCACTTATTCCGGAGTTGCAGAAGGCGATGGTATCGTATCATCTTTAGGAGAATCAAAGGGTAAATATGAAGCAGTTACCAGCGGAGATAATGCAAACGGTACTTTCTCCGGCACTTACACATCAAAGGACCCTGAAGAAGGCGTCCAGAATACCGACTATTCCGGCACAACAGTATTATCCTCCACCGCACCAGAGATAACTTTGCCTGAATTCATCGAAGGCTCCGGTGTTGAATTTAGTAATGTCGACAAGCTGAAAGCTTATTTGAACCAAGATGGCGATTCCCCGACCAAGGGAGTAGACAATTTATATGAGCAGCAGGCTACGGCACTTATGTGGATGCTGAGATTTAACCTTTAATAATGAATAAAAAAATAATATTGGGGATAATATTCGGAATATTATCCCTTTCGTTTATAGCCTTTATGTTTAGTAACAGTAAGCTAAATAAAATGTATGAATTCGTAACACTATTGGAAAGCGGACATTATTATTTAGACGGAAGCTACAGCATCTTAGGCATAGAAACTCCCATTAAAATAGCAGTGGACGGTAATGATTTTGATGTGGAAACCAATACCTTTATAGGTAGCACAAGATTAATATTAATGGGGGGCAACGCATATTTACTTAATAACAATGAGCTTACCATAAGCTTAATAACCGAAACGGATGAAGCTTTTTTAGGTTTATCCGATATGGTGATTGACTACAGCAAGTATAAAAAGATCGGGCAGGGAGAAAGCAAATTACCGTACAACGAAGACAATTCATACTATCCATATTATGAATATGAAAATGTGGATAATGGTTCTGTTATAAGGTATTATTTTAAGGATAATGAACTATACTGCATATATGTAAAAGATCAATTTGTAGACCACATGATAATCATTAATGAATTAACAAAAGAAATCCCAAAGGACAGACTAAGGCTACCGGAAGATTATATGGAAATATAAGAATAGCGCCTAATAAGGCGCTATTAAAATCTTTATAGTATATTGATAGCTTCAAAAGCCAATTCCGACCTTTCGCATTCGTCCACATTTAATGTTACTTGATAGCACATCTTGCTGCCTTTCATTCTTTCAGACGCATAACTTAAGCCATTTGTTCTTTCATCTAAAAACGGAATATCTATTTGATTCGGGTCCCCTAGTAATATAATCTTCGTACCCTTACCTGCCCTGGTTATTATTCCCTTTACTTGATTAGGAGTAAGATTTTGGGCTTCATCAATTATCAAATATGTTTTCATAAAAGACCTTCCCCTAATAAAGTTCATGGCCTCAGCTTGCACTATGCCCCTTGAAAAGATTTCTTCCACTTTACCCTGGAGTTCCATTTCATTGGAATACCTTAGGTCATCATTGGAATCCACTAATTGCTCCAAGTTATCATATATAGGCCTCATTAAAGGCGATATCTTTTCTTGTTCGCTTCCGGGCAAAAATCCTATACCGTCATCAAACTGTGCATTTGGCCTTGACACCAGTATTCTCCTGTATTCCCTGGTATTTGCATTCCATACCTTGTCCAGTCCTACTGCCAAAGAATAGAAGGTTTTTGCTGTACCCGCCATACCTTTTATTATAACAAGGGGGGCTTCTTCAGATGATAGCATAAGAGCCTCCTGCATAAAGTACTGCCCTGCATTTCTCGGTTTTACACCATAGGGTTCATGCCTTCCATATTTTAAAGGTATAACTTTATTCCCCTTTACCTTACCTAATAATGTCTTTTTAAGAGATCTGTCAGCATATATAATAACAAATTCATTCTCCGTCATATCTAAAGATATTTTATTACCATTATCATCCACCTTGTACAGCTCTTTAACGTCTATTCCTCCGCTGTTAAAATCAGAAAACAAGTCTTCGTTTGCATAACAGCATTGCCTTCCCTTATATAAATCATGAGGATTTTGAACCTGCTGATTCAAATAATCTTCAGATGTAATACCAAGTATTCCCGCCTTCATTCTTAGAAGCAAATCCTTAGTTACCAAAACAACATCAACTATATTATCATCATCCTTGACATCATATTTAATGCCCAAACATACTTGAAGTATTCTGTTATCGGGTTTATGATCAGGTAAATCTTCCGGTAAGCTTACATTGCTGCAGTTAGGCTCAATTCTAAGGCTTCCGCCTCCTTCTAATTCCACCCCCTTGAGTAAATCGCCCTTGAGTCTTAAATTCTCCAAACTCCTAATAACATCCCTGGCATTAATGCCCTTTTCTCCGTCTGCCTTTTTTAATCCGTCCAATTCTTCGATAACCACCAAAGGCAAAATCACCTGGTTCTCCATAAAACGAAATATGGCGTCAGGTGATTGGATTAATACATTCGTATCTAATACATATACTCTTATCATATTGGTCCCCTTTCGATTATGACTGTCAAAATCTATAGTGTATAACCAAATCAATTTATAGTAATATTATACCACATCGAACACAATATGTAGATATTTTTTTAAAATTTCTTTGTGAATTTTTATCCCTTTATAGAAACAATCGTAACAGAAAATAATATAATAAAAGCTCCGATGCTTTGCATAATATTTAACATGTCTCCGAATATTAAGAAGGACGCAACAACCGAAGTTAAAGGTATAAGGTTTTCAAAAATAGCAACGGTTGTAACGTTTATATTTTTTATAACCTTTATATAAAGATATTGGGCAACAACAAAACCAAGGGCTCCGGATATTAATATCAATAAAACAACCACAAGATTAAACTCCATTCGCTCAGGCCTTTGGAATAACAGTAATAAGGCATTCCCCAACATTCCAAAGGTAGTAAACATAGCCACCAATACCATAGGATCATATTTCTTTTGTATAGGCTTTACATTGACAATATATAAAGCCCATAAAGAAGCCGCTATTGCCATAATGATAAGACCCAAAACCGTAGCTTTTATTTCTGCATCATCTGCTCCTAAAGTCAAAACCGAAACCCCGATTATAGAGCCTATTATGCCTATATTAGTCCATACGCTCACTTTATTTTTAAACAGTATATAATCTGCTATTGCCGTAAATATTGGCACTGTGGCTAAAATAAGGGCTGCTACCGATGCGGAAGTCAAATATATACCTATTCCTTCCAGATTATTGTAGATACACATTGCAACAAGACCTATTAATAAAAGCTTAAATATATCTTCCCTCTTTACATTTATTCTTTTATCCCTGACCAAAACAAAAGACATAGATAATACCGATGCCGCCAACAGCTTAAAAAACACCATAACATTCGGAGACAGATAATCCAATAAATAGTCATTTATTACAAACATCATCCCCCAAGTAATATCCACCGTTATTAATATCATAATCCATTTCAGTTTATTATTCATATCCACCTCACCGAATGTAATTATATCATTGTTTTTTGCAATAAGAAAGCCGTTTAAGCTATGGCAATAATATGCATTATGTTGTATAATATCTAGGGAGTTATAAAGTTGAAGAAAGGAAGGATAATTATGCCATTAGTAACTACAACAGAAATGTTTAAAAAAGCCTACAGCGGAGGTTATGCAATTGGAGCCTTCAATGTTAACAATATGGAAATAATACAGGGTATTACCCAAGCTGCGGGAGAATTGAATTCACCGGTTATTCTTCAGGTTTCCAAAGGTGCCAGAAAATATGCCAATCATACCTATTTGGTTAAACTGGTGGAAGCTGCTCTAATAGAAAATGACATTCCGATTGCCCTGCATTTAGACCATGGTCCTGATTTCGAAACATGTAAGTCATGCATAGACGGAGGATTTTCATCCGTTATGATCGATGCATCTCAATATAGCTTTAATGAAAATATCGAAATAACCAAAAAGGTAGTCGAATATGCCCATGCCCACGGAGTAGTGGTGGAAGCGGAATTGGGAAAACTTGCAGGAGTCGAAGATGATGTAAAGGTTTCTTCAAAAGACGCCATGTATACCCAACCGGATGAAGTGGAAGAGTTTGTTACAAAAACAGGTGTGGATTCACTAGCTATAGCCATAGGTACAAGCCATGGTGCTTTTAAGTTTAAACCCGGTACCAAACCTCTCCTTAGATTTGATATTTTAGATGAAATATCAAGAAGAATTCCGGATTTCCCTATAGTTCTCCACGGCGCATCCAGTGTTTCTCAAAACTATGTGGATATTATTCAGGCAAACGGAGGCCATCTAAAGGATGCCATCGGAATACCCGAAGATATGTTAAGACAAGCAGCAAGATCATCTGTATGTAAAATCAATATTGATTCCGACTTAAGACTTGCAATGACTGCAGGTGTAAGGGAGGTCTTATACAGCAAGCCTGAGGCTTTTGATCCCAGAGAATACCTTAAGGTGGGAAGGGAAAACATAAAAGAACTTGTAGCACATAAAATAGTAAATGTGCTTGGTAGTGATAATAAAGCTTAAAAACTACATCCACCGGTTAAGCCGGTGGATGATTTTTATTTTGCTATTCGGTATATACCTTTAATACTTCCTGTAGGGATATATTATTTATTTTTCTATTGGCATTTATTGTGCCCATCAGGTAAATCCCAAAGATCAATAAGAATCCTATTAATATTCCGGGTAGATTAATTTCCATGGGCATGTACATATTAAATTCATGGGATAAATACCAGGTCATGAGATTTAATAGATTCATGGTTATGGGAACAGACAGTAAATATGCAAAAACACAATATGTCAAATAACTGTTTAATATCATGCTTCTTATTTCAGCTTTGTTAAACCCCATTACTTTTAATAACGATATACTGTAAATATTATCTTCTACTGTCAGTGTCGTTAATATGTAAAGAATAATAACAGCAAGAATAACCGCAATTAATATCAATCCGTAAACTGCCACTTTTACAAATCTTTGCATGATTTCACTCTGTCTAAGTATATCCGATTTTTTTAAAATCACTTTATAATCATCTTCCGGCATCGCCTTTGAATAAACACCTAAATAAATATCATCTTGCCCAAATTGTATTAGGCTAAGCTGACCAATTTCCATATATAGAGTACCCGCAGTATTGTTATCTGCTATTCCTACAATTCCAAATGAACGGGTACTGTTTAGACCTTCAAGTCTTAAATTATCACCGATACTTAAATCATACTTCAACGCCATTGCATTGTTTACAATCACACCATCCTTAAGAAGATTAGTGATATTATTGCCCCTATCATCATATAACTTAAACAGCTCGTTATTTAATTCAATGCCCTTAGCAGAAACAGACTTGTCTTCATAATATATACCGGCATCGATGAATTTTTCATCGCCCTCTCTAAGCTTCGGCAATTCCTTTGTATAGTCAACATAAGCCTCGTATTCATATTCTTTTGAATTATAGTAATCATTTATCATTCTATCGGAAAAATCGTACATCATGGTTCCCATAATAATCAAAACCGAAGCAAAGAATATTCCTATAATAAATACTATGAATTTACCCGGACTTTGAGTTAAATAGGTGTATTTAAACTTAGTAGTGGCCCTAGTATTTACCAGCAGTTTATTTACCAACTTATTAAGTCTTGTTGCCTTGGTTTTTTCTTGAACATTTAACAATACCAAAGCCTTCTTCCTAAGCATCCTATAGATAACAATATAGCTTAAGCCTATAACAAAAATAAAGGGTACTAAAATCGCAGTTAGCATAACCCCAAGATTTGTTTCAATTGGACCATTGGGTAACATATAAAAATCCAAGTACAGCTGCTTCATATTATATGCTAGTTTATTACCTATAAAATATCCAAATATCAGCGCCGGAGCAGAAACAAAGGAAAGCAGATTAATATATGGCATAGCAATTTCGTAATTTTTATAACCCATTGCCTTCATTAGTCCTATGGCTCTTTTTTCCGTCCTTAAAATACGATAAGTGATTATTCCCACCATTATTACAGCAATAAAGGCTATAATCAAACTAAGCCCCAAGGTAGTAGCCTGGCCACCTCTTATCTCCTCATAAATGGCACCGCTTCTCATTTGATTTTTTGTCATAGTAATATTAGTAATTATATCAATTGGTCTATCAATGAATTCATCAATACAATTATCCTTAAACTCAGAATCATCACAGCCCTTGTATTTACCGGACAAGTAGAAACCCTCAATCCCATAAATGTATTTAAATTCATTTTCCGTAAACAAAGCAATCCCCATTTTACCGGGATTAATAAGCAGTTCTCCGTTTGTTATGGGCAAGTTAAAATCAGGGTAAAGTATAAATCCCGTTATTTCATATTTTTTGTTATTAAAATCTATGGTATCTCCGATAATCCAACTATTTTTAACAGCTAATGTTTTATTAATGGCGATTTCATTATCCTTCTTGGGAATTCTTCCCTCCTCCAGATAGGTCTTGTTAATACTTCCGTTATTAATATATGCCCTTACTTTATATCCATCACCAAAACTTATATCCTTATATCTCCTGTTTTCAAGTTCAAACAGAACACCGGCATACTCTTCCTTAATACTGCTTATTCTTCCTTCAATAATTTTATTATATGCTTCCTCATCGATATATGACAATTCTGTCAAGCTAAAATTAAACGAACTATAATCAATGTCTTTTAAATACTGCAATTCATCATTTAAAACAAGATCCACTGTTTCAATTGAAAAATCTTCGGCATTATTGGCTTCCATCATGTTTTCCATGGGTTTTTTTATACTATCCGTAGCTAAAAACATAGTAGTATATATCATGGATGAAAACAGCATAATCATGGAAATAGCAATCAGCTGAAATTTCTTTTTGATAAAAGTCTTCCTTACATTTTTAAATAATACTTTTATGCCCATGTTATCTCCTTGGGTAATTTCTTATGTTTATTCTCCACTATTTCCACCACTCTTCCGGAATTCATTCTTATAACCCGGTCTGCCATAAGGGCAATACTGGTGTTATGTGTAATCATTACTATAGTCGTCTTATAGGTATTGTTAAGCTCGCATAATATTTCCAGAACCTTTTTGCCGGTTTCCTCATCCAAGGCACCGGTGGGTTCATCACAGAATATTATGTTGGGATTCTTTACCAAAGACCTGGCAATGGATACCCTTTGCTGCTGTCCCCCCGAGAGCTGATATGGATATTTGTTTTTCTCTTCGCCAAGCCCTACCTTATTTATTATTTCATCAATATCAAGGGGGTTTTTTGATACTGCGGCGCCTATCTCTATATTTTCCCGCACATTTAAATTTTGCAGCAAATTATACTGTTGAAAAACAAATCCCAGATTTTCTCTCCTAAATGAAGTCAACTGATTCTCGGAAAATGATGATATTTCGTCAGCTTCAACGTGGATATTTCCTGAAGTCAATGTATCTAATCCGCTAATTACATTTAACAAAGTAGTCTTTCCCGAGCCACTTTCTCCTAAAACTACGACTAATTCTCCCCTATTAATCCTTAAACTGACATCTATTAAAGCTTTAGTATCAACTTCTCCGTTAGAATATGTTTTATATACATTCCTTAATTCAATCATTTTCCACTCCGTTCTTTAATGCTTCCCTTCTATTGATATAATTAACTATTCTGGGTCTGTTATACCTTTGTAGCATAATACAAGGAATATTAACCACCAATGCATATAGCAACATCCATAGCATTACCTCCAGCCTTGAGAAAGTAATCCATATCCAAAAAGGGAAAATTCCTAATAAATGAACCAATTCCGCCCTTCTCGATTCTATCAAAAAAAGATTTAGATTATCATTGGAAAAGTCACTTAATCTTTTCTTTGCATATATATTTTTGTATAAGAAAGAGCTGTCCGGTATATATTCCTTCCATGCCTTAATATTAAAATACTTTTGGTAAAACCGGCCATCCATTTCCCATTTACGGGCTTTGAAAATTCTGTTATTCCCACTGAAAAAACTCATGGGCAAACGATTTGCAATAAACGAACCCATAAACTGTAATGTCGGCCATAATACGAATGAAATTAAAATTATTTGATTATCACTTAGCATTTATATTGATAATCCTCCCTTTCCATTTAATCGGTATCCTTAATATTTTTTTAATCAAAGAGCATAGAAAAATGTACATATAAAAGATCAAATAAATGGGATAAAACAAGTATACATAGCCCTTGAAATTACCCAAGTTTTTTGAAGTTTTAAGTAAAGTCAAAACCAATATGGCATACATTATCGTATAAACAATGATTTCTTTTATATTTGTCAAAATCACAGCTTTAAAAAGTACCACCGGTATCTTTATATAAAGGCCAATCATACTTGCCACTAAAACCAAAATCAGTATTTTGGTTTTAATTGCCGCACTGGCTTGGTTTTTACACCAACCCTGTACCAATGCATTAAAGCCATTGGGATACATCCTGTATTTGATTCCCTCATCCCCCATGAAAAGCTTGAACCCTAAGCCTTTTTTGTGTAGATTTATTCCCAAATCCACATCTTCAATCAAGCTGTTTTTAACAGCCTCATGGGTCCCTATGCTTTTGTAATCATCTTTATGTATAAGAATTATAGGTCCATAAAGTCCCAAGTAGTAGTAATCATTATTAAAGCCCATACCATTTGCCGCAAACTGAATGTAGTTGAAGAAAAAAGAAAACTGTTCATAGAACCTTTTGGTTTCATGGTAAGGCATGACGGAAATTGTTTTTTTATCCGTTAAGTACTCATTCATCAAGCTTTCCACAGTGTTATAATCCACACTAACATCTGCATCCATAAAAATAAAAATATCCCCTTTAGCTTTTTCAACACCAAAAAGACATGCCCAAGACTTGCCTATCCAGTCCTCAGGCTTCTCCTTGGTTTTATAAACCTCTACAGGATATTTTCTTGCCAATTCATATGTTTTATCAGAAGAATTATCATCCACACATATGATTTGAATATTTTTGTAACTTTGCATAACCAATGAGTTTAATAGGTTTTCAATATTTTTTTCCTCATTTCTCATAGGTATTATAATGCTGATCAACTCATCTGATCTTAAATTTTCAACTCTATTTAATTTTCTAATACTCTTAAATAAAATAAGAATACATATTATTCCGATAATCATCAAAGCAATACTTGCTAGCATAAATACCCCTTATATTTCATCAATGAAAATAACTCCGTCTATTTCTTCCAAATCACTGATAATAGATTTTTTCTTGACATTCTTCGGCATTTTTGTTGACAGTATAAACCCAATACCTCCCGGTATAAACGCTTCTTTTGCATTTAAATCCGTTTCATTAACATGACAGTTTAAGTCGTCCAGCTTCCTAAACACCGCTTTAAACGATCTCACATTCTCCACCTCCACATATATGCTTATATTTCTGGAGTGTCTGTTAACCACCTTTTCTAAATATTCCAAAGCGGATAAACTCAAGTAAACCGCTAAGCCCCCAAGGATAGCCCCTTCATAAAAGCCAATACCAACGGCAAGTCCTAAGCAGGCAGATGCCCAAAGCCCCGCAGCCGTAGTAAGACCTTTTACCTTTTGTCTCACAGTAACCAGTATAGTTCCTACTCCCAAAAAGCCTACACCCGTTATTACTTGAGCTCCCAGTCTTCCCACATCTCCTTCATAGCCTAAGACATCACACATATACTGATTTGTCAACATGGCCATGGTAGAACCTAAACATACCAGTATATAAGTTCTGAAACCCGCCGGATGATTTGTTATATTTCTTTGAAGACCTATTGCCCCACCAATCAATATGGCAAGTGCTAATCTAATTATAATACTAGTTATAGTAATCTCATGAAACATTTCTAACATATTAAGCTCTACCTCCTTTTAAATGTAATTATATCATACTTTTTCGTAATTAACATACATTGACTTTTGTCCTTTAATATGGTATAAATAAAGTGTTCAAGAAATAGCTTTATCTCGCTTAAAGATTTTTCTTTATTGCGAGCGTTTTGTTTTTTTATTGAGTAATAAAATTAGGAGGTACCCCGATGGATAAAGGTACAGTAAAATGGTTTAATGCAGAAAAAGGATTTGGTTTCATAACAAATGATGATGGAAGCGGTGATGTGTTCGTACATTTCTCAGCTATAAATACAGAAGGTTATAAAACTTTAAACGAAGGTCAAAAGGTTGAATTCGAAATCGAATCTGACCCAAGAGATAGCCGTAAACAAAGAGCTATGAGCGTTACAATCGCAGAATAGTTTAAAAAAAAGAAAAAAGGATTGAGTCATTCGGCTCAATCCTTTAATCATTATTTAGGGATATTATCAATATACTTTATTACCTGCCAAATAGGTTGCTTCTACCTTAACATTAAGTATATCCATTTCATCTATTTCAAATATGTTTCTGTCCAAAATAACAAAATCAGCAAAATAACCTTCCTTTAATAATCCATTTATATCCTGTTGCCCCGTTGCATAGTGGGGATTTTTTGTAAACATTGAGACAGCTTCAAATACATCCACCTTTTCTTCAGGATTATATCCTCCCACAGGATAGCCGTCATAATCACACCTGGTTACGGCAGAATAAATTCCATAGATTGGATTATAGCTTTCCACAGGGCAATCCGAACCTCCCGTTTCAATCAAACCATTTTCCATAAGAGTCTTCCACATATATGAATCCTTAGCTCTCTCTTTACCGATTTTTTCCTCAATCCAATGTAAATCCGTTCTTAAGAAAACAGGCTGAATATCAAGAATTATCGGCAGCTTTTTCATTCGGTCAATTAAGTCCTTTGGAGTCATTTGTGCATGTATTATCCTAAACGGTAGCTTAGCCTCTTTTTCGGAGTTATTAAGGGTTTTTTCTATACAGTTAAGGGTAATTTCCAATGCTCTGTCCCCAATGGCATGAATAGCAGGTTGAAGTCCCTTATCAAAGGCTGTTTTCATCCTATCATACAGTTCTTCTTCCGTGCATATCATAACCCCTAACTCATCGGTGTTTTCATATGGTTCCCTTAACGCTGCAGAATTCGCACCAAGAGATCCGTCCGTAAACAATTTATATGAACCCATCTGTACTTTTATATTAGGATCCTTGTTTATCTCTTTTTGAGGTTCAAAAAGTTCATCCAAACATACAGTAACCCTAACGGGTAATATTCCTCTTTCATCCAAATCTTTATAAGTTTCTATTGATTCCTCGTAATTCCATATTTTAGCCGAGTAAGTATGAATAGTAGTTATACCTTTTTCTGTCATATCCTTAAACACTTCCAGCATAACCTTTTCCCTTGTATCAGGGTCCTTTAAAGGATCTTTTATAACATTATCTATAACCTGAGTGCATTGCTCCCTAAGTACTCCGTTAGGGGCTCCGTCAAGTTCCGTTTCTACAACTCCCCCACCTTCAGGTTTATAGCCTATTCCTACTCCCGCCATATTAAGACCCATGGTGTTTACTACTATTGCATGTAAGCATACCCTTCTGATTGTAACCGGATGTTTGGTGGAAATCTTATCCAAATCATGTCTTGTAGGCATTCTTTTTTCAATAAATAAGGTTTGATCAAAGTTGACCCCCTTTATCCACATACCTTCCGGAGTTTCATCTGCGCGTTTTTTCATTACAGATATCATTTCTTCAATACTTCTCACATCAGATAAGTCAACAGCAACAAGATTTTGGCAATAAGCATACATATGCATATGAGCATCTGCCATACCTGGTATCACTGTTTTGCCCATCACATCAATTGTTTCCTTGGCATCTAGAGTGCAATCATCTCCTGTGTATGCAATGATGCCGTCCTTGATACCAATTACACTGCAAACCTTATCCTTAGCTTCCATAGTATGAAATTCGCCATTTATAAATAATTTATCATAATATGCCATAATCATCTCCTGTAATATTAGACCTAATGCAGCTATGCCGCATTAGGTCCATTTTACTAAACTAGTGTTTTAACTAAATAGTCGTATAGAATCTCTGCAGTTTTTACAACTGAATCGATTTCCACATATTCATTTGCTCCATGGAAGTTTTTACCGGCCGCTCCAAATACCAGAGCAGGGGCTCCTCCCAATCTTGTGCCCAGATAATCAAAGTCGCCTATACTTGAGAAGGATGTTACCGCAGCTTCCTTCCCGCAAATCTTGGCAATCGATTCCTTAAAGCTTTTTACTTCATTTAAGCTCTCATCCACTTTGTATGGCATGAAGCCCTTTGATCCTTCCGAAGGGGCCTCTCTAAAGTTGATTTTATAATCCCCTTTAAGCTCAGCTCTTTCTATGGCCTTTTCAATGTATTCGACAATAGTATCCGGGTCTTCACCCACAACTATATGCCAAAACAATGTAACCTTAGCATAGTCAGGTACGCTACATGCACCACCATCACCTTCGATGGATATGACACAAGCATTGCCTTCTCCCAAGAAGTCGTCCTTCAGATATTCTATGTTATCGATTTCTTTAACAAATTTGCTGGCTTCGGTTATGGCATTGATGCCTAATTCCGGTGTAGCAGCATGGGCTGATTTTCCAAAGAATTCCACATTTAATCCATATCCTCCCCTAGCGCCCAGGCAAAGAGTCGGAAACTCTATACCTGTGAATCCTGAGCTGGGTTCAGTTATAATCGACAAATCCACATCATTTAAAATTCCATCTTCTATAAGGGCATTAGTCCCCAAACCATACGGACCTTCTTCATCAGAAACTAAAGTTGTAATGATCTTTCCTCCAAAGGACTCATGGTTCTCTTTGAATGCCTTAATTGCCATTAGTATAGCTGCGCAGCCGGATTTCATATCCAGCGCACCTCTTCCGTACAAAATGTCACCTTCTATTTCGCCTTTAGGATTTTTAACCCAACCCTCACATAAGTTAACCGTATCTAAATGACCATTTAAACATATAGTAGGGCCGTTTTTATCTCCAACAAGTTCTGATATAACATTTTTACCATGAAATTTGGTAACCTTTGAGTCAAAGTATTCATGTATCCTTGGCTGCAGTTTATTGTCAGACAGCCAATCGCATACATAATCTATTATTTCCTCTTCTTCAAAATATGTACTTTCAATAGCAACCAGATTACTTAATAAATCTATAGTATCTTTTCTATTGATTTCGTACATTTATTTTGCCTCCACATCTTTCACTTCTTCTTTTGCGTCATCATACCATATGAATTTACCAGTTATTGCATATAATATTGCTACTAACGGAGTTACATAGCAAAGTACTGCATATGGCAGATATTCTAATGTAGCTACTCCCAATGCTCCTGCAAAGAACACACCGCATAGTCCCCAAGGAACGATAGGTGATGTTACTGTACCGGAATCCTCACAAGTTCTTGATGCTACATCATTTCTGATACCCAGTTTCTTATATGCAGGTAAGAACATTCTTCCTGGAATAATTATAGCAACATACTGACTTGCAGATATGAAGTTTACAATTATTGAACTGAATACGTGAGTAATAATAAGGTTACGTGCGCTGTTTGTTAATTTTGCCATAGCATCGATCAATCTTTCCATGATTCTTGCTATTTCAAGAATACCACCATATGATAATCCTAAATAACCTAATGAAAGTGTCCACATCATAGATTGGATTCCACCACGATTAAGTAATGAATTTACATCAGCTACACCTGTGTCAATTGAGAATCCATAATTCATATAGCTCATCATTTCAACAAGTCCATAGCCTTGTCCAACCATTGCTATTATCATAGCAACCAATGATGCAGCTACCATAGCAGCCAATGCATGCACTTTTTTGATAGCCATGAATATTATTACTGCCAACGGAATTAACGCGATTAAAGTATAACCTGCAGAAATATTGAAGTTTGCTGCTATTCCTGCTGTAATGCTGTCAACAGATGTTGTATCGATAGTGTCTGCGGAATATTTAGTTCCTATTACACCATATACAATAAGTGCGATAACAAATGCAGGAACGGTTGTATATAGCATGCTCTTAATGTGTGTGAATAAGTTTGCTTCTGCAACACCTGCAGCCAAGTTTGTTGAATCTGATAACGGTGATAATTTGTCACCTATTACAGCTCCTGATACTACAGCTCCTGCTGTAATTGCTAGCGGAACTCCAAGTCCCATACTGATTCCCATGAATGCAACACCAAATGTACCACCTGTAGTCCAACTTGAACCGGTACACATTGAAGATATTCCACAAATAATTGCAGCTGTTAATAAGAATATAGATGGGCTTATTATTTTAAGTCCGTAATAAATAAGTGCTGGTATAGTACCACATGCAATTAGTGTTGGAATTAACATACCGATGAACATTAGTATCATCATTGGTATAGTTGCAATTTTGCATCCATGCATAATTCCTTCTTCGACAGCTTTCCAAGGTGTGCCTGTTAACAACAATACTATAGTAGTAAAAGCAATTGAGAACACCAAAGTTATATGTATGTCGGGGCTTCCGACTGCAATAACTTGTGCAACTAATACTACAAACAGAAAAAGTACTGATGAAACAGCTACGCCTAATGACGGTTTTTTGTAATTGTTTTCCATTTGTTCCTCCTATAAATTAAACCAATAACTTAACTACATTATATTCGGGAACAGTTTATTAAATTAAGAAAAAAAAGTTTATTTGAAAATATTCCAAAAAACTTTTTTAAACTTTTTTCACTTATTAAACACTTTTTAAACACTTATTTAACAATTCTTAATTCTTTATGTACTTTGGAAATATAATTTATGACTTCCTTTGAAATATTATCAGCATCATCAAACGCTTCAATTTCAATATCTATCCGATATTTTTCTCCGGCCGCTTCAAGTATATTTGAGAATGCTTGCATAATTCTTATATACGGAACATCATTTGCAGTTTTAACTTTATTATTGGAAATTTCATTATATTTTATTATTACTTTTTTATTAATAAAGCCCAGCTCAGATATTATTTCCGGATCAACCTTGCTTATAACGGTTTCCGGCAACGCATCACATAATGAATCGATAATACAGCTCACCAATGACCATTCTATACTTGCTATGCCAAAACCATATAATGAAATATTTTTTGACTCCGACTTTTTAATTTGAGTCTCTGCACATGAAATGTTAGTACTAAACAAGTTGTCATAAAGATTTTGGAGCTCATCATTTGGCATAATATTGAGTTCCTTCCATAGTCTGGATTCAAAATTCTTATAATAATTTATCCCGGAAACCCTATCCCCCAGTGCCGAATAGGTTTTAAGCGTACAAGCGGCAATACTTTCATCGTTGGGACCAAACTGCTCAGCTATTTTGAGTACATCTAAGGATTTATCCAATTGCCCATTTTTATAATATTTCTTGCTCAGTGCCTGAAGAATCATGAGCTGTTTTCTTTCCAGCTGCATTCGGTATAACAGTATCAGCTCATTAAAATCATAGCATTTATTAATAAACCACCCTTCTAACACATCCCCGGAAAAAGCCTTTTCCACTATCTCACTCAACTCTTTTATCTTGGCGTTCTCACAATCACATTTCATAATTGACATTAAATCACAATCCAAAGCATAATCATTATTTAAAGTACAGCTGTTTTTATCCGATATAATCAACTCATTACCCTTTAAATCCTTTGGTATGGTTTTACTTAACATCCAAAGATTATATCTTACATTGTATTTAGAAGATTCTTCGCTGCTTTCCGGCCACAGATACAGGGCTATTTTATCCTTTGTCAAATATTTTCCTTCATTTACAATAAGCAAAAACAACAAAGCGATCGTTTTTTTACTCAAATCACTTGATATGTCTTTACCATTATGCCATATTTCCGTATGTCCCAATAGTTTTATACTAAGCATAGAATTCCTTATCCTTATATACTATTTTACCGGATTTAATGGTATTAATAACCTTAACATTCTTTAAATCCTTCTTATCAATTGCAAATATATCCTTATCAAATATTACGATATCCGCCAAATATCCTTCCTTTAGGTATCCCTTGGTATCCTCTTTAAAAATAGCATAAGCCGCATTGCTGGTAACAAGTTCTAAGGCTTCATAAACTGTAATATTATGTTCCTCTACACTTCTGTTTGTGGCAGCATAAAGACTTAATATGGGATCACAAGGTATAACATCACTATCTGAACCTGCGCACAGTATAAGGCCTTGATCAAGCATATATCTAAATGGGTTTGTATCCAGATAGTGTTCTCCCAATCTGGTCTCATACATACCGCCTTTCCCTCCCCAGTAGTACTCATAGGTTGGTTGAACGGAAAAAATTAATCCCAGTTTTTTTGCTCTCTCTATGTGCTCTCTGGTGGGTAATTCGGCATGTTCCAATCTATGCCTTAATGATGTGTTACCCGTCAAAGCTTCCGCCCTTTCATGGGCATTTATGGCCAGCTCTATGGCCCTGTCTCCTATGGTATATAGGGCTAGCTGTAAATCCCTTCTGTAACACTCCTCTACAAAAGTATTTAATTTATCCTGGGTGAATCTCAGGGTGCCATGTTCACCCTTGGCATCATTATATTCAAATGAAATTGCTGCGGTTCTCATTCCAAAAGTACCATCAACATAAAGACAACCGCCTATTCTCTTAAGCCCCATCTCTATTATTCTGTTTATATCCAGGGTCTGGAAAAAAAGTTCCATATCCAAATACACATCTTTCCTGTTTATCAGGGAGTTTATAAATTCCGCATCCCTGTCACTGTACATATATCCGCCTTCAACTGCGTTTATTGTGGTAAGACCCTTAGCCGCCAAATCATCCATGATGGATTCTATGGCATTTTGCTTATAAAAATCACTTATGGAATTTAATATATTTGATCTTAGCTTGGCATTTGCATTTGCCTTAAAGACACCTGTGGGCATCTGTTTATCATCACAAACCACCCCCACCATACTAAATGGTATTTTATAAAAAAGTATTCCGTAAGTGTTTACCGCACTCATCTGATAATCGCTACTGTTTATCCATATAGGTGATTTGTCCCAATACTTGTCTATTTCATATCTGTTGGGGAATCTTTTTTCCTTTAGCTTGCTGACATCAAGTCTTATACAGTGCATCTCCGCCTCGGGGTTTTCATTTCCTTCTTTTATAATCAGCTTTCCGATCTCATCAAAGCTTGTGGCATTACTAAGGTCTATACAGGAAGAATTGACCGCGGTTTGAACCATATGGAAATGGCTGTCTATAAAACCCGGTGAAACAGTGCAACCTTTAGCATCTATCAAAACAGTATCCTTACCAATATATTCTTTGTAACTGTCTCCCATTCCCAAGCTAAATATCTGATCTGCTTTAATTGCCAGCCAATCAACTACCTCACCATTTCTCATAGTTTGACATTTTCCGTTATAAATAATCTTATCTACTTTCATAACCAACCTCATATTTAAATTAACAGCATATATTAATTATACATCAGTTTAATAAAACCGCAAGCCACTACAGTCTTTTATCATTTACAAATACACCTTCAAGCTTTTTCATACCAAACTGATTCACAAACCACTGGCACTTACATAAGAAAACATAGTATACGTTTAATCCGCATTTATTTAGAGTTTCAAAATTCCCTTGCCCTTTGGATAATATCACATCAGCATTCATTATTCTATTTTTTGCTTCATCATTTATTAGTTCTAAAGCAGTACCTGCTATGGAAGTTCCGTTTTCAACAATTTCAGCCACTTTATCCATACCCACATATATTGCATCATCCTTTGTCACATCATTGATAACCGGATATCCTCTAACTATAACTGTTATATGAATATTTGGATAAGCTTTTTTAATTTCTTCGACCATTATCTTATCCAAAACGATTTCGCCGTTGTTATCCGCCAAAATCACCAATGATTTTGCATTTCCCATATCATTTAAAAAATTATCATATTCTTCTTTGTTTAATTCACTCGTTTCAGCTCGGGATAACAGTTTAAGCAGCTGTTCCTCGGTAACATCGTTTAACGCCGCAAAATCTATGTAATTACCAACCCTTGCATACCTAATAGCCATGTTAACCGGATCTTTTGCCTTTTCTATGACGGATTTTATCTTTTTTTCTTCTTTGAGCATCAAGTCATTAAACACTTTTTTCTCCTCTTGATAGCTCAAATTATTGTTAAATATCTCCCGTTGTATTTCAATCAGCTTTGAATGTATTACCGGTGCAGTTTCCCAAGGTTCACAGTTTCCAACAGTATTTAAAACCATTTTCATGTATCTTGCCTTCGTTTGCTCATCTGCTTCATTAGGCATTTTATCAAGTTGTCCTTTAACAAGGCAGTGCATGCAATAAGCACTTAATCTTACGTCATTCATAATATGTCTCCCATCATTAAGTATTCCCTAATATCATAACATATCTTTCCGCTAATTGTATAGGGGGGGCAAAATGTGATAAAATTTATATAATCGGAGGAATATTATGGCTAAATACTTAAAGGAATATATTAGACTTCTAGAATCAATAGATAAATTTGATTCCGAAGACAAAAAAATAGAACTATTAGATGAGCTCGTATTAAAGATAGGTTTCTTTTCCCACGAGAGACTAATTCACTTAATAGTTACTGTAACATTTGCTATACTTACTTTACTTTCATTAATTTTATGCTATATTAATAGTTCTTTAAGTAGCTATGCTTTGCTTATCCTTTTCCTTATTTTACTTGTCCCATACATTTGGCATTATTATGTATTGGAAAACGGAGTTCAAAAACTTTATAAAGAATATGATAGAATAGGGAAGCTTTAGTTTTCCATAGCTTCCTTTATTATTTGACTAAAGTCCCCGGGTAATTCATGCCCCACTCCATCTAGGAGTATTAGCTTTGATTTATCCAAGCATGAATTAAGTTCCCTAGCCATATCCAAACAATCTCTGTCATTTAATCCGCAAACGATTATCACCTCAATTTTGCCCAGTATTTTTATCAAATGCTCCCTGTGAATTTCAAAAATAGGTATCCATGGTCCAAGAAGTATTACCCTTTCACATCTTACATCTTCGTCTAAAAGTGTTTCTAAAATCACATTGCATCCCGCCGAAAATCCGCACAGGGTTCTCTCTTTATAGCTATCCCAAGGAATTTTCTCAATACAGGTTTTCAGCTGGGAATTATCTTCCCATCTATACAAATCGCAAGAATCTATATCCTTAGATTGTATGTATTCAACCTGCCCATAATGATAGTTTAGAAACTCCCATTTTTCCATGGAATTAATCATATTATCCTGATTTCCATGTAAAGCAACGAATAGAAAGTCACTATTTTTTTGTTTCCATGTTAATACCGTATCAGTTCTTTTCTTGGCCGCCATATATCTTTTTTCAGATAGCTTCATGCAATCCCTAAAGCGTTCATTTTCCTTTAGTATTTTAAGATCCTTATCCAAAAACACCTCCGGTCTGTACCAAATATTATTTAAGATGATTGCTTCTTCCATCCATTTTAATGCTTCTTCTTTATAACCGTTTAATGCGGCCAAGCAATACAAAAAATTATATATTTGACCAGTCAAAGAAATGCCACAAAGTTTGGATTTAAGATAGTAATACGCCTCCTTTGTGCCATTTTCTTCCATTATCAATAAAGTATCATTTAACAGTTTATCTTCTTTCATATAACTCCATTATTTGTATACCACTTCAAAGCTTTCGCAAACCACCAACATATCCTCTGTAAATTCTTTCCCCATGCTTTCAAGGTCTCTTGTGAAAAATCCTCTATGGCCTTCCTTCCAATATTCAAGGGACGAATCTCCTTCGCCTTCCCTTTTAGCAAACTCTAAAGGTACATCCTTAAATTTAATTATGTCCACATTAACGGTTTCAACAACACATTTAGGATTCCCCTTAAAATCTGTGATTATATTTAAATCTCCTACTTTTGGTATTTCTTCCCCTTCTTCTTCATAACATAGATAGCTGGAAGCAGTTCCCCTCTTTTGCCCAATTAGAACAAGCTCCGCCAACTCATCTGCATCCTTTTCATTATCACAAAAATAATATGCCTCTTTATATTCTTTGTCATTACAGCTCTTTTTTTTATATTCTTCCCAAAACTCATTTATTCCCATATTATTTTCACTCCCTGTTTTCTTGATTATATTAAAGCATCTCCCTCGTTATTTTAGCATATTAATGCTAAAAAGTCTCGATTTTGAATATTTTTACGATTATTCCTAAGATTCAAAAACCCAAGTTTTCACTTGAGTTTTTTTAGTATTTCCGCCAATTGTTTTTCGTTATATACCATGATTACATTGTTGTACATATAACCATCCATATCTGCACACATACTGTCGCAACCGCAAATAACCAGCAATGTGTCATAATAACTGTTTAAATGTGCATATTCATATTTAATATCAAATTCCTCAGAATATCGCTTTAATGCATTTACCCTGTCGAATCCCGAATTGCATCCGCCGCAATACTTTATCCCTATCATTACTTATCCTTTTTTAAAAGATTTCTGGCAAAATCCAATATGTCATCATCTACGCTTCTATCTATCTTTACATCTTTTAAATCTTTATCAGCCTTTAATAATTCTACCCTTACAATATTTTCCAAGGTATCCTCGGCATAATAGCAGCTTCTGCAGCTACCCGAAAATTTAACATAGGCAATATCGTCTTCAATTAATGTAACCTTCATACCGCCTAAGTGACTGCTTAACTTTGGGTTTATTTTATTATCTGAAATTTCATTTAATCTGTCTAATCTTTTATCTTCCATATTTTACTCTTTTTCATTTACTGTTATACCGTATTTATTTAATTTCCTTACTATAGTCGATTGGTTAACATCAAGAATCTTGCCCATCTCCCTTGTTGACTTACATGTCTTTGCCACATGCATCAGCATTTCTTTTTCGGTATTTTCAATGGCCTGACTCAATGTAAGATTGCTTAATTGGGTGATGCTCTTTTGCTCACTGCTATTTTGAACAACCACCTTGCTCCAAGGCAAATCTTCCGTTTGCAAATATTCATTATTACTTAGTATAACCATATTTTCAATCATATTTCTTAATTCTCTTACATTACCCGTCCAATCATGACTTTCAAGCTCTCTTATTACCTCATATGTCAATATTTTCTCCTGTTCATAGCGTTTGTTGAATCTGTTAAGAAAATATGTCGCCAGGGGCATGATGTCTTCCGTTCTTTCCCTAAGGGGCGGTACCATACATGTTACCACATTTAGTCTGTAATAAAAATCCTCTCTAAAGTTTCCCTTGGAAACCATTTCCAAAAGATTTCTGTTAGTTGCCGCAACAACCCTTACATCAACTTCCTTTGACACCACAGAGCCCACTTTACGAACTTGCTTATCTTCTAGAAATCTTAATAGTTTAACCTGAAAATCCAAAGGTATCTCTCCTATTTCATCCAAAAACACAGTACCCTTATCAGCTGTTTCAAGAAGACCCACCTTACCGGTTTGCATTGCCCCGGTAAAGGCTCCTTTTTCATATCCGAAAAGCTCAGATTCCAGTAAGTTATCGGGAATAGCTCCGCAGTTGATAGTGACAAAAGGCCCATCCTTTCTTAAGCTGTTTCTATGGATAAACTTTGCCACCTCTTCCTTACCTACACCGGATTCCCCGAGTATTAATACGGTTGCTTGGAAATTAGCCACCTTTTCAGCCAAGGAAAGCACCTTTTTCATCTTATCGCTTACAGCTATTATAGGGAATGTTTTTTCGTCAAATTTTTCCAAATCAGCAATTCTGTCCATAAACAGCTTTTCTGCCTTTTTGTGCTTTTCCAATTCAACATTAAGATTATATATCTCTGTTATATCTCTGGCATTTATAACTATCTTTTTTATTTCATCATTTTTATCAAATATCGGTCTGCCCGTCACTATAATATGTCTTCCGGACTTTACCACCTGCCTGACCGTAACGGTTTTCTTCTTTTCCGCCACCACATACGCAACGGAATTAGGCATCCAAACAGGATTAATCAGCTCCCTCATGTATCTACCTTCGATATCTTTTCTCTTTATTTCGGCAACCCTTTCATAAGAATCGTTTACAAAGAGTACTTTACCCTCAACATCGGTAACCAATATCCCATCAAAGGAACCCTCCAGGATTTCCTGCAGGTCATTACTTAATTTCTGGTCATCAATATATTTTGATATCAGCTGATCGGAAACAACAAATTCTGTAATTAAAATACCTGTCCATTCCTTTTTATCATCTTCATCTATGTCAAAGGGAATGGCAAATACCTTCTTACCATCAAATTCTATGGGGTACACATTACTTAACAGCTGTTCTCTGGTGCCATCTAGGCCTTTTATCAGTTCTTTTATATTCTTACCGATAATGCCACCTGTTCCAAGATTGTTGTACCTTGTTTTAATGATCCCGTTTGCGTATTTTACAAAACCATTTCCATCAATCCTTATATAGCCGCTTTTTTCTCTTTGAGATATATTGGCATTTTCATCCATAAGTTTAAACATTCTCATACCTCTTATCTTTCTCATAAAACATTATATCATATGATATTTTTTTGTGCCATTACTAATGCTTACGAGTAAGAACGAATTATTTTCCAAGCATTATATCCCTGTTTACTATATTTATCGGAGCCCCGCCTTTTAAAACCCGGATTATTTCTTCCGCCGGAGTGGACTGCAGAATCTTTTGTGATTCCTCCGAATACCAAGCGGCATGGGGTGTAATTAAAACATTGTCCATTTTTAAAAGTTCCAAGGATTTACTTGGAGGTTCTTCTTCGAGAACATCCAATGCCGCATATGCTATTTCTCCGCTTTTTAAGGCCCATATCAAATCATCTGTACAAATAAGTCCTCCCCTGGCAACATTTATAATTACCGCATCCCTTTTCATTCTTTTAAATACTTCCTTGTTAAACAAATGCTTCGTCTCGGGAGTTAACGGTGCATGTATGGAAATGTAATCCGATTCAACTATCAATTCTTCAAAGGTTGCCAATGCCACTTTGTAGCCTTCAATGTCCTTTGGATTTATGTATTTATCATAAACTAATACATTCTTGCACAAAGGTGATACCTTTTCCACAAACTTTCTTGCAATCCTTCCAAAGCTTACAACCCCCACCGTACTGTTTTTTAAATTATGCAGCTTTATTTCGCCATTATACCAATTGCCGCTTTTTACAAAGCTGTCATAAAATGTAGTGCCTCTGGCTGCATCTAACATCATTGCCAATGCATGGGTAGAAACCTCGTCCGAACAATAATCATGTAGGTTGGTAACATATATCCCCTTTTTTGTAGCCTCCCCTATATCAATTCCATCAATACCAATGGCATATTTGGATATGATCTTGCAATTCTCAAGGGAATCAATTACTCTTTTGGTAATCTTTGCATATTGAGTTATTATGGCATCACAATCCCTACCCATGCTTATTATTTCATCTTCATCTCTGCTTTGTAAATCTATTACCTCCACATCAAGCTCATTTAATATCTTTAATTCGTTGTCAATATTATCGTATTCATGATCTGTGATTAACACTTTATATTTACTCATAATTTACCATCCTTTCTATAAGGTAACACCATCTTTTAGTGGTGCCATTTGGTAATAATCATTTTTTTCGTTGCAGGTTTTGTATTCACCGTTTACTGTTTTCATAATACAATCATACAGGTTTTCCACCAGCTCTTCCTTCTCCCTTTCATTCTTGCATTTAAGGAGGACCCCTGCATCAAAATCTATCCAGTGGGGTTTTCTTTCATAAAGCTCAGTGTTTGATGACAACCTAAATAATGGCCCGGCAAATCCCGCGGGAGTCCCTCTGCCGGTTGTAAATATTGTAAGAGTTGCCCCGGCTGCTATCTGTCCTGTAACTCCTGCCAAATCATTACCCGGTCCGCTTACCAAAACAAAACCGTTTTTTGTAGCCTCTTCACCATAATCCAAAACTTCAACAACAGCGCAATGACCGCCTTTTTGAGTACAACCAAGGGACTTTTCTTCTAATGTTGTAAGGCCTCCTGCTTTATTTCCTTGGGTTGGGTTATCACTTACCTTTTCATTATATTTTTTAAAATATGCTTTATAGTCTTCAATCATTTTTACCACATCTTCATACACCTTTTTGTTAATTGCCTGATTCATCAACAGGTGCTCCGCCCCAAACATTTCCGGAACCTCAGTCATATTCATGGTCGCCCCAAGTTTTACCATCTTTTCACATAGACTGCCTAATATGGTATTTGCCGTTATTCCGGAATAGCCATCGGATCCCCCGCAATTCATGGCAATATGAAGTTTATCATAGCCTAATGGCTGTCTTTTATCGCCTTTAATACTCTTCATTATTATATCCACCTGATTCATGGCAACTTCAAACTCATCTTCCACTTCCTGTAACGTCATTAATTTTATTCTGTTTTTATCATATTCCCCCATATAACCAAGTATTAAATCTTTATTAACCATTTCGCAACCATTGCATACAACTAAAACACCGCCAAAGTTCGAATTCTTAATTATCCTTGCCAAGGTTTTCCCAGTCCTGTCCAAATCATCGCCCGTCTGACTGCACCCATAGGGCTGCGTTAATAGTATGGTGCCATCATAATTATCCTTGGCTTCATATTTTTTATCTATTAGCCCCCTTATTTTTTCTGCGGGTCCGTTGGCACAAAAAACAGTAGTGACTATGGCTAGGTAGTTCCTGATTCCGGCTTTACCGTCATCCCTCAAATATCCCTTCCATTTTAAGTCACTGCTTCCCGGCAATATTGTAGTAAGAGGATCATAGTTATATTCGTAAGTTCTTTCATTGCCAAGACCGGTCATAAGATTATGCTCATGAACCCATTCTCCCATTTTTATTTCCTTCGTAGTATTTCCTATAACATTATCATATTTGATTACCGGCTCCCCCATATTGAAATCCTTCAATGCAATTTTATGGGCCCTTGGTATATCATTTTTAACTAATATGGCTTTGTTATCTACCGTTATTTCATCTCCCACATGTAACTCCTCTATTGCTAAAGCTACATTATCATTATCGTATAGTTTAATCGTTTTCATAAACCCCTCCTTATATGTGTATTACTAACTAATGCAAATAATGTGCCATAATATCCTTTTATCAATTGACTCAGTTAATCAAGCATATTATAATGGTTGAATAAATTAAATGCATTACAAAAAAATGTCATTTGATGCCTATTTGCATAACGAAGGCATTTTTAATGCCGTTTTGCATCGTTTAAGCTTATGCATTTAAAATATAATATTTATGATAATCTTTTTTATTGTTAGAATTTCAACTAAAATTGTTAATATTTTAATAAAAAACATTTTTGGCACAATACTTGCTCTTTAATAATGTGTATCGCAATTATATAAACTGCGAGATTACTACTAAATAGGAGGACAATTATATGAAGAAATTATTGGTGATTGCGTTATCAATGATTATGGTTCTGTCATTAGCCGCATGCGGTGGTGATGGTGAAAATGAGGGAAATGAAGCTGTAGTTATACATTTTGGTTCTACCGTTTCTACCACTCATGATTGGTACGTATGTGCTCAAACATTTAAAGAAACTGTGGAAGAGCAATCTAACGGAGAAATCGAAGTCGTTTTGGATTTCGGTGGCGTACACGGAAGTGACAAAGAACATGTAGAAGCTGTTGCTGCAGGTACATTGGATATGAGTATTGACTCTACCGTAGGTACAGATGCAGTGGTTACAGAATTAGGTTTTCTTAATTTACCATATCTAATGACCAGTTTTGAAGAAGTAGACGAATTATTCTTTAACGGTTGGATGGGTGAAAAAGCAACTGAATTATGTGCTGCAAAAGGAGTTAAAGTTCTTGGATGGACTGACTGCGATTTCAGATGGATGACAAATTCAGAAAAACCTATTACATCAGCAGCAGATTTAAAAGGTATGAAATTAAGAGTTCCTGAAGCTCCTATTTACATTTCTTTCTTCACAAATCTAGGCTGTACACCTACACCTATTGCTTTCACTGATTTACCTTCTGCTTTACAGCAAAAAGTTGTAGCTGGTCAGGACAATGGTCCTATACTTACTTACACGGCTAATTTATATCAATTCCAGCCTTACATGACTATGACTAATCATGCTTATGCACCGGCAGGAGTTTACTTTAACCCAGATAAGTTTGACAGCTTAACAGCAGAACAACAAACTATACTTCAAGATGCTGCTACTGCTTACTGCGAAGATGTTAAACAATCAGTAAGAAACAGCACTCAGGAAATCATTGAAAAAATGGAAGCTGAAGGCGTAACTATTATCGAAACTACAGATACTTTAGATGCAGAAATGAGAGCTGCAGCAGAAAAAGTATGGCAGGACGAAGATATTACTCAATACTATGATCAAGAAGCAGTTGCTAGAATCTTAGAAGAAGCAGGTTTGAACTAATTTAATTTAAACCAACTTAATTATTTACAGTAGCTGAGCTTATCGCCGGCTACTGTATTGCTTTAAGGATTAAATCATCATTTATTAAGTTGTATTGTTAACTTCCTATTTAAATCGTTAACAGATATTAACAAGATGAAAAAAATAAGGAGTACCATTATGGAAAAAAACAAGGTCCAAACTATTGGAGATGGTATTTGTTGGCTCGAGGAACAAGTTACATGGATTTCATTCTTAATAATGCTTGGGTTGTTACTGATTCAAGTCCTATTACGTTATGTATTAAACATGCCTTTAGCTTGGGCGGAGGAAATTGTAAGATTTGTTTATATAGGTGTTAGTTTTACAGGAGCAGCCGTTGCTGTAAGAAGAACCGAACACATTACTATCAACATTATACCGTTATTATTTAACAAAATATTTAAACATGATGAACGTAAGGTAAATCTAACCCTGGATGTATTAGATATACTGGCATTCATCATATGCAGTCTATTCTGGGTATATATTACAAAAGCCGTGGGCAATTATATGCTTGAAACCAAGGAAGGCGCAATGCTTACAGTTGCTATGCAGTGGCCAATGTGGATAGTTTATCTGCCTATCGTGCTTTCGGGAGTCATGATCGTTCTACATTATGTATTAAATATATTTGAAAAGTTCATTGAAATGAAAAATACATTAAAAGGAGGTGCCGCACAATGATTTATCTTGGATTATTCCTCTTAATGTTTTTAACCCTGGCATTAATTAGGGTACCTATACCTTTTGCTATGGGTATAGCTTCAGTATTAACTATGGTTTATGCGGATTTAAATATATTATCAATTCCTATGTCAGTTGCCAATTCATTAAACGTATTTACTTGGCTCGCAATTCCGGCATTCATTTTTGCAGGGGATCTTATGGCAGCTACGGGTATTGCAACCGCCATAATGACCTTTGCCAAATCAATAATAGGAAGACTTAGGGGCGCAGCCGGTGCAGTAACTGTAGTTACATGTATGCTATTTGGCGCAATAACAGGCTCATCCTTAGCAACAATAACAGGTATAGGTGGTATGATGCTACCTGAACTAGAAAAAGAAGGTTATGACAAAAAATACAGCACAGCATTGATTTCAGCTTGCGGTTTCCTGGGTATATTAATACCCCCTTCCATACCGGGTATCATCTATGCTATGATGTCAGGACAAAACTTGATGAAGGTATGGTTATGCACCATAACTCCGGGTATACTCCTTGGACTTTTATACATAGTTATAAACTACATCACCTACGGTAAAAAGGAAAAGAAAGTAACAGAACCTTTCGTTTTTAAGGATTACTCATTAGGTATAGCAAAGGCCACATGGTCTTCCCTAATAGCCCTTATGATGCCGGTTATTATCTTCTATGGCATATATGGCGGTATATTTACTCCTACTGAAGCCGGTGCTGTTGCAGTTTTCTACGGACTGTTGGTGGGCTGGATAATACTACCCCTCAAAAAACAGGGATGGCCTAAAAAGAAGTTCACCCTATTGGTTAAAGATGCGGCCATTACCTCTGCTACCATAGCAATGCTTAATGTATTTGCCGCCGTTGCGGGTAAGATGGTAACATTTACCAGGATTCCTGAAATGCTTACTAACACCATGCTGGAAATAACCGATTCCAAAATCATATTCCTACTGATACTTAATGTTTTACTGATTATAGTTGGTATGTTTATGGAAACAAACAGCAGTATATTACTTTTAGGACCGATACTAATACCTGTTGCAATGTCATTTAATGTGGATCCTATACATTTCGCATCAATAATGCTGCTTAATTTGGAAATAGGAATGATAACTCCACCATTTGCAGCTAACCTATTCGTGGGATGTAAGGTTGGAAAGCTAAACATGGATGAGGTTTTACCTCATATGATACCGTTTTATGTGGCAGCCTTTATAGTGCTTATGATAACGACTTATGTACCTTCATTCGCCATGTTCTTACCTAACTTAATTTAATAAAGTATTAGAATAGAAGGCTTGGGCAAAATGCCCAAGCCTTTTTTAATAAGTAATCAGCCCGGAGCACTTTTGCTCCGGGCTGATTGATATTAAAGGAGTGTAATAATTAATTACTAGTATTATTATTTCTCTATTCTTGCGATTGCTTTAGCTAATTCCTTTTTCCCTTGGATATTACCCTGCCTTGCAATCATTATTCTTTGTGCCTGAGGAGAACCTGCTCCATGCATGGATTCTGTTCTGTATCCTACCGCCGCTGTACCTAAGCATAGGTTTTCTAAAAGTCTCATGACCTTAATTCTTTCCTCAGTGCTGCAAATACCATTACCCACAAAGTATTTCTCGCAGATGTCTCCGATTGTTTCTCCGTTTCTTCCCACCTTAAGGTTGGATTTAAAATCCTTTTGTGAAGGTAATGTAACCATCATTCCCCCGGCTATATCTTCTGCTAATCTTACAATTTCATAAGGGAATCTTGTTATATTCTGTTTACAAACATTTGCAAGCAACAAATCTATTATATAACCGCCGGATGCCGTTTTATGTCCTTCCGTAGAGCATGCAATACCGCAACTGTAAAGGGTTTCATTTAGATGAGTCATTTCAATAAGCTTATCCTTTACCGCAGAGGCTTTTTCTACGCCGTTATATTCCGCAGCTAGGGCGGCAGCTCCAATTACAACATCACCTACCCCTACTTTACAACCCCCATAGGACTGTCTGTGGAAGCCCGCAAATCTTTCCACCAGCATTCCGGCAAAGTCGTATTCCCCATTCATGAAAATATATTCATTAGGTACAAAGACATCATCAAAAACCACCAATGCTTCTTGGCCACCGAATTGACTGTTACCCACATCAATATCCGATATATCTTCCAGCTTTCTTGTATCACATGATTGTCTGCCATAGACCATATACATGCCCTCTGCGTCACTTGGACAAGCAAATGATACAGCAAAATCTTTATCTAAAGGACCCATGGAAATAGTAGGCATTACCAAGTGCCAATGGGAGTTAATAGAGCCTGTCTGGTGACATTTTGCCCCCCTTACTACTATTCCATCTTCCCTTCTTTCTACAACCCTTAGGAACAAATCCAAGTCCTCCTGATCGTGGGGTGCTTTAGCTCTGTTTCCTTTAGGATCTGTCATCGCTCCGTCCACTGTTAGATCTTCCCTTTGCACCATCTTTAAAAACTCTTTAAAGTTTTCATGATATTTTGTACCATATTTTTCATCAATCTCGAAGGTAGTTGAATATTCTGCATTAAACGCATCCATGCCAACACACCTTTGGAAACAACTGGCGGTTTTTTGGCCTAAAAGTCTTTGCATTTTAACTTTCTTTTTCAAGTCTTCTGTATTTTGATGAATATTTGTGAATCTATTCACTTTTTCCCCGGTCATGTGGGATGTTGCCGTCATTAAATCCTCATATTCAGGTTTATGCGCCAACTCATAAGTCATGGCCACACAATTTATCGACGGTCTTATGATTGGATGATCCACCCAGTTATCAATTTTCTCACCAAACATATAGACTCTAGTATTCAGTTTTCTTAGACTCTCTATATATTGAGCCCCTGTCATCATAGTCATAATATCCTCCTATTCGTTATTTGATATATATCTGACCGGCACTTTTCCTATATTCATCAAAATCCTTTTTAAGCTGCTCTCTGAATTTAGGATGTGCAATGTTTATAAGCTGTTCACTTCTTTCTGTTATGGACTTTCCAAATAGGTCTGCTATACCATATTCCGTTACCACATAATGAACATCATTTCTTGTGGTAGTAACCGGTGTCCCCGGTTTTAATACCGCTACTATTCTTGATATGGTATCATTTTTAGTGGTTGACGGTAATGCAATAATTGGCTTACCATGATATGATTCCTCTGCTCCTCTTATGAAGTCCTGCTGTCCGCCTACTCCGGAAAACATTTTGTTTCCTATGGAATCCGCAACTATTTGTCCCATCAAATCCACCTCAATTGCAGAGTTTATTGCCACCACATTGTCATTTTGAGAAATATTGCCTACGCTATTTGTAAAGTTTACAGGCATCAATTGAATCATAGGATTATAGTCTACATATTTATATAAATCCTTGGTTCCCTGAACAAAAGTTGCCACTATTTTGCCGGGATAAAGCTTTTTCTTACTTCCGTTCACCACACCTTTTTCAATCAAATGAATAAGGTTATCAGAAAACACCTCTGTATGTATTCCCAAATCCTTTTTGTCCTCTAAAAACTTAAGGATTGCATTTGGAACTGTCCCTTGCCCCATCTGAAGGCATGCTCCATCTTCTATTAAAGTAGAGATATTATACCCTATTTTTTCTGCTATCGGATCATCACTGGAAATAAGGGGTAATTCATATATATCTTCATCATATTCCACAAAATAGTCTATTTCCGAAACATGGATCTTGGTTTCTCCCAGAATATGCGGAACATTTTTGTTCACCTGAGCTATGGTTATTCTTGCTCTTTCTATCACTGCTCTGGTTTGGTCACATGAGGTTCCCATGAAAACATAGCCATCTTCGTCGGGGGGTGTAACTTGAATAAGTCCCACATCCACAGGCAGATAACCATCTCTGATTGCAATTGGTTGTGCAAAAAAATGTATAGGTATTATTTCTCCTCTTCCTTCCTGGCAACAGACTCTGTTATTTTTCCCCAGGAAAAAGGAATCAACCCTAAAATGCTTATAGCATTCGGGAACTGCATATGGTGCATCTCCGATATTAAGACCTTGAAGTATTCCCACATTTTCAAATTGGTCTTTCATCTCCACAAGCTTTCTAAACAAATACTTAGGCTCATCTGCAGCATGGGAAGGCACCACCTCTTCTCCATTTCTTATTTGTCCTAATGCTTCCTCCGCCGTAACAACACGGCTACTATAAATTTCTTTCCAATTCATTTCTCTTGTCCTTTCTGTTTATGTATTAACGCATAGCCAATGTCACGTTACCAACGCATGCCAGTTCATCATCTTTATATACCTTAGCTTCGCATGTAACCACAGCCTTTTCGGCCTTTTCCAGCAATATCTCAGATGTTATGGTAATGGTATCCCCGGGAATTATTTTTTTTAAGAATTTCACCTTATCAATCCCAATGAATAAAGGTACTTTATTTGCATATCTTTCCATGGAAAGCAGTAATACATCAGAAGTTTGTGCCATTATTTCCACTGTATAAACCCCGGGTAATACAGGCTCCTTTGGGAAATGTCCTTTGAATATTTCCCTCTCAGGGGACACATAAAAACTGGTCTTGATGCTCTTTTCTTCTTGCAATTCAATAACTTCATCTATTAATAGCATGGGGTCCCTATGAGGTATTATTTTTTTGATACCTTCTCTATCAATCATTTTTTTCTGCCTCCATTTGTTTATATAAATCATGGGCAAAGGTAGCTGCGCCAATTGCACCAATGGCCTGACAGTTTGGTAAAACCTCTATTTCTAAGCCCAATTCCTTCGATAAAGAATTTACCATATCTTCATTTAATGCAACCCCACCGGTCATAACAACTTTTGGAGCATAACCTACCCTGTTACACATTCCCATTACTCGTTTTGCAATGGCAATATGAGCACCTTTTGCCACATTTTCTCTGCTTTCACCTGCTGACAGTCTTGAAATGACTTCACTCTCGGCAAAAACCGTACACACGCTGCTTATTGATATCTCTTCTGTTGCTTTTTTTGCCATCTCTGATAAATCATCTAAGGTACAGCCTAAAACCCTTGCCATAACTTCCAGAAATCTTCCTGTTCCTGCGGCACATTTTTCGTTCATAACAAAATTATCAACCTGCATATTCTCGTTTAACTTGATTACTTTAGAATCCTGCCCACCGATATCAACAATTGTCTTAACATCCTTGCTATAGTGCTGCACACCCTTGGCATGACAGGTTATTTCGGTTATCTGTCTATCCGCCTTGGCATAGGTCACTCTTCCGTACCCTGTCACAACTGTATATTTAATATCTTCTTCAGTAATTCCCGCTTGATTGATCGCTTCGGATACTACCTCTTTATGGGCATCTGTACCTGTTCCAAGATTCTTTACGGATATTCCTGCGATTTCATTTTCATCATTTAAAACAACAGCCTTAGATGATGATGAACCAATATCTAAACCTAAATACATGAGCTACCTCCTCATCATTAGCATTTCAGAATAGCTTTGTATCCTTGTTCTGATTTGCTCATATGAAGTAATTTGCTGATCCAGTTCAAGATAAAGAATTGGTATCCCGGCAGCTTCAACTTCCTTTTTGTAAATTGGATAGTCGTACTCCTCGGGATCACAAAACTTCATCATAAACACCACAACTCCGTCAGCGCTCTTGTCCTTAACCATTTCAATCAATCTGTCTCCCCTGGATTTCATGTATTCATAGAAGAATGTATCCCCCCTTTGGTCAGCAATCCTACTAACCATTTTCTTCCATACACCTTCGGAATTGTCTTTTACTATTGTCCTCCATTGTCTGGATTCCTGTGCCAAGTCATCACCCACTAAAGCTATATTGTTATCATCAAATATATCAAGTATTTCCACCGGTTCTGATAACAAGCCTGTGGCAATTACTTTTGTTCCCCTAAACGGCTTCTTTTCCTCTTTATATAACCCATCAATAATTTTTTTAATATCCTTCGTATATCTTGCCTTATCTGCAAATTGACCCGCCTTTATTATAAGGTGTCTTCTTCTTGCAGTTATGATTTGAGGGTAATCCGATGCAACTTCAACAAATTCTCTCATGGCATTTCTGTATTCTTCATAAATTTCAAAGGATTTTTCTATATCTTCATCAAGTATTTCCTTATTGGAAAGCCTTGAGATTTCATCCCTTACCCTTTTAAATTCATCCTCCATATATTCAAATCCACATTCAATCGTCCTGTTTTGTGGATAAACAATGGGAATGATGGGAATATTTGGTACCGCTACCTTCCAGTTTTCGCAAACACATTTTAAAGTATCGCAAAAGGTGGGAAGCACCACTGCTTCCAGCATGTTATATACACCCTTCATTCCATATTCTATGTTTGCTCTCATGATGGAGCAGCAAAAGCTTTGCAGATATTTATCAGCAAGCTTTAATTCTGTATTTCCACCCCACATGGCAACAGGTAAATAGCCCGCTGCGTATATGATTTCCTCCGGAGTGTATATGGGGAAGCAACCTATAGCCCTTTTCCCGGTTTCTTTAATTTCCTTTATTACTGATTTCTTAGGATGTAAGGCTTCCTCTTCTAATTTTTTTATAATATCTAAATATTCCATGTTAGCCTCTCCTCTTCACTTCTTTATTCTTTTCCATCATTTCAAGCAGCGCCTGCACTCTTGTCTCATATTGTGCTTCAGAAAAACTTCGAGGATCGGTCTGATCTCCGTCAAACACAACAGAAGGACAACCTGTCATATCCGTTACTCGTCTTTGAACCTCATACTGTCTAAAGTCCATAAGCTTACAGCTTCTGTTTGAATGGTATATAATTCCGTCCAAGCTAAAATCGTCTATTAACTTAGCCACATTTTGTGTATCATAATCTAAATTTCTGTTTGCATAATTTGAAGCATAAGCCTTAGCCATTCCATCCAAATCATTTTTTTCATATCTTACATTCCAGCTTTCAGGATAAGTGGAAGTAACCATATTTATTCCATACTTTTTCAAGGTCTTAAAAGTGGTGGATAAATGAGGCCAGCAAGCTATTCCGTCCCACATTACCCTATATTTTTCTTCTGCGGATTTCCAAGGGCCGAGTCCGTCCTTAGCTTTTTGCTCCAGCTCATCATGCCAAAGCTTAAAAAGTCTTTCTCCATCCTTGTTGCCACGCATGCATACTATCATTGCCATATAGTTAAACATATCAAATCCGTTTAAAGGAGATGGTGTAACCTTTGCCCAATCAGTGGCTTTCTTCCACCACTCGCAGGTCTTGTTTGAAGTTTCCATAACCTCCCCAAATTTGTCATAATCAAATTTCCTTTTTGTGAAATCCTCCAGTTGTTTTATTGCATACTCGATTTGGCCCCTCATATATTTCACACTGTGGTCAGGCACATCATAGGTGTGATTAAACGGCATATCAAACATAACCAAAGGAATATTTAACTCTTTAGCCAAGTTTTCATACCACTTTATTACAGTGTTACATATATTGCTGCAGCAAAATATCAAGTCCGGCATAGGTATATTAAGTGCATCGGAATGCTTCAAATCAACATATCCCATATTGACTCTTGCATATGAGCAAATATCTGCGGAATATCCTTTGCCTTCGGCATGCTCAATGAATTTTAATGCTTCCTTTTTTGCTCCTATTGCAGCCGCATGATTTTCGGGATAAACAGTAGTCAAATCCATAGTCTCTAAAAGCTCCTGGGGACATATGGAAGTGGCCCATACAACAGGCTTTCCTTCCGCCTTAGCCTTAAGAGCTCCCTCATAGTGCTGATCGACTAAACTATTTAAGAGTTCCTTCGATGTCAATTTCTTTTCCTCCATTATTGGATCCTCCATTATATATTTTTGTATTCGGGTTTTCTTTTTTCAAAAAAGGCATTCATTCCTTCTTTTTGATCTTGTGTTTCAAACATTTCAGACCATTTTTCTCCCTCGAAATCAATAGCCCTGTTCTGATTCGGCTCATCTAATCCATATCTTATTGCTTCCTTTGCAGTCCTTACGGCTATGGGACCGTTTTTAGCTATTTTGCCTGCCATTTTTAAAGCTTCTTCATATACACTTCCGCTTTCCGCAACCTTACTTATAAGTCCCATTTCATATGCTTTCCAAGCCTTTATAACAGCTCCGGTAAATATTAATTCTTTAGCATATGCCTCTCCGATAATTCTGGGTGCCCTTATTGTTCCCCCTGCCCCCGGAAAAATCCCCAAAGTAACCTCAGGGAAGCCCATCATAGCATTCTCATCAGCAATTCTGATATCTGCCGTAAGGGCCAACTCCAAGCCACCTCCCAAGGCATAACCTTCTATTGCTGCAATGGTGGGTATGTTTAAATCAGCCAGCTTGTTATATGTGTCGGAAAAAAGAAATTTCTTAGCGCCTTCCTTATTGCATTTGGCCATATCCTTTATATCTGCCCCCGCCGCAAAATTCTTTTCACTATAGATAATTAAGCATCTTATATCTTCATCTTTCTTTATTTCCTCAATGCAGTCATCCATTTCATCTACAATTTCTCTAGACAATGCATTTAAAGCCTTAGGCCTATTAATACTTAAGGTTCCTATATGATTATCTTTTTTAAACTCTATATAGCTCATATTACTTCTCCTCGTAATCATAAAAGCCTGCCCCGGTTTTTCTTCCCAGTCTTCCGGAGTCCACAAGCCTTGTTATTTGAGGGCTAGGTCTATATCTGTCGCCATAGGCTTCAAAGAGTATTTGATCCACATTTTGGTTCAGATCATGCCCTGTGATATCCAGCAACGCAAATATACCCATGGGATGACCAAGTCCGAATTTACAGATCTTATCCACATCTTCAGGGGAACATACTCCTTCTTCCACCAATCTGCAGGCTTCCAAATAGAAGGCATGGAATAATCTATTTAATCCAAACCCAACCACATCCTTTACCTTAACTGCAACTTTTTCAATATCTTCAAGAATATCAACGGTAATATTTACTGTTTCATCCGAGGTCAATAATCCCGGAATTACTTCTACGAGCTTCATAACACTGGCGGGAGAATTAAAATGGGTTCCCACAAATTTGTCTTTCCTATCTTTTGAAACACATGAAGCCAGCTTGCTTATGGAAATTGAAGAAGTGTTTGAAGCAATAATAGTTTCCTTTTTACAAACCTTATCCAAGCTTTCATAAATACTCTTCTTAACTTCCCATACTTCAAGTACAGCTTCGATAACAAGATCACAATCCGCCATATCATTGATATCTCCGGTTGGCAATACATTAGCTAAAGTCTTTTCCATTTCTTCTTGGGTAATTTTCCCTTTACCTACACTTTTTGCCAATATGGTTTCTTGTTTTTTCTTTCCGCCTTCTGCTATTTCCTTAGTCATATCACTAAGTATTGTAGTAAGGCCTGCTCTGGCAAAGCAAAGGGCAATCTCTGCACCCATCATGCCTGCTCCGACTACACCTACTTTTTTAATCATAAATATCACCTCTTTAAATTATTCGCTTATATTTTCAATTATTGTAGTTACACCTAATCCGCCACCGCAGCAAGATGTAAATAACCCATATTTACCTTTTCTTCTTCTAAGTTCGTTCATTGTAAATATGCAAACTCTTCCGCCGGATGCACCGTTTGGATGACCAAATGCAATGGCTCCACCATTTGGATTCCATTTGTCCATGTCTATCTTTTCGCCGGTGGATTTTTGCAGTTGTTTTATTACACTTAAGTTTTGAGCCGCAAAGGCCTCATTGCACTCTATTACATCCATATCGCTAAGCTTTAGTCCTGTCTTTTCAAATACCTTTAGGGAAGAATAAACAGGTCCTATTCCCATAAGCTTAGGATCTACTCCTACATCTGCACCATAAACCCATCTTGCTATTGGTCTATATCCCAATTCTTTTGCTTTTTCGGCGCTCATCATCAGTACAAATGCCGCTCCGTCATTTAGGCCTGATGCATTTCCGGGAGTTGTCACCCCATCCTTTACAACAGGTTTTAATTTCGACAAACCTTCGATTGTGGTTTCCCCCCTTGGATGCTCATCCTCATCAAATCTTACTGCTTCACCTTTTTTAGAGTATTTAACATCAATAGGTAAAATCTCATCTTTAAAATATCCCTTTTCTATGGCATTCACCGCTCTTTTTTGACTTCTTAAAGCAAATTCGTCACATTCTTCCCTGGTGATGTCCCATGTCTTAGCCATTAAATCTGAAATCTCAATCATTGAAATATCATCTTCCACTGTAGGTGCTAATCTTACAGGCGCAGCCATTGGCGGTATTTTCTTATATGGCACAGGTGATGCTGTAAATTTATAGAAGGTTTGACTATGGGATTCTGCTCCTCCGCAGATTGCAGTATCGATTACCCCTGTGGCAATCTGCAGTGCCGCATTATTAATGCACGCTATTGAAGACCCGCACTGCATTTCAATAAATGTCGCAGATGTTTCATAGGGAAGTCCTGCCCCCAAACATGCATACCTTGCAAAATTTTGTGTGTTCAGATCCCCAGAGGCGCTTCCCGCCATAACCGAATCCACTTTACCCTTTTCCAGTATTTTAGTTTTATCCAACAACCCTTTTATTGTCATGGAAGCAAGCTCCACCGCTGTATATGGTCTTAAGCTTCCCCCCATTCTTCCAAAGGCGGTACGTACACCGTCTACAATTACTACTTCTCTGTTTTCCATTTTCTACCTCACTATTCTGCGTTCCATAGGCTGATAATTTCAGGTATTACCTTTTTTAAATCCCCTTCGATTGCATAGTCTGCCAATTTCATCATAGGACATTCCGGATCCTTATTTATTGCTATTATGATGTCCGATGTTTGCATTCCTGCCAGATGCTGAATAGCTCCGGATATTCCGCAAGCAAAATATATATTTGGCTTTACGGTGGTTCCCGTCTGACCAACCTGATGTGTATGGTCAATCCATCCGGCATCAACTGCTGCTCTTGATGATCCCACTACTCCGCCTACTGCATCTGCAAACTCTTTAATAAGCTCAAATCCCGAAGCATCTCCCAAGCCTCTTCCACCGGAACAGATTATTTTCGCATCAGTTAGAGATACTATTTCCTTTGTGGCTTTAACTATTTCCAAAACTTCAACGCTGATGTCTTCCGGTTTCAGCTGTACCTTCACATCGATTCTTTCACCGATGGCGCAATCGATTCTTTCAATTTTATCCATTACTCCCGGTCTTACAGTTGCCATTTGAGGTCTGGTATTTGGAGTTATGATGGTGGCCATAAGGTTTCCTCCAAAAGCAGGTCTTGTTTGCTTAAGGCCCTTGTTATCATCGTCCTTGCTTAAACCATTAAGATTAGCCGTGGTATTGGTATCAAGATAATCAATGTAGTTACCCATATTGATATCCAGCCTAGTACAGTCTGCAGTAAGGCCCGTATCAAGCCTTGCAGCAATTCTTGGAGCCAGGTCTCTACCTATATGAGTAGCTCCAAACAGCACAATTTCCGGCTTATATTCCTTGACCATATCAACCATAACCTTTGTGTACCCATCCGTGGTATAGTTTGCTAAAAGCTCATTTTCTGCAACATAAACCTTGTCAGCACCATAGGCATATAGTTCCTCCACCAGTCCATTTACATCACTTCCCAAAAGGACAGCACAATTCTTTGCCCCTTCTCCTCTTTCTCTGGACAGCTTATGACCTTCCCCCAGTAATTCAGTTGCAACCCCCATGAGTTTACCGTTTCTTTGCTCGGCGAAGATCCAAATATCTTTATATTCTTTAAAATTAGTCATTCTAATATCCCCCTTAGACAATATGTTTTGCTTTTAAACTTGCCATCAAATGTTCTGCTTTTTCCCTAGGAGTATCCCCATCTACAGTTACTCCTGCACCCTTTGGTTTTGGTGTAAATGATCTAAAAACATTTGTTGGAGATGCCTTTAAGCCCACTATAGTTTTATCTACTCCTATATCATCTGCTCCCCATACTTTTATCTCATGCTTCCCGGCCTTTAAAATACCTCTAATAGACATATATCTTGGTTCATTTAATTCTTTTATAGCAGTTAAAAGACACGGCATCTTTACCTTAAGTAATTCATAACCATCTTCTAAGGCTCTTTTTACAACAATGGCTCCATCTTTTTGTTCAAAATCCTTAACATATGATACCTGGGGTATACCAAGCTTTTCTGCAATTTGAGGTCCAACCTGTGCTGTATCTCCATCTATTGCCTGTCTGCCAGAAAAAATCAGATCGTACTCTCCTAATTTTCTGATACCGGCAGCTATGGCATTAGATGTGGCCCATGTATCAGAACCCCCCAGTGCTCTGTCTGATAGCAAAACCGCATCATCTGCTCCCATGGCTAAACATTCCTGTAACATTTCTTTAGCTTGGGGCGGTCCCATAGTTATTACCGTAATCTTAGTTTCCGGTTCTTTATCCTTGATTCTAAGGGCTTCTTCCAAAGCATTAGCATCATCCGGATTTAATATGGATGGCACTCCATCCCTTATAAGTGTTCCTGTTTCCGGATTGATTTTAATCTCAGTAGTATCCGGAACTTGTTTTACGCATACAATTATATTCATTATGATTATTCCTCCTATTATTTAAAAATCTCTCCGGCCATTACCATTTTCATTACTTCCGATGTGCCTTCGTAAATCTCGGTGATCTTGGCATCCCTCATCATTCTTTCCACAGGATAGTCCTTAATGTATCCATATCCGCCGTGGAACTGAACCGCTTTAGTGGTAACATACATGGCCGCTTCAGAACATGCTAATTTAGCTTCCGCCGCAGCTACTGAAGGAGGTAAACCCCTGTCTCTAATGTTACATGCATCATAAAGAAGATATCTTGCTCCGTCTATTCTTGTTTTCATTGCAGCCATTTCAAAAGCTAAAGCTTGAAACTTATCCAAAGTTTTTCCGAACTGCTTTCTTTGCTTCATGTATTTAACCGTTTGATCAAATGCCCCCTGGGCAATCCCCAGAGCTTGGGCAGCTATGCCCAGTCTACCCACATCAAGAGAAGTCATGGCAACTTTAAAGCCCTTTCCAAGGGGTCCTAGTAGGTTTTCCTTTGGAATGCAGCAGTCTTCAAATACAAGCTCTGCAGCCAGGGAACCTCTTATTCCCATTTTGTTTTCATGCTTAGGGAAACTAAAACCCGGGGTTCCTTTTTCTACTATAAATGCGCTTATCCCTTTAGTCCCCTTAGATTTATCCGTCATAGCCATGATTACATATACATCGGCAACACCGCCTCCTGATATGAATATCTTACTGCCGTTTAATACCCAATGGTCTCCCATATCCACTGCTTTTGTCTGGGTGCCTGCAGCATCGGTACCTGCATTAGGCTCTGTAAGCCCGAAGGCTCCCAGTTTCTTTCCCGAAAGTAAATCAGGCAAGTATTTTTGTTTTTGTTCCTCTGTGCCATATGTAAATATAGGCCAGCAGCATAGTGCATTGTGAGTTTGTATTATAACGCCATGGGAAGCATCTACCTTTGATACCTCTTCAATGGCCATAATATATGTCAAGTAATCTGTACCTGCTCCTCCAAGCTCCTGTGGAAAAGGCATGCCCATAAGTCCAAGCTCACCCAGTTTAGCCACAGTTTCAAAAGGATATATAGCTTTCTCATCAATCTCCGCTGCTATAGGTTCAATTTCAGTTTCAGCAAAGGTTTTAACCATTTTCTTTACCATTTGCTGTTCTCTTGAATAACTAAATTCCATGTTTCGTCCTCCGTTAAATTAGTAATATTATTCTCATAAATATATTAAAGCAATAATTATGCCAAATTTTATTTTCCTAAAACCCTTGAATTTAAAGGGTTTTTTATTTATGCTCTGATGCGGTATCGCATATTATATTTTTTCGATGTAATCATGCATCAAAATAGCATTTGAATTTGTATTATTTTAGGAATATAATGTGTGATATGATTTATTTAGCAGAAAGGAATACTTATGGAAAACTGCATAAAACTTAAAAACATCAGAAAAAGCTTTGGCAAGGCGGAGGTCCTCCACGGAATAGATTTGAACATCCCCGGGGGCATTATTTATGGATTGCTGGGGCCTTCCGGTTGCGGCAAAACCACCACAGTCAAAATAATGACCGGGATTATAAAGGCAACCTCGGGGGAAGTTATGATATTGGATACAAAAATGCCTTCGTATGATATGTTAAATAACATTGGATATATGGCCCAGTCGGATGCCCTTTACGAAACATTGACGGCTAAAGAAAATTTAAAATTTTACTCAAAAATTTATGGCATGAACAAAAAAGAGACTGAAGACAGAATAGCTTATGTAATGGAAACTGTTAATCTTACAGGAGACATTAATAAGCTGGTTAAAGAATATTCGGGAGGCATGAAAAGAAGACTATCCTTAGCTATTGCTCTTCTTGCCAATCCTAAAATACTTGTTTTGGATGAGCCCACCGTCGGAATCGATCCTTTGCTGAGAAAAGACATTTGGAACGAATTTAAACTCTTAACTGATCAAGGTATAACTCTTGTTGTAACAACCCATGTCATGGATGAGGCTGAAAAATGCAATGTTTTATCTATGATTAGAGATGGTCTTGTAATAGCCACCGGAACTCCCATGGAGCTGATTACAAACAGTAACTCAAACAGTTTAGAGGAAGCCTTTATAAAATATGGAAAGCCGGGTGATGATTATGAGAATTAGAGCCTTGGCCTTAAGAATACTTGTACAAATTCGACATGATAAAAGAACCCTTGGTTTAATACTGATTGCACCATTATTTATTATGACCATTGTGTATTTCATATTTAATGCCGCAGATACCAAAGTAAACTTAGGCATAGTAAACGTGGAAGATGAATACGTTTATGAAATGGAAAGTAATGAAAAATTTACTGTAAATATCAAGGAATATAACAGCAGTGAAGAGGGTAAAAAGGCACTAAAAGATGAAGAAGTAATTGCAGTTTTAGACATGAGTGAAGAAGAACCTGTGATACTTTTAGATGGAAGTGAAGCCTCTAATATAAAGCAGGCCCTTACAATAATAAACTCCGCAAAATTAAATATTAATCTTAATAAACTTCCAATGGAAATAGAAATGGATGATTGGGAAACAAAATACGTCTTAGGCAAAGAAGACAGTTCCATGTTTGATACCTTTGGAGCCGGAATGTTGGGAATAATTATATTTTTCTTAGTATTTCTTATCGGAGGTATTAATTTCTTAGGAGAAAGAACATCGGGCACCTTGGAAAAGCTATTATCCACGCCCATAAGAAGAATTGAAATTGTGTTGGGCTACACCCTGGGATTTGGTATATTAGCAATTCTTCAGTCATTAATATTTACCCTATATGTAGTCCATGTATTAAACCTTGAAGTAATGGGTAGCATATATTTAGTAGTATTAATAACCCTGCTTACCGCTGTCACCGCTTTATCTTTGGGTATGCTGCTATCAACTTTAGCAAACAGTGAATTTCAAATGGTACAGTTTATACCGATTGCAATCCTTCCACAAATATTTCTTTGCGGAATATTCAAGCTATCGGGAGGATGGGAAATTGCCGGACATCTCATGCCTTTGTACTACACAACAGAAGCACTAAATGAAGTAATATTAAAGGGAAGAACCATATCCTATATAGCAGATGATATACTGGTATTATTAGCACTTTCCATAATATTCATAACCATAAATACATTACTGCTGAAATTCAAAAGAGCCCTATAAAATTAACAGCCTTAGTTTATTCTAAGGCTGCATTTTTTTTATCCCATAAATCATCATATTTATAACCGGTGATTTTTTCAATCATTTCTTTCTCTTCATCTGTGGCTAATTCTGTACTTTTATCCATTCTTCTTTCTATATCTTTAGTAACTATATTATACGTTTTTCTATTAACCGGGAATTTAACAGTAAAATATAGAGTTAGTAGCATCAGTATTATGGGTATGCCTATAAACATGAATTTAACACCATCTATTGTAAGAGCACTTTGAACTGCCAGATTTGCATCATAGTTAAATAATGAGAGTAATATCCCTATAACCCAGATGGCAAGTCCGTTGGCAATCTTTCTGGAAAATGTACCCATCCCGGAATAAACCCCGGGTCTTCTAACTTTAGTTATCAAATAGTCAATATCTGCTAAGTCCGCCAGTACTGCGTAAGAAGTAACCGAAGATGCTGCAGTACCAAGCCCTGCAATAAATGAAAGGATAACTATTGGAAGTATGGGTGCCCCTTCGTGGGCAAAGAAAAGAAATATCAAAGTTGCAACAATTCTTATGGGAAATCCAATAAGAACCGGCGCTCTCTTGCTGTGTTTTTTTATAATCAATTGGTAAATAAACATGGCTAAAAGCTGGCTGATTAGAACCGCTGCCATAACCGGCATATATGCATCCCTGTTTCTTAAGACAACCACCAGAAAATATATTACGCATCCTGTTATAAAATCTGCAGAGCCCTGTCCGCTTAAAAATATTCCCAAATAAAGCCTAAAGGATCTGTTTTTGAAGACGGTGAAGGATTGTTTGAATGAATCTCTAATCCCCATCGGTTCTATAACCTTGTCTATTTCCCATGTCCCGGAAAAGGTAAGTATAATTGAAATAAAGAACAGAATACCAAAAACAATCCCCATTATTAAATAGCCTGTTTGGGGAGCATCACCAAAACCTGTTACTATCATATTAGGAATTAAACCTGCTATAATTGCAGCCACAGCACTAAATATCATCCTGTACATCGTGTAACTTCCCCTTAATGTATAATCACTAATCATGTCGGGAAGCAGTGCATTGTAAGGAACCATAACTATCGTAAAAGCCGTGGAAAATGCCAAATATGCAAAAAGATAATAGATATATAGCCCCATCTCTGAAGTATCAAAGCTAAGCCAAAGCATTATAAATGTTACCCCGGCTAAAAAGCTACCTATCAAAAGGTATAACCTCTTTGAGCCAAATCTTGATTTTGTTCTGTCGGTAATATTCCCCATGATGGGGTCTGTTACCGCATCCCATATTTTACCCACTAAAGGTATGGTTCCCGCCAACGCCGGGTTCATCTTCACCACATCCGTAAGAAATACAAGAAATAATATACTGATAACAAGAAAAGATCCTCCACCATAAATATCCGCAAATCCATAAAACAGTTTGCTTTTAATCTTATTTTGCCTATTCATATTTATTCTCCTTGATAATATGTTTAGCTGAATAAATTTCTCTAAATAATTAGGGTAGCCTATAATAGACTACCCTTATAATCAGTATACAACAAACCACTTTAATTATGCAGTAAAATTTTTATGTATTCTCTTTAATTATTATTTCCTTTAGGTTAAACTCTCTGCCACTAAGGAGTTCCCAATCTTCTCCGCCGCAGGTTGGGCATTTCCCTTTATTTCTTGCCACATTAAATACCTTATTGCAATGATGGCAAAGACCATTACCCGGAATCATCTCGATTTTTATCTTTGATCCCTCCAGTATTGTCCCTTGTGTGGTATTGGGATAGTACTCCCTCATATATCTTGGCACAATGGAAGAAAGCTGACCGATTTGCACAACGACAGTATCAATTTCTTTGATATTATTTTGTTTGGCCGCTCTTTCAACCATTTTTACTAGTTCAACTAAAATCGTCACTTCATGCATAATTAACTACTCTTCTTATTCCATACAACTTCTTTAAGCATTCTTTCATCCCTATTCTTATTTCTCTTGGTTTTCATCTTTATGGATAATGCTCTCTTAACTGCATGAGGCTTAATTTTTTCATAAGTAAAGCTGTATGCATCAAATTTACGTGATAGGGTTATTGCTTCGAACTTACATCTAACAGTACATTCACCGCAACCAATACACTGATTAGGGTCAACCCTGGCAGCTCCACACTCTAAACATCTGTTAGTTTCATTTTTAAGCTGATCTTCGGTAAATGTAATTCTTGGATCAGAGAAGGTGTTTTCCCTATTCTTATCATGATTTACAGCCTCTCTCTTTGCCTTGTCATAACCTTCAAAATCAACGCTGTCCTTATCAAGAGGTTTCCATATTCTTCTGTTTCTGCCGATGGTTAATGACTGTCCTGCATGCACAAATCTGTGCATGGATACTGAAGCTTCCTTACCCGCAGCAATGGCATCAATTGCAAATTTAGGTCCGGTTAATACATCTCCGCCCACAAATATATCCTTCTCTTTGGTTTGAAGTGTAAGCTCATCGGCAACCAATGTGTTATTTCTGTTCTTTTCCACCTTGCTATCTTTTAAAAGATCCCCAAGTACAATGGATTGACCTATTGAAAGTAGCACATAGTCACATTTAACTGTTCTTAAATCCTTCTCATCATATTCCGGTGAGAATCTGCCTTCTTCATCAAATACTCTTGTGCATTTTTTGAATTCAACGCCTGTAACCTTACCTTTTTCGGTGATTATCCTATTTGGCCCCCAGCCGTTATATATGGAGATTCCCTCTTCCTTAGCTTCCGCTACTTCTTCATCCTGGGCCGGCATTTCATCTTCGCCTTCCAAGCAGAACATATTAACCGATTTTGATCCGGTTCTTAGGGCAGTTCTTGCAACATCTATGGCAACATTACCTCCACCTATTACTAAAACTTCTCCCTCAGTCTTTATCTCCTTGCCCAGATTAACATCTCTTAAAAATTCCACACCGGTTATTACACCCTTAGCATCTTCCCCTTCAATATTTAGAGCTCTTCCGCCTTGGGCGCCTACAGCCAAGTAGAACGCTTTATAGCCTTCCTTCCTTAGCTCAGGTATTGTAACATTTTTGCCCACTTCAACTCCGGTCTTAAACTCTACTCCCATAGCCTTTAAAACCTCTATTTCAGCAGCAATTACATCCTTTTCCAATCTGAAGGAAGGAATTCCAAGGGTTAGCATACCGCCAAGCTTTTCTTCTTTTTCAAACACTGTAACTGAATAACCGTGCAATGCCAAGTAATATGCACATGAAAGCCCCGATGGACCGGCGCCTATTACTGCCATCTTTATGTGTCTGAAATCATAAAGTATTTCAGGTACAAATCTTGTATCTTCGTTGAGCTCCTTATCTGCAATAAATTTCTTTATTTCATCAATTGCAACAGGTTCATCCAAATCACCTCTGGTACATTCGCTTTCACAATTCCTTGGACATATACGTCCGCAAACTGCAGGGAATGGATTTTCCTTCTTAATCAGCTCCAATGCATCTATATATTTACCTTGGGCAGCAAGCTTAATATATCCTTGAACAGATATATGGGCAGGACATGCGGTTTTACAAGGAGCACCACCTAAATCATATGTATTTTCAAAGTTTTCTCTAAAATCAGGGTTATACCTATCTTCTCCCCATTCATGATCATCAGGCAGTGGCATAACAGGGAATTCAATAGGTGCCTTGGTACATAGATTAGGTCCCAGTTTTACGGCATTAGCAGGGCATGTTTCAACACACTGTCCACAGGCTGCACATTTTTCCGGATCAACCTCGGCAACATAATTGGATCTTGACATGTTAGGTGTATTGAAATATTGAGAAGTACGAAGGGCTAAACAAACATCCCTTTGGCAGTTACAAATAGCCCATATCTTATTGGTACCATCCATATTTGTAACCTGATGGGTATAGCCTCTTTTTTCGGCAAGCTTTAATATTTCCTCAGCTTTTTCTTTCGTAACTCTTCTTGCCTTACCGGTTTGTATGCATGATTCTGCAGTCGCACCCAGTATTAAGCAAAGCTCTTCTGCTAAATCTCCGGAACCCTCTCCCATTTGGGTACGAACAAGTCTGCATTGACATGGAGCCAAAGCTATATGGTTTTGATATTTAGTTAACCAATATGAAATTTCTTCGTATGGAGCCTTTCTGGTTTCCGCCTGAATTGCAGATTCCACAGGTATTACCCTCATAGCTCCGTTTCCCATAGGCATAATTTCCGTAACCTGTTTAACAGTTCTTCTTGTGTATTCTTCAAATGCTCTTGCTATTTCAGGATGGGCATCAGCTTGATCCCTATTAAGCATCATCAGTTCATATATGCCGGGTACAAATATTGGTAATTCAAAGGTATCAGTACCGTCACTTTGGGGCTTAAGCTCCAACACGCCCATATCAGCTAGCTGCATGCAAATATCAAAGGTATCCGCATAGCTCTTGCCAATTTTTTCGGCTATATCCTCCACCTTTTCTTCCACTCTTCTTTTCATGGCCAATACCACATCAGCCTGTTCATCTGTAATTAAATCATGGAAAACATAGTACTCAGGATCTGCCTCGGTATATACAGTATCCCTTCCCGCAACATGCTGGGACATTTTAAGAATTTTTTCTCTAACAGCCATTTGTTCCTCCTAAATTTTCTTTATAGCGTTTACTTCTTCTTTTAACCATTTTATCCAATCATCCATACCTTCTCCGGTTCTTGCGGATATTGGAAATATTTTAATGTCAGGATTGAGATTCAGAGCTCTTTTTTTCACAGCTTCAATATCAAAATCAAATATTTCTAGGGTGTCGATTTTATTTATAAGCAGCACGTCTGCTATCTCAAACATAAGGGGATATTTCAGTGGTTTATCATCACCCTCGGGCACCGAAAGAATCATGGCATTTTTAGTGGATCCTGTATCAAACTCCGCAGGACACACCAAATTTCCCACATTTTCCAATATTGCCAAATCTATATCTTCAATTCCTAAATTATCGATACCTTCCTTTGTCATTGGTGCATCAAGATGACACATACCTCCGGTATGCAATTGTATGGCCTTCACACCGGTTTTAGCTATTGTTCTGGCATCAACATCAGAATCGATATCCGCTTCCATCACTCCGATTCTCATATCGTTTTTTAACATTTCTATGGTCTTAACCAATGTGGTTGTTTTTCCGGAGCCGGGTGAGCTCATCAAATTCAACAAAAACACTCCCTTTTCCTTCATTTCATTTCTTAGCTTTTCAGCTTCCAAGTCATTGCTTTCATAAATGCTTTGCTTTATTTCTATTACTTTAAGTTTTTCCATGATTCCTCCCATTAATCAAGTAATGCCTTAAGCTGACCTTCGGTGGTTTTCATTACAAGCCTATCCATATCCAGTTTAACCAAATTCTCTTGATCAAGCTCTTCTAATTTTGTTCTGTTACTTATGCTCAAAGATAAGTTATAGCTTCCTGCAATAATCAAATGCCTAGTCTCATAAAATTCGAAAACCTCCATAACATCCAAAAAATCCATCTTTGATACCGTTTCAACGGATAAAGTCTTTATGGCCTTGGTAAGTCCCTCCATGCCTTTTACTAAATCTTCGTTGTTAACATTTTTATCTAAGATTGTACGTTTAATTGAAACCAGCCTTATCAGTAAAGTTCTTTCACTCAATACTTTTTTTGTCTCTTGCAATATAAAATCCTTATAGCTTTCCTTTGTAAAGGATTTAACTTTATCCAAATCCATAAGTTCAGCTTTAAACCATTTTTGATATTCGTCATAAAGCATATTGGTAAAAAGAGTTTCCTTAGTCTCAAAGTATCTGAATATGGTTCCCTTTGCCATATTGCATCTTCGTGCAAGTTCGCTCATCGTAAATTCCACATAGGTCATACCCTGAAACATTATAGCTGCTTCGGCTAATATGTATTTTCTTTTTTCCGCTATTTCATTTTCTTTTAACTTCTTAGGCATAATACTCCTTATGTTAAACCATCGGTCATTATATTTTATTTTTAATAGACCGTCGGTCATTTTTATTTATTTTCTGCTATTACTTTTTTGTATGCTTTAGTATCTGTATTTATTTCATCCTTAAACGGATTTAATTTCTTCCTACGTACGATATTAAATTGATATATTGCCACTGCCAAATTTGCCGCTAATGCTATGAAACTTACGATAAAGAATGCCGTAGGATTATGGGTTGTAGGAACAGGTGCAATTCTGTCTGCAAACTGCGGAACAGTCATAATGAACATTATCCACAATGCCAGTGTATGGGCTCTATGTTGAAGCCAGCAGCCTTTTTTAATAAAGAAAGCAGGTATCGTACAAGATAGAAGTAACAACATTCCGCAGTACATGGAATGATCTGATATACAGTTATACGTATAGGCAAAATTCCATAAGTCATAGGCTATTACATAGGTCCAAATCATATCAGGATACATCATATCTTTGGTTTTGTCTTTGGATACAAAAATACCGAACCAGCCTGAAATTATAACGATATTAAGAAGTCCTGCTATTCCGTTCATAATATTCCAAGGTCCGGAAATAGTCCAAAGATTATCAACTACACCACCTTCAAACAAACCAAAGCTGTATACTTGAAAATCCCTTATGCAGGCTTCAAAAATGTTAAGGGCTAATATAAGAGGGGGAAAACAAAGAACCCATTTCTTCTCGGCAACCTTAGGAATATATCTGATAGCCATAAAACCAACACAGCCTGCTAAGCACGAATATGTCTTTACCCAGTTAAACCAAGTACCCGTACCATATTCATTTCCTGGTGCTGCGGTTTCCGGCCATACGAATATGGTAAGAACCAAAGGCAACGCTATAAAAAGAAGAATGCCTCCCCATTTAGTGGATCTGCTAAATTCATTAAAAGCCATAAGTGATAGTAAAACAAATGCCATAAATGCCCAAGTTTTCGCATCTGGCACATCATATAAAATACCCATAAAAAAAGCTCCTTTCGCTTATATTCATCAATTGAAATTATACAAGTTTGTTTAAATATTGTCAAGCTATTGTGTTCATTTTGTGAATTTTATCATACTAAAAAGAACCTTTTGAACTTTCTTTTATTGACTAAGCTCTTTGTGTATGCAATAATCTAATTGAGGTGATTTAAATGAATGCCAATACAAAGAAGTCCATTGAAGATGCTTTCGATAAACTGATACAAAAGGATTTGTTAAATAAGATAACAATCAAATGTATCTGTGATGAAGCCGGTGTGAACAGGCAAACCTTTTACTACTATTACAAGGATATAATTGACTTGTTAGTCTCCAGCACCGCAGATGACATTTATTCCAGAATCGAAGGGGGTAGATCCTACGACACTTGGACCTATGGTTTTTTGCAAACCATGAGATATATAAGAGATAATAAATGTAGGGTAAAGCATATATATTATTCTTCTTATTGGGATGAGGTGGATATTTATTTTATTAAATTCAATAAAAAACTGCTGACAAGCGTTGTAAAGGAATGTGCCGACAATCTTAACTCGGATATATCCGATGAATATATAAGGTTTATCGTTCATATTTATAATATGATATTTCATGGAGTTTTTATAGAATATATAGAAAGCGACATGAAAACCGAGCCGGAGGTTGTTTTAAGTAAGCTTCTAAAGGTAATATCAGGCGAAATCCCAAGAGCCATATGTGCTTTCTCGAATCGTAAATAATTAGACAATCAATAGAATATGTCTATATAAATATTTTTCCTTCTTATTTATAATATAGTCGAAATTATATTAAGGAGGAATTTTTAATGTTTACATTTAATACTTCAATAATTGCAGCAATAGGAGTATGGTTACTGGTTCTCATAGGACTGTTCTTATTCAACGAAGCTGTTAGGAGAAATGATAAGGCAGGTTTCTTTGCCTTTGTTGTTTTACCCATAGTGCTTACCATTCTTTGGTTCACAACATTAAAGGAAACCACATATACCGATTGGTTCCATCTTGCTAAAGTATATTCTTCCGATGCAGGATCAATTGGCTTTTGGATGATAGGACATTACACAAGAAAAGATAAGGAAACCGGCGAAGTTACCTGGAGGCTGGCAGACAATAAGATTGCTTTATGCTTCCCACCTCTTATTCTTGCCATCAATATTTTAGAAGCGGTTATAAGGGATTTTGAAGTCGGCTCACTGGGTCTTAACCTTGAAGAAAACGGAGGACAGATACTACTAAGCGGTTCATGGAATTACCTTAACGGTATTGCGGGAATCTTCCTAATCTTAACAATAACAGGGTGGTTCGGAATCAAGGTAAGAAAACCAAGTCCTAAGGATGGAAGCAAAGATATGCTATGGCCTGATATGCTGTGGTTTTGGATAATTGCCTATGATATCTGGAATTTCGCATACACATACAACTGCTTACCTGGTCACGCTTGGTACTGCGGAGTTGCTCTTTTGATAGCACCTACATTATGCTCCTTCACTGTGGGAAAAGGTGCATGGTTACAGCACAGAGCATATACATTAGCCATATGGTGCATGTTTGCACAAACATTCCCGGCTTTCCAAGACACAAGTATTTTTGCTGTTAATTCCACATATAACCCGGCCATTTATACCTTCTTTGGTGTGGCAGCCCTTGTATCAAATGTAGCAGTATTTGCATACATGGTATATAAGGTTGTGAAAACAAAGAGAAATCCATATACTTCTGAACTTTATACAGATTTGGAAGAATATAAAAAAATAAACGATATGGCATCGTAATTTAAAAGGCAGCCTTTAAAAGCTGCCTTTTAGTTTTCCATAAAAAACTTTTCCACTATTTTATTTTCCTTTTTACTCAATTGTTTTGTTATTTCGCTAATCTTCATATCATCCATATAAGGTAATAAAATGCGAATTGATTCCCCATCCTTTTCCTTCTTGCAGCCACGTTCTTTATTGATTATGATTTTATGTAACACATACGCTTCAGGGCAAGGCACACATATATCTATTCCAAATAAATTCAATTCTAACGTGTTATTCAATATAATTGACATATGCCTAAGAGCTTGAGCATTTACTCCCATATTTGTAGTTAATACACCTATATCTCCTTTACCACGTTGATTTATCAGAAACTCTATTTCTAACTGGGAAGTAGATAATATCTTAGTTGCCCCAGTAATATAATCATGATCCACAAAATATCCTTGCTTTTTTGCTATAGTAGGTAAATCCATTTTTATACTCGGTTTGTTTAAATTTCTAATTAAAAAATCAATATCCAACGTTCTAATATTTGGCAAATAATTCTTTAAATACCCAGAATTACTATACACATATTCAGCCCATGAGCCTATAAGGATTAGATGTCCTAGGCAGTCATTATCTTTTAACATTTTAATGAATTTCAAAAACTCTTTTTGTAAAACACTATTCATTATCACCATCTCCATCTAATAATTTATTTATCTGTTTTTCATTTTTATTCAATTCTTTTAGCTTTATCCTAAGTTCCCTCCTTCTATCTATTTTCTTAGACAAATCTTCCTTTTCTTCCTTTTTTAAGTACTTACTATGAACTTTTTTTCCTATACGTTTCTGCTCATAAAAATACTCATGTTTATTGATTATTTTTTTAGATATATAACTATTAGGCAATTCTTTAAGTTCTTCATTTATATGATTTTTCAATCTTTTAATCCTGTCTAACTCTTCTTTTAATACTTCTTCTAATACGGTCATATCAATCTCCTTAACCTACATTCTATCATTTTACAGCATATGTAGGTTATATTTATTATATTATAATTAACCTACTATGTCAATATTATTACCAATTGTAGGTTAATCAATCAAACACTTATTTGTTTAATGTTTTAAATTGACTTACTATTAACACGGAGTGTATAATTAATGAACGCCTATAATGATGGTGTAAAATGATTTATAAGGAGAAAAGCCATGAAAAGAAAACTATTAGTTGTTATTCTAACGTTAACACTAGTTACTGTTTTCGTTGGATGTGCAGATGATGATGCTTTAGATGAAGTAACTGAAGAAATGGACGAAATGGAAGAAGAAGAGCCTATGTACGAATATATGGATATAACACCTATGGATGCTATGGATTTAATTGATTCAACTCCAGATATAATGATCATAGATGTTTCTCCATTATATGACGATGGTCATCTACCTAGTGCCGTTAACTATCCTATAGGAGATGGTTCCTTTGAAGCGGCTGTGCCAACATTTGACATGAGCAAAACTTACCTTATTTACTGCCATGGAGATGCTCCGGCAATTGAAGCAGCTGAAATGCTTATTGATGCAGGTTTTATGAATGTTTACAGATTAGAAGGAAATTATGCTGCATGGGTTGACGCAGGATATGATGTGGAAATGTAAGTTACTTTATATTAAAAGGCAGTTGGTTTCTTCCAACTGCCTTTATTTTTGTCTTCTTAACATACCATGTCTTCCTTCTAAATACTCAAAATTGTGTTTTAGATAAAGCTGATCCGCAGGACATTTAGCAATCAAGCATATATAACTGTCTTCATAGGTGTTATTATCCAAATAATCATCTATGGCGCACATAATCTTATCGCCTAGGCCTTGCCTCCAATAGCTGGTATCCACCATAATATCACTTACAATATAGGTTATACCACCATCACCGATTACTCTTCCAAAAGCAATCAACAAATCATTATCATAAATCCCTACTGTGAAAAGGGAATTATGCAAAGCCACTTCGCTTCTCCTGAAATCCTTGTCTTCTCTTTGACTTCTCTTGCGCAGGCTTAAGTACTCCTCAGGAGTAGTGCAATTAATTCTTTGCTCCATCTTTACCTCATATCATATTATTAAATTTTGTATTACTTTTAATGCAAGACAATTATAGCATAAAAAGATTATAAATAATATATATTTTTTAGATTTTTCTCATGGCATGAATTATAAGGCCTTCCATCTCCCTGTAGTCACCGTAAAACGAACTGGCACTGGCCACAAGCATTCTTTGATTATCTATTATGTCGAAGTCAATATCATAACCAACGCCATTTGCTAAAAGCTCAATAAACAGCCTTTGAGTCCTTCCATTTCCTTCTCTGAAAGGGTGTATGGCGTTTAATTCACCTAAATAATATGCCAATCTTTTCCCTATTAATTCTTCGTCCTTAATGTCCCTTAAATAGTTCTCATTCTTGAGTTCATCAAACAGTTTGATCATATGATCATCTATATACTCATATAAGCAAAATTTATTCCCCTTGGCAATATTCACATGCCTTATTTCTCCGGCCCAGTCGAATATTTCACCAAACAATTTTCCATGCAAACGCTTATATGCTTCATAATCAAAAACACCCCCCATTCCTTCTGCTAATATCTGAGCAGCACGAATAGAGGTTATTTCTCTTTCAGCTTTAATAAGTTCTTCTTCATCCTTTATATTTAATTTATTCCTTAGCACATGAGAATTATCATAGCAATACTTACTATCATAATCAAATTCATAATAGTAACTCATATTATCACCTATTTACATGTATATTTCTCAACAAGCTTACAAATCTCATCATCATATGAGGATTCACCTTCTAAGCACATCTTAATTCTCTGCTTATCCTCAGCTGTTAAAATGATATTTTCCATCCGCATATTAGCGCATACACTTTTTATTATTTTTTCCGTATTTTCCAAGGCAATTCCTCCCTTCTAACAAATTAATTATACCATTTTTTTGGGTAAAATAGAAGAATTATTTGTATTGCACATTATAAAGCCCCCAAATATGGGGGCCCAAATTATTCAAATCCTTTTTCTAATTCTTCCATAAGCTCCTTTACGGAAACTATTCTATCCACCATATATGCCTTAGCACCAACAAATACCAAACCGTTATTTGTATTTCCGTTACAAGAATTAACCAAAGCCCTTGTTATACAAAACGGTGTTTCTTTTGGATTACATTTATTAATGCATCTATAGCATTTATCAACCTTAATTCTTCCTTCACAATTAACTTTATCTAAGAACTCATTATTTATCGCTCTACCCGGAAGCCCCACGGGAGACATCATTATTTCAATGTCTTTCTCCCTGCAATTCACATATGCATTTTTAAACTCATCACTGGCATCACACTCATATGTTGCAACAAATCTGGTGGCGATTTGCACTCCATCGGCGCCCGCATTCACTATTTCTTTAATATCTGATGCAGTATGTAACCCGCCTGCCGCGATAACCGGTACATCCAATTTTTCTTTCTTTAAATAAGCAGTAACTTCAGTAACTATATCCTTCAAACTTTGGTAGGTTTTATCTATAAGCTCTTCCTTTTTAAACCCGAGATGTCCTCCCGCCAAAGGTCCTTCTATTATGATTCCGTCCGGCAGTCTAAAGTATTTCTTTGTCCAACTCTTAATGATCAGTCTTGCCGCCTTAAGGGATGATACTATTGGTATAATCTTAACATTGGAACCCTTTACCAATGCGGGTAAATTCATGGGAAGTCCCGCCCCCGATATAATAAGATCGATCTTTTCCTTAACGGCTACCCTTACAAATTCATCATAATTTTCCATAGCCACCATTAGATTAAGTCCGATAATACCATTTGGAGATAACTTTCTGGCCCTCCTTATTTCTTTTATCAAAGCCCTTTTATTTGCCTCAAGAGGATTTATTTCAAAATCCTCTTCTCTAAAACCAATCTGTGCCCCTGATATTACTCCAATCCCTCCGGCATTTGCTACTGCAGATGCTAAAGACGATAAAGAAATACCTATTCCCATACCGCCTTGTATTATAGGTAATCTAGGCTTTAAATCACCTATTTTAAAACTTTTATTCATTTATGTCCCCTTTAATATTACTTTGAAATTCAAACTATTCCAATTATAACATAAAAGAAACTATTTTCAACCCTTATTTATACTTAACTTCTTAATTAACTCACTCATTTTTTCTTCAATAATAGCTATTGTCCTAAGAAACATCTCATCTCCAAGCCCCGTCGGGTCATCAAGTCCCCAGTCCTCGCTGTATTCATAAGGGACAGCAGGACAAGCAATATCACAACCCATAAATATGGCAACATCCGGCTTTGGTACATCAAATATTGTTTTATTTTTATGACCTTCTTTTTCCATATCATAACCATACTTATCTTTAATTATTCTTTGAGCATCTTGATTAACTCTATCCTTAAGCTCAGTTCCTGCAGAATAACTTTCGATAAGGTTATAATACTTCATTTTTGCTATTGCTTCTGCCATTTGAGACCTGCAAGAATTATGGGTACAAAGAAATACTACTACCGGTTTCTTTTTCATTATACATGTCTCTCTTTCTTTTCAAATCTATATGCAACAAAGGCTATTAATAGCATAAATATAACTGCTATAGTGATTGCTTGAAAATATGCCATACTAAAAGCTGCCGTTCCCATCAGCCAAGGAGCTAAATAATTGAATAAATATCCAACAAATACTATGCCTACAGCGGTAACCGTTAAAAACATAGCGATTAATCTCGTTTTAATTGCCTTCCTTAACAGTATCATCTCCGGCATTGATATGGCAGTTGTGGCCATCATAAAGCTTAGAGCTGTACCTATGCCTACTCCTTTGGCAATCAAAGCTTCTGCAATGGGTATAGTTCCCAGTGCGTTTGAATATAGAGGCACTCCGCTCACTACAGCTACTAATACTGCAAAGGGATTATCCGGCCCTGCATATTTGGTTAGAAGCTCTGCCGGCGCCCATCCGTGGATTATAGCTCCAAGACCTATTCCTATCAAGAGAAATAGCCATATCCTTTTAATTATATCTCTAACATTATCTCTGGCAAAGACAAGTCTTTCCCTTTGGCTTTGATGACCTAATTCTATATCCTGGGATTGTAATTTATATATGTAATCTTCAACACTGCTTTCCATACGGAAGGCACCTATGACAATTCCACCGACTATGCCTACAACCACTCCGGTTATTACATAGGCCAAGGCTATTTTCCAACCGAAGGCAGCTAACAGTATGGCAAAGGCTGCTTCATTAACTATCGGAGAAGTTATAAGGAAACTGAATGTAACACCAAGGGGTATCCCCGCTTCCACAAACCCTATAAATATAGGCACAGAAGAGCAAGAACAAAATGGTGTGACAATCCCAAGTAAAGATGCCATTATATTTCCCGTTACCCCGGGAAACTTTTCAAGTATCTTTTTAGTACGCTCCGGAGGAAAATAACTTCTAATATATGATATGGCAAATACCATAAGAGATAACAGAATAATTATCTTTATCGAATCATATATAAAGAAGTGTACACTTCCCCCTAATGAAGATTCTGTATCAATTCCAAATACATTTTCCACAAGTAGCGTTGTAAGATTATCTAGCCAATCAAACATGGTTTATCCTCTTAGCAGCCACAGCAACCGCTACACGAACCGGAACAACTAGGCTGTGCATAGCTCATTGAAATATTACCCTCTTCATCTGCTTCAAAGATTATATCAGTTAGCATCACTTCTGATTCCACATCAATAATGATTTTTAGTCCATCTTTATCGATAACTCTGTCACCTTCTTCAATCTTTTTTAGATCCACATTCAGCGAATTGTTTTCTTCCGTTTGAACCACTTCTAATTTAACCGCTTCATTTCCTGTCTTTTCCAATTCCTTCTTAAATACTTCCAATGCTTTTTCATTAAATTCCATAATATCCTCCTAAATCAATTCTTCTATCTCTTTTGCGGATAGAATTTTACCTGTTGATACAACTTTTTCATCAATAACCAGTGCAGGAGTAGTCATAACCCCATATGATACTATTTCAACCATATCATTTATATGTAAAACAACATCATCCAACCCTTTATTTTTAATGGCAGTATTTGCATTTTCCTCCAACTGTCTACATTTAGCACAACCGCTACCAAGAACTTTAATTCTGGCATCAGTTTCTGCTTTCTTATCCTTACCAAATTTTAATTTCATCTCGTCCTCCATAATTACCATTACTATTTATGGCATATACAATTTTCTTTTTCCTTTGTTAAAGCTTTAAATTCATCTATAAATCCATCCAAATAGTCACAATCAATAACATAATACCTGTTTCTGCTGTCCAGTCTTTCTTTAATTATTCCGGCATCCTTAAGCAATTTCATATCATGAGATAAAGTCGGTTGAGTTATATCAAACCTTTCTTGGATTTTACATGCACATAATTCACCACAGGATAGCATGTCTAATATTTCCAACCTCTTAGGATTAGATAAAGCTTTAAAAACCTTGGCGTAATCCTTATAATTCATGGCTCCTCCTATTCATAGAATATTTTCTATATATACATTAGCACATACATAGAAAAAAGTCAATGTATTTTTCAATAAACAAACCGAGACCACGTCTCGGTTTGTTTTATACGCTACATATTCTATAACCTTCTCTTTTAAACGCCTTTTTGATATCTTCCAAATGATCCTTATCCCTTGTTTCCATAGATAACCTTAATTTACATTCTCTGATATCAGTATTTTCACCACCCGGATCATACCTTACTCCAATTACATTTGCTCCGCAGCTTGCCACGATATCAGCCACATCTCTAAGTTGTCCCGGTTTGTCTAAAAGTTCAATATCCAAAGTGGTGTGTCTGCCGGCGGTAAGTAAACCTCTGCTTATAACTCTTGAAAGTATATTAACATCGATATTCCCCCCTGATACTACCGCACATACCTTTTTACCTTGAACCGGCAGTTTGTCAAATAATACTGCTGCAACCCCTACAGCACCTGCTCCTTCTGCAACCAGTTTTTGGTCCTCCATGAGCTTTAGTATGGCCGTTGCTATTTCATCATCGGAAACAGTTACAACACCATCCAAATACTCCGTACACATTTCATAGGTTAATTCTCCCGGCTTTTTAACCGCTATCCCATCGGCAAAAGTCGAAATTGACTGTAGCTCCACCACTTCTTCTTCCGTTATAGAAGTGTACATGCTACCCGCACCTACCGCTTGTACTCCATAGACCTTGCATTCCGGATTCAATTTCTTAACCACATAGCCAATACCCGACGCTAGTCCTCCACCACCTATTGGAACGATTACGGCTTCCACATCCTTGAGCTGATTCATAATCTCAAGTCCGATGGTCCCCTGTCCCGCAATCACTTCCTCATCATTAAAAGGATGAATAAAAACGGCACCGGTTTTCTTTTGGAATTCCACAGCAGCTTTATGGGCATCATCATAGACTCCATCTATGAGTTTTACCGTTGCACCATATTTTTTAGTAGCTTCAACCTTAGAAATAGGAGCAATGGAAGGTAAAAAAATGGTGGCTTCAATACCGTTTTTTTGCGCAGCCAGTGCCACTCCTTGGGCATGATTCCCCGCCGAACAAGCAACAACCCCTCTGGCTCTTTCTTCCTCGCTCAAATTGGATATCTTGTAATAGGCCCCCCTAAGCTTAAATGAACCTGTGTGCTGCAGATTTTCGGTCTTTAAATAAAGGTCACATTTGTCCGTTATTTTATTCGCAGGCACAATATCCGTATTCCTCGCTACCTTTTCCAGTACAAAGGCCGCTTTATAGACTTCTTCCAATGTTAGCATTTTACTACCTGTGCATATGCACATCCCTTTCATAATGATATATCCATTTAACCACTAATTTATCCCCGCGTCAATAGTTTTTGTGATATTTTACATAAATTTAATAAATATTTTGTTTATTTTCATCATATTATTAAAAAACACCGCAAAGCGGTGTTAAATTTCATCAAGCAACTTATCTACAATTTCCACATCCGCAGGAAGCCATTCCACTGATTTTATGTCTTTTTTCCCAAGCCATTTGGCATTACTGTGCTCAATCAATTTGGGCACCCCCGATACTATATGACATAAATAGCAATTCATAATAAGTCTAAATTTCTCATACCGGTAATCAACCTTATGAAAAAATCCATCAATCTCCACAACTATATCAAGCTCTTCCTTTATTTCCCTAACTAAAGCTTCATCATCACTTTCTCCATCTTCCACCTTTCCCCCGGGGAACTCCCATCCGCCTTCAAACTCTCCATATCCCCTTTGGGTAGCATATATTTTACCTTCTTTTACTATTATTGCTCCTACTACATTTATTGTTTTCATGTTTTCAACCTCAATATTTAATATGATTAATTATATCAGCTATTCTAATTTTTGTAAAAACAGCGGCTTTCGCCGCTATGAAAAAATTATTAGTATTTCTTTTGCTATGGTCTTTGTTTTCCTCCCGGATTCATCATCCCGCCGCCTCCATATATCAAATCTTCCATGGTTACTGTCTGAGAAGTAATTCCCATATTTATATAATAGGTCTCATCTTCTGAAACATCAGGAGTACTTATTACCACACTGCTATACATTTTTTCAGGAGTAAAGGACGCCAAAACATTACCACTTGCATCAAGTAAGTCTATTTCACCGCTAATTTCTCCGTTACTGTATATGAGCATAGAGCCTTGACTTGAGCCCTGGGAAAAATTTTGTGACATTCCGCTAGAGCCTGCTGCAATAACTGTTCCACTGGTAATTATAGCTTCCCCATTATAGTCTAGAGCTCCATTACCATTGTTTGTTGGCCCTGAAACATATGTAGTTCCACCACTTATATATAAGGAACCATTTGAATCAATACCATCACCATCCGCATTAATATTTATACTTCCTCCGGTTATTGAAATATATGCATCTCCATCTGCACTAAACATATCAGCTCCCGGTCCGTTTGCATTGCTGCCATCATTACCCCCCGCAGCATTCAGCCCATCATCATCGGAGTTTACATATATCTCTCCTCCGTTTAAGTCAATTGTAGTGCCTTCTATTCCTTCATAGGAATCTTCAATTACTATTTCTCCTCCGTTTATGGTTACATTTAGATTACCATGTATCCCGTCATCTTCTGCAAATATATCAAAGGTTCCCCCTTGAATATATATATATCCCAAAGTATCTTCTTCATCATTTTCACAGTGTAAACCATCATCACCGGATATTAACATAAAGAATCCCTCTGCTATTTTGATTCGATCATTGGCTTCCAAGCATCTTCCACTTACATTGATCTTATATGTCCCGCTTGTAATCACAAGATCATCCTTTGAACTGATACCGTTTCCATACTCTGTGGAAATTGTCAAGCTACCTTCTCCGTTAATTGTTAAATCATCCTTTGAAAAGACAACAGCATCAACATTAGTATCTCCGTCATCTTCAATATCCCCATTACAGGAAAGGGAATTTTCACTGTCTTCACTCATCGTAATAAAAACCTTATCGGCTTGCTTTACATATATTGCCGCACCATCATCATTGTTGATGCTTACATTATCCAAAACAATTTGTATTTTATCCTCCGCCGCCGCATCAATTAGGATTTGACCATTATTTAATTCCCCCCTTAAAATATATGTTCCCTCTGCAGAAATCGTAACCAGACTGTCTTCATAATCTGCTCCGCTGCCACTAATGTCAATGTCCTCATCAGAAAGTTCAATTATAGTGGCAGATTCTTCATCATAATTAATATCCAAATCCCTGTCAGTAAATTCAAAATCATATTCTCCATCATTTTCCAAAACATTTACGCCATCTTCCAAAGCTGCTTCTATTTCATCGGAAGAACAGCCAAACGCAAAGGTTGTCAGTATTAATAATATTATTAAAGTTAGTATTTTCTTTTTCATTTATTTCCCCTCTATAACTCCGTATAACCTTCTATAGGCTTGTTGATCACTATCTCCAAATTAGAATTTCTGCATCTTAAATCATCAATAAAGTTTTTTTCTTGATATTGATCTTTTAAATCCACATTATATGTTAATTTATATAAGCTTCCCATGTTAGTGGTTTTAACTTTGACCAATTCATTGCTCTTAGTATATTCATTAAATATATCGTTAAAAACCTCTGTATATTCCAGGTTTTCCGGTATTGTTACCACAAGCCTTCTCTTTGTAGGTTTGTCTTCCCCCAATCCCACAACTTCATAAATCATAATTATACCGCCAAGTATAAAGGAATATATAAGGGCAAATCCAACATATCCCATGCCACATGCAAGGCCGGCACTCATAGCCATAAAAATCGATGCTATTTCCTTAGCTGTTCCCGGCGCCGAACGAAACCTAACAAGGCTAAACGCGCCCGCTACGGCAATACCTGCACCTATGCTTCCATTTACCATCATTATTACCATTGCTACTACAGCAGGTAATATGGCCAAGGTTATAACTATGCTTTTAGAATACTTGGCTTTAACCATATATATTATTGCAATAAAAAGACCTATCATTAACGCTATACCTATTGATAATACAAAGCCTCCTATTGTTAATCCTGTTACCTCTTCTGTAGAAAATATTGTTTCAAGCGACATTATCGTTTCCCCCTTTGTATTTCATCTTTTCCAATAGCTTGTGTCCTTCTCCATATTTGGAAAATGAAGTTTTATAAATTCCGTTCCTCTCAAAAAAGTCTATCAACCATTTAGGAAGACCATAAAGTGTTTTGACCTCCAATACCACCTTATCTTCAGGTATTATTCTAAGTCCGTATACTCCGTCATTAAAATTAATATCATATTCTCTGATTAATAAATCTTCGTCAAAAGTTAATCTCAAATCAGCACCGTCTTTTGCAGAATATGCTTCCCTATTATATGATAGATATACGGAAGGTTTTAAACCCTTATATAATTTTTTAAAATAGCTTATCTCATTTAATATTTGATTATCTCTTTTTATCGAATCCCTTTCATTCATAAAGCAAATTGCATCTTCACAATTGAGTTTTATTCTTCTTTTATACACAATCCCTTTATATTTCTTCTTCAGCTCAATAAACACATCCCCGGTTTCATTGAACTCATTGTTATATGACCTAATTCTGAGTTTTTCTTTAAAAACGGGTTTTTCAATGGATCTTTTAATTAGAATCCTTTCGGGAGTATCATAATATATGTTTTTTACCAGACTTTTACCAAACTTATCACATTCCATATATAACGCTGCAAGCTTACACAACTCACGCTTCTGATCCTTAGTTATCAAATATTTAATTTCTTTTCTTTCAAATGTAGCACTCATCAATAACCCTCCTTATCAAGTATATATGAAGTATATATGGCAAACCTTAAATCTAGTTAAAAAAAAATCGGCATCCTTTAAAATGCCGATTTTTTATAAAATTATTTTTATAGTTATATTCTTCCCATCCCTACTATATGCAGATATACTGCCTTTATGTTTCTTCACAATTGCTTCTGCTATTGATAATCCGATTCCATAACCCTTTACTTCAGAACTTCTGGAAATGTCATTTCTGTAAAATCGATCAAACAAAAAATTATTATTCCCCTTAGTAATATTATCCGCCATATTTTCAGTATACAACTCTATTTGTTTTCCATGCTGCTTTAAACCAAACTTAACAGGCATGCTCTTATCCGCATATTTGCAACAATTATCCAATAGTATATGAACTAAGTTTCTTAATTCAGCTGCATTACCAAATACCACTATACCTTCGTCTATTTCGGTAATCAGCTTTTTATCACAAGTAGCAAATAAGGTTTCAAAGGAAATTACTGCTTCCTTAGCTAAATCACTTATATCAAATAATTCCTTTTTAACAACCGAATCTTCCTCATCCAGCTTAGTTAAAGAAACAAGATTCAAAACCAATTCATTCAACCTTTCCACCTGTCCATGTATATTCTTTGTCCAATTACTTTCACCATAATCCATTTCGATTACATCTGTATTGGTATTAATTATCGCTAAAGGAGTTTTTAACTCATGACTTACATCAGTTATAAATCTTTTTTGCTTACTATAGCTTTGAGCAATCGGGGATATGGCTCTTTTGGATAAAACAATAAGTAACAGCAACAACCCCATCAGACCTATTAAGCAAACAGCTATGCTGCTCACCAAGAAACTATAGAATATCTCCATATCCATGCTAACATCCACAAATACAGCTAATTTACCATAATCTGTATTAATTACCTTATATCTGTAGCCATCTATTTTACCGCTGCTTTTGCCGATATCATAAATCTCTTCATAACATTCCACCGCAGCAGAATCTGTTATTCTAAAAATATTACGGGTATCAATATATGTAACTTCTTCATCTTCATTAACCTTAATCACAAAATACCTGGTGGAATAAGGCTCTTCAGGAGACATGGAATCCATAGGGTCTTCTTTTGGTTTATGCATTTCACTAATGGGGAACATTCCATCGTTTTCTATAAGGGTATTTAATTTAACCTCAGTTTTTTCAATTATTTGATAATAATTGGAAATATTGGCAAAGCCTATAATTATTCCAAGTATTACAATAACCGAGCCCATAGATATTAATACAAATTTTTTCCTTAGTTTTTTCTCCATCATATCTTCCTTAATGAATAACCCAAATTCCTAGTTGATTTTATTGCAACATCAGCATCCAATTCTTTTAACTTCTTTCTTAAATACGACAAATATACCCAAACCACATTTATCTCTGCCTCACAATCATAACCCCAAATTTTCTCCATAAACATCTCGGTGGATATAAGCTGCTCCGGATTAATCATCATCATTTCCAGCATTTGAAATTCTTTATTAGCTAAATTGAATGATTTACTGCCATTAGTCAATTCAAAGCTTGATCTATTCAATTTTATATTGCCATATTCCAATAAATTGTCTTTTTTATCACCAACTCGCCTGGTAAGGGCTCTGACTCTTGCTAATAATTCTTTAATATCAAAGGGCTTAGTCAAATAATCATCTGCTCCCAAATCAAGCCCCAAAACCCTGTCATCAATCTCCGCCTTTGCTGTAAGCATTAAAACCGGCACATTAATTTTCTTTTCTCTCAGAATCTTAAGAAGGGTTATACCATCCATTTTAGGCATCATAATATCCATAATTATTCCGTCATATTCATATGCATAAATATAGTCTAAGGCTTCCTCCCCATTATATACCGCATCAACAGAATACTTATTTCTTTTTAATATTTCCACTAAAGCTTCAGAAAGCTCGATTTCATCTTCACATAATAATAATCTCATTTATATATACCTCTAGATTAATTATACCTCTGTAACTTAATTGAAGTTAAAATTATATATATTTATTGATTAAATTATCAGTAAAACAATCAATATTATTTTCATCAATACCTTCTCTTCTCATAATGCCCATTACCTTATTCCTTAATTGATCACTATAGAACATCTCCCTATCATAGATCATTCCCATTCTTCTTCCCACTCTATAAATGCATTTATCCTCATTTGGCAAGTCTAAATACCAGTTTATGGCATCAATCATTTTTTGTTTATCCTTAGGCATTTTACCGTTCACTTCAGGTATCAAGTTAATAATATGATCGCTAACTATATTACTTTGAATATTTTTTAAACCTTCAAGCATCCATTTAAGCTCCATAACCATATCAGTATCATTTGTTCTTGTTAACTCACCCTTCACGTATTTTTCATTTAGGGGAGATATTTCTGATATGGCCAAGGTTCTAATCCTTACATAGCTGGGATTTATTTGATTTATAGCATCGGCAGTTTCCATGGCATTTTCCTTGGAATATTCCTTGCCTCCAAGGCCAGGCATATAGTATACGGACAATTCTATTCCGGAACCCATCACCTTTTTACCGGCTATTATATGCTTTTCCTTCGTAGTCCCTTTTCTGATCAAATCCAAAACCTTGTCACTTCCGCTTTCCATGCCCATATGTATCCTATTAAGTCCGGCTTCCGCCATTCTTTTCATATTTTCATCGGTTATTCTGGCAATCGTAGAGGATCTTCCGTAACTGGTTATTCTTTCCACTGAAGGAAAAACCCTTTTTATGTGTTTTAGTATATCCACCAAATCATCAGGCCTAGCTATCATAGTATCAGCATCCTGTAAAAACACAGACTTCATGCCCATTCTATAAAAATTAACAGCAGATGATATAGCATAATCACCGCTTTCTCCTGCCATTTCCCTTATTTCATCCAATCTGTCATTTGCTTCCGTAAAAGAATATTCCTTAAAAGATAAAACATCCACAGCAGCTTTAACAGTGTCAATATCCTTGATAACATGCTCTTTATCCCTTAAAGAAAACTTTTCCCCTTTGTATATGGTACAAAATTCGCATTTGTTCCATGGACAATTTCTGGTTACTCTAAGTAAAAGGCTGTTTGCCTCGCTTGGCGGCCTTATCGGTCCCAATTCAAAACCTAAATAATTATCCATAATTCCCCCTCAATCCAAGCTTATTGGTTTAAGATCAACAGGCTTAAAATTATTGGCATAAGCATGCACAGCCGGAGTGCCTCCCAGATGCATAAGCAAAACCTTGCTATCCTTTTCAAATCTGCCTATTTCGTTTAATGTTAATAACCCCTTTACACTTCTTCCTTCATAAACAGGATCGATTACTATCCCTTCACTTCTAGAAAACGTCGTTATAACATCATAAATATCTTGGCCCGGTTCTCCGTAGTCGTTATCACTGGATGCAATGATTTCAATTTCTTCAATATTAACCCTTTCATCGTAGCCCAACATTTCCAAAGTATTATTAGCTAATTCACACACCCTATGTCTTTTAATATCCGTTTCTCCGTCATCTGCCACACCTATTACATGTATCCCAGAACCCAAAACCTTAAATCCGGCCACCATACCCGCTTGAGTACTGCTACTACCTGTGCAATGAATAAGGTAATCAAAGCTAATCTTCTTCTCTTCACATTGTTTTACTATTTCAGCTGCGCATATCATATATCCCAAACATCCAAATTTGTTTTCCGATGCACCTCCTGTTATCAAATATGGTTTTTGACCCTTTTTTTCCAAATATTTCCCAAACTCCTCTAAAGGCCCTTGGTCTTCTATGGGTCTTTCTTTGTCATCAACATAAAGGTCCGCACCCATTATACTGCTAAGAAGTATATTCCCTACTTTTCTGTAATTCGGTCCGGCATCCTTTGTCCATCCATAATGGAGCAACGCACATTTCAATCCACTTTTAGCTGCTGCAGCTGCGGTTTGGCGTGTATGATTAGACTGAATAGCACCTATGGTAACTAAAGTATCATATCCCTTCTCTATGGCCTCCCCAACCAAAAACTCCAATTTTCTTGTCTTATTGCCACCACCCACAAGCCCGGTTAAGTCATCTCTTTTTATCCAAAGCTCCGGTCCTCCTAAGAGTTTGCCAAAATTTTTAAGTTCGTGCATAGGCGTCGGCAAAAGTGCTAAATTGAATCTGGGATAACCCTTCATATTTAATATTTTCTCAATTCTTTCTTTCCTATTCATTTTGTCCCCCTTGTTAAATAGCAGGCTTAGCCTGCTATTTAATTGAATTCTTTTATTTATAATTTGCCTTTTCTCTGTTTAGTTCATTAATATAGCCCGCAGTTATTATACCCGAAGGAAGAGCAATAATTGCTATTCCAAATATAGCGGATGCCATGGTCACAATCCTTGCAATAGTTGAGGTAAGCTCTATATCCCCTTCTCCCATGGTAGTTACCGCAGCAACCGACCAGTATACAGCATCAAAGAATGAATCAAAGGCCTCCGGTTCAACATTAAATAGTATCAGGGAAGACATCAGTACATATAAAAATGCCATAATAACCACCGCAATGAGTGGTCCCTTTTGTTTAATGAATACATATTTAATCCTTTTTATGCTTTTTGAATATCTTATGATCCTTAAAACTTTAAATGCTCTGAATAACCTCAGAACCTTAAATCCTCGGGATAAAACGGTGATTGACGGCAATATGGATAACAAATCAATTATTGCCATAGGCGTCAGAGGATAAAGCAAAAATGATTTCCATAAGCTTTTGTTCTTATGGGTCAAATCTGCAGTAATCCACCTTGCAATATAGTCAACAATAAAAACGGCTACCGTTACCTTATCAAGTACTATAAGTATTACAACCTGAGTCTTAAAAACCAGCGGGATTAAACTAAGAACAATACAAGTTATCATGAACAAATCGTAAAAGCGACTTATTATGTCCCTATTCATCCCGGGCTCAATGATTTCCACAAGCCTTTCTCTCATATTTACCTACTTCCTTATTTGACCACTTCCATAGATTATATATTTTGTGGTGGTAAGTTCTTTTAGCCCCATGGGACCTCTGGCATGTAATTTCTGTGTGCTTATTCCTATCTCCGCACCAAAGCCAAATTGATTTCCGTCCGTGAATCTTGTGGATGCATTAACATAAACACAAGCCGAATCAACCTCATCCAAAAACCTTTGGGCATTAGTATAATTCTCTGTAATTATTGCTTCGCTATGGCCTGTGGAATACCTCCTAATGTGTTTTATGGCTTCATCGAGATTTTTAACCACTTTACAGGATATAATATAGTCTTCATATTCAGTGGCAAAATCTTCTTCCCTAGCAGGGCAAACCCCTTCAATTTTTTGGAAAGCAGCATCTCCCCTTACTTCCACATCCCTTTCAATTAAAGCCTTTGTTACCCTCGGAACAAATGCATCAGCAATATTTTCATGCACCAGTAAAGTTTCAAGGGCATTGCAAACCCCAGGTCTTTGAACCTTTCCGTTCAGCACAATGTTTATTGCCATATCAATATCCGCAGTTTCATCCACATATGCATGACAATTGCCTTCTCCCGTCCTAATAACCGGAACCGTGCTGTTTTCCACCACCGAACTAATCAATCTGCCACTTCCCCTTGGTATAAGCACATCAATATAATCATTTAGTCTCATCATTTCATTGGCAGTTTCATAGGAAGTATCACTAATCAGCTGCACCAGATCCTCCGGCGCTCCGTTATCACTTAGTGTTTTTCTGAATATATCCACCAGCATAGTATTTGTTCTCAGTGCATTGCTCCCACCTTTTAATATGGTCGCACTGCCGGCTTTTAAGCATAGCCCAAATGCGTCCGCAGTTACATTTGGCCTAGCTTCAAAGATTATACCAATTACTCCCATGGGAACCCTTCTTTGTCCCACCTTTAGTCCATTGGGAAGAGTATTCATTCTAACCATTTCACCTATAGGATCAGGCAGTGCAGCAACTTCCCTTAATCCATCTGCCATTTCCCTTACTCTTTTTTCATTTAATGTCAATCTGTCAATAAACGCCGACTTCACACCATTTGACTTTGCAAGCTTTACGTCTTCACCGTTTACTGTCAGTATTTCATCTATATTAGACTCTAAATCATTTGCCAAAGCAAATAACAATCTATTCTTTTCTTCCGTTGATATTTTTGCGGAATAAAGACTTGCGTCCTTTGCCCTTCTACCTATTTCATTAATATTCATTGTTTTCACCCCCGGGAAATAAAGTACCTACATCCTTGCCCTCCAGTATATCATATAATACTCTGGGATCTTCACCGTGGGCTATGACCATGGATGTTCCTGAAGCTACGCACATTTCAGCAGCTACAAGCTTAGTATGCATACCACCTGTAGAAAAAGCACTTCCCTTGTCGCCCGCCATATCATGTACTGATTTATCAATATTTTTCACCACGGATATCCTTATTGCATCACTATTATCCTTTGGATTCTTATCATGAAGTCCGTCAATATCCGTTAATAAAACAAGCAAATCCGCCCCAACTAAATTGGCTACAATTGCCGATAAATAGTCATTATCGGAAAATTCAATCTCATCTATAGTTATGGCATCATTATTGTTAACAATGGGAACCATTCCAAGTTCCAATACTGTATTAAATGTATTCTCCAAATTATTCCTTCTGTTTTCGGATTTGATATCTTCACGGGTAAGAAGTATCTGGGCCACATTATGATGGTATTCTCCGAAAAAGTTCTTATAAATCTGCATCATGGACGCTTGTCCTGCCGATGCGGCGGCCTGCTTAATCCTTATCTCCGTAGGTCTTTCTTTGAAACCTAATATACCGGAGCCTACCCCCACGGCACCGGAACTAACCAAAACCACATCAACTCCCCTGTTCATAATATCCGCCAGTACCCTGGCAAGATTTTCCATTCTTCTTAAATTTATTTTCCCATTGGGATAAGTAACCATTGTGGTACCTATTTTAACTACTATTCTCTTACTTTTTGTAAGTTCCTTACGATAATCCATATCAGTGTCTCCATATACCCAAACAATAACTTATATTAATTATACTCAAAAACCAAATTTATGTCTATATTTTATGTAATATGAATAAAGCGAGGGGCATCACCCCTCGCATATTATTATTTTGCCATCTCCCTAGTTTATATATATTTTATGATTCCCATAATAAATATAACTAAAAATCCCAGTATAAAGGTTACTATCATGGCAAGCAGCGTTTTTGAATAACCCGCAGGATTGATTTGCCCTTTTTTGTCCATTTCTCGTATACCCGGATAAAGCTTATAGAAAAAAGATGATATGGATATTACCATGGCTCCACAGGTTGCTATCTGCATTTCAATGTTGCCCCATAGTATCACGGATATACCCAGCAGTATGAAAATCAATTTTGCGCCTGCTACCCAAGCCGCCATGTAATTTGCAAAGCTTTTTAATTCCTCATCCTTTTGACATTTATCCCAAGCCGTAAATACACCTAGAGCATTACCTTGCTTCATTCCCGGGGCAAAGTAAAGCATAATAACATTTAGTGTTTCAATTATTATGAAAAAAAGTATTCCCCATTTTATTATGTTCATAATTACTCTCCGTTAGTTATAATAAAATAATTATACCCCTTTAGCGATAAAACTAAAAGGGCAATTTTTAAGCTTTTTTAACAACTCCGGATTTAAGATACATGGCACCGAATCCGTCTATTTTACATTCGATATCATGGCCATCCACGGGATCATCCAGCAGTTTTATTTTTTTAACCTTAGTTCCCACCTTGACGGAATTAGAAGCACCCTTCACCTTCAAATCCTTTATAACCACCACAGAATCCCCATCCTTTAATACATTACCGTTAATATCCTTTATGGCATTATCGTCTGCAGTTTCAGGATTCCATTCATAAGCGCACTCCGGACAAACCAGCATGCTGCCATCCTCATATACATATTCACACCCACATTTTGGGCAATTTGGTAAATCCATTAATATTCCTCCTTTTAATTCATAAGCCTTTATATTCTATATCAAAAAGGTTAATAAAACAAGCTTTTTATGCTAATTCCTACTAAGTTTAGCCTAAATGTATGAATAAACCGATTAAAATAATAAATAATCTAATAATAACCCGTGTTTTCTTATCTTTTTTAAGTTAATTTACAAATTTTATTGTTAAAATATCAAAAAAAGACCTTAGAACAATCGTCTAAGGTCTCTAGTTTATAAAGTTTATGGTTGCATAGCACCAAAGAACACAAGCCATGCAAGGGCCGTCTTGGCAACCAGGCTCAATATGATATAAACCCTTTCACCGTAGATATAATCCTTCCATTTACCAACTTTTTTATACTGAAGAATCATATTGATCGGGAAAGTATTGAATGCTACAAAATATGTAATTACAATGGCCCAAACAAACCAAGGTACCATATCCAAATTATCATTCCCCAGCATGTATATTAAAATAGCCGCCCAAGGAGCAATTCCTGCTACGGATCCCCAAATAAAAGGTCCCCAATTCACTTTATCTTTAAGGGAATTAAGCTGTTCCATTACAAGCCCAAACATATTCATGGAAAAATTTGCGGCAAATATCAATACTAGCGAAGCAATATCATATATTCCAAACAGTGTGGAAATCACTACTATCATAACAGAGGAACTTAGGGCATATTCAAACCACCTAAATCTGTTAATACCCTTCTCCAAATCCCTATTATATATATTATTAAGGCTATCAGGAACGGATATTAACGCATGGGCTCCCGCCGACAATAATAGAAATACAGCAACCAATATGCCAAAAGGCAACTCAAACAAAACCTTTGAAGCATTTTCCAAACTTTGTGTTTCAACATTATAGGTCAAATAGTATTGAGTAATGCTAGGTGAAAATTCAGCAATCTTTTGAATTACACTGGTTGCAAGGAATATCATAAGTATACCCTGAATCAAATGCAGTGAGCCCATTATCATGTTGAATCTTCTTAATTTTTTTAAATCAACCTGTACCATATTCTCCCCTCCTTTTAATTAATATTTATCTTATACCCATTGTGGGAATTATAAAACATTAACAAGCAAAGGAAGAATAATCGGTACGAAAAAGGTTAATATGACTCCGGTTATAAGGGCTACCAATCCAAGCTCGATACCAACAAACTTAGTCACCGGTACAAGCATTGTATCCATGTTCCCCGCAGCTCCGCCCGCAATGGGGCTGCCTTTGCTTATCTTAATCAGTAAAGGCAAAAGTAATACTGTAAAAAACTCCCTCATTACATTAACAACGAACCCGTAGGTGCCCATCTCTATACCAAAGGCCTTTGTCATATATGCTCCTGTAATACTGTAATAGCTCATACCACTTGCCGATATAATGCTAACTTTAAACGGCAAGTCCAATATTATACCGGATATCATACCTCCCAAAACACTGCCTAAAAATATTGCCAATGAAATATATATGACTTTAAATCCCAGAACTTTAATATATCTAAAAACTCTTTTGTTTGCCCCTAGACTTATCCCCACCCCGGTATAAAGGGCGATTAAAGATATCAAAAGGGTATAATCTAAGATCTTGGCAAAGTCTTTATTCAAAATAAAGTATCCTATAAGTAATCCCACTACTATACTTGCAGGAATTACATAAACCAGGGGAGAGTTCTTTTCCTTGTCTCCATTGGATATATTAGCCTCGGCAGTTACGTTAATTTTTTCATTATTCAGCTTATCCCTTATTTTTTCCAAGGGCAGTATTGTCTTCTCCAATAGAAAAACAAAGCCTACACTAAAGCCAATGGCCATCAATGAAATTACTACGCAATTAAATCCAATTATACCCAAATTATTCATTACATTATCATTGATCCCTATATTCATTCCTATAGTTAACATCAATAGTATTAGGGCACAGTTTATAACCAAATCTACTACCGGCAATGCTTTTTCCATTAACTTTGTCAGACTGAATATAAATCCGGTACCTAAACATACAAACGGCATCCAAGTCATAATTTGGCCACCATATCGTACCAAACAGCTCCTCCGTGGATTGACTTTGATACTCCCACCAATTCATACCCGAATTTAGAATAATAGTTTATCAAATGTTCTTTGCAAGTAAGGCATGATGTTTCCATCCCATTTTCCTTAAGCTTTAATAACGAATACTTAATAAGTTCTCCTGTGATACCTTGTCCTCTATGGTTTTTATCCGCCATTACAGATACCACAGCTGCAATCTTTCCAAAAGGCAATTTTTCCATCTCAAATATGTCATCATTAATAAGCTCAAGCTTTGTAGGAATTGCACATACCACCGATACAACTTTATTATCTTTTTCTGCAACAAAAAAATAATCAGGATAGTTTTGAAATCTCCATTCGTATTTTTCCCTTGAAGCCGCCTCCTCCGGGGGAAAGGCTTGTTTTTCAATTTCAGATATTCTGTCCAAATCTTCGAATTTTGCTTTTCTGATAGTTACGCTCATATTATACCTCCTTTAGCTTCCTAATATATTTTATACTAAAATAGAATAAGGACAATATAAATGTCCCTAAATGTTATTATATGTCTTAAAATGTAATATTTCATCAAAATATGTTTTGCTAACATAGCAATCCGAAGCATTATAATCAAATTTAATTTTCCAAAGCCTATTATCTATTTTTTCCAGTTCTATTATTTTTTTCAAATTTACCGCAAAGCTTCTATGACTTCTTATAATATATTTGACATTGCATTTATTTACCAAATTATTAAGGCCCAATCTCGAACATATATATGTATAATCTTTGAGATGAATATATAGATACTTGTCTCTGGCTTCTATGAAATATATGTCTTCAACTTTAATAACTTCATGCCCTTTGGTATGCTTAATAAAAATAATCGGCGAATATTCAAAATACATTGTTTTATTATGTAAGTCTCTTAAAAATCTATGTAATTCTTTTTGCTCTTCCTTATTAGTATTCAAACTCATAATATAGTTATTTTTATCCCTATGCGACAGTGAAACCAATCCGTTAAAGTCGTTATCCGTAAAAAATATTATCGGAACTTTCTTTAAATTTTCCATCCTCCTTATGTTTTGAGCATATTTAAAACCGTCCCTTTTGTTATATATAACATCTATAAATATAACATCATAAGCATCTTTTTCTTTCTTAATAAGATTAAATGCCCCTACATCGGAAGAAACTTTTGTTATCCTAATATTGCCATCAAAGGAATTCATAATGCTATATGAAAGTTTGCTTGCATCGGTTCTACTTGCATCAATTATTAATATGGATAGCACAATTCACCCCACTACTTATTATATTTAACTTCGGTATATACTGTTTTTAATTTTCCGGACAAAGCATAAAAGGATCAGATAACATATTTACATACTTTATAGCATAAGGATTAACAGATGTCTCCTCATCCGGACAGCTTTTAGTAAGCACCATATATGATATAAGTTCATCCAAAGCTTCATCATTATATAATTAATTTTTACAAAATACAGCTTTAACTTCTAAATATTCTTCGAAGCCTACTTCTCCACCTTCTCTACCTATTCCAGACTCCTTATATCCTCCAAAAGGCATTGAAACATGGGCTTCGGCACCATTTATATGAACATTGCCCGTATATAGTTCCATAGCAACTTTAATTGCATCATCCCTGTTTCCGTAAACTGCACCATCCAAACCATAAGGAGAATCATTGGCTATTTTAACCGCTTCGTCTATGTCATCAAAGGTAATTATTGATAAAACCGGCCCAAATATTTCTTCCTTGGCTATAGTCATTTGATTGTTTACATCAGTAAATACAACAGGCGGCACATAATATCCATTTACCGGAATACATTCTCCCTTGAATAAAAGTCTAGCTCCTTCTTTAACACCAATATCAATATAATTATTGATTTTATCCATTGCGGCCTTACTTATTACAGGTCCCATATCAACTGTTTCATCCATGGGATTCCCAACCTTGAATAGTTTAAGCTTTTCCACCAGTATATTTTCAAACTCTTCTTTAGACTTACTGTTAATTAATGAACGCGTATAAGCAGAACAGGTTTGCCCGGAATTAACAAAAACCGAAGCAATCAAATCATCCGCCGCTTTATCTAGGTCAGCGTCTTCTAATACTATCATCGCTGATTTTCCGCCCATTTCTAAAACGATATTTTTTGCTTTATTTAAAACAGCTAGGCTACCTATTTTTTTACCTACTTTTGTAGAACCTGTAAAAGATACCAAATTAATACCACTGTGAGATGCAATATATTCTCCAATTTCACCGCCTATACCGGTAAGTAGATTAAAAACTCCTTTTGGTATTCCAACTTCATCTATTATTTCTGCAAGCATCAGAGCAGTTAGAGGTGTAGCTTTGCTGGGCTTAACGATTACGCAGTTTCCCGATACCATTGCAGGAAATGCCTTTAATGTTATTTGATCCAGGGGATAGTTCCAAGGGGTCAAAAAAGCAACCACTCCAACAGGCTGACGAACTAAAAGCCCGTGTTTTTCTTCTTTTATGTATTTATAATTTCTGGCAAAATCAGCAAAATATCTGGCCTCATCAATTGAAGGCATAACTTGATAGCTTTCAGAATATTTCAACGAAATTCCAAGTTCTTTCGTAATTAGTTTTGAAAACTCATCCTTTCTTTCTTCCAATTTGTCTGCTATACATTCTAAAAGTACCGAACGCTCCTCTTGAGAATATTTAGACCAAATAGGAAAAGCTTCATTGGCAGCCTCTATAGCTAAATCAACATCAACCCTATTAGCCTTGGAAACTTCCCCCAGCATCTCTCCATTGGCCGGATTTTCAACGGAAAAATATTCTATACTATTTGAATCTTTCCATTTACCATCAATGTACAACTTATATCTATTCATTGACATCTCTCCTTACCTCTTATGTTATGCATAACAGTTCATCAACCATTCTCTGTTGCTTATTACATCCGGATAACCATTCTTATTTCGTACTTATTTTGTTCAAAATTGAACCTACAATAACAAATATAGGTGCAATTAATCTTTTTAAAGTCTTTCTAAAACTATTTTAGCAAGATTTTTACATATTTCAATGTTACCCTTTACATCGGAATTCCCAACGCTAATATTGAAATATACATCTCCTTTTAGGACATGAAGGCCTCCGGTTCCCCAAAATGCATCATCTCCGATTCCGTCTATCGCTTCCTTATCTAAATCATTATCCTTAATATCACTATATATTCCCTTTACTGTCTGTCCGTTATCCGGCATGTTTTCTGTTCTTAATATGCTTAATTGCACAAACCCGGTTTCGATGTCTAATTCTACCCCGTCATAAAAACATTGTACTTGACCTATAGCCTCTTGTTCGGTAATTACGGCTTCCTTTACCTCCATACCAATTGCATTCTCTGCTTCTTCTTTAGTGATTAATGAAGTTATATCAAAGGATTCTGTTTTTTCCGGTTCATTATTCATATCCACACTTTCTGTATCCTTACTTCCACAACCAAAAACGCTTATGACCAGTGTAAACATGGTAATGATTATTATCATTTTTTTATTCTTCATAATTTTAAGCAGTAAGCACTTTAAAAATCGCTCATATGATAACTGCCATTCTCACTTCCTTTCGTTTAATAGTATAAGTTATATATTAAATTGTGTTTGCATATTTATGTTAGTCTAATTATATCATATTTTGCATAATACTAAATAAATATTATTATTCGCTTTATTGGGTCAGTTTGCTGACTGTTCTTTCTTTTACTACCTATTAAGTTTTTTAACTCAAATCCCTCTAAAAGAGTCGTCATTATAAATTCAGCTTCTTTCCCTTCCTTAAGTTTTATGAAGTTATAGTATAATGCACTTATTTTCTTGTAAAAAGGCTCGATATTTAAAAAATCAAATTAGATTAATAAGTAGCGACAGCCCAACAACTAAAGTAACGGCTGTTACCGCAAATATTTAACCCATCATATGTATATAATTTAGCTGTTCCTATAATTTGCCCATACGACTTATTCCCCTTATTTCAATAATTATACCTTAACAACCTATATTTTGAGATAAATAAAAAACCTTCCTTATATTGGAAGGTCTTTTATTCATAGGACGAAACTTGTAACCATTAATTTAATATACCTATAGAACTGGTATATCTACTTGAATAGTATTTAATCTTACTTTAATCCTAGTTGCTATTGTTCCCCTAACGGTTTCTTCCGGGTCCGTACCATATATTATTAAGCCTAATTTATGCCCACATTTAAACGTATAATCTGTAGGAATCATTTCAAACGAATACTTATAATATACACCTTTTTTGAGTTCTACTTTTGAATAGTTATTGTAAACATTTTGAGCATTAATCCATCCTCTAGATATTATTTTATATTCTGATGGAATATCTTCATATTTGAACTTTACTATATCGGCAGTCTTAGTATTTTTACCCCATCGAAGACCCTTTTCCTTCACAACTCCCTCTTCTAATGTAATTCTTTTGTCTAAACCATAGTCAACTAACATTGCACTTAATATCCCAGTTCCCATATCAAGTGATGCCTCAAAATTCACCTTAACAGTACCTGAAATACGCTTAGTTTCACCTTTAAAGTTAGGTTCAATTACGATTTTTATCTCATGTTTTTTTCTTCATTCATAGGAAGCACTAATTCATCTCTCCAAGCCATATTTCCTTTTATGTCTGATTTTTGTTCATCTAGAAAAAAGGCTGTGGATTTAATGTCATCAATAAATTCTTTTTCACCTTCTTTATTCACAGGAAATTTGTAAATTTCAGTGCCCATAGGAGGAAAGTCATTTGACTCATGCCACAAGTTTTGATCTAAATTATTCTGAACAATCACAGAGGGAACATCATCAATGACCCTGTTATCAATTCCATATAGATGATAATCAAGCCACTTATGCATTATTTCTAATGCTTTTGAGGTCTCGTGGTTATATACATAAATATGATCCCCTTGATGCAACAACATCTTCGAAGATATATTGTTTTTCTTCAGTTCATTCCAAAGAGGAATATTCTGATTCATCATAACATTAAGATCATTGATACCATGAATTATAAAAACAGAAGCCTTCATGTTCTTTACTTGGTTTAAATAGTTTCTTTCGTCCCAAAACCTATTATAGTTTCCGCTTTCTCTGTCTTCAAGTCTAACGAGTTCCTTCAGGACTTTACTATATGCTTCTTTTACTATCTTATAATCATTTTCGTCCTTTGCTCTACTAAAGCAGTATTGTGCAAGTATATCTAAATCATCACCTTGCCACCCTATCGCAGGGGCAACTAGACCATTTTTTCTGTAGTAATTGTACCAGTTAGATATCCCGGCTTCAGGAATAATAGTTTTTAGACCTTTAACACCTGTAGTGGCAACACCTATGCACATAGTTCCTAGATATGATTTACCTGACATTGCAACACTTCCTGTACACCAATTAGCTTTTATCTGAATATTATTTGTTTTATCAGTAAATGCTCTTGCATTGCCATTTAGCCAATCTATAACTGATTTAAATGCTAAAACTTCTTCTCTTGAGCCGGACATAGTAAAACCTTCAGACTCTAATGTGCCTAGCCCCCCGCAATAAATACATGCATACCCTCTAGATAAAAAGTATGAATAAACATCATTAATCCCTTCGGTAATAGGGGTTTCACTTTCCGCCGTATCTGCATAACCTTTTGTTTCGCGTCTATATTTAATCTCCGTTTCAACATTCTTAGAATAATCGTATCTTATGTCTTCCTCACGGACATCTTGATTCTTCATCACCTTAAGTGGTACATCCACATCATGAGGAATGTACCAGTCCTCATTGCACTCACGTACATAAGGACTGGCTACAAATATAGCTGGCACTTTTAAGCCTTCGATGGTTTCTTTTGGTCTTTTGATTAATACCGCAATTAAATCGAGTTTGCCATCTTTATCGGTATCAACAGTTGTCTCTACGAAAACTTTTTCAAATATACATTCACTGTAATCTAAGACAGGATTTGTTTGCCCATTTTTCAGTAATTCTTTTCTAATTTTGTCAATATTTTTAGCCATTATATTACCTTCTTAAACAAATAGTCTTCTTATACAGCATTCTTTTCTTTGATTTCTTCAATTTCGCCTTTATGGTTTTTCAAATATTTTCTCCATACCATTACAAATACCGCACCTATCAATAGCATTGCTACAACAAATCCAAAGAACTGTCTGTATCCTTCAACACCTGATTCTCCATTAAGAAGAGCTCCTGCAATTAATGACACAAATATTTCAGGTAAATATCCAACTGTTGCAATTAATCCTGAAGCTGTACCTGAGTACTCCCTTGGAATTGCTCCTTCTTCCATCATAGCCCATGTCATAGCATAATTTACATTATAGAATACATAAATTACGATAAATAACAATGTGAATAATAATATGCTTGATGAATTAGTTGGTAATAGCAGTATTCCTACTACACCTGCCGCCATTACTAAAAATGAAACTAAAAGTATTCTTCCTGTTCCCACTTTATCTGTAATATAACCTCCGCCAACATTTCCAAGCAGAGAGAACCATCTCTTCATAGCCGCTAAAGTTGCAGCAAAAGTTATTGATGCGCCTAATATTTCTGTAGCATAAGGCGTGAAATAGTATAGCGATAGTGTAAAGACATAGTTAGCAAATGTTACTAAACCAATAATCCATACTGCAGGAAGTTTAATAACTTCTGCTATTCCCTTAAATGAAAATCTTTCGCTTTCTTCGATTTTATCTTCTTTTCCTACAGTTAAGAATGCTGCAATACCCATGGCAATAGTAAGTACTGAATAGAATATAATTACAGATTTCATGCCAAGCATTGCATCTTCGTTTGCACCTGCTTTAATTCTAAACGCTGCTACAGCTCCCATTGACATAAGTGCAGCTGCTATACCTCTTCCACCTTCAAAAAATCCAAATGCTTTTCCTTGATCTCCACTACCTGATAATAGTCTAACAGCTTTTATGCACGCTGGCCAAAATGAGAATAACGAAGTTATGCCCCAAAATGCATATAACGCACATAAATGACCAAATTCAAGTGGCAATAAGTGAATAAAACCACCTAATCCCGTACCTACAAGTGAAGCAGTTAGAATTGTTCTTGTAGAAAACTTATCCGCTACAATCCCTCCAAATAAATAGGAAATCATTCCAAAAATACCCAATATGCTACCAAAGACTCCCATTTGCATATCGCTTAAATTGTAAGCCTCTAGATATGCATCATAATAGTCATATCTAAAGTAAGGAAGGCCATAAATTATTGCTCCTCCTGCTGCTACGATAAGAATAGCCCAAAAATTTTTAGACATTTTTTCATTTAAGCCAATCTTTGTTAAAATCTTGCTCATAATTTTATTCTCCTTTAGTTTCATTATATATTTGTACAAAGTCTTACTTTGCAATAAACTATTTTAGATCGTAAACTTCCATATATCTTCCATTTAATAATTTATTAAATGCATTAGCATCGAGACCCGTCTCAGTAATGCTAGTTATTAAATCTCTACATGAATATATTGAACCATGTTTATATATTTTCTCCTTAAGCCATTCATTAATCATATCAAATCGACCACTTTTAACAAGATTCTCAAGGTTACCTATTTCGCTTTCCATAACATTTGCAAATTGACTTGCTGATATATTAGAAATAAATGCTGTCGGAAAATATCCAAAGTAACCACCTGCCCAATGAATATCTTGCAATACGCCTTCTTTATCCGATTTAGCCTCTACTCCAAGTAGTTCATTATATTTACTGTTCCATACCGATTTAATATCATCCACTTTTAAACTACCATTTATTAAATCTCTTTCAATTTCATATCTTATTATTATATGTAGCATATAAGTTAATTGATCTGCTTCTAATCTAATAGGAGTCCAATTTATCTCATTTACCAAGTTATATATGTCTGTCGCTTCATATTCATCAAACTCAGGAGATATCTTTTTGATTTTAGGTAACATATATTCCCAAAACCCTTTACTTTTCCCAATGATATTTTCATATATCTTGCCGATTGACTCTTCAAGTGAAAATGATGCTACTTCCGCGAGTAGCGTACCCATCAAGTTCACACTAATATTTTGTTCATATAAACCTCTTCCACCTGAGAAAAGGCTGTTATAAAAACCTGTAATGAAATCATCTTCAAATAGAGATGTTACCACCCTTACATCATTCGGTGAATTTGATAATATTGTTGGTTGATTGCCAAGATCTACTCTTCCTGCATCAAAATCAAAACCAATTTCTTCAAATACCATCTTTGTTATTTCCATTTGCTTATCTAGAGAAATATTGGGAATTTTTTTTATTTCTTTGATTTCTTTTACCTTATCTGATCTTACAATGCTATATAAGAGCTTTATTATATTAATCTTTAATGGCTCTATAATTTTTTCGATATCTTCAACTGAAAAATCCTTTTCATAATAGTTTAAAAAAGCATCGTACGGCTCTTTTTCATAACCCCAATATTCAGCTAACTGCTGATAGGTTACAATTAATTTCTCTAAATTAGGTTTAAATATTTCGAAGTCATTTTCATCAACAGCTTTTTGCCATACTCCTTCCGATTCAGCAACCAATTCAATATATTTTGTGTATTCCTTCTCCGGTATTTTATTTATAAAAGATGAACTCGTTTTAATCTTTTCTATCATTGCGTTTGTAATAATGTCATTTTCTTTGTTGTTTTCAAAAAATTTAATGTACTCACCTACTTTTTTGCTGCTTAAAAGATTATACATTTCATCTGCCATATAACCCATAACCTTACTTCTATATCCTATCCCCTTGTTAGGCATGCAGATCAACTTATCCCAGTAAACCAAAGAATTCAATGTATATTTTAAATATTCAATTTTAGTTATTACTTCCTTAAATTCCTTCAATTTTTCATTGTATGTGCTGTTCATATTTTTCCTCTTCCTCTATTTCATCGTTGGTTTGTCTATTATATTTTTTCAGGCCAATAAACATAACTAAAAAGGCTACAAAGTAAAGTGCCGCTGCATAGTAATATGCCGTTTTATATCCCGACTGTTCTAAGAACAGATACTTACCAGTGAAGTTACCGCTAATAATGCTCACAATACCAGCAATAATATTTATAAGCGAAGTAAAGGCCGGTCTTAAATTCTTTGGCACAATCGCCATATTAAGAGAACTCTCTGCCGGACTTCCAAGATTAGCCAGGCCCGATCTCATAAACAAAGCTATTCCAACTACAGGAATCATATATGCCCCAAACTTATTTCCGTTTGCTATAATCAGCATAAATGGTATTGATAATAAAAGCGTTAACGATATAGTTCCTACCCTTCCAAACTTTTTAACACATATAGGCGTTATTAGCATGAATAGTACAATAGCTATATATGATAACGATACCATAAGCGATGCCGTTGATTTTGCAATGTGCAAATTTCTATTTAGGTAAACAGTAAAATATGATGTGAACATCCCCATAGAAAATGATATAATTGCCCAGTATAGTACATATGTTAAAGCATCTTTATTTAACAATATTCTTATAAATCCTATAAGCTTATCTCTTAAAGAAATTTTAGTCTCATCCGAATTCACAACATAGTAATCAGTTTTTCTTTCACTAATCATTAAAGCAGGTATTAAAGCTATTAACGAAATAATAGCTGATATAAGGAGTACATCCTTATTACCCATAAGATATGCTTCTCTTAACTCCGGGGTAACATCTGCTATATATGAACTATATTCTTTAGCCACCTGAAAACCAACTCCTGCATGTCTAGCAAACATCTTGACAGTGAAAAGTCCACCTAAATATGTCGAAACGAAGTAGCCTACATAACCTATATAATATGCCCTTGAATACCAGTTAATCTTCTTATCCCCTAATCCACCCGTATAAGCAGCTACATAAGGCGCAAGCATAATAAAGTGCAATTGAACGCCTACCAAAGATAAAATTGTAGTTGCGAAAAATACCATAGGTGACTGTAAATATATAACTGCGAATAAAGCTAAAGCACAAGATAGCGATGAAAACATTATAAGTTTTTTGTAACCAATCTTAGGTACCATTATTATTATCAGCGCGCTTATAAATGATGCATAGCCATAAAATGCCCAAAATGAAGTTGCTACCGAAAGCGATACCTCTTGTAAATAGTTAACATATGTATCATATAAAATTCCACTTATTAGATTATTTGTAAAATAGCTTATTATAAATAAAATCAGATTCCTTTTATTTCGATCCATACAAATACCCCCCTATTTAAGTCTATATGCAGTGAAGAATGGGTGTAATGTGTTAATGACTAAATCTTGACTAGGCATATTTTCAATTTCATTATCATTCGCTTTTTTAATTTTTTCTTCCATTTTAACAGCAATTTTTTCATCATTCTCAATCTGATCCATAAGTGCAAGTAGTATCTTTGCTTCTCTCTTCATTTTTTGTATTTTAAATTTATGAGCTCTAACTGTAACCGGGCTAATCCCCATATTCTCAGATATCTGCTTTGTTTCTAGTTCGTAATACGAAGCCTCTAATATGTTTTTTTGTGCAGAAGATAACCCCGTTATTTTTTTATCTAGTTCAATTAATGTTTTAAAACTACCCCCATGCTCCAACTCAACATGTTCCTTAGCTGCTCTCTCAGCAGTTACTAATTTCCCTAAACTCTCATAAATCACACCTTTTTCAAATACTTTACCGCAAAAGATACAAGTATATCCATCATCTTCATTAGACTCAGTATATCCTTTTGATAATTCTTCTACCGACAAATCTTTTATTCCATTAGTTACATCCACCACGGCTAGCCTCCTATTAATCGTATTTGCTATTAGTTTGTATATAAGTAAACTTATTAGTCTTTCGTTTATTATTTATTATATTATCATACATCTATCACATATACAATAATTATTTAACAATATTGCTGATAAATTTTAATATAAAAATTCCTTATATAAAACAAACAATCGGTTCACCTATTATTTACCTCCTCAGTTCGGATTGTTTCACATCCACATCTTATCTACTCCTTCAGTATATTAATTGATATTAGTACGATGATCCCTCCCACATGTTACATGTTTAATTTTTATGGAATTCCCAATATTTACATAAGCAATTATTATTGACTTTTTCATAATTTCTATTCCAATTTCATTAAAGTATATATAATATTAAATCATTAGTATTAATGCTTGATATTAGCTTTTTCCAAAGGATTTATTGATTAGATTCTAAATCAGTGTTAAAATTATTTTAATAAATAATCAATATATGTTTTAAAATTTCTAATAAAGAGGTGTTGAATATGATAAAGAAGGATATAATCTGTGTAGGAGGCGGTATTGCCGGTCTTACAGCAGCCCTGAGCTTAATTGATTTGGGCAAAGAAGCACTTCTTATTGAAAAGAACAATAAATGCGGCGGACTTATGAACACCTTTGAAAAGGAAGATTTCCGGTTTGAAGGCGGCGCCAGGGCTTTGGTAAATGCAGGCCTTGTTAAACCATTGATCAAAAAATATGATATAGACATAGAGATTCTACCTAACCCCATAACTTTAGGCATAGAAGACAGGCTTCTTAGAATAAGCAGTGAAGAAAGTTTAAACGATTATGCTGATTTACTAAAGGATTTATATCCTGAAAGCACATCGGAAGTTGATTGCATTATTAAATCAATTCATGATGTTATTGAGAATATGAAGGTACTCTATGGTGCTGATAATCCGCTATTTACCAAGAAGAAAATAAATCCTCTAACCATAATACCTTCCATGATTGCTTGGATGTTCAAACTTTTAAGGACACTCCACCGCATAAACAAAATGGACACTCCTTTTGAGGAGCATCTTGACAGTCTTTCAAATAACCAATCATTAAAGGATATAATTGGTCAGCATTTTTTCAGAAATACCCCGGTATTCTTTGCCTTGAGTTATTTTGCTTTATATAACGACTATATTTATCCAAAGGGCGGTGTGGGGAATCTAATAAACAAAATGGCCGAAGTAATAGAATCCAAAGGCGGAGAAATTTCATATAATACCATAATAGAATATGTGGATCCCATGAAGAAAGTAATAAGGGATGATAAAGGAAATGAATATCAGTATAACAAGTTGATTTGGACCGGGGACTTAAAAAATCTTTATTCAATAGCAGATGAAACCGGTATGAATAAAAAAGTACTAGGCGCTTTCAATGACAAAAAAGAAAATATACTGTCCCATAAAGGTGCGGAGTCGGTATTTACTGTTTTTGCTGCAGTAAATATGCCTCCTGAATATTTTAGCAGTAAAGCAAGCGGTCACTCCTTTTACACACCGAACAGAAAAGGTTTGGGCACAATACACACCCTTGAGCTTAAAGAATTAAAAAAGAATTGGGAATCAATTGAAAAAGAGGATCTTTACGAATGGCTTGAGAGATTTTGCAAATATAATACTTTTGAAATTTCAATACCTGTTCTAAGAGATGAAGATGCAGCTCCAAACGGACAAACGGGAATCATAATAAGCACTTTGTTTGACTATGAATTAACAACCCTCATATACAAAAAGGGTTGGTATGAGGAATTCAAGGATAGATTCGAAAAATATATTATAGCCGCTATATCGTCAAGTATATATAATGGCATGGAAAGCAAAGTAATATTCAGTTTCTCCGCTTCGCCTTATTCAATCTACGATAGAGTAGGGAGCTCAGAAGGCTCCATCGTAGGTTGGTCCTTTGAGGAAAGCATTCCTGTAATAACAAGCATGTTTAATATGAGCAGCTCAGTTACTACAGCTTTACCTGATGTCTATGCTGCGGGAAAGTGGGTATATAGCCCTGCAGGTGGCCCTACGGCAATAATGACGGGAAAAATCGCCGCTAAAAAATGTAAATAATCAGATTAAAAAATAGATTAACTGTAAGTTTAAATCAAACTTACAGTTATTTTTTATAATATCTCATTCGCCCAATTTAAAGCTTCTTCCTTGGTTTTATCAAAATCTTCATATACCTTTATCAAATGTAAAGATGATAAGAATTTATTATGCTTTTCTATACTCGCTCTTATTCTTTCTTCTGCCTTACCGGCACCACCACCGGAGCAATAGAAGAATCCTATTTTTTTATCCTTAATCATACCGCCTTCCAAAAGGAAATATATGGGAGGAGTCATAGTTCCCGCCCATATAGGTGAGCCCATTAAAACTGTATCGTATTCATCAAAGTTGGATTTAATGGGATTAAGCATGGGCTTCTTTTTCATCGTAGCCTCTCTTCCTCCCCAAATATATTTAGAAAATCCGGACCTTTTCTTTTCATTAACAGGAGTTATTTTTTCAATATCAAAGCTAAGCTTTTCAGACAAATAATTAGCAATTCTTTCCGTACTTCCCTCATATGAATAATATATGATCAGTGTTTTCTCCATAATCATTTTCCCCTTACAAGAGTTCTATTATTCTAATTATATAACAAATACATAAAATGTAAACTATAACGGCAGCTACCTTTCGTAACTGCCGTAATTATCAAATATTTATCCCAACTTATAATTTAAACTATGAAAGAAGAATTTCATCCGACTCCTCCTGAACCCCTGCAACCTCTGAGAATTTTTGCAGTAAATCAGCTTTTGTGAGGCTTTTCTTTTCCTCTCCCGAAATATCTAAGATTATTTTACCTTGATTCATCATAATAAGTCGATTTCCATGGCGAATTGCATCGGACATATTGTGAGTAATCATCATGGTAGTTAGGTTATGATCTGCTACTATTTTATCTGATAACTCTAATACCTTTTCAGCTGTTTTAGGATCAAGGGCCGCAGTATGTTCGTCAAGTAATAAAAGCTTTGGCTTTTGTATTGTTGCCATAAGTAGCGTGAGGGCTTGACGCTGTCCTCCAGAAAGAAGGCCAACCTTAGCGGTCATACGGCCTTCAAGTCCTAATCCAAGTATTTTAAGATCCTCATGAAACTGTTTTCTTTCTTCTTTGGTAATACCCCATCTTAGAGTACGGCTTTTACCACGTCTTAGTGCTAACGCTAGGTTTTCTTCAATACCCATATCAGCAGCTGTTCCCATCATAGGGTCTTGGAAGACTCTACCTATATATTTAGCACGCTTATGCTCCGGTAATGCACTAACACTTACACCATCTATAGAAATAGACCCCTCATCAATAGGCCAAACCCCTGCAATAGCATTTAGCATTGTAGATTTACCTGCTCCATTTCCACCTATTACGGTAACAAAATCCCCTTCATTTAATTGAAAGTCTATTCCGGAAAGAGCCTGCTTTTCATTTATAGTCCCTATATTAAACGTCTTTTTTACATTATATAAATTAAGCATTTTTTTGTCCCTCCCTTTTTGATATACTTGCAAAAGAATTTTTTCTTTTTTCTCTTAGGTAAGGAACAGCAAGGAAAATAGCCACTATCACTGCCGTAAACAGCTTTAGCATATTTGTAGGCATTCTTAGCCACATTACAAGACCAATTACCAGGTAATAAATAATTCCACCTACTACAACAAAGGAAAGACGTATACTAAAGTTCATACTTTTTCTAAATATTGCTTCACCTAATACATCACCAATTATAACGGCGGCAAGTCCAATTACGATTGCACCCTGACCCATCTTAATGTCGGCAAAACCTTGATACTGTGCCATAAGGCCTCCGGAAAGTGCCACCAAGCCATTGGATATACATAGGGCCAAAACCTTCATGTTGTCGATGTTTATACCCTGGGCCTTTGACATGTTCGGATTACAACCGGTTGCTCTGATTGCACTTCCCTGCTCCGTTCCGAAATACCAATAAAGTATACTTATTATTATTGCAGCAAATAAAAGTACAGTTATTATTGAACTTGTTACATTCCTAAGGGAAACAATCAAAGAATACTTATCCACATTGACCGCCTTATTCGCCCCGTCAAGTATTATAAGGTTTATGGACCAAAGGGAAATTTGCGTAAGGATTCCGGCCAAAATACCGGGAATTCCCAATGTGGTATGTAAAAGCCCCGTTACAAGCCCTGCTAATACTCCAGCTATTGCTGCAACTGCAATTGCAATAGGTGTAGGAACTCCTGCCAGTATCAATACTACTGTTACAGCACCACCCGTTGCTAAAGAACCATCAACTGTTAAATCCGGAAAGTCAAGCAAACGAAAGGTGATAAATACACCCAGTGCCATTATCCCCCAAATAAGTCCTTGCGCTACATTGCCCGGAAGAGCTCCCATGAAGTTCATCGGATCTAGAGACGCAAAATATGATAAAACATCCATAGCAGTTTCCTTTCTTTTAAACTATCTTGAACACATCGATGCGGTGCCTCTAAAAAAGGCACCGCAAACGGTAATTATTAATAATATTCTATGCTTACTCTTCTATAGCAACATAATCATCCGGTATTGTAACACCAAGGGTTTCACAAATTTCAGCATTATATTTCTTAGTGAACTGAGGAGCATATTCAATCTCCATTGCTGCAGGATCAGCACCATTTGCAAGGATTTCGTATGCCATTAGACCGGTTGCATATCCTAAGTCATAGTAGCTAATTGAAAGTGTTGCAACTCCGCATCCTGCGCATATGCCCTCTTCTCCAGCTATAATAGGTACTCCAGCAGGAACACATACATTCTTAATAATTTCAGCATTTGATGCAACTGTATTATCTGTTGGAAGATAGATTACATCACATTCAGAAGCGGCTAGAGTAGTAACCGTCTGAACATCATTGGAATCTGAGAAGGTATATTCCTTAACTGTATAACCCATATCTTCTAAATGTCCCTTTACAACCTTATACTGATACTTGGAATTAGGCTCCGCTGAGCAATAAAGAATTCCCACGTTCTTTGCATCAGGGAATAGTTCCTGTAGCATAGCAGCTTGCTCGTCTAAAGGAGCAAGATCTGAGGTTCCCGAAATATTAGTTCCTGTTACTCCATTAAAGTCATCGATTCCAAGGGCAGTACCATAATCTGTTACTGAAGTTCCTAAAATAGGAATTTCACTTGTAGATGTCTGTGCTGCTTGAAGAGCAGGAGTGGCGTTTGCCATAATCAGATCAACCCCCGAAGATACAAATTGATTACATATAATCGAACATGTTGGGATATCCCCCGAAGCATTCTGTTCATCAAATGTAACCTGATCTCCAAGCTTTTCCGTGAGGGCATCTTTAAATCCCTGGGTTGCAGAATCCAATGCAACGTGTTGAACCAACTGGCAAATACCCACATTGTAGGTATCAGCTGCAGTATTATCATCTGTTCCCCCACACGATGTCAGGGAGAGTGCCATCATTGCGCAAATTAATATTGCAAGTACTTTCTTTTTCATAGTGTTCTCCTTAATTTTTTATAATAAGTGCTTTGCTATACTTTTGTGCCACTTTTAAAAGCACCCTTTATACAGCAATTATATTTAAACTTGCTTAAAAGTATAACGCTTTAGGCCCATAAAGTCAATATTTTATTTGTTATTTAAACCAAACTTTTCTTATTTTTTTAATTATTATTTACAAATTTAATGTATGGGTAAATAAAAAAAGACCACCTAATGTGGTCTTATGGTGGAGATAAGGGGGCTCGAACCCCTGACCTCTTGACTGCCAGTCAAGCACTCTCCCAGCTGAGCTATATCCCCATGACATTGTCAATGCCTATTATACAACATCCGGCCATGCTTTGGCTATATTTTTTTTCATATAATTCTAACTTTTTTAATAAGAAAAACAAGCCGTTACTCCAAGTGGAAATAGAATAGAATTATTATATCCCTTCGTTTATTTCCCTCAGCCAAGCTTTAGCTGCATTAATTTGTCTTTTTACTTCCTTCGGAGAGGTTCCTCCAAAGGAAAGTCTGTCAGCCACGCAGGCTTTTATGCTAATATCCCCTAAGGCTTCCTTGGAAATTCTTTCATCTATCTCCACTAAATCTTTCTCCGTAAGATTTGTAAAGTCACAACCCCTATTTTCGCAAACCTTCACCATCTTGCCCACTATTGAATGTGCCTCTCTAAATGGTATTCCCAATTTAACAAAATGCTCGGCTATATCCGTTGCATTTAAAAACCCCTTATTAAGCTGTTTGTTGATTTCATCTAAATTAAATTCTGTTTTCCTCAGCATATTGGCAAAGATCAAGATACTAGCCTTCCATGTATCCACAGCATCAAAGAGACTTTCCTTATCCTCCTGAAAATCCTTGTTATATGCCAGAGGCGTCCCCTTCATAACAGTAAAAAGCTGCATCATGTCTCCATAGACCCTGCCTACTTTCCCCCTTAAAAGCTCTGCCATATCAGGGTTTTTCTTTTGAGGCATTATACTGCTTCCCGTGCAATAGCCGTCATCTATGGATATATATGAAAATTCAGAGGAATTCCAATAAACAAATTCCTCAGCCCACCTGGATATATGCATCATAGATATGGACGCGTTACTTAAAAATTCAAGGCTATAATCCCTGTCACTTACGCTGTCCATGGCATTTTCCGTAGGTGCACTAAAGCCCAACAAGGAAGACGTCATATGTCTATCAATATCTAAGGTCGTTCCCGCAAGGGCGCCCGCTCCCAAGGGACAAAAATCCATTCTTTCATATGTATCTTCCAATCTTTGAATATCTCTTTTAAACATCTGAAAATACGCCATAAACATAAAACCTATTGTTATGGGCTGTGCATGCTGCATATGGGTAAAACCTATGGTTATGGTGTCCATGTATTTTTCAGCTTTTTCTAAAATAGTGTTTTCTAGATAAATCAAACCTTCCTTTATTTCCTTTATCTCCCTTTTAAGGTAAAGCCTTAAATCAACCTGGCACTGATCATTTCTGCTTCTTCCCGTATGAAGCTTTTTACCCGCATCTCCTATTTCATTAATAAGTCTAGATTCTATGGCCATATGTATATCTTCATCTTCAATACCAAATTTTATTTCTCCGTTTTCGATGTTTTTTAATATGGCTTCCAAACCATCTATTATTTCATCACATTCCGATCCGGATATTATTTTTTTCTCAGCCAGCATCTTAACATGGGCAATACTACCCCTTATATCCTCTTTGTATAGTCTTTTATCAAATTCTATCGATGCATTAAACTCTTTTACCGCATCATCCATATTCTTTTCAAATCTGCCGCCCCACAAGCTCTTCATATGTCTCTCCTCAACTATTTATATATTATGATTTCTCCGTAAACCATAATGTTTTCAACCTTATCATTCTCCATCCAAATATATGCCCATTCCCATCCGTTTAATTCTACATCAGCTTTAAGCTTCTCATATGAAGATTCTGAATAAGTAATGGTTTTATGGGTTTTATCATCACCATATATCTCGGTCATGGCTTCCCCTTTATAATATGAAACATTTTCCCCCAACTCATAAACCCTTATATCATCTTCAAAGCTTTCCCTTGCATCACCATCATAGTTATACGGAGCCAATTCAATTTCTTTTTCAGAAATATCAAGTATTGTATATGCCGATGTATAAGAGGTGGGATCCATTCCACCAAGGCTATCCCTTCCAATCTCAACAATTTCATCTGTCGAATCCCTACTAATTAAAATTTGTAAAGTTAACACAGCAATAATTACCATTAATGCAATTATTAAAATCCTTTTAGTTTTCATAAAAGCCTCCAAAGGTTTTATTAAGTTTCTCCAAGATGTATTATAGCACATTCACCTCATATCGTCATATAGGTTAGCCTTTTATTCTTTTTCTTCAATTCAACCGCATAGCTAAAAATTTTGGCAGTTTCCAGGGAAGAAAGCACCGGAAGGTTTTTTTCAATTGCGGCACGTCTTATGGCAAATGTCTCTGCCTCCACGGTATTTATGGCTTTGGGAGTATTAATTATAATTGATATTCCCTCCCCAATCATCTCTTTTGCTTTTTTCCTGTCTATTACACAGGCTTTAATACCGTTATCCATCAGATATTTACCCGTCCCTAAGGATGCATATATTGTAAATCCAAGCTTAGAATAACAACTGATTATCTCTACGCTTTTATTGTTTTTATCATAATCTTTTAAACTTACAAAAACCCCTCCCTTAATGGGGATTTCCGTTCCCGTTCCCAAAAATCCTTTATAGATGGCTGTTTTTAGATTTCTATCAATCCCTATAACTTCACCGGTGGATTTCATTTCAGGTCCCACCGCCACATCAACATCCGTAAGCTTTGCATCAGAAAACACCGGAATCTTAACGGCATAGTAGTTCTTCTCTTGATATAACCCCGTACCCCATTTCATATCCTTAAGCTTTTCACCAAGCATTACCCTCACTGCAATTTTTACCATGGGCACCTTGGTAACCTTACTTAATATGGGAATAGTTCTTGATGCCCTCGGGTTTACTTCTATCACATAAAGCTTATCCCCATCCAGTGCATACTGAATATTAACAAGCCCCAATATATTCAAGGCCTTTACAATTTTTTGGGTATGACTTACGAGCTTTTGAATTACATATTCGGGAAGATCATAAGGAGGATAACATGTACAACTGTCCCCCGAGTGGACACCGGTCTTTTCAAAGTGCTCCATGATTCCCGGTATCAAGACATCCTCTCCGTCCGATATGGCATCCACATCCATTTCCACCCCTTCTATATATTTATCTATAAGAACGGGATATTCATCCGACAGTTTGACCGCTTCTTTTAGATACTTTAGCAGCTCTTCATCGTTATAAACGACCTGCATGGCTCTCCCCCCTATAACAAATGACGGCCTTACCATAAGGGGGTATCCCAGTATTTTTGCAGAGGTAATCGCATCTTCTTTTGTTCTTACGGAATAACCCTTTGGCGTCAGAATATCTAGTTCATCTAAAAGCTTTGAAAACTTTTCCCTGTCCTCTGCCAAATCAATGTATTTATTCTTGGTCCCCAATATATTGATGCCCCTTGCCGCAAGCTTTGATGATAAATTTAAGGAAGTCTGCCCCCCAAACTGAAGTATCACCCCCTTGGGTCTTTCTTGCTTTATCACATTCATCACATCATCCGTATGTAAAGGTTCAAAATATAGCTTATCCGAGATATCAAAGTCCGTACTTACGGTCTCGGGATTGTTATTAATTATTATTGATTCGTATCCAAGTTCCTTTAGGGCCCAAACCCCGTGGACACAGCAATAATCAAATTCTATTCCCTGGCCTATTCTAATTGGTCCCGAGCCAACTACAAGTATCTTATCTTTATCAGTCTTTATACTCTCGTTTTCTCCACCGTAGCTGGAATAATAATACGGCGTCAATGCCTCAAATTCTCCTGCACAGGTATCCACCACCTTATACACCGGATATATATCGTTATATACCCTGATATCTTGAAGTTCTTCCCTTTTTATACCGCTAAGCCCCATTATTTCTTCATCAGAAAAGCCTTTGCTTTCAGCTTCATATATGAGCTCCTTGGTAATTTCGGAATTTTCCAAAGACTTCTCTATATCTATGATATTTAATATTTTATATAAAAACCACCTATCTATTTTTGTCTTATTAAAAACATCCTCCACCGTCAACAATTTTCTCCTGAATGCCTCTGCTATACAAAATATTCTCTCATCATCACAGACATATAGCTTTTTTAGGAGCTTTTCATCATTCAAATTGGTTACATAGGGAACTTGCAATCCATAGCCTTCAATTTCCAAGGAATCCACGGCCTTTAACAGGGCACTTTCAAAGCTTCTGTCAATTGCCATAATTTCTCCCGTGGCTTTCATCTGGGTGCCGAGCTTTCTGCTGGCCGTAGTGAATTTATCAAAGGGCCACTTGGGAATTTTAACAACGCAGTAATCCAAGGTCGGTTCAAAGCAGGCACTGGAGCCTTGGGTCACGTAGTTTTTCAATTCATCTAAAGTATATCCTATGGCAATCTTTGCTGCTATTTTTGCTATGGGATATCCTGCAGCCTTTGATGCAAGGGCAGAAGATCTGCTAACCCTAGGGTTTACTTCAATAACTATATATTCATCCTTATCAGGGTTCATGGCAAACTGTACATTACAGCCTCCTTCTATTTTTAAACTCCTAATAATCTTTAAAGATGCATCCCTCAGCATCTGATATTGGGTGTCGTTTAATGTTTGTGTAGGTGCTACTACTATACTGTCTCCCGTATGTATACCCGCAGGATCTAGATTTTCCATACTACAGATTATTATGCAGTTGTCCTTGGAATCACGGATTACTTCATACTCAACTTCCTTCCAGCCCTCTACTGATTTTTCCACAAGTATTTGCCCTATGGCACTTTTTTCAATACCGGACTTACAGTGCTTTTTTAAATCCGAATAGTTATACGCAATACCTCCTCCGGTTCCCCCAAGAGTATATGCAGGTCTTACGATAACCGGATATCCGATACTTTTTACAAAAGCCTCACATTCCTTTAAGTCCGTCGCTATTATACTATCGGGGATAGGCTCACTAATTTCCTGCATCAATGACTTAAACGCATCCCTATCTTCCGCCTTATGGATGCTTTCTTTATTTACACCAAGAAGCTTAACTCCATATTCCTTAAATATTCCTTTTTCTTCAAGCTCCATGGCTAAATTAAGTCCGGTTTGTCCTCCAAATCCCGCTAGTACCCCTTGGGGTCTTTCTTTTTTAATTATTTCCCTTAAGGCATCTAAGGTTATGGGCTCCATATATACCTTATCAACTATGCCTTCATCCGTCATAATGGTTGCAGGATTACTGTTTATCAAAACCGTTTCTATCCCCTCTTCCATTATAGCTTTGCACGCCTGGGTTCCTGCATAATCAAATTCAGCAGCTTGACCGATTACTATGGGACCGGACCCTATTATAAGTACCTTTTTCAATTTACTGTTTTTTGGCATTTTCCTTTTCCCCTTCCATTAAAGCTATAAATTTATCAAATAAATACCCCGTGTCATTGGGACCGGGGCTTGACTCGGGATGAAATTGTACAGAAAAAATAGGCTTACTGATATGCTGCATGCCTTCCACCGTGCCATCATTTAAATTTAGATGGGTAATCTCAAGTCCCTTTAAAATTATACTTTCCCCTTTCACCGAGTATCCGTGATTTTGTGATGTTATATAGCTCCTTCCGGTATTTTTATCAAATACCCCATGATTACATCCCCTATGTCCGTATTTTAACTTAAAAGTATTACCACCTAATGCCAACGCCAATATTTGATGCCCCATACATATTCCAAATACGGGAAGATCTTTTTCAATCAGTTTAGCGACCTCTTTAATTGTTTCTGCAGCCGCCTTCGGGTCTCCCGGACCGTTGGTTATGAATATTCCGTCGGGATTAATGCTTAATATATCGCTGCAGTGGGAGCCATAGGGAAATATCGTTAAATCACACCCCCTGCCGTTAAGTTCCTTTAATATGCTTTTTTTGACACCTAAATCAATTACCGCTACTTTAAACTTGCATTTAGATGCAGGTAATGATATGACTTCTTCCGTTCCCGCTGTTTTCATTTGGTCAACATTAAGTTCGACAGCTCCCATAATTTTTTTCATGTAATCCAAGCTTAAATCTTCTGTTGTTATCAGGCACTTCATTGTCCCTCTGCTTCTTATCTTTCTTGTTATTTCCCTGGTGTCTATATCATATACTCCCGGAACTTTTTCTTCCTTAAGCCATTCATCTATGTTTTTCTTGCATTTCCAATTGGATGGTTTAAAGCAAATGTCCTTAGCTATCATTCCAAAGGCGTGAATCCCTTCTGATTCATTATCAGTATCATTTATACCGTAATTTCCCATCAAAGGGTATGTCATTGTAATTATCTGTTCCTTGTAGGAAGGATCCGTAAGAGTCTTTTGGTAGCCTGTCATCCCGGTGTTGAATACTATTTCACCAACTTTGGTTCCTTCATATCCAAATCCCTTACCTTTATAGATCGTTCCGTCTTCTAGATAAATAATCCCCTTCATTCAGCAATCCCCTTTCGTTTTACATTTCGTAAGATTATACTATACTCGGCATATTTATGCAATAGTATTTTTAAAATAATTCTGTTTTTGTTATATTTTACAAATTAATAAAATTTAATTAATATTTTTCTTGATTTCTTACTAATTTTATGTTATATTCCATGTAATGCAAATTTATACATATACATTAATAAATATTATTGGGAGGAATTAAATGTCTAAGGAAAAAATTATATTAGCCTATTCAGGGGGGCTTGATACATCCATTATACTTACTTGGCTAATGGAAAAATATGATTGCGAAGTTATAGCGGTATGCTGCAACGCCGGTCAAAGGGAGGATTTTAAAGCAATAGAGCAAAAAGCCATGTCAACGGGAGCTGCCAAAGCATATACTGTTGATATACGAGAAGAGTTCATAACAAAATATATATATCCTACCCTTAAGGCAAGCGCCGTTTATGAAAACGACTACCTACTGGGTACATCCATGGCAAGACCTCTGATGGCTAAAAAGCTTGTGGAGATAGCTGAAAAGGAAGAGGCTTTTACAATAGCCCACGGATGCACGGGAAAAGGAAATGATCAAGTAAGATTTGAAACTGCAATAAAGGCATTAAATCCTGCTATTAAAATAATTGCACCATGGAGAACCTGGGATATGCAGTCTAGGGAAGACTTAATAGATTATGCAAAGGAACATAACATTCCTATAGTGCAAACCACAGAAAAGATATATTCAAGGGATGAAAATATTTGGCATATATCCCATGAAGGTGGTAATTTAGAAAACCCATGGAATGAACATAAGGATGACATTCATGTGTTATCAAAGACACCGGAGGCTGCGCCGGATAAACCTACCTATGTAACCATTACATTTGATAAGGGGATTCCCGTTGCCGTGGATAATGAAAAACTGGATCCAATAGAGCTATTAACAAAGCTTAATGAACTTGGAAGTGAAAACGGAGTGGGCACAATAGATATTATAGAAAACAGATTAGTTGGCATGAAATCCAGGGGAGTTTATGAAACACCGGGAGGAACAATACTATTTAAAGCCCATAACAGCCTGGAGAAACTCATCTTAGATAGAGATACCATGGCATATAAGAATATTGTGGCTCAGAAATTCTCAGAGCTATGCTATGACGGCCTTTGGTTTACACCCCTTCGCAAGGCAATTTCTGCCTTTGTGGATACAACCCAAGAACAGGTAACAGGAAATGTAAAGGTTAAGCTATATAAAGGAAGCGCTGTACCTGTAGCCAGTAAATCCATCTATTCTCTATACAGCGAAGAATTCGCTACCTTTAGTGCAGATGAAGTATATAACCAGTATGATGCAGAGGGATTTATCAACCTCTTCTCACTGCCTCTAAAGATAAGAGCTATACAAAAGCAGAGCCTAGAAGGAGTACCTGAAGCACAGCAGAAGAAATTCGAAAAGAAGATCCTTAAAGGAGGAGACTTTATACAGTAATAACAATACCGCCCAAAGAGGCGGTATTACTATATCCACGAGCCACTGCATATTAATCTTTCAACTATAACTACCATAACCGTAGTAGCAACATTAGCATAAAGAGTATGCCACATAAGCATCTTTTTATTTGCTACACACTTCTTAAGTAGGTTATATACAATAGGTATTTCTACTACCAGTGTTAAAAGTAGGAACCCAACATTTACTGTAAATATCGGCGATGAATCAATTACATCAAAGAAACTACCATACCAACTCATTGATAAGTAATCTATCACATAGGGAGCAACAAAGGACACTAAATTAGCTACAACAACTACAAAAACTACCTTCCCTAATTCCTTCATTCTAGTAGCATTTCTTATCCACATTACTTCAATTAGTATTGTTCCAATTGAAACAAATGGCAGTATATCAAATGGCCTTGTCTCAGATACCCAGTACCAAGATGAATCTGCATATACTGCATGGGGGATTAATAATATTAAAGCAGTAATTATTAAAACATTTATTCTTCTGTCGTTAATCATTTTTCATGTCTCTTTCTATTATATATTTATGATTTTTCTCTGATTTAGATACTAACACTATTTCTATTTAACTACTTGATAGCTGTTTCTGTGAATGGCCACAGAGTTTTATTAATGTAATCCACCAACCCTTCAGTTGTTAACATCTCAGTGATTAGTCTTTCGAAAACCCCTAATGTAAAATATATTTGTTTGCCATCTTTCTCAATAATATAGTTTTTATTATTCATTCTAAAATACAAAGGATTTGCAGTCCCTTTTTTCGGATATACCTTATACCCTTCATCTCGCAGTAATTGGAATATTCCATTCACATCAATAAATATAAACAAAACCAACTCATTAAACATCAATTTGCTGTAAAGATTAGGATTGATGCCAAGTTGAAAAGGCCTTACTATATATGGATCTTCAATGATGTTGTTATAAATCTCTTCATATTTCGAATCCGCTAGTATACGCATTTTCTCTTTGAAATATTTTATATAAGATAACATTTCTTGATTAATCGCTTTATCCGTCACATTAATTACTTCCTCAAGGTTGTTCGCAAGAAATAGGATATTTTCTTTGCATAGCATTAATGTAATATTATTATCTACTTTCTTCGTCAATTCCAACAACTGTTTTTCATTGATACCTTCATATAGCTTGTTCAATATATCAACATAAGAAATCGCCTCTTCTCTCTTTACCCTAGGTAAACGTATCATTTCACCTTGAAGAATTGGACATGATAAATATTCATCAATTTTGCTATGTCTTTCTATCTGTTTCAAAACCCTTCTATAGTGTTTATTAAAACTTGCACTTTCATTATCTGGTAGCTCTTTCTTTTCTATGAGTTCCCTAATCCTATTATTAATTCTGCCTTTCTTCAGTTCTAAGTAATTAACTTCATTACTTATTCTATAAATCAAATCCCCACACTGCAAATTACCCAAGCATAAGTCACATATAATATAATAGGCTTCATGTTTGAATATAGTTTTTCTAAATGCATACACCAAATATTCTCTAATATTTTTACTATCATAATTATCATTTTCGCAATCAGAAATATTCAAACAGCGCATCACTTCATTATGTTCATCACAAATATAAATCGAAAGAGCTTCATTTATCAGTAATCTTAAGTTACGAATACCCAGTTTATTATTCTCATAGCATTTATGGAGAATTGAATCGTCAACTTCTATTGATTTATTAAAACCAATATTCTTTATACTAATCTTTTCAATTAAAAAATAAACTTTGATTTGTATGATAAGCAATTTAATTCCATTAAGCTTTTTTGATACTATCTCGTTATATAATTTTAAATGTTCTTTCCTTATATCACCTAACATAACAATTTTATTACAATATATGTACCCATAGCAGGTCATTAATACATATACAATTCTAACAACCATATTATTAGCAAATCTATTAAATATTCTCTTCATCTATACTTCCTTATTAGTATTAATTCAATTACCGTTTAATTACTAATAAATAATTAGATTGTTTGAATTCATCTCTCTAATTAACTTTAATAAGTAATCTTTATTAGTTTCTTCTTCATTTAAATAGATTTTTTTTATTGCATTAAAGTCTATATTAGCTACCTTTTTATAACCATTATACAACTTCTTTAAAGACTGTTCAGTCGAAAAAGCCCTAATCGGATTCCCTTCCCTATTATTTGTTTTAAAAATATAATATTCCACCCCGTCTTCTGCTGTTTGAATTATGCCAGGTGTGTTATACTTTACTTTATTGAAATTCAATTGGGTGTTATAAACCTCATCATTTATTTCTTTATAATAAGTATAATACAGCTTAGAAACATTGTAGACAAAAGTTAAAAGCGTATTATAATATTCAAGTCTTGCCACATTGTTTTTTTCATCATGCATTCTCTCAATCAAATATTTTGATTCATTATTGATTTTTGCATTCAATCTAAATCCTGTTCTATTGAAGCAAATTTGATTTAAATCTAAATAACATTTACCATCTTCAACACAAATAGGCAAATCCCTGTGTTGTATATAATCTCGAAGTCTAAGAATAAATCTGTACCTAAAATCTTCATCATATTGTTTGTGCACTAATTTTTTAATTTTTTCACTTTTTATTATATTTTCTTTATAAATCCGGTTAATAAAAGGTTCCATTATATTATGTACACATGCCCCTGAAGTAATTATATTGCTAGTAACTGAATTTATTTCTATACTATAAACTTTCTCTCCAGTATTTTTGTTTGTTATAACTTTTGAACTCCTATTAATCTGATATTCTGAAACGAGATGTCTTACGTTAAACGCAAACACCTGATAAAGCTGCTCAATTTCATAAATCCAATTAGATAATTCAATAAACCTTTCACAAGCTAATAATTTATCATCTGACAAAACAACAGCCTTATTTACATCTAAATAAGTAGTGGCTATTTTAAAATTCATTTGATCCATATTTTCTCCTATAAATTGTATCCTGAAAATTTTATAACAACCTTAATTATTAAAATCACTTTAAAAAATGCTCAATAATATAATTTGATAATATTCAGATTCGCTCTTTATCAAATTAATGATTTTTATTATATACTGATATTGACCAGAACCATAACTCTATATAATTGTTTATTATTACATTGAATTTCAGTTTTCTACTAATTTAAATACAATATTAACCCAATATTCATTCCGATGATTTTCTCTAACATCCCCAGTTTCAACTAATTCCAATATCTCAAATTCATCCATACATTCCACTAGTTCCTTTAATTCTTCCAAAGTATAATCATTAAAGAATCTTCCATTTCTTTCTTCTTCTTTGTTTCCTAGCTTAAAAGAAGCATATAATATTCCTTTATCTTTTAGCGCATCTCTAAGTTTTACTATTATACTCTTCATATCTTTTTTCCTTACATGAATAAGGGATGCACATGCCCATATTCCATTAAATTCATTTACATAGTCTATATCTTCAAACTTCATACATTTAACTTCACTACCAATATTTTTTGAGGCATATTCGCACATCTTAATCGAAGCATCAAAAGAAACTACTTCCATATTTTTATCTAGAAAGTATTTACTGTCTCTACCACTGCCACAGCCTGCATCAAGTATTTTATCCCCAGGTTTTAAGTATGATAAAAATCTGTCTTGCCAATACTTCATATCGGCATTAACAGTCCCTTTTAAAAACTCCTCTGAATTATTGTTATAGTATTCGATAGTCTTATTATTTGTCATAAATCCAATCCCTAAACCCTATATTCTTAGCAGATGAATATACCGGCCATATTGTTTCTTCCAGTCCAAAAACAAACTCCTCTTTACTTAGCTTTTCTCTATATAGCTTATGATAAACTTCCAAGTTGTTCAAATGCTCCCTAGCACATTTATTGAACTCACTATGGACTAAATCATTTTTCCATATTAATTCATAGGATAAATATTCTTGATTGCATAATAGAGGAAAGTACTTCTCCCAATCAGGTAATGAGTTATTCTTACTACTGTTAATACTTTTAGTAGTAGGATGTAAATTCCATAACTCATCATGAGCTACATATGACCAAGGAACAAAATGATCAATTGATATATCATTATGATCAATTAAGTTATTACCATATATTTCATGTACCGGCTTTATATCCGTTATTAACTTCCAATACTTAATAACCTTTGTTAACTTTCTTTCCATAGGTGGATATAGCTTATCAGCAATCCCTGGTACACTAGGATTTCTTTTTTGTAAGTATATAATCATATTATACTTAAGCCATCCTTTGATTATTTCAATGTTATTAGATAAATAATCTAACCAATCATTGCTCATATTAATTCTTGTATTTAATCCATCATATGAATTAAAATAGTAGATTAGTCCATCATGTTCATTTATATGATTTATCCTCTTATATACACCAAAACTCCAATCCTTGCCTTTAAAACTAGGCATGAATGGAGCTTGTAATCTATACGGGACATTTTGTATCAATATTTTTTTAAGTCTTATTAATTCCTTATCATCAACATTAGATAAAGTTTCTAATAACACACTTTTCTTTTCAGAAGATTTTAAATCAACCTTACTACTTAAATATTTAACTGCATTTTCTAAGTTATCATTTGGTCCAAGGTTTAAATGATATTCATTAACCATATACCAGGCATCACAAATCATTTCGTTTATAAGTTCTTCATAACTAAAACTGCTTTTGCCTTCACTTATCTTAGTAAGTATTGCTTGAAACCAAAAGAACTTATAGCACTCGCTTGTATTATCAAACAAGCGAGATAGATGCTTGTTATTAACTTGTTCTGATTGTGGTAGATTCATAGGTGCCTCATTGATATATTAATAAATAGAATATGCTTATTTATAAATACCTAATCAGATTAAGGTATTTTAAACTCAATATTTTTATAAAGTTTATCTAGAATTTCTATATCTGCTTCAAAAATAATTCTAATTAACTTATTAATATTATTACGTCTCCTTTTAATTGTAGAAACCGATAAAAATCCTATTAGATCTGCTATATCTACAATTCCTTCATTTGCCAAACAAACTACTGTATCAATTAATTCATTTTTTAATATTAGTCTTTGTAGTAATTTTATTCTATTTCTTTCATCTAGTTCGTTGTAAATGAATCCATACATTGACAAGAAACATTTATATTTATCAAATTGTACCAAACCCAATTCTTTAGCGGTCTTTGAATGGTTTTCTCCATATTTTCTATATGCACCTTCTTTTCTTATAAGCCCATCATCAAGTAACTTTTGACCTACTTCAACATAAGAAAACCCATTATCACCATTTTGTTTCAACATTCTACATATATTAATCGTAGCGTCATCTAAAGATGAATACTGCACTACACTTTCTTTAGCAAAGCTTTTTATATCCTTTTCAATTATATAATCTATAAATTCAATTAAGGGTATCTCATTTATTTTTTCAATAAAATCTTTTACCTCATAATAAGGAAATTTATAACTATAATCAAACATATTAATGTTAACTTGATTTTCAAAATCTTTATTAAAATAATTATCCAACAACATTTTGTTTTTCATTTTCTTCAATCTTTTTATTTAAACTTTCTAATCTTTTATTAATATGCTTAATTTCAAATTTAATTAATTTATAGTTATTGTACTCACATAGAATCTGTTCTTCAAAAGATTCTTTAGCAATTGAATCTCTAAACTTTTTCAGCTTTTGATAATTATTAGCTAATTTCCCAGTCTCCTCTACTCTTTCGTAAGACTCATATAAATCGATTTTATCATCTATAAAATCATTTACACATTTTTGAGCTACATTTGCCTTTACTTTGCAAATTTTATCTAGCTTTCTCATATCTTCCGCCTTAGATATCTCTCCAGATTTAACACACTCTACTATTCTAGTATCAATCTTTTCAGAAGTATGTCTATATTTTTTTATCCCTGTGGCTTTTAAGTATTCATAATAATAACTATAATGAGTATTCTTATCATCTCCATTATTAATCATAAATTCTATAGTTTCAACCATCTTCTTCGCCTCAGGATTTTTAATACCTAAATTTTTTGCGATAGTTTCAATGGAGTACTTACTTTTTTTCATTCTTCTATATAAATAACTAGCTTGTTCGTAAGGGCCCCAATCTTTCTTGCCCGTTATATGAAAAGTCCCTAATAGATTAAAGATATCTTCTTCCGATATATCCTTAGGCAAAATCTTGCATTTCATCTTATACCATTTAGAGTCTTCTTGTAGTAGCAATTTATAAGCAGCTAATCTGCTATTTCCTTCAAGCACATCATAGTTTCCATCTCTAACAAAAATAGGCTCAATAAGACCTCCATTTGATTTTATTTGCATTTTTAGTTGTTTAACATTATCCAACTTTCGCATTGTTTCAAATATTTCTTCTTGGGATGGAATTATTCCACTTCCTACATTTAATGCGCTAAAAACTCTAGGATTTTCTACATAAAATGATAGTTCGTTTACTTCAAGATCTTCCTCTCTAAAAACGTATTGCCTTCCACCAAGTGTCATAGTACCTTTCTTATTTTCCATACGCATCTCCTTCTCTATTCAGTATTTCATGCACTATATCATTATATGAATAATCTGCTATATCCTTATATTGTTTTAGATTTATATCTCCTTGCGCTAATAAAGCAGCATTGTGCTTTGCCTCTATTAACTTATCTATCCAAATATCAACGCTTTCACTAATCATAAGGTTATATACATAGCAAGTTTTTTTCTGAGATATTCTATGAATTCTATCCTGTGCTTGTAAATAATCATCCAAATTGAACCCTCTATCATAGAAAATTACATTATTTGCAACCGTTAATGTAAGGCCCTCTTTTGCTGCCTGTGGGGTTGCAAATAATAATTTGGCTTTTTTATTTTTAAATAAATCGACTGATTTATTCCTATCATCTATACTCATTTTCCCATGTATTTTGCATGTGCCTATATCAGAAAACTTTTTTGCAAAATAGTCTACATTTTCAATGAATGAACTCCATACTATGCACATTTCATTTCTATCAATAATGCCATTAACGATACTTTCAAGTTTTTTTTCTTTACCTGAAATCTCTTGATAATCTATATTAATAAGCCTTGGGTTTGAACATATCTGCATTAATCTAAGAAGTCTTTTTAGAGAATTTTCTTCAGTTTCAACGGAAGTACTATTATTTTTTTTATATATTGTAATTAGTTCATCCAATAATCTATAATATATTTTTCTTTGCTCTTCGCTAAAATCCACATAAATATTTTTATAAACTTTATTTGGAAGTTCTACTATTCCACTACTTTTAGTTTCACGGACCGTAAACTTTGAAATTTTATTATAAATTTCAGATACAACAGTTTCAAAACGTTCTTTTTTATCAATGTCATACTGTAAATCATTAGAAAGATTAGTCTTACTTTTGAAATCTTCAAAATTCTTTCCCAAAGATTTGCCTTTATCTAAAAAGTAAATTTGAGACCAAATGTCAAACGGCCTATTTGCTATTGGAGTTCCTGACATTATAACTTTTATTTTAAACAATTCTGCTACTTCAAAATAGGTTTTTGTTATCTTTGAATCCGGATTCTTGAGTTTCGTACTTTCATCAATAATGCAAGCAACATTTCTACATTCCAAAAACAATTTAATTCTTAAGTTATCCGTCATTAAAGTTTCAAAGTTTGTAATAACAATCTTGCTTGCGCTGTTCAGGATTATAAAATTATCTTTTTTATTTGTATTCAACGTCTGAGGTTTAATGTGAATATGATTACCTATTTCATCAACCCAATTTTTAACCAATTGCTTTTTAGTTATTATAAGTACTGTATCAATATCCCGATATTCTAACCAGTAAAGCAATAAATCTATTGCGATTTTTGTTTTTCCTAAACCCTGTTCATGAAAAATCGCTGCATAATCTAAATCCCTTAGAGTTTTATATGCCTCCGCCTGATAAGGAAATGCTTCAAATTTTGTCATATAATTATAATCTATTGTATCAATAATCTTTTTCATTAATAACTGAATCTCCTATATCATTCATTACAATAACATTCAAGTTTAAATCGTTTTTTCTTATTTTGCTATTACAATAATTTATAGCTGTTATATAATGCTCCCATGGCACACATATTATTAGATATGCCTTTTCTTTAAATTTATGACACTTCATCATATATGAATCCAACTGATTATACGTATGCTCTCGCTCAAAATCTTTAGTAGTCTTCGCCTCTCCTATAATTAGAATCTTTTCGTTTTCAAAATATAAATCCGGAACATATCCCTCTTGCATCTTATTGGGTTTAGAACATGAATCGGGTAAATCAACTAAAACATTATAATTATTAATGCATTCAGCAAAATTTTTTAATACATATTCATGAATTGTCTTCACATAGTTTATATGAGTAATTGATTCTGCCATTACTCTTTTTTCTCCTCTATTTCATCTATTATAAACTCCAATTGATCCTTTAAATCATAAAGAATATCTCTTTTATTATCATATTCGGGATTTACTGCTAAGTTAACAACTTCTTGAAATTCTATTTTGTTTAAATGAAAAATCAATTCCTTTGCTAGTATCTCATATGGTAAATCCAATCCATCTTCTTTATGTTCTTCCACCGCAAGAATTTTCATAGCTTCGCCAACATTAGTTTGTAAAAATTTATTTCTTGCTTTTTTATTATTCAGTATTTTTCTTAATTGACGAACGCTCTGTGCTGTTTCAATATTTTTATTAATAACCCAATCAGCAAAATCATCAAAAGTATAATCATTATAGGTAATTGCATCTTTAGCTGAATTTTTTTGCAATTCTTCAAAATAGGAAAAAACTTTTGGATTAGGAATATCGCCATTAGATTTCATTTTTTCTGAATAATAATTTTCCATATCTTTGTAACCACTAATAAGAGTAATTATCTGATTCTTTCTAGCATTTCCACCACACAAAGCTATTATCCTATCAAGGGGCAGCATCTCTACTTCTGATAAATTGTATAAATACTTAGCTTTTGAGTAAGGGTCCCAATCTCTAGCTCCAACTAAGTGGGACTGCAATCTGATAGCTTCTATTTCCTCTTGCTCCATGTCTTCAGTTACCATAGCTGGTATACTGTCCCATAAACCAGTAGCTTTATTTTCATGGTCGTTTTTTGCAAATTCTTTATATATTTGTAATCTGGTATTACCTTCTATTACAGTTAATTTATCGTCCACTTTATTCACAAGTATAGGATGTATTATTCCCTGGCTGATCTTGATTGATTCTTTTAACGCATCATAGCTAGTTGTGTTTTCTCCACCTGGGTTATTTAAAGCCAATGCTATCTCTCTACTGCCAGGCGTTTCGTAAATCTCTAGCATTCTTTTTATCCTAGGATTATCCTTATCTAATTCAATAGAGTTAATGTCAAGGTACTTGAATTTATTATTCATAGTTTCTCCTCCTGTAATTATTTAATTCTTCAAATCTCAAATCAAAATACTTATTTGCAATTTGGGGAAATTTTTCTTCGAATCCTAACATAGCTTTATAACTCGAACATATATAACCTTCTGTTTTTACATACTTCTGATTAGCAATGCAGAATTGCCTGAAGCTCATTTTCTTGAAAATAGCAGGTTGGTTGCACCATCTTGCAAGTTGTATATATAAAGACTTATATTCACTATTTAGATAATCTTCATACCTCATAATGTATGGTAAGCACCCATATTCCATTAGTACTTTTATTCTTTCAAAAGTATTTTCAATATCAACTTCATCTTGTGAGTCATATCCAGTTAAAACATAAAGTTTTGTAGTCTTTCTGCAATATTTTTTCCATATTTTCAGTTTTTTAATTATTAATTCTTTGTCTTCAATATGGTCAAACGCAAATATATAATCACCAGAATATTTTACGTCAGCAAGTTTCTTGGCTTTGCTTTCTGTCATTAATCTAATATCTAAACCTTGTCTAAATTGGAATCGTTTTCCAGTATTATTCAATTTATTAATAATCTTACTAAACTCACTAGAAGCCATAATGTTATCATCCCACAAATAAATCTTGGGTCTATCCTCTACAACAAATTCAATGAGAGGTGAATGAGTAAATACTCTATCGTATTTACGATTAACACAAAATTCGCATTTTCTAAAACAACCTCTTGTGGCAAAACCTATAGAATAATCCAAATAATCACTATACTTAGCCCTATTCCCTCCATTTGATATTTTTCCTTCTACGTAATCATCATATAAAGAATAATCGGGCATTTCATGCTCAATTTCATATGGCAAATCAGGACCTCCGTCTACAGGGAAAAACCCTGTCCCCCCTATTTGGTATCCCTTCTTTGGTCCATTTTTTTGTTTTCCATACCTGTAAATGAAATTCGGAACTTCTGTAAAGCTAAACACACACGAGATTGATATTACATCATATTCATCCAAACCAAAATATGATGTAACTAATTCTACATCATTGCCAAGCTTCTTATAATATGTACTAATTTTCATTAAAGCTAGATTTGGATGTCTCGTCCCACCATCTATTAAGTCAGCATCTATAAGTGCAATTCTTTTACCCTTTATGTTAAAATATCTCAATTAAGTTGTCTCTCTTTATAATTTATTTTTTTGTTTTACGCCTAACAAACCTCTGCTGTATATTATATCACTTTTGTAATATATTAAAATCCACTTGTAACACAATGTCACTTTTTTGTAACAGAAAAATCCCCCAAACACCTATCTTGTGTCTAGGGGACAGTATTTTCTTTTGTTTATTCACACTATACGTATATAATAGTTATCCCTGCAAAGTTAACATTACCACTAAGCTTAACTCTAGTATCTCCATTAGGATTATGTCTGTTCTTTTCTTCAACCCCACCGGCAAAAGCATTAATGCTGTTTTCTATCATCCATTCTTTAGGCACATACATCTCTACGCCCCCAAAGGAAATATCAACAGTTATATCAGCATATCCGTCTTTAATAATTGCTCTGTCAAAATAGATTTTTATTCCACCGAATCTACAACTGATATCCGCATGTCTAAAATCATCTGAATCAACATACTTTATTATTGAAGAAAACTGCGTATCACATACCACATCACTGCTCGTATCCTTTTCAATAGTTTCAGTAAAATTATCAGTTCTATGCATTCTTCTATGTCTTGGTTTAATTAACATAGATAATCCTATACTTAATAATAGAGCAGCCCCAAGTACAGGCCAAGGTGTTATACTTTCTAATCCCAATGGCTCAGAATAGATTATACTTAAGAATGCCAATGAGAAAACAAATACTCCTACATTTCTAGTTGCAATACTTTTAATTGCAATGGCAACAATTAATATTGTAAGTATTATGCTGGTAAATCCCATTCCTCCTAAGTAACCCATTTGGCTTAGTAGTAGTAATACGGCAGCAATTATAAAAAAGGATGCCCAAAATATCTTGTTTGATTTCATTATTTTTCCCTCATTTCTTGAAGCTTATTCTTTAGTGGTCTGTAATAATGTCTGGAGACATATATCTGCTTACTGGTATCATAGAACTCCAGCAAACTAGATGATGTTAAATTCTTACTTACAGAATATATATGATTAACATTTACAACAGCTGATTTAGATACTCTCATAAAATGTCCCGGTAATATCTCCTCCAGCTCATAAAGCTTAAGATCCGTTTCATACATATCCTTTTTTGTATGAGCAGTTACTCTGTTTCCTTCTGTCTCAAAGAAAAGTATATCTTCTATTTTAATGTAGTACTCTCTGTCTTTTTTGAAAACCGTAAACTTTTCTTTCCTAAGAACTACGCTAGCTATGCTTTGCTGTAAAGCAACTATCTCATCATCCATCTCTTTACATTTGATGACCACTTCTTCTTCATTTAATTTTTCATCAATTTCAATTTTTATCTTCATTCAGTTCTCCTTGAAGCTTAAATGGATTATATATTACCATATTTGGCTTGTAAACCCATTTAAAGCAAGAGGTTTAAAATATGAAGTAAGTGGTAGGATTACTTACTCAAAACATGTTTAATATTGAATTATTACCTTTATTATATCCTATTATCATATATTATGTGACCATCTAAGTCAAAGTAAAGCAAATTAGTTAATTTGGCGTGCTTTTTTTAGTTAATTTGGCGTTTTCTTCATATTTTAGTAAAATAGGCAACAATAAACATATTGTTATATTACATAGTTCAAAGTTTGACAAGAACCATAAACACAATTATATAAATTTACAGCCACATTAAACGAATACCGAAGCACCATTTATGGTCACTCCGGTATTCTAACAAAACATTTTGAAGGATGCAGCATTTACCATAGCTAATTCCGAGTAGTTATTGGACTTTAATTTGTATTGCAACCTTATACTTAATATAGCCTTATGTGATTTCTGTTCTTGAGACCAAAGATTTGCCGCCGCATCCCTTTAGATTCTGTTTCACGACAGACACCCTTGGCTTAAGCTATATCCCTTTCTCTACTAGAGCGGATTTGGGACTTCCACCCTTTAGAAACGTGAGCCACCAGGCGCAAAATAAAACCACACCCAAATACAAGCGTATTAGGGTGCAGCTATTATAAGAGGGATTCCTTTTATTAAACCATAATAAATCCAACGGCAGTAAAACCGATTATAGCTAAAACAAAAGGAATCAATACAAGCGGTCCCGAAGTCCTTAAATATTCTGCATTCGTAATTTGAGTAGAAGCAGAAGTAAGTATAACAGTATCAGAATACATACATATTTGACCACCAAAAGCAACGGCAGAAATAACTGCTCCGGCACATAAGAACGGACTTACACCAAGAGCTGCGCCCAAAGGTCCTACTATAGGGAAGGCTATTGCTGCTAAGCCCCAGAAAGTACCTGATGCAAATGATAATAAACCTATTACCACAAAAATAGTTACCGGTAATAATGCAGGATTTACATTATCTAAAGCAGCATTTACAACAAAATCCACTAAACCAAGTTGACCATTTACCTCAATCAATACATAAGAAATAATTATAATTACCAACATTGAACATAAGTCAGTAATACCTCCTAGGATATTGTTAAAGAATCCACTTACATTCATAAGCTTCTGAGGCAAATACATTATGAAACAACATAAAAGTCCACCGAATATACCAATTAGTAAGTCTTCCATCACAACTGTCAATACAGCTATTACTAAAATAGGGATTAAAAAATTCCAGGCACTTACTTTCTTATCCTTAAACTTAAGCTCTTCATCAGGTAATTCTCCATGAGCAGCTTTAGCTTCAGGCGATTGAACTTCTCCTGTTTCCAATGCCCTTAATTCTGAAGCCTTCATAGGGCCAAACAATGGTATTATTTTCAAACAAATAAGAGGAACCACAAGTATAGCAAGCCATCCATAAATAACATACGGTATAGTATGAATGTATGCTTCTGTTACACTTAATCCTCCCAGCATGTCAGATTTTTTCATCAAGCCACCCATAAAAGCAGACCAAGATGAAAAAGGAACTATTGCACACATAGTAACGCCTGTAGCGTTTACAATGAACGCTATCATTTCTCTGGAAATTCTGTGCTTATCTGCTATTTTCCTCACAGCGGCACCCACTGCTAAACAGTTTAAATAATCATCTACAAATACTATCATTCCTAAAATCCAAGTGCCAATCATAGTAGAATTTCTGGTTTTCAACCATTTTTCTGCCAAATGGGAAAATCCCAAAACACCCCCAGATTCATTAATCAGCATAATAACAGATCCAAACAGTGCACATATCATTAGCACCCAAGCAGTATTGGAATCTGTCATAACAGTATAAAGCGCATCCATAAAACCGTTAAAGGCTTGGATTGGATGTCCTCCGGAAATCATTAAAAATCCGGCTGCAATTCCCACTAATAATGAAACAAATGTGTCCTTTGTCCATAAAGCAAAAATTAGAATTAGTACTACCGGTACTAAACTCCATAGACCAAAAGTCATAAAATCACGTCCTTTCAAATTAATATATTAAAACACTTACTTAAAATGTTTCTCAGACATAACCACCTTATATAAGGCTAAAGCAAATACCTTGCCGCTTGTAAATAAAGTATCTTCACTAATATATTCATTATCCTCATGGCATTTATCCTCATCCCCCGGGAATATAGGGCCCCATGAAACAATATTTGGCATTGCCTTAGCATAAGATCCACCATATGCTAAAACAAACTCATTCCTTCTGCCGGAAGCGACTTCATATGCTTCTGCAAATTCCTTCATAAATGGTCTGTTTTTTGATACATATACCGCAGGAAGCGATTCAACATTTATTAGCCTTCCCGAGTAATTACTTGCTATATCCGCAAGAGTATCTTCTATTTCATCCGGCTCGGTGCCATAAGCAAATCTACAATTTATATGAATTTTTGCCTTTTTATTCTCCACCTTAAACATATTAACCGAAAATGCATTTCTATGAACAAATTCCCCATTGTATTCTTCGCTTGTGCTGTAAAGGCCTATTTCTTCTCCAAAAAAACTGCTAAAATTATTTCTGGTCATAAATAATAGTTTAGATAATTTATTCTCCATATAATTTATCTTTTCTATTTCATCTGCCAAAAGAAACAATGCATTAATGCCATTTTCGGGTTGACTGGAATGAACAGCTTTCCCCTTTGTATAAACTTCCCTATAATCTATGGCCTTACCATCTTTATAGTATTCTATAATCACTTTAGCCTCTCCCGGAATTGCATTACTCATAATACCGGCATCGATATCCGTAATATACCAACCGTCTCCTTCTATATCCTCTTTTAGATCAAAGATCATATCAGCATCTAAAATTCCTTTTTCTATATTGCACAAAGGAAATTCCCCATCCGGTGTGAATCCATAATCAGGAAGCGTATAACCCGACTCTTTATATGCTTTCATATCAGTCCAGGAAACCTCCTCTTGGGTTCCTAAAATCATTTGAATCTTTTTATGCATCAACTCTCCACTCTCAAGTAATGCTTTCATTGCATATAGACACACTATAATAGGACCTTTATCATCCATTGTTCCACGGCCATATATATTGCCTGATTTAACTTCCATTTCAAAAGGAGGGATATCCCAATTATCAAGATTACCCGGCGGTACTACATCTACATGAGCTAAGATTCCAACAGTTTCATCGCCATTACCAACTTCTATTAATCCTATCTGATTATCACAAACCATTTCAGACTTAAACCCAAGCTTTTCCCCTAATTCCATAGCATATATTAGGGCCTTTTCAACTTCCACTTTATTATCAGAAACACTTGGAATAGCAATAAAACCCTTTAAATCTCTTAAAATATCTTCTTTTTTTTGTTCTATATAATCCATTATTTCTTCATTTGTCATAATATTCACCTCTTAAATAAAATAATAAACCCCGTGGTAACCACGGGGTCAATAGCATTTTATTATTTTTTTAATCAGTCCTTAATAGGAGCAAAGATTTCGTATAGTCCCATTCTTTTGCCTCCAATAAAGTAATTTGTATTTTCACGCCCATAGAACTTACCGGATAATTTATAACCATTATCCTTGGCATAATTAATTATAGGTCCTATCATATCCATCACTTTTTCGCTGTAATATACCTCCGTAATAAGACAATTATCAGCACGTTCCTCGATGCTTGTACTTTTTGTATTGGATGGCCTTATTTTTTGAAAATCCTCTAAAGTTAAATATTTTCTTAATTCAGGTAAGCTTTCATTCATGTCATAATCAAAAGAAATAGATACGGATCCCCAATCCTCCTTATCCAAATCAAAACATGTACTCAAATATTTTGCCATGTGTACACTATCCTCAAAATAACCGCATCTTCTATATCTCTTGCTCATATTACCTATACGAAATTGACCTATTTTACTAATCTCTTCTTTATAACGCTCTTCCCAATCATTCAAATTCCATAACTCTTCCATGGATCTTTTCATTTCTTTGATCAATGAACTTTTACGCATCTCAATTACATCACCTATTTTTTCCAAAGGAAGATCATTCATTATAGTTTTAATCTCCTTGGTATTTAATCCCATACTGCGATAAAACATTATATCAGTAAGCTTTATCAAATCCTCAGAAGAATACTCCCAATAATTATTTTGTTCATTTTTTTTAGGGCTAATCAGCCCTTGATCCACATAATATCTAATAGTTTCTATAGACATCCCCAGTGCCTTTGATATTTCCCCTACTGTCAGCAACATTCCCATCACCTCTTTCAATTATTCTAGAACTCATTATACTCCTTTTTACACTTTCAACAAAAGTATTTTTATTATTAAATAAATAAAATCTAATCATTAAAATCATAATAGTCTAGTTATATTCCCTAACAATTAAAAAAGAATATCCAACTAATAGTTGGATATTCATAAATTATTCATTAGTATTAATAAGTTTCATGAAAAACCTCAAAATGTGCTTGCGGATGATCACGGGCAGGACATCTGGTTGGTGCAACCTTACCTTTGTGTATATAACCACAGTTGTTACATTTCCATTCAACTTCCTCGTCCTTTTCAAAAACCTTACCATTTTCTATATTAGCAAGTAACTTTCTATATCTTAATTCATGGCGTTCTTCTACTTCAGCAACCTCTCGCCATACATAGGCAATATTATCAAAGCCCTCTTCCTCCGCTACTTTAGCAAACTCAGGATAAAGCTCAGTCCACTCTTCATTCTCTCCATTAGCAGCAGCTAATAGATTTTCCTTTGTGTCACCCAGTCCAACCGGAAATTCCGCAGTAATCTCTACATTTTCACCCTTAAGACTTTCATTTAAGAATTTCATAAATCTCTTAGCATGCTCTTTTTCATTTTCAGCAGTTTCCATAAAAATATTAGAAATCTGTACATATCCTTCTTTTTTTGCAGTAGATGAATAATATGTATACCTTGTTCTTGCCTGACATTCACCCGCAAAAGACTTCATTAAATTTTCAGCAGTTTTAGTTCCCTTTAAAGACTTCATAAAACTAGATCCTCCTTTATTTAGTATCAATTCATTATATTATACCACATCATCATAAAGTATTAAACCATTTATACAACTAGCCATTTAATATATCTGCTAATCCCTATTTAACCTGTATGTTGTACCAGGTCCTTTACCCTACTCTATTAATAAGACTTTCAATCAAATCTTTGTCCTCTATCTTAGTAATTCCAAAGCTTTTCTTCCCAGCATCTTTAATTGAAGCTCCGATATGATAAACTTCTTCTTTATCTATGATTAAAAATCTATCATGAAAATCTGTAGTAGCTTTAAGCAATAGTTTTGGGTATTGAGCGTTAAATTTATCTATATCTTTGTTGGATAAGCTTCCCTTACCGGCAGTTTCTATAACAATATCTACACTTGTATTTTTCTTACATAGGATATTGAGTGCATCAACATCAACATAGTTATCAATCAAAATTATCTCTTTTTCTGCCCTTTGAATAAGTCCGATAATAAAGCTAAAGGCATCATAGATTTGCCCATTAAAAAAGATGTTTTGTCCTACTTCTGTATTTTTTGCAATACAGTTAAATACTTCTTCTAATTTCTTATCAGTTTCTAATTGTTTTAGCTCTACTCTATCGAGACGAGCAAACATTTCTTTATTAGATAATAAAAAATTACGCATTTGAACAAATGCTTCCATAATTTTTATACTAACATCTACTGCAATATCACTTTTAAGAACAGCTGAAAGCATGGCAATTCCTTGCTCAGTAAAAACATATGGATTAGACGAAGAATGCTTTAATATTTTGAACCGGTCACAATTTGTGACCAGTTTGTTTTTTTCTTCATCACTTAATTGAAACCTAAAATGTTCAGGAAATCTATTAATATTTCTCTTAACCGATTGATTAAAAACTTTAGTTTCCACTTAATAAAGTTCTGCAAGATCTCTATCAACCATAACCTGTTTATCTCTAATGGTAAAAATCATATTTTGAACAATGATAATATTTTTATCTTCTGCCATAAATACCTCCACACTTATATTCTAACCGCTAATCCCCATTTAATCTGTATGTTGTACTAGGTCCTTTACCCTGCTTTTTAATAATATTCTTTTTTAACAATTTATTAACCGTTCTCACAGTTTTTGCTTTATTGAATCCCGATTTTTCATCCAGCTCATATCTAGACAAGTTAATTTCATCTTCCAATAATTTATAAATCAAACTTTCTTCTTCTGATAAATAACCGATATCTTTTCTGATTCTAGGCAAAGTTATTTTTATTGTATATTCACCTAATTCAAATTTGGGTTTTGCTACACTATCATTGTATTCTTCAACAATCCTCTTGATTCCCGTTCCAAACTTTTCAATTAAATTTAGTTTAAAAAACACATCTGCTAATATCGGATTTCTTAATACCGATAAGTTACCTCTTAAATAGTCATCTTCAGTAATCCCACCCATCAATCCTCCGGGTGAAACTATAACTATTTCATCATCATACATTGATATTTGAATATTAGCTTTTGAGTCCCATTCTCTGTGAATAATGGCGTTAGCCAAAGCTTCACGAAAAGCTTCATGGGGCACAATTTCCTTTTTAATACGTTTATACCCTTCTATCTCCTCGTATTGGTAATACCTTTCAAAAGTTTTAACAGCTTCATCATACTGCTTTAATACAGATACCCCATTTAAGATTCCCCTATTTAGGATTTTACTTACATCTTTACCGAATTTAATAATATCAATTCCCGGGAATCCTTCAACGCCATTATCAGAAAGCAACGCTCCCGCCACATTATATACTTCACTCTTATCAACCAACTTAAGAGTTTTCAAGATATCCATACTCAACTCATATATATTGATTTCTGCTTTTAATTTGCTTTCTAAGATACTAAACTCTAAATCCTGTTTAATCGACTTAGTTTCCTCATAGTCAAGGGATAATCTTTCTAATACTAACCGTTTAAGTCCTTCTCTGTCAACCGCTATAGTGGAAGTATCCGTTATTTTATATGCCTTATTTTTAAAAAAATATGGCGGATATTTGCCTTTATAAACTATCAATGCCAAAACGCTTCTACCTTCAATAGTTCTAATCTCCATTTTATATTCAGGCACCGGTTCCAACGAGTCATTTATCATGTTTTCAATTCTTAACCTCTCTTTTTCCGATGTATCTACACCCAATACTTCGCCGGAGTCATTAATGCCAAATAATATTTCACCATCGCTATAGTTTGCATATGCGCTTACAGTCTTAAGAAACGTTTTAGTATATGATTCTTTATATTCTACTTTAAAGCTTTCTTTATTCATGGCTACCTCCTTTCCTTAAATTAATCATAGCCTAGCAAAACGATATATGCAACGATTTTGTTATCGTTGCATATATCGTTTCACATTTTCTTTAATCAACAATTCACACACATTATATTTAGTTATATTACCACAATACCTTTAAACTATCTTGAAGTATTTCATTAATTATTATTAAAGCTTCTTACTTCCTCTTCAAATGCTTCTATTCCCCAAAGGGTAATATTTATGACCCAATCCTCTTTCCTGTAATTTACCTTCGCAGTTCTGACCGATACCGAAGGCTTAAACTTTTCATTATAGCTTTTTAAACTTTTAGCTTTGAGATTCGATTCTGCTTTAACCTCAAGAGGTATTATTAATTCCGGCATCTCAACTAAATCATTCATAGCTTTACGATAAATAATATCACCTCCTTTATTACTATTCGCTCATTTCACACTTTTTACAACGAACAAATGTAGTTTATCCACACTTTTTACAACGAATAAATGTGCTATGCCTACACTTTTTACAATTATTTTGGTTGTATTCGTAATTTAAAAGCCCCATTATCAATTTGATAAGGGGCTAAAGTTATTATTCCCACTCGTCTCACAGGACTTTGCGTTAACGTTTTTCTGTTCATTTCCTGTGTGTTAAGGTTCTTAATTTTATTTTTGGTGTCTGTATTTTTCATTTGTAAATTTTTTCGTACTCAAAATGTACTCAGAATATTGAATGTATAAATTAAAAAATATGTATAAAAGCGAAAGGGTGCGCCTTTTCAGCAATGCACCCCCCAATTTTATAACTTGCTATTCTACTTTCTATCCATAATTTTGACTGTCTTCAGCCACCATACTATGTGAAACTGTAGATTCTTCCCTAAGATTCTTATAAGTATCTTCTAGGAATATCTGCATTAGCTCACGCTTTTTCTCGTCATTATCAAGCAGAAGTGTAAAAAAGTCTTGATTTTGCTCATAACCCTCTAGCAATGCACTTTGGACAGCATCGAAATATGCAAATCTAAAATCTTTAAGTGAGTTATTCCTTGCACTATCACGCAAGTTTCCATTTTTAAGCATTAAATCACGCATTTGAAAAGCTGACTTTGTAGCCACATCAACATCAAAATTCTTATTGTATGACGCATTTATTTCATCAATAATCTCTGACAGCTTCTTCTTAACCTTTTCATCCATATAAACAGCATCGGCAGTTGGAAGTGCAATCTCTGGTTTAGATTCAATATCACTTGTTTCTTCACCAGTCTTTTTTTGCACAAAGTTAGATGCTGTGATTTTATCAGCAATATCAAAATCATTGCCCCCACCACCGACTTCTATTTCTTTTACAAGATACGTCAAGAAGTTGTATTTTTTATGTAGATCCACACTTTCAAAGCAAGTAGCTTGAATCAAGAAACTATAAAAGCGAACAAATCTTTTTATTGTTGCTTTAATTTCCATTTTTTCTACTTCGCCAAAGGTGTTAATTATTTTTAAAGATTTATCCAGCAACGACCACATTTTTCCTTTGTCTTTTGCACTCCTCTTGTCTTGATACAGGTACTCATTAAAGGTTTCTATATCATCAATATCCAAGAAATTGTATTGGTCAACCTGCGCTTCTACCGCTCTTATATCCGATGGTGTGATTGTTTCAGCTAAAACAGTTTCTGTGTAAAATGGTGCAAATGAACTCTGTATATCTGCATACTCATTTCTGAAATCAAGCACAAAGGTCTTTTTATCATAAGGTGCACAGATGCGATTAAGTCTTGAAAGTGTCTGAACAGCATTTACCCCACGCAATTTTTTATCAACATACATTGCACAAAGCTTTGGCTGATCAAACCCTGTTTGATACTTATTAGCAACAAGTAACACTTGATAATTATTACTATCAAATGCTTCAGGGAGTTCTTCTTCCGTAATACTATTCATCACAGATTCTGTGTATTCCTTACCATCAAGTGATATTTTTCCAGAAAAGGCAACCAAAGCTCTAATACCTGTATACCCATGTTTTGAAATATAGCTTTCAAATTCATTACGATACTTAACAGCAGCTTGACGAGAAGAAGTCACTACCATTGCTTTTGCTTTATTATCAAGTTCTTTCATGATTCTATTTTTGAAATGTTCGATAATGATTTCTACTTTTTGAGCAATATTTGTATCATGAAGTTCAATGTATTTTGCTATTTTACGTTTCGCCTTAATTGTTTCTAGTTCTGGATCATCTTCAATTGCTTTGTTAATTTCAAAATATGTTTGATACGTAACATAATTTTTAAGTACATCAATGATAAAGCCTTCTTCTATCGCTTGTTTCATAGAATAAAGGTCAAACGCCACTTTCTTTCCTTGTTCATTTAATGAACCAAAAAGTTGTAAAGTTGTAGGCTTTGGTGTTGCTGTAAATGCAATCATAGAAACATTATCTTGTTTACCACTACGAGCAATTTCATCTTCTATAACGTCTGCCATTGATTTTTCGATTTCCTGAACATCTTCGACAGTTGAATCACTTAGCTTTTTACTTTCTGATAGTGCATAGGTAACAGCCTCCATAGCTGATCCAGCAGTGGAAGAATGTGCCTCATCTATAATCACTGCAAAGGTCTTGTTTTTGAGTTCTTTTACAAGGTCATGGATATACATAAATTTATGTATAGTAGTAACTACAATCTTTGTGTTGCCATTTAAAGCTTCTGCTAAATCACTTGATTTGCATTTTTCATCCATAACCTTTATTAGCCCTTCTTTATGCTCTAAAGAAAGTACAGCTGTTTGTAGTTGCCTATCAACAACAATTCTGTCGGTAATAATACAAACTGTGTTAAATATAGGCTTATCCTCTGCATTGTGCAATGAAGATAAACGATGGGCAAGCCATGCAATCGTATTTGTTTTCCCACTACCAGCGGAATGCTCAATTAAATAATTCTTTGCACTTCCATTTTCAGTAACATCATCCACCATTTTACGAACCGCATTAAACTGGTGATAACGAGGGAAAATAAGAGCCTCTTTGGATTCTTTCTTTCCTGTGTCTGGATTTTTCTTGGTTTCTTTTTGCAAAAAGATAATTTTATCAATCAAATATAAAACCGTATCTTTTTTAAGAATATCCTCCCACATATATGAGACTTTAATGCCGTCTGGGTTATGGGGGTTACCTTTTCCAGAGTTAATTCCAGTCCCACATCCTTTGTTAAATGGTAAGAAAAAAGATGATTTACCTTTTAGATTTGTACACATATACACTTCGTTTAAATCCATAGCAAAATGAGCAAGACATCCAGCTTTAAATTTTAATAATCTTGTCTTAAAATCCCTCTCATATTTATATTGACGGATTGCATCTTCGTAGTTTTGACCACTGGTATTACATTTTAGTTCAAATGTAAAAATAGCAATCCCATTGATAAAGATAACAAGGTCTATACGTTCGCCTTGCTTGTGATAAACCTCTTCCATAACTGATAATGTATTTTGCTTATATAGTGCCTCTGCTTTTGAATTGAATGAGTTTGCTGGCTTACGATACATAAGTGTTAAGCTGACCCCATTATCAAACTCCACACCATGTTTTAGCACATCAAGTAAACAGCGATTTTTTTTATTAATCTCATTGTTAATATAGTTTAAGATGGTCTGCTTGGTCTTATCTTTGTATAGCTTTTCAAGTTTTACCACTAACTCTTCCTGGGTAGCATATAAAAACTCAAATAAAAGCTCGGTATCCATACCATACCCTGCATCAAAACCAGTAGCAGAACGAATTTTATAATCATTTTCTGTTTCAAGCATTTCAAGTATATATTTTTGAAAATCTTCCTTTTCACGAAGCTGTCCACTTTTAATTGCCATTGCTTTGTGCTCCTTTCACTCGTTTTTTCCCTGTTACATATTCATAAATCAGTGATTTTTTGTGCTGTATAACTTTGGTTAATTGCTCTTTTTTGCTTTCCACTATTGAATCAATCTTTATGTTTTGCTCATCTAAAAAGTCCGCTATATGGATTTGTTCATCTTCTTCAGGATATGTGTAGCAAAATTCTTCAAAATCCTTTTGATACAAATGAATAATTGTACTATTTCCTGCATTTTTCAATTTAAACCAAGTCCAAAACTCTTCTGATTGCAAAACCCAATACAAAAACCTCCTATTAAATTTTTCATTTGTCTTTATTACTAATACCCCACTATTAAGCGAAGCTAGATTATTTAGTTCAGATACTATTGCCACTTTTCCAACTGTTCCATCTTTAGTTATTAGCAAATCACCATTCTTAATTTGAATTTCACTTGCTTCTTCCCATCGTTCTTTAGTGATATGAACACAACTATCCCAATCTACTCTTCCATCTACAAAATCCACTCCAGTAATTAAAAATGGACCCTCATCAGTGTATTCATCGGAAGTAAGACCCTGCCACCCAATTCTTCCTTTTAAGGTCGCAAGATATTTGATACGTTTAATATTCCACCCTTCTGGTATGACCCCGATCCATTCTACTCCGCAGTCGTTCATAGAAACTGATTTATCAAGTCCTCTTGTTACTGTTTCTGTAATAAGGGATTTTTTATATTTCTGTAATATCTCAATTTGTTTTTCAAGATCAATTATAATGCTGTCAATTTTTTTGCATTGCTTGTCCAAAAAGTCAACTATGAGTTCTTGTTCTTCTGGGGATATAAGCACTAATGGAGTTTTACATACTTTTTCTTTCGTGTAATGTGCAATAGTTGCTTTATTACACACTACATCAAGAAATCCCGAGTTGTAAGTTAAATACATCCAATAATACAGTAGCTTTGTATTATTAGATTTAATTCCTCTGCAACAATGAACAGAATTTTGTATATAACAAGGCTCAAACTCTCCGTTATATACACTTGTAGTACCTATAGAACCACCTTCCATAATAAGAACATCACCTTTTTTCAGAAGATATTGTCCTTTTTCTTTAGATGAGTACCACATTTGCTTATTAATTTCAAGATCAACACCATTCCACCTAATATTTGCAGCACACAAATAGTTTTCCAATGTTTGATCTGGTGATTCTTGTTCAGGTGTGACCATCTTGCCTAATATTACTTCATAGTTGTGTTCTATTCGTCCTATTCTCCAACTTTCAGGAATATCTCCAATCCATTCTATTCCACTAGGTTTCATATTTTTACTCATTACAGAACCTCACTTTCAGCAAGATGTTTGATTTTATCTACCAAAGTTTTTTCAATCTCCATAAACTCAGCAAGTAAATCATCAGCCTTTTCAGGTTCTTTGTATTCATAAAAAAAGCGTGTAAATGGAAATTCTGCACCTAATTTTTCTTTGTTGGTGGAACTTTCTGCTTTGCTTTCATCAAACTCATAAAACCATAACGCATCTGGCACATGAGGATATACTTCTTCATTAAAATATTCATCCACGTCTTTTGTCAGTTTAATAATTTCAGTGTCTTTTGTGGTTTTATCTAATTTGATTTCGCCCTTTTTATCCTTTTGCAACACAGCCGTTTTATCAATCTCACTCATTATCATTGCAATAGAAGTAAGCCTGCTTGCAGAGTAACCATCCACCTTTGAAATAGCGTCCTTTATTACCTTTTCAAACATTGCGTAATCTTTGTAAATCTTATCAGAAACGTTGTTATTCAAGGCTTCTAAACAGTCATTAACAAATTGCTGTCCTGCAATATACTTCTGATATTTTTTTTCGTCCGCAGTACTGCGAGGGTTCATTTCTTTTAAAGTTTCAAATTCTGTTTCATTAAACACCGCAGAATTGCTTGTAAAATAACTGCTTGTTATTAATTTTTCAATAGTTTCTGCATTGATAGCTCCTGACCGTTGTAGTGGCTGATACACTGCATATTCTTTATACATAAACTCTTCGTTACTAAAAATTTTACAGTGTTTATTTTCTTTGAAATTGGAGTATAACTCGGTTATAAGCTTAATACTATCTCGATCTACTTCTCTACGCTTTTTACCTAGTGATTTTCTTAATGGTTTCCACATATCCACAGCGTTAATAAGCTGAACTTTTCCTATTCTATCTTCACGCTTATTCTTTGAAAGAATGAAGATATAAATACCAATATCCGTGTTATAAAATAGCTGTGATGGCAAGGCTATAATTGCCTCCACTAAATCTTCTTCAAGCATTTTTCTTCTAATTTGACTCTCGCCACTGGTTGTGCCACCGGAAAACAGAGGAGAACCATTTGTAATAATAGCAGCACGACCTTTTTTGTCATCAAGTTTATTAATTGCGTGTTGCATAAACAATAGCTGCGCATCTCCTGTTCCTGGTAATCCCCATTCAAAACGTCCACCTTTTTTATTTTCATCACGTACAGCTTTTTCCTGTCCATCAGGTGTATCTTTTCCTCCCCAAGGTGTACCAAATGGTGGATTCATTATAACAAGGCGCATTTTTTGATCTGGAAAACAATCTTGTTTAAGTGTATTTCCAGCAGGTTCTCCGCCAATAATATTTTTAATATCTTGTCCTTTAATCAACATATCAGCAAGACAAATAGCATAAGACTCGTCAATTATTTCTTGCCCAAATAACCTAACATCAATATTTGGATTATAAAATTTCAAAAAATCTTGTGCTGTAGAAAGCATCCCCCCACTACCACAGGCAGCGTCCAAAACTGTGGCAACCTTGCCTTCATCAGTTAGTAAATCTTCGCAACCTTCCGCAAGTAGTACATTTGCCATAAGACGAATAACTTCTCTTGGAGTATAGTGATCACCTGCTTCGGCATTTTCTGAGAAACGACGGATAATATCTTCAAAGATATAACCCATTTTCATACTGTCAACACTATGAGTATATAAATCAAGTTCGGAGAATTTTTTTACAACTCCAAATAGTCTGTTATTTTTATCCATCTTGGTAATCTGCTTCGAAAACTCAAGACTATTTAAAATGATTTGTATGTTAGTAGAAAATCCTTCAATATAGCTTTGAAAGTTTTCTGCAATATTCGAGCTGTCATTTAATAGATTTGTAAGATTAAATCTACTTGTATTATAAAAAGGATATCCTGAAATCTGATTCAAGATTGCAGCTGGCGCATTAGGATTAGATTCAAATTTTGCCACAACCATAGCTTTCTTTTCTTCTAATGCACACTCAAATCGTCGTATAATTACCATTGGGATTATTACTTCTTTATATTTGTCAGAAGTGTATGCACCTCTAAGTGAATTCGCTATAGACCAAACTAAACCTACTTCTTTACTTACATCAACTGGCTTGTAATCCAATAAAAAATCTTTATTTTCCATTTTCATTTTCTCCTTTATTTTCATTTGCAAAAGTTTGAAATAGTTCTTTTGCCCTTGTTATTTGTTCTTGTGAAAGTTGTTGACTCTTTATTATCCTAAACACATCAAATAGTTCTTGATTGCTATTAATGGTTTCGCATACATCAGGCGGTGGTGTTTTACGTATAGTTGCGTACAACTTATCCATTACTGCACGTTGCCTTAGTGGAGGTTTTAATTCTTCAATGATTTTTGCATATACGTCATGACTTGGAGCATTTACGCCATCCTCGATATACTTCATGTTAGAAGGAGGAAGTCCGACAGCTTGTGCTAACTTTCGTTGGCTTAATTTTCCACGACTTTTGGCAATTTCTGTGCCAAGCTTTGACTTTGCTTTTTCAATATCTTTAATTGTACTATTTACCAAAAGGCTTCCTCCTTCCATAATTGTTCCATGTTCTATAACATAGAACAATTATATCATTTGCATCCTATATTCACAAGATTTCAGTCAAAAAAATATAATTTAACTGTTTATTCCATCAATCCTTTTGCAGAACTATCAAAACAGATTCTAGACACAGCAAAAAGGGCACAAATCAAAATGTCATTGTTTCAACATTTCAACCTGTACCTTTCTCATATTATTTGCAATCATTCTGCAAGCACAAAGCCCGCAAATCCTCTGTTTATGCGGGTTTGTGGGCTATTTAGGTCACTCAAACTCTATTGTTCCCGGCGGTTTACCAGTCAAATCATAAAACACCCTATTTACATGATCTACTTCATTAACAATTCTCGAAGTAACCTTCTCAAGTAAATCCCAAGGTAGATTTGCAGACTCTGCTGTCATAAAGTCAGTAGTTGTTACAGCTCTAAGAGCTATGGCATAATCATAGGTTCTGAAATCACCCATAACCCCAACTGATCTCATGTTAGTTAGCGCTGCAAAGTATTGGTTAGCTACTACACCAGATTTTTCCAGCTCTTCCCTATATATTGCATCAGCTTCCTGAACTATTTTAACCTTTTCAGCAGTAACCTCGCCAATTATCCTAATTCCAAGACCAGGTCCAGGAAACGGCTGTCTGTTAACAAGATGTTTTGGTAAACCAAGCTCTTCTCCAAGCTTTCTTACCTCATCCTTAAATAGCATTCTAAGAGGTTCAATTATTTCCTTAAAATCAACATGGTCAGGTAATCCTCCCACATTATGATGGGATTTTATTACCGCTGATTTTCCAAGACCCGATTCAATTACATCTGGATATATAGTACCTTGAACAAGAAAATCCACCTGTCCTATCTTTTTGGCTTCCTCTTCAAAAACCCTTATGAACTCTTCACCAATTACTTTTCTCTTTGCCTCAGGTTCGATAATTCCCCTAAGCTTGTCATAATATCTTTTCTTTGCATCAACTTTTATAAAATTAAGGTCATAATTACCATTAGGACCAAAAACTTCACTAACCTCTTCAGCTTCATTCTTTCTAAGAAGACCATGATCCACAAATACGCAGGTTAGCTGCTTACCTATGGCCTTTGATAAAAGCACCGCAGCTACGCTGGAATCAACCCCTCCGGATAAAGCACAAAGAACCTTACCGTCTTTTACCTTCTCCCTTATTAATCTTATCTGTTCATCTGCATAGGAATCCATCTTCCAGTCACCCTTACACTCGCATATATCGAGAACAAAATTCCTTAGCATTTTTGTTCCCTCTTCGGTATGGTTTACCTCGGGATGAAACTGTATGGCATATAGCTTTTCTTCTCTGTTTTCCATAACAGCAACAGGACAGTTATCAGTACTTGCAATAATATTAAAGTTTTCAGGAGCTTTTTCAATATAGTCGGTATGACTCATCCAACATATGGTTTCATCCTTCACGCCCTTTAATATCGTCTCCTTATTCTTTACCCTTACTAAAGTCTTTCCATATTCACTAACAGGAGCAGTATCAACCTTGCCTCCAAACTGGTAAGTCATAAGCTGTGCCCCATAGCATAGACCAAGTACAGGTACTCCCAGCTTGTATATCTCTTCGTTAACCTTCGGAGAACCATCTTCGTATACACTGTTTGGCCCCCCGGTAAATATTATACCCTTAGGATTCTTCTCCTTTATATCAGCTATATCAAGGTCATAATTATGCACTTCACAGTAAACATTACACTCCCTTACTCTTCTTGCTATAAGCTGATTGTATTGTCCTCCGAAGTCAAGGACCAAAATCATTTCTCTGTCCATTACATTTCCTCCCGGACCTACCTAACTATATTAGTAGAAGTTTCCTTTAATATTACATCATGAGCTCCGCCTTCAACAATGGAAGTCGCAGATACCAGCGTAAGCTTAGCATTTTTTTGAAGGTCCTTAATACTAAGAGAACCGCAATTACACATGGTGGATTTAACCTTGCCTAAGGATATGGTCACATTATCATGAAGCTTACCTGCATAAGGCACATAAGAATCAACACCCTCCTCAAACTTCATTCTTGGATCGCCGCCCAAATCATATCTTTGCCAGTTCCTGGCACGATTAGACCCTTCTCCCCAGTATTCTTTTACATAATTACCATTGATATTAAGCTTACTTGTAGGGGATTCATCAAATCTGGCAAAATATCTGCCAAGCATAAGAAAATCAGCCCCCATTGCAAGAGCCAGTGTCATATGATAATCATAAACAATGCCTCCGTCAGAACAAATAGGTACATATATACCGGTTTTTTTCATGTATTCATCCCTAGCTTTGGCAACTTCACAAACCGCCGTTGCTTGACCTCTACCGATACCCTTTTGTTCCCTTGTTATACAGATGGAACCACCGCCTATACCGATTTTAATAAAATCCGCACCGGCCTCAGCCAGGAAATTAAAGCCTTCCGCATCAACAACATTTCCCGCACCGATCTTTACTTCATCACCATAATTCTCTCTGACCCACTTTATAGTCTCCGCCTGCCATTGGGAAAAACCTTCCGAAGAATCTATTACGAGTACATCCGCTCCGGCGTCCACTAAAGCAGGTATTCTTTCTTCATAATCTCTGGTATTAACTCCGGCACCGACAATATATCTTTTATGAGAATCCAGCAACTCATTGGGATTATCCTTATGACTGTCATAATCCTTACGAAATACAAAATGTGTCAATCTCATATTATCATCAATTATAGGTAGTTGATTTAATTTATGCTCCCACAATAGATCATTGGCTTCAGATAGGGTAATCCCATCTTTTCCGTATATCAACTTATCTAAAGGCGTCATAAATTCCTCTATTTTTAAATTTTCATTCATTCTGCTGACTCTGTAATCTCTGCTGGTAACTATTCCAACGATTTTACCCTTAGAAGTACCATCTTCAGTTATGGCCACAGTAGAATGTCCCGTTCTCATTTTCAATTCCAGTATATCCGCTAAAGTCTGATCAGGTCTCAGGTTCGAATCACTTCTTACAAAACCCGCCTTGTGGGACTTGGCCCTCTTAACCATTTCCGTTTGGCTCTCAATGGACTGAGAACAGAATATGAAGGATATTCCTCCCTCCCTAGCAAGAGATACTGCCATGTTATCATCAGATACAGCCTGCATAACAGCAGATACTAATGGTATATTCATGTTAAGAGATGATTCCTCTCCAACCTTGTGTTTAACAACAGGTGTTTTTAAACTAACATTTTCCACCCTACATTCCTTACTGGAATAACCGGGAACAAGTAAATATTCATTAAATGTCCTGGATGGTTCTTTAAAAATAGACGCCATTTCTACCTCCTAATTTAAAAATTTAATATAACTAACTCAAATTATTAACGCTCAGTATACCACAAAAAAGCCAAAAGATAAAGAAGAAATTTCTCTATATTATAATTTCTTTATTATCCCTGCTAATATATTGAATTTCCACGCTTCCTCCAAGATACTTTTCCACAGAAGCCCTTAATTCCTCCATGGCCAAAACCATAGTATCGTGCATCTTAGGGTTAACAGATTCAATAATTAAAAACGCATTTTCAGTGTCCTCTGTAAGCATAGTCCTCTGTCCATCCCTCCAATTCCAACATCTGCAAACAGCACCTTCATCATCCTTATATATAACCTCCCCGGGCAACGCATTGTCGGGTTCCTCATCCCCCAGCGCCATGAAGTATTCCCCTCCGTTGGCCAATGTAAGAATCAAATCCCCCTTTATGGCATCCAAATCCTCACCACCACAAGGAAGTCCATACTTTAATGATATGGTATTATATATATCCACAAGGGGATTGATCCTTCTCACCGGATTCCCCTTATTAACCCTCTTAAGAAGATTTTCAATGGATGATCTAACGCCCTTTTTTGTTTTGAATTTTCTGTAAGCATCTCTCCAGACAGCTATTACTTCGTTTTCAGAAAAAACAGCCGTGGTAAAGAACTTATCAATATCGGCATTGGCTTCATCAAGGGCCTTCTCAATTTCTCCATCACTTTTTTCATTAATGCTCTTATTATTTATTCCTTTAGCAACCACTACTCCTATTTCAACATCAGGAAATATATTCCAAAAATCATCTCTTACAATAAAGCTTGACATAGTTACCTCCAAATCTTAGAAATCCTTTCCAAGGCCTCCTTAAGAACCGCCTTAGGACAAGCCGCATTAAGCCTTACAAAGCCCTCAATGGAAGGCCCGAACAATGAACCCGGCTCAACAATAACATGGGCTTCTTCCGCAATCATTCTAACAAGCTCATCCTCTGATAAACCATAGTCCCTAAAATCAAGAAGAGCCAAATAGGTCCCCTCGGGCTTATTAAATCTAACCCCGGGTAAATTGTGTTTTATATATTCATCCATAAAATCAAAGTTTTCATCCAGCACAACATTTAATTCTTCTACCCAGTCCTCACAATCATTATATGCGGTTATGGTTGCCCGGGCAGAAAACGGGTTGATAAATTCGCTGCCGGTATAATCTGCAAGCCTTTTTCTGATTTCCGGATTATCAATAACAAAATTAGTTATCTCAAGTCCCGCAAGATTGAAAGTCTTATTAGCCGCAGTGGCAAGAATCAACTTATCCCCTTTATATATATTATATGCAGAAACAAAATCAGCATTTTTTCTTATAAGGTCACAATGAATCTCATCTGCAATTACAATCACATCATACGCTTGGCATATTTCCATCATGTTTACAATATCATTTTCCTTCCAAATCTGTCCCACGGGATTATGGGGATTACATAGTATAAACACCTTATTCTTATGCTGCTTAGCCTTTTTTTCAAAGTCGATAATATCTATACTGTATTTATTATCCATATCACAAAGAAGCTTGTTGTTTACAACCTTTCTTCCCGTTTCATTTATCTGCGCGGCAAAGGGATAATAAACAGGCTCCTGAATTATGACCCCGTCACCCTCATTAGTTAAAGCCCTTAAGATATTTCTTATACCGGAAACCGTTCCCTTACTATATACAAGAGAGCTCTTTTCAATATTTATATCATGCCTTCTCTTATACCAATCAATAATACTGTCAGCATATTCCCTTGACTCATAGGTATAGCCAAAGATCTTATCACCGGCCCTATCCTTTAAGGCTTTTATAATCTTAGGTGCACAAGGAAAATCCATATCAGCAACCCAAAGATATATGGTATCATCATAACAATTAAGCCCCAAAAAATTCTTAACCACAGCCGGCGAAGTTTTTAGAGAATCGGTACCTTGTCTATCTATTATTGTATTAAAATCATATTTTTTCAAAGTCATACCCCCTTTTATACCCCATTATTATATCACATCAATGTGAAGATATGAAAAAATCCAGAAGCTTTTCGCTTCTGGATTATTACCTTTGTTACATCATGCCGCCCATGCCGCCCATGCCACCTGCCGGCATACCGGCTGCAGGATTATCTTCCTTAATATCAACAACTCCCGCTTCAGTAGTAAGCAACATGCTTGATACACTTGCTGCATTTTGTAAAGCAGATCTGGTAACCTTTACAGGATCTACGATACCCGCTTTAATCATATCTTCATATTTTTCATTAGCAGCATTAAATCCAACGCCGATTTCGCTTTCCTTAACTCCTGCAACAACTACACTGCCTTCATATCCGGCATTTTCTGCAATCTGTCTAACAGGTTCCTCCAAAGCTCTCATAACAATCTTAGCACCGGTCTTCATGTCACCTTCAAGAGTTTCAACATAGTTTAAAACATCTTTTATAGCTCCCACAAGGGCAACTCCGCCTCCTGCTACAATACCTTCTTCCACAGCAGCTCTTGTAGCATTTAAAGCATCCTCTAATCTTAATTTCTTCTCTTTAAGTTCAGTTTCTGTAGCAGCACCCACATTTATTACAGCTACACCACCTGACAGCTTAGCAAGTCTTTCCGAAAGCTTTTCCTTGTCGAAATCAGAAGTTGTTTCTTCAATTTGTACTCTGATCTGTTCAATTCTAGCCTTTATATCTTCCATTTCGCCGGCACCATTTACAATAACCGTATTGTCCTTATTAACCTTTACAGTTCCTGCACGTCCAAGCATATCCAATGTGGTTTCTTTTAATTCATATCCCAGCTCTTCACTGATAACTGTACCACCTGTTAATACGGCAATATCTTCCATCATAGCTTTTCTTCTGTCACCAAAGCCAGGAGCTTTAACGGCAACCACATCTAAAGTACCTCTTAATTTATTAACAACTAAAGTAGCTAGAGCTTCACCTTCAAGATCTTCAGATATTATTAGAAGTTTTCTTCCGGATTTCATTATTTCTTCAAGCAAAGGTACTAAATCCGCAATGGTATTAATCTTTTTGTCAGTTAATAAGATGTAAGGATTGTCTAACACAGCCTCCATCTTGTCAGTATCCCCTACCATATATGGAGATAAATATCCTCTGTCAAACTGCATTCCTTCAACAACCTCTAAAGTAGTTCCCAAAGACTTTGATTCTTCAACAGTAATAACTCCGTCTTTTCCAACCTTATCCATTGCCTCGGCAATAAGATCACCAATTTCATCATCAGCAGCAGATACTGCAGCAACCTGAGAAATACTTTCCTTGCTGTCCACCTTTACGGATGTTTCCTTTAAGTGATTAACAGCGACTTCAGTAGCACCTAAAATACCTCTTTTAAGTACCATAGGATTAGCACCGGCAGCAACATTTTTAAAACCTTCTTTTATGATGATTTGTGCAAGAAGTGTAGCAGTAGTAGTACCATCCCCCGCAACATCATTGGTCTTTGTTGCAACTTCCTTTACCAGTTGAGCTCCCATATTTTCCACGGAGTCTTCAAGTTCGATATCCCTCGCAATCGTTACCCCATCATTTGTAATTAGCGGTGAACCATAAGGTTTTCCTATAAGGACATTCCTTCCTTTAGGTCCCAATGTAATTTTAACTGTATCCGCAAGCTTATCAACACCTGCTTGTAATTTTCTTCTAGCGTCTTCGCTATAGTATAAATCCTTAGCCATCTTATGCCCTCCTATTTTTCAACCTTTGCTAAAATATCGCTTTGGCTCATTATTGTATATTCAACTCCACCATATTTAACTTCTGTTCCTGCGTACTTTGAAAATACAACCCTATCGCCCTCTTTAAGTTCCATTTCCTCATCCTTTGTTCCAGGACCAACAGCAACAACCTCAGCCACCTGTGGTTTTTCTTTTGCACTGCTTGTTAATATAAGTCCACCCTGAGTTTTTTCCTCAGCTTCTAATTTTTTAATTACAACTCTGCTTCCTAACGGTTTAATACCTACTCCCATTTTCATACCTCCTGTTATTATTTATTAGCACTCTATTTCTGTGAGTGCTAACCTACATTGGTTATTTTAATTCCAAAACACGATTTTGTCAATAACTTATACGATAAAAATATGTGAAAAATTCTTCACATTTTATCTTTCTTGTCCCTCATATAGTAAAAAAGATACTGCTGTGCAAATCCACCGTAATCACCAAAGGTTTTTTTTGCAAACATATTGATATTATTTATACCTTCGATACCATATAATTCCTTCATAACCTTTTTGACCCAAACATCCACAGGATAAGCCCCGTAATATCCAAAACCAAAAAGCATTACGCAGCTTGCCACTTTAGGGCCCACTCCGCTTAAACCAAGTAACCATTCATATGCTTCCTCGGAAGAATCAAATTCTTTTTCCTCAAAGGCTTTAGCTGTTTCAATCAAGTATTTTGCCCTGTACCCCAGCTTTATTTCATCCAAATCATTAGCTTTAAGCTTTGCTATAACATCTGCCTTGGGAAATGTGTAATAATCATCTGTTATTTTTTCTCCATGAAGCTTTGACAAATTCTCAATACAACCTTTGATTCTCGGAATATTATTATTTTGAGATATTAAAAAAGAAGCTATTACTTCCCATAAGTCTTGCCTTAGTATCCTAATTCCAAATCCATAATCTATAGCATCTCTTATTATATTATCCTTAGCAACCAACTCTTTTTTTATCTTCCCGTAATCCCTGTCCAAATCAAGATATCTTTTCCAGTCAAAATCATCTGTAGCTTCAATATATAGCTTATCACCGATTAGAGATACAGTGGCAACTAAAGAAGAAACGACCCCGGTATAAGAATCATCCTCATTTTTATTCCATCTAAAGCATTGACCGCATTCAAAGGTGTGCTTTAAATTTATATCTTTAACATTTTCAAACACTTTTTTTTGCATAAAATTTAATATCCCTAATTTCAACATCCACTTTGTTAATCTGGAACGCCGTCATCTCTTCCACCATTTTTTTAACTTCCCCTTGGAAGTTAATCAATATATCCTTAATGTCCTTGGAATATTTCACGGTAACATACACTTCGATTTCCAATCTGTCAGTATTTGCGTTATCATAATAATCATTTACAATCATAAAATCATAGTATTCAGAAGCAACACACTTAATTATATCCCTTATAACCCTTTCACTGATAATATATTGACCGGCATAGCTAAATGTAGGTCTTACAACAGTCCTTTCCTGATTTAAGCTGTTGTCATTCATCGATAGAGCTTTGAATATCTTTAAAGGATTTAAAAAATAACCGGCAAAATCCCTTTTAAGCTGAAATGTCGGCGCAGGAATTACATGCTCCCCCTGTTGTTTCCTCTGTTTCTTTGCCGTTGCCCTTTCATTTTCCGAAGTAACATCATCAATGTATATTCTTTCATGAGGTCCCGGCAGCTCCAGTCTTTCAATTATGATATCCACCATCTTATCAGATGTACCTATAACCAAAATACTTTCCGGATCAATCTCCCTTATTTTTTCTCTTACTATTTCCCTCCACTCGGGGTACACAAATAAAGCCGTTTTCACGGCACCTATTGTGGTCTTCGCTTTCTTGGCAGATGTACCGGCAGCCAGTTTGTTTTTATATATAAACAGACCATCATCGATTATCCCGTCAATATTAAATTGTTTACATAGGTTCATGGCTTGGTAGCTTTTACCGGTGCCGCTTTCCCCCGAAAAAGAATAAACTTTCATCTTTACAAAATATCCTTCATCTGTTATAATGTCATTCGAGCGTATAAGCATTAAATATAGGAGGTACCAACATGGCATATAAAATCACTGACGAATGCATCGGTTGTGGAGCTTGTCTAGACGCATGTCCTACTGGAGCAATCTTAGAAGATACTCCATTCAAAATCGATGAAGCAACTTGCATCGATTGTGGAGCTTGCGTAGGCGAATGTCCTACCGGCGCTATCGTTGAAGCATAAGTAATTACAAATTAACCGTAGCAATTGCTACGGTTTTTTATTTGTTATTTTACTTTTTTGGCTTGGGATGCAACCTCATTTTTTTGCTTATTTATCGTAGATTCCCGATCCGTAAAATTGTTCATTTGAAAAGCCAGTGTATGAAGATTCTCGCTCAGATGAACATTTTCCAACGCAATCCTGTCGGGAACCTCAATATCAATCGGAGTAAAATTCCATATGCCTTTAATTCCGGCAAATATGAGCTTATCAGCCACCTCTTGGGCATTCTCCCTTGTAACACAGATAACTCCGATATCAATACCGTTCTTTTCCACATATTCCACAATGTTCTCAAAATCATGAACTTCAATTTCATTAATCTTAAGTCCTATCACCTTAGGATTTATATCAAATAATCCCAATACTTTAAAACCCGAACGATAATAATATGTGTAATTTGCAATGGCCTGTCCTAAATTTCCCGCACCAACTATAACCATCTTATATTCTTTATCAAGACCTAAGATGGCGCTTATCTCATTATATAGACCCTCTACACTGTATCCGTAACCCTGCTGACCAAATCCACCGAATGTATTTAAGTCCTGCCTGATTTGAGATGCAGTATATCCTATTAATGCACTAAGTTCATTTGATGATATTTTAGTAACTCCCTTTTTTCTAAGTTCGTTTAGATATCTTCTGTACCTAGGCAATCTTTTTATAACCGCACTTGAAATTCTCGTATTCTTAGCCATTATATTACCTTCTTCCATTAACAATTAGTCAATGTTATCCTCAACATATTTAACCAAATCTTCAACTGTAACAAGATTCTCAGCTTCTTCATCCGGAATTTCTATACCGTATTCTTCTTCAATGCTTAAAATAATTTCCACTGCATCCAGTGAATCCGCTTCTAAATCCTTCATCAAGTTTGTTTTTAACTCAACTACGCTTTCATCAACACCTAATTGTTCAATTATTAACTCTCTTATTTTTTCAAAAACCATTTCAGTCCTCCTAATTTCGTATATTAACAAAACATATTATAGACAAATATTACTAATATTGCAAGCCTATTTTATTACTTTACTGTAGCTTAATCCATTCGTTATATTTTTTATCCAAAGTATCCTTGCAATTATCCATTTCCTTTTGATAATCATTTAATAATTTATGATTAACAAAATTCCTTTCATCGCACATTTCCTTTTCATAAAATTCAATCTTATTCTCGAGGTCTTCTATTTCCTTCTCCAACCTTTTAATTTCTCTGGTTCTCCTTCTTTCCAATGCCTCCAACTCTTTTTTCTTTTTTCTTGAGTTTAAAGAAGAAAAACCTCCTAAATCAACATTAACATTATCTCCTGATTTATTCAAGTCATTTAAATGGGTTTTACCGGACTTAATCTCACTACTCTTTTCCAAATAGTAATCATAATTCCCCAGATATTGGGTAATACCTTCCCTTGTAAGTTCAAATATCTTATCCGGAACCTTATTCAAAAAATATCTGTCATGGGAAACAACAATTACAGTACCTTCGAATTCTTTAATTGCATCCTCAAATACCTCTCTGGCTTCAATATCGAGATGATTGGTGGGTTCATCAAGAATTAAAGTATTGGAGCCTTTAAGCATCATTTTAAGTAAGGATAATCTTGCCTTTTCTCCTCCGCTTAATAACTTAACTGTTTTAAACACATCTTCGTTTTTAAAAAGGAATCTTCCCAGTATAGATCTTATTTCTCCGTCTGTATAAAGGGAATACTCATCATGAAGCTCATCCATAACGGTTTTTTCTTCATTTAACAGCATTTGTCCCTGATCATAATATCCGAATTCCACATTATGACCAACCTTAAGATAACCATCATCATAGGAAGCTTCCCCCATTATTATCTTAAGTAATGTAGTCTTTCCAATCCCGTTATCCCCCACCAGGCAAATCTTTTCACCCCTTTTAATATCGAAGCTAACCTTATCAAATATGATTCTTTCACTGAAGCTTTTCTTTAAATCCTCCGCCATTAAAACATCATTGCCGCTTCTGAAGTTTTCTCGAAATGAAATCTTCATTTTATCCTTAGAGAACAGGGGCCTTTCTATTTTTTCCATGGAATCAAGACGTTTTTCCCTGGATCTGGCTCTTTTTGCCAGCTTTTCAGTTCCCCTTTCCTTGAATTTTCTTATAATATCCTCTTGCCTGTCAAGCTCTTTTTTTTGCTTTTGATATGCCCTAAACTCGGCATCTCTCTTTTCGCTTCTTTTCACTGAATATTCCGAGTAATTACCGTTATATACAGTAAGCCTTCCGTTTTCAATCTCAAAAACCTTATTTACAAGCTTATCCAAAAAATACCTGTCATGGGAAACTATTACAAGGGTGCCGTTATAGCCTTTTAAATACTGCTCAAGCCATTTTAATGTTCCTATGTCAAGATGATTGGTGGGTTCATCCAAAAATAGTATATCGGGCCTTTTAAGCAGTAAACAAGCCAAGGATAATCTGGTTTTCTCCCCTCCACTCAAGGTATGGATTTTTTTATCATAATATTCCTCTGTAAAAGCCATGCTTTTAAGGACACCTTTAATTTCACTTTTATATGTATAGCCGCCTAAATTTTTGTAATCCTCCTGCAGCTTTGAGAACCTGTCAATATTTGCTCCAAGGTTCGGGTCATTTTCATCGGAAAGCTTATGGGATAAGTCATGCAATTTCTTTTCCATAACATATAGCTTGGTAAATATACTATTAACCTCTTCTATTACGGTATTATTAGAATCAAAGGCGTCACTTTGTTTTAAATAACCGATGTTTAATTCAGAAGATACAAAAAAACCCCCGGATGAAGGCTGTGATTCACCGGTTAATATTTTAAGCAAAGTAGTTTTACCTGCTCCGTTTATACCTACAATACCTACTCTGTCTCCTTTATTTACATGAAATGAAACATTAGCAAATATTTCATCCACCCCATATGATTTGCTAAGATTATTAGCCGATAATACTATCATATATCAAGACCCGGATATGCATCTAGCGATAAATCCGAAAACTCCCCCTTCTTCATTTTATAATATGCGGCAGTTGCTATCATAGCACCATTATCGGTACATAAAAGCTTATCCGGCCAATAAACCTTTATACCCTTTGTAGTGGCCTTTTCATTAAGAAGTTCCCTTAATCTTGAATTTGCGGCAACTCCTCCTGCAACCACTATTTTATCCTGCTTTAGTTTTAAGGCTGCATCTAATGCCTTATTGACAATAACCTCCAAAACAGCTTCTTGGAAGCTAGCGGCAACATCCGCAGCAATTATATCATTACCCTTTTGCTTTTCACTGTTAACAAAATTAAGCACCCCTGTTTTTGTACCGCTGAAGCTAAAATCATAGCTGTCCTTTTCCAAGTAGACCCTCTTAAAGCTTACAGCTTCCTTGTTTCCCGCCTTTGCAATCTCATCAATTTTAGGTCCCCCGGGATAACCAAGTCCAATAACTCTAGCCACCTTATCATAGGCTTCGCCCACTGCATCATCCCTTGTGCTTCCCAATACATCCATATCTCCATAATCATTTACCATAACTATATTGGTATGACCCCCGGATACTATCAAACTCAAAAACGGCGGCTCAAGCTCCTTATAGTTTATATAATTTGCCGATACATGCCCGTGCATATGATTAACACCGATTAGGGGAATATCCTTAGCAAAGCTAATTGCCTTAGCCGTAGCTATGCCTATAAGCAATGCGCCCACAAGTCCGGGCCCACAGGTAACCCCGATTAAATCCACATCATCTATTTCGATTTCAGCTTCCGCCATAGCCTCATTTATCACTCCGTTTATATTTTCAAGATGATGCCTTGAGGCAATCTCAGGAACAACCCCTCCGAAGTTTTTATGTATATCTATTTGGGATGAAATAACATTGGACAATATGTCCCTACCATCTGCCACTATCGCTATACTGGTTTCATCACAGCTTGTCTCTATTCCCATTGTAATGTGTCTCTTGTTTTTCATTGATCTTTTCTCCACATTATTATTGCATCCTCTTTATTATCTTCATAATATTCTTTTCTTATCCCCTGCTTAACAAACCCAAACTTCTCATAAAGCTTAATTGCCTCATGATTACCGGCCCTAACCTCAAGGGTAAAGCACGTTATATTATTCTCTTTTCCATGCTTTATTGCTTCTGATAATAAAAGAGTACCCACGCCTTTTTTGCGATATTTACCGGCCACGGCTATATTTGTTATGTGACCTTCATCTAGTATATACCATATACCCATGTATCCTATTATAGAGTTATCTGATTCTGCTACGAATATGTACGAAATCCTGTTGTTTTCTATTTCATTCAAAATAGCCTCCCGGCTCCAAGGATCCGTAAAGCATTCGTTTTCAATATCGGAAATCTCATTAACATCCCCTGCATTTGCTAGTCTTATATCTATCATAAAGTTCCTTCTTCGAGTTTTTGTTGGGCTTCCGCCTTTCTCATATATTGGGGGATCAAATCGTTATATGATACCGTCATTCCCTTTTTATACATTTGAAGGGCTGCCCTTGCCGTCAGTTCAGACGACTGATATCTGATTTTTTCATCGGCAAAAACATAATTTATACCGCCTTCCAACATGGCTTCTCTAATCTTTTCCTCGTATGCTTCTATTCCGTCACCATAAAAGGTTACACTACCCAACTTTTCCATAATTATTTTCTCGAGTACATCCTTGATAAGATACGGACCTGATTCTAATATATCATCATATCCCTTATATATCCCCCCATATACCTGTCCCCTTCTCGCATTGATTATGGGACATATTACACCTTCCGATTCAAGCAATTTAAAGGAGTCTAAAGTACCTACGGAAATGCATGGTACATTTAACACCTGGGCTATAGCTCTGGCCGTAGTGACACCTATTCTTATTCCCGTAAAAGATCCGGGACCTACGGATGCGGCAACGGCTGTTATATGACTTTTTTTGATATTAAAATCCATTATGCATTTTTCTGCCAGGATGGTAATCTCCTTTAGATGATTGAAGTTATTATCAGTGCTATGGGTAATTATTTTACCTTCACTGTTTATAAGGGAAACCGAACCATATTTCCCCGTAGTTTCAAATGCTAAAATGTACATCTGTAAATTCTCTCTCCTTCATTATCGCCGTATTCTATATCAATTCTTATATATTTTTCGGGCAAACCCTCCAAAATCTTATCAGCCCATTCTATTACACAGACACCACCATCGTAAAAGTATTCATCTGCTCCGATTTCAAAAAGCTCGTCTTCATTTTCTAATCTATATACGTCAAAGTGGAAGAGAGGCAATCTTCCACTTCGGTATTCTTTTACTATGGTAAAAGTCGGACTGTTTACCGTCTCCTTCACCCCTAAACCTTCCGCTATGTATTTAGTCAAAGTGGTTTTACCCGTACCCAAATCTCCGACTAAAGCTATAACATCACCAGGCTTAAGGGAAGCAGCCAGCTCCATCCCATATTTTTTTGTATCTTGTTCGTTATTAATATTTACAGTCTTCAAATCCTATCATTCCTTATTCATGATGAAGGAATCCTGATATCCTCTTATATACTAGAAAAGTAATAAGAGCATTAATACCGCCTTTCAAAAGATTAAATGGTACTATTATTGTAAGTATCATAGGCTTTACTGCTTCAACAGGAATTCCTAAAAATGCCGGTGTTACCACCAAGTTCATTATACACATAATCAGTGTCATTGTCAGTACACCAACAACCAAGCTGATTATTGCTTTTTTTCTGGTTTTGTCCCTATTATACATCATACCGATTATTAATGCCAATGCTCCGGTAGCAATAAAGTGCATAATAAAGCCATAAACCCCATCTCCACCCAGCACAAATGCTTGTATCAATGAAACTATAAGGGTTACAAGCACTCCTGCCACAGGCCCGAAAGCAAAGGCAGTGATATAAATTGGTATATCCGCCGGATCATAAACTAAAAACGGTGCAGGTGGGAAAGGTATCCTTATTAAAACCACCAAAACACAAGATATGGCAACCATCATTGCCATTTTTACCATCTTTCTGGTATTTGCTGAAAAACTACTTGTTCTCATAACATCTTCCTCCTAAAATTTAATTGGAATCTGTCAGGCACTTAAAAAGCCTTGAAAAAAATTTTCAAGGCAAAAACAACAAAATTAATTCGTGTTTCTTTCATCCGGACTATACCGTCGGTATGGGATTTACACCCATTCAGCTTTCGCTCGTGGACTTATGAATAATCAATTACCACCGGTGAGGAATTACACCTCGCCCTGAAACAGATCTTTATTACTGATATATATTACAATACATTTAAACACATGTCAACTTATATATTGCATCTGCGTAAATTTTTGCCATTAAAACAAATTTATCCAAATCTATTCTTTCATCCCTTTGATGCATTCTGTCTTCATCTCCCGGGAAAGCTCCCCCGAAAGCCACAATATTCTTGGTGGATCTTGCATACGTTCCCCCACCGATTACCAAAGGTTTAGATTCGTAATCTCCTGTGTGTTTTTGATACACTTCCATCAGGGTCTTTATCATTTCATCCTCCGGGCTTTTATATATTGGCTCTTGGAGTTTTTCCTTAATGATTCCCACATTTTCATTAATTAATGACTTTTCCAATCTTTCATACACATCTTCATGGGTATATGTGACTGGATACCTGGCATTAATAACTACCTGCACAGCCTTTTTATCCATCTCAATCATTCCCACATTTACAGTTAATTTCCCTGAAGGCTCATCGCTCAAATTAATACCTAATTTTTCACCGTAAACATCATAGCCTATTCTATCATTATATAAAGAGATAAAATCATTGGTTTCATCAAAGGCAAAATTTAGTCTGCCTAAAAACTCCATCATAATAGATATGGCATTCTTACCCAGCTCAGGATGAGCTCCATGGGCAGACTTGCCATGGGCAATAATCTCTAACGACTTACCAACTCCTCTAAAATTCAGTTTAGTTTCCCTTTCCTTGGCAAAGCCACCGCCTATCTTTTTAATGTCTTCATAGACACTTCTATCTTCGCATCTTAAAACAGCTCTGGCATAGTCCGGAACCATATTAGGGGCATTACCCCCCTTTAAGCTTGATAGTTCCAAGCCCTTATTTGATTTGCCATCGGAAAACTTTTTCGCAAGACTGAAATAGATTATTCCCTTTTCGCCGTTTATGGCAGGAAAATCCGCGTCCGGAGTTATTCCAAAATCCGGAGCCTCCACCCTGTCAAAGTAATATTCAATACCCTTCCAGCCGGTTTCCTCATCAAGTCCCAGTATCAGCCTAATATTTTTTTTAGGGATTATACCGGCTTCTTTGATGGCCTTCATGGCATATAGGCAAGCTATCAGGGGTCCTTTGTCATCTGTAGTACCTCTGCCATACATATAATTATCCGCTATCTCGGCACCATAGGGATCATAGTTCCAATTGTCCCCCTCCGGTACCACATCAAGATGGCCTATTATTCCAAAGGTTTGTTTGGCATTTTCTTCTCCGATAAAATCTATGTGACCTCCGTAGTTATCCACATTTGATGTCCTAAATCCCATGCTTTCCCCTAATCTCAAAGTGTTCTCAAATACTTCATGAACTCCTTTACCAAAGGGCAGCTGATTATTATCATAAAAAACCGGAGCATCCAAAACACTCTTGATTCTAACGGTTTCTGCCAATGCTCCAATCATTTCATTTTTATTCTTTTCAATTATATCAAGATAATCCATCACAGAACGTTTTCTACTCCTTCAATCTCCGGATAGCTTTCCTTCAATATTTTGAATACTATTGATTGCAAGGTCTGCTGTGCACTTGGACAACCGGCACAATGGCCCTTAAGTCTAACCTTTACTATTTTTTCATCGGTATATTCCACAAATTCAATGTCTCCTCCATCTCTTTGCAGAGCCGGTCTTATAACTTCGATTGCAGCTTTAATTTTATCTTCCATATTATTCTCCCTCTTCTTTTACAACATTTTCTTCCATCTTAATGGTTTCAACAACAATTTCATCTTCCGTGCTTACAGAAGTATCATTGGCAATATAGTCTAGTATAGGACTTCCATCACTTAGAACCGCTATATTTATAGGTCTTTGGGGATTTCCATCCTTTGAAAATCTAAATGTACCCGTAACACATCTTAGGTTATATGTATCGGCCAAAGCATCCCTAACCGCTTCGTGTTCGGTGCTGCCTGCCGTATTTATGGCATTTATTATTAAAAGGTACGCATCATAGCCTAGGGCAACATTTTCCGAAGGCACTTCATCTTGTCCGTATTTAAGCTTGTATTCCAGCAGGAACTTATCCGCCTCCATTGACGCATTATCATTTATCACATTGGATTCTTTTACTATTGTATCAGAAGCAAAAGCCACCTTGATATCCGGATGCTTTTTCATCATGTCATAAAACTCCTGATTACTCCAGTCCTTTGTCCCCAAAAATGTTATATCAGTAAGACCCTGCTTTTCTATCTCTGTAAATATGGCATCGGCTTTATTAACCCCCACAGGCATAAATATGGCTGAAACCTCAAATCTTTTTATGTTACCCATAAGGATTTCAAAATCACTCTCATCTGCAGCAACAGAAACATTCATCGCAACACTATACTTGTCCTTATTGTACGTATCCACTTGATTATTGAAAGTTCTTATGATGGAGCTGTGGGAATCATCATCCTTAATCTTTATAATTCCTATGTGCTCGGACTTCAGTTTTTCCACAGCATATTCTGCCAAAGCTTGTCCCACATTGGATTCTAAAGCACTTACCCTGAAATAGTAATCATTATCAAGGGTTATAAGTGGGTTTAAGCAAGAAGGAGTGATTGTTGGTATCTGCGCCTTTTTGACCTTTTGGCTGGCCGTCAAAGAACAAACCTCCCCTGCACTACCTATTATTGCAACGGGGTCAAGCTTTATTAAACCCTCTATGGCACTTTCTGATGTATATATGTTTGACTGATTATCGATAATAATCAATTCCACTTCCTGACCGATTACATTACTGTAAATGCTATTCGCAAGCTCAATTCCCTTTATCTCATCATTTCCTTCTTTTGAGTATTCTCCTGTTTGAGCTTGAAATACTCCGATTATTATTTTTTCTTGGTAGTCACTGGACAGATATGTCTGTTCAAATATATTGTATGTTGAACAACCTGTTAATACTGCGGATATTAGCACAATGCTAAATATAGCCGACAGCAATCTTTTTAATTTCATCTTTTTACCTCTCATATTATATACCTTTTATGGCTTCCTTCATCAACTCAGCAGATTCAATTTGATTGATACTGTTTCTAAAGGCCGAAGAATTTGGTAATCCCTTAGTATACCAAGCAATATGCTTTCTCATCTCCCTTACCGCTATTCTCTCTCCTTTGAGATTTACAGTCAGGTTCAAATGTTCCAACATAACTTCTTTTCTCTCTTCGATTGTAGGTATAGGTATATTAATATTACCGCCATATGCCATTATAAGTTCCCTGAAAATCCATGGATTTCCAAGGGCACCCCTGGCAACCATTATAAAGTCGCAACCGGTTTCTTCCAACATTTTTAATCCGTCCTCCCGGGTAAAAACATCTCCGTTTCCTATAACCGGTATATTTACACTATCCTTAACTTCCTTAATTATATCCCAATTCGCAATTCCTTGATAATATTGTTCTTTTGTTCTTCCGTGAACGGCTACCGCCGCTCCTCCTGCAGCTTCTATAGCCTTAGCTACATTAACTGCATTAATATTTTGTTGATCATAGCCCATTCTTATCTTTGCAGTAACGGGCACCTCTGATACTTCCACCAATTTTTTTATAATTCTGTATATCTTGTCTTCATCCTTTAAAAGAGCTGAGCCCTCACCGTTTTTTGTAACCTTGGGAACAGGGCATCCCATATTGACATCAATTAGGTCCGGCTTGTATTCTAAAACGATTTTTGCTGCTTTTGCCATTATTTCGGGATCTGATCCAAAAAGCTGTACTCCCAAAGGCCTTTGTTCCCCGGAGATATTAATCATTTCCTTGGATTTTCTGTCCCCATAGTATAATCCCTTGGCACTGATCATTTCGGTATACATCATTGATGCCCCGAATCTTTTACTGATAATCCTCATCGCTTCATCAGTAACGCCGGCCAAAGGAGCTAAAAAGAAGGGATTTTCAAAAGATATATCACCTATTTTTTTGTTAAAATCAGCCATTAATCCAACAATAACTCCATTTTCTCTTCATCATTCATAACATACTTTTCCGTATTGTCACCATTCTTAGATTTATTTTTCTTGCTTTTTCTGTTTTTTTCATAAATTACTTCAAGCCCTTCCAATGTCAAAAGCTTATCCACATAATCTATACAATCAAGTCCGCTTTCTACTAAAGTGGCCAAGCCCCCCGTTGCAATGACTTTTACATCATTCTCATTTCCGCATATTTCTCCCAGTTCTTTTTTCATGGCCTTTACAATATAGTCAACAACTCCCATATGTCCGTATATCAAACCTGATTGCATGCTTTCTATAGTATTTTTGCATATGGTTTTTCCGGGTAATTCAAGTTCAACCTTAGGAAGCTTTGAAGTTTTTTCAAACAAAGCCTCTGAGGATATCTTTAGTCCCGGAGCAATAGTTCCTCCCAAATATTCACCCTTTTCAGTTACGGCACAAAAGGTTGTTGCCGTACCAAAGTCAATTATGATCAAAGGACATTTATACTTTTCATGGGCGGAAACCGCGTTTACTATCCTGTCTGCCCCAACTTGCTTGGGATTGTCATATTTTATTATTAATCCTGTTTTTACCCCGGAAGCAACAACTATAGCTCTTCTGTCAAAATATTTTTGAGACATGTGTTGCAGGGTATACAAAACAGAGGGCACAACCGTGGAGATAATAACATCATGTATATCCTTAGGGTTTAATCCTTCATGATAAAAAAGTTGATAAATAAGCATTCCGTACTCATCGGCACTTTTTTTATTGTCAGTTTCAAGTCTCCAGTTTGTTATAAGCTTTCTGTCATCAAAGACCCCCAAAACTATATTACTGTTTCCAACATCAAATGCTAGCAGCATTGAAATTACCTCCTATACCACTTTCTCAAGTCTTTGTAATGCCAATGCTATGGTGAGCCCGGGTATTATTCTGTTACCTGTTATTTCGGCACCAAGTATTTCATTAATTCTTTTTAACCTATATTGCACGGTATTGGTATGGATACTCATAAAAGCAGCAGTGTTATTGCTGTTCATACCGGCATCCAAAACAAATGTTTCCAAGGTATCCAACAATTGTTTGGCCTTATTAGGTGCCAGCTCTCTGTTAAAAGGCTCCAATAATTCCAAGTATACCTTCTTTAAATGTCCGTTTTGTATGTGTATATTGATACAATTGCTAACAAGCGTAAGCTCATACTTGGTAAATACCCTTTTATAAGGGAATACCCCTTCCACAAAGGTCCAGGTTTCATTAATAAGCTTAAAGCCATCTGCTGCCCCTTCAATTCCGTCGATGCCCGTAACATGAAATATCCTTACTTCCTTATGGTTTTCTTTTAACTTGTCAAACAAGTCCAAGCAAACGTTTTTGTCCGTAATGTCCTCTGTATCATTATCGCTTTTTAGTATAACGCCATAGGTTTCTTCGTCTTCAACAACTTTAATCAGCTTAAAATCTTCCAGATCATTGAAATCGCTCATGATTTTAATACCATCTTCATTTTCTATTCCGCTGGCATAAAAAACACTTATAACCTTATCGTTTGTAAATCCCGCTTCATCCTTTATGCTGTAGCCTAAGCTCTTATTCCCCCTATAAAGGGCTTTAACAAATTCGGCATTTGCATCACTTTCCGGAGTAAACTTCCACATGCCCATGGCCAATTCTATGATTTCCGCCAGCTTAGTTATTTCGCCCGCAGAATAGTTATCTTCATTATCCACTATGAACAGAAAATACTTTTCCTTATTGATAAAAAGCGGACCCCAGTAGGTCAATACTCCGTTTACATCAACTAAAGTATAAACTCCTGATTTTTCAAAGGTTTTTTTCTTTCCCAATCTAATTGCTTCCTCAATGGAAGTCTTATGTCTTGTTTCAACACTTAATATGGGATTAAAGTCCTCACTTAACAATACCACCTGAAAATCGTTTTTAAGTGCCGATTCCCTTAAGGCAGATTGAAAATTACTGTGCTTTTCAAAATTCAACAGATGATAAATAGTGTTATTAATCAAGCTATTCTTGTAGCTGTCTCCATAAAGAATCTTATCTTGAATTTGCTCCAAGACATTTGAATAAGTAATCTCGCTGTTTGTAAATATGGATATCAAAGGAAAACTAAGGTCTTCGGCTCTTTCTATGACCTTCTTATGAACGCTTTTAACACCGTCATTTGTACAAAACACAACCAAAGCTGCTACTGATGTCTTAGCTAAGCCTTCGATAAACTTACATTGTAAGTCAACATTATCAACACACTGCCAAAAATGAGTAAGAACAAGCTGTTCCTTTACTCCGTTATTTTTTATCCCGATTTTTAAATCCGTTTCATCCAAAACCGAAATAGTTCTAACCCTATTATCAAGTTTTTTGTCGCCCGCTAATACAATACTGTTTTTAAAAACCTCTAACTGTAAACAGTCTTTAATTGTAATTCTCATATCAATCTCCTAATTATCCTCGTCGACCTTAGATTCTTCCTCTTTTAAATCATCCTGTTCTTTTTCGCCTTCTTCAGATTCTTCATCGTCTGAAAGATAGTCCGAATCAAACTTAGCAAGTTCTTCCTCTAATTTTTTCTTTTCTTCTTCCCTTTTTCTTTCTCTTTCAAGAGCTTCTTCTTCATTTGCCTTCTTTGTTTCCTCATCCTTGATTCTTACAGCTTCAATCATTTCCTCCGGTGTCATCTTACCTGTGAATAAAGCCTCAAATTGTTCACCGTCAATGGTCTCAACCTCAAGCAAAGTTTCTGCAACATTTGTAAGCTTATCCATATTATCCTTAATAATTTTTCTTGTATCTTCATATGCCTGTTCAAGCATAGCCTTTATCTCAATATCTATCTCTGAAGCCACCATCTCTGAATAGTTTTGTCTTGTGGAAAAATCCTTACCCAAAAATACTTCATCATTTGAGGTGTAGCTCACAGGGCCCATTTTATCACTGAATCCGTATTTGGTAATCATCTCCCTGGCAATGGCCGTAGCCCTCTGCAAATCATTGGAAGCTCCGGTACTGATGTCATCTAACGTCAGCTCCTCGGCAACTCTTCCTGCCAGCAAATGCTTAATAGTTGACATCATTCTTCCCTTAGTTTCGTAATATTTGTCTTCCTCAGGAAGATACATGGTAAATCCTCCCGCTGCTCCCCTAGGCACTATTGTAACTTGATGAACAGGGTCGGAATCAGGAAGGGCTCTCATAACAATCGCATGACCCGCTTCATGATATGCCGTAAGCTTTCTTTCCTTCTGACTGATTACCCTTGATTTTTTGGCAGGGCCTGCCATAACTTTTGTGGTTGCTTCTTCGATTTCCTCCATCCTGATTTTGGTACCGTTTCTTCTGGCCGTAATCAAAGCGGCCTCATTAATAAGATTCTCGATATCCGCAGGAGAAAATCCCGGAGTTCTTCTTGCAAGTATACTTGGAGAAACCCCCTCGGCAAGAGGTTTATTTCTTGTATGCACCTTAAATATAGCCTCCCTGGCTTTCACATCAGGCATGCCTATTACTATTTGTCTGTCAAATCTTCCCGGTCTTAATAAGGCGGGATCCAATATATCCGGTCTGTTGGTGGCCGCAAGAATAATTATACCTGCGTTTTCTTCAAAACCATCCATCTCTACTAACAGTTGGTTAAGGGTTTGCTCTCTTTCGTCATTACCGCCGCCAAGTCCTGCACCTCTTTTACGTCCTACTGCATCTATCTCATCAATAAAGATTATACATGGGGCATTCTTTTTTGCCTGCTCGAATAAGTCTCTTACACGGGATGCTCCCACACCTACAAACATTTCCACGAAATCAGAACCACTTATGGTAAAGAAAGGCACTCCTGCTTCTCCCGCAGCTGCTTTAGAAACATATGTCTTACCGGTTCCCGGTCTTCCCACAAGAAGTACTCCCTTTGGTATTCTGGCTCCCAGCACCTTATACTTAGATGCATCCTTTAAGAAATCAACTATCTCTTCCAGTTCTTCCTTCTCTTCATCAAGGCCTGCAACATCTTCGAATTTAAGGGCTTTACCCGTATCCTTATACATTTTCGCCTTATTTTTGCCGAATTGGAAAGCTCTGCTGTTCCCCCCTTGGTTCATCATAAAGTAGAATAGGAAGCCTAGGGCTGCTATCATTACTATAGTAGGTAATATTGCAATAAATGAAAATCCGCTTTCCGGTGGATCACTTTCTATCTTTATCTTCCCCTCTTCCATAAGCGGGTATACATAAGTGCTGTTCAAATAGTCTATATCCAAAAGCGAAGAAGCATATGTATATACGATATCCCCCGATTCCAAAGTACCGGTAAGCTTTCTGTCGGATATATTGAGCTCTTCTATCTTGCCGCTTTCTATTTTATCTACAAATTCCGAGAATTGAACCTCTGTTACTTTGGCAGGTTCTTCAACTCCCTTATACATAAATGCAGCCGTAAGCACGATGGCAAAAATTACTAAATATATACTTAAATTTTTTCCGAATTTTTTCAATTTTGTTTCCTCTCTTTAGTTGTTAATTTTACACAATTTTTGTATTCAATAACAAAACTGTTTTGATATTTTATCACAGTTAACCAATAATTTCAAGAAGCAATACTAATCTTGTGCTGTTGTCTATCTGATATTTCTGTGAAAATCTACCCTTTTCTTTAGCGTCGGTTTTTACAAAATACTCCCCGGGAACCATCCATAGTATTTCCCTTCCTATGGCAAAGAATCCCACCTCGTCTCTTTCTTCCTTTGGTATTTTTTCATCAATCAGGTAATCATGCAATTTCTTCCTTCCGTTCTTAAAAGGTAAATAATCTCCCTCCTGCCTTGTTCTGAATTTAATATTGCCTTCAGTTTTGCCATGCTCCGCTAAGAATTTTACATAGTCAAATGCGGCATAACACCCGGGTTTATTAACATTATAGTCTATTTTTTCCACTACACTTACCTTAAACTTAACCTTATTGACTTTTATAGCCTCTTCATTTTTTTCAAATATTATGAGGTTGTATTTTCTTCTGGCCACATGTTTTTTAGTAATATCATATTTTGCAGACGGATTATCACTGTTTAATATATCATATATATCTTTAATGGCATTACGTCCGACATTATCCTTTAAGCTCATATTGTTAATGACCTTATCTATAACTCTGAAAACTATAGCTTTATGATTATCCATGAGTTTGGTTTTATCCAATGTAATGGCTCTTAATATGTCTTCGTTGCTGTCGCAGCTTACTATGCATTCCTTTAAGACCTTGTCCACTATTTCATCCATAAAATCATTTTCCAAAGCCGCGGCTTCACCCAATCTTCTTAGGGCATCCTGGCAGCCTTTATTTATGTTTTTTTCAATATACGGAAAAAGCTCCAGCCTTATTCTGTTTCTGTTGTATACAGGTTTAAAATTACTTTCATCAATATTAGGTTCAACCCCTAAAGTATTAATATATTCGTCTATCTCATCCCTGGTAACATTCAATAATGGTCTAATTATATTATTTCCGTATTCATCAGTCCTTGTGGGCTTAATACCGCTTAATCCCGAAATTGCAGTTCCCCTAATGGTTCTAAACATTATGGTTTCGCTTTGATCGTTGGCGTTTTGTGCCACCGCAATTTTGATATTATTTGTTCCTTTATCCTTTAACTCCTTTGCAACCTTGGCAAAGGCCCTATAACGCTCATTTCGTCCTGCTTCCTCGGAGCCGATTTTCTCTTCCTCCGCAATCTTGTTACAATCCTTTACAAAGCTTCTGCATGGCCATCCCTTAGCCAAGCACAATTCCTCCACTCTTTTTTGCTCCTCGTCTGCTACAACAGGTCTGAATTTGTGGTTTAAATGCACCGGATAAATGTTTAAGTTCATTTCCTCCGAAATTGAATCCAATGCATAAAAAAGACACAAGGAATCCGGTCCCCCGGACAATCCTAAAACTATATGTGAATTTTCTTCAATTAATCCGCTATCTAAAATTTTTTGAACTACTTTTTCCATTTTTTCTCCTAGTCAATATTAAAAAATCTTTTTGCATTTTTAAAAGTAATATCAGCAGCTTCCTCATAGGTTATCTGCTTAAGCAGTGCTATTCTCCTTACAACATGCTCCACATAAACAGCTTTGTTTTCCTTGCCCCTAAAAGGTACCGGGGCCAAATACGGGGCATCCGTTTCCGAAAGCAAATATTCCATGGGAACATTTTGAACAACCTCTACGGTTTTTCTGTTATTTGCATAGGTTATTGGGCCTGCAATTGATATGGTGGCACCAAGGGAAATATACTTGATGGCAGTTTCCTTTGAACCCGAATAGCAATGAATTTGTACCCTGGCATCATCGGGATATATTCCTTCTCTCTTTGGAAACCACGATTTTCTTTCTTGGGAAAATGCCCCTTCCTCCATTAAAATATCCAAGGTATCTTTGTCTGCACTTCTTGAATGGATCATTATGGGCATTTTAAGCTTGTTTGCCAGTCTTATCTGCTTCCTGAACCAATACCTTTGCTCATCCCTTTCAGAATTATCGTAATAGTAATCAAGACCTATTTCACCTATGGCCTTTATTTTTTCTTTTTTTGCAAGATTCTCTATAAAAAGCAGGGTTTCTTCATCCATATCCTTTGCATTATGGGGATGTATGCCCACAGCTCCATAGCAAAATCCATATTTTTCGCAATTCTTAACCACTTGCAAAGAAGATTCCAGCGTATCTCCCGCATCCATTATGTATTCCACCTGGGATGCCAATATTTCCCTAGCCAGCTCTTCTCTCTTTTCTTCGTTATATTTTTCGAAGTTTAAATGTGTATGGGCATCAAACAGCATATTTTTCTCCTAAACATAAATTAAGCTCGAAGGCCATAAGGCCTTCGAGACTACAAAGCTATAATCTAGTCAACAACACATCCATCATCTGCTATAGTTGTAACTATTTCACATCTCTTACCGTTTTCCGCAAACATTATCATACCCTTTGATTCAAGACCTCTAAGATTTCTTGGTTTTAAATTGGCAACAACAACAACCTTTTGTCCCACCATTTCTTCCGGAGTAAAATCCTCTGCCACTCCGGATATTATCTGCCTTTTTTCTGTACCCATTTTAACTTGAAAAACAAGAAGCTTATCAGCTTTAGGGTGCTTCTCCGCAGATAGTATTGTGCCTACTCTAAAATCGATTTTATCAAAATCATCATAAACTATTTCAGGCTTTAATTCCAAAGGAATATTTTCTTCCTCCTTTGAACCTTGGAGTTTATCCAATTCCTCCAGCTCTTTTTCTATATCTAATCTTGGGAATAGGGAAGCTCCCTTCTTTACCTGTTCTCCGCTCATCATTATAAATGTAAAGGCATCTTCCCAATTAACATCTGTATACCAAAGCCCCAGCTGTTTTCTCATCTTATCTGAAGTGGTATGCATGAAAGGATATATAAGTATTGAGACTATTCTCAAGGACTCTGCCAGATTGTGTAAAACTGTATCCAGCTTATCTTTATCTTCTTCATTTTTTGCCAATATCCACGGCATTTTTTCATCAATGTATTTATTGGCCCTTCTTATAACTATCCAAATTTCTTCCAAGGCCAGGTTATATGAAAAACCATCCATATGGTCTTCCACCTTATTTGCCGCACCCTCTGCAATGGATTTTAAATCATTATCAATATCATCAAACTCAGAAGCATCCGGCACGATACCTCCGTTATATTTTTCAATCATGGCTACTGTTCTTGATAATAGGTTGCCTAAATCGTTAGCCAGGTCAAAGTTCATCCTTCTAAGCATTACTTCGTTTGTGTATATACCATCTTGGCCAAAGGTATATTCTCTGAGAAGGAAATACTTAAGGGCATCAACCCCGTATCTGTCAATTAATACCACAGGGTCAACCACATTTCCTTTGGATTTTGACATTTTACCGCCTTCCAAAAGCAGCCATCCATGTCCCAGTACCTGGGTTGGTAGAGGAACATCCAATGACATTAGCATAGCAGGCCATATTATTGTATGGAATCTAACTATCTCCTTACCTACCAAATGAATATTTGCAGGCCAGTATTTATCGTATAAAGCCGGCTCATCGGGATATCCCAAAGCAGTAATATAGTTTGTGAGGGCATCCAGCCATACATATATTACATGTTTTTCGTCTATTGGTACCGGGATTCCCCAATCAAATGTCGATCTGGAAATACAAAGGTCATCAAGACCTTTTTTTACAAACTGAATCATTTCGTTTCTTCTTGTTTCAGGCTGTAAAAAGCTTGGATTATTTTCAAATAAGTCTAATAATTTATCCTCATATTTTGAAAGCCTAAAGAAATATGCTTCTTCCTTGGCTTTTTGTACAGGTCTTCCGCAATCAGGGCATTTTTCATCCACAACCTGTGTTTCAGTCCAAAAGGATTCGCATGGAGTACAATACCAGCCTTCGTATTCCCCTTTATATATATCTCCCTTTTCGTAAAGCTTCATGAAAATTTCCTGAACCCTTTTTACATGTCTTGGCTCAGTAGTTCTAATAAAATCATCATAGCTAATCTCCATGGTTTGCCAAAGATCCTTGATTCCGTCTACTATATTATCCACGTACTCTTGAGGTGACATATTCTGTTCCTTTGCCACATTCTCAATTTTTTGACCATGCTCATCTGTTCCTGTCAAAAATCTGACATCATAACCTGACAATCTTTTAAATCTCGCCATTGCATCCGCCATAACAGTACAATAAGTATGCCCTATATGCAGCTTAGAGCTTGGATAGTATATAGGTGTAGTAATATAATAGGTTCCCTTTTTTTCAGTCATTTTAAATCCTTTCATTACCCTTTTAGGCTAGTTTATTTTTTCTTCTAAATCGTCTTCCCCTGACCAATCTTCATCTGACCAGTCATCTTCAACGAAAATTTCATCAAATACCTTCTTAGTTGCAATAACAAGAGCAAGACCTGCAGCAAGTCCTATTCCCATTATTGTTAATCCTGTTTTTACCGCTTTAGCTTTTTCCATAATAATACCTCCTTAGTTTAATTGAGATATAGCTTACATTAAGCAACAAAAGCCTTGTAAATTGCCTTTATTGCCGCTTCAAACTGACTGTTTTCAACTCCAACGATAATATTTAGTTCACTGGAACCTTGATCAATCATTCTGATATTAACCTTGTTTTCAGCAAGGGCTGTAAATAGTTTCGCAGAAGTACCTGTCCTTTGAGACATTCCAAGTCCTACAGTTGCTATCAAAGCCATGTCGGGAAATACCTCAATTGAATCAGGACTGACTTGATTTTCGATATCTTTTATTACCTTATCAAGCTTACCCTTGAGTTCATCATTTGATATTACCAAGGAAACAGAATCTATCCCACTAGGTATGTGCTCCAAATTAATATCATTATCTTCAAGTATATTTAATATTCTCCTTATAAAGCCTTTTTCCGTGGCCATCAGATTTTTGTATATGGCAATAACCGTAAAGTCCTTGCTTCCCGCAATTCCCGTTACTATTCTATCATCATCACCTCTACGCTCCTCGGTAATATATGTACCTTCTAACTCAGGTTCATTTGTGTTTCTGATATTTATTGGTACATTACCAAGCTTTGCAGGGTATATGGCATCTTCATGTAAAACCGTTGCCCCCATATAAGAAAGCTCCCTAAGCTCTTTGTATGATATGGAAGGTATTGGTTTTGGATTTTCAATTATCCTGGGATCTGCCATCATAAATCCGGAAACATCCGTCCAATTTTCATAAACATCCGCAGAAACAGCTCTGGCAATCAATGCCCCCGTAACATCAGAGCCACCCCTGGAAAAAGTTACTATATCACCATTTTTATTGCCACCATAAAAACCGGGCAATACTGCTCGTTTATGTTTCTTAAGCTCCTTTTTTAAAGCTTCATTGGTTTCGTCTATCATCAGAATCTCGGCTTCATCAAATTTAATCAAATTAGCAGTATCTACAAAATCGTATCCCAAATATGCAGCCATTAATACAGCATTTAAATATTCTCCTCTGCTGGCTAAATATGATTCCCCGATACCATTTTTTAAGTTATCTTCAATGGCTTTGAATTCTTTGGCCAAATCTACTTCAATTTCCAAATTCACCTTAAATGACATGTATCTATCAACTACAACTTGAAAAAGTTGTTCATATGGCAAATTATGTTCTATGTGTGCCTTACAAAGATATAGTATATCAGTAATCTTTGTGTCCCCTTCAAACCTCTTTCCCGGCGCTGATACTACAACATATTTCCTGTCCTTATCCGCCTCAATAATTTCCTTTGTCTTCTTAAACTGTATGGCATCAGCTACTGATGACCCTCCGAATTTTGCTACTTTTATTCCCATTTCGTTTCCCCTTTTGCCCATTATTAGTTAATTATATAAAAAGGGAAGGGATTATTCAAGTAATAAAACAAAAAAACACGCAATATTCAAATGGTTTTATTGTTTTTTCACTTTTTCCTCCTCTTTCAGGTCAAATCCTAAGGTCCCCCCCGGATTCATAATATTATTGGGATCAAAATGCCTTTTCAAAGATTCCAATATCCCATATTCATTTTCTCCAAGAAAGCCTTCAAGCCAAGGGGCAAACATCTTACCTATTCCATGGTGATGGCTCATGGATGCTCCGCTTTTTTGTATGGCCGTAAGTATACCCGCATGATAATCTTTAAACTCCTCGGGATCACTTATTTTAGTTATAAAGATCCAATAAAGATTTGCCCCCTGGGGATATACATGGGACATATGTGTCATGCAAACTGTTTTAGGTCTTGACTTGCAAAAAGCCCTAACTTCCTCGTGTACTTTAGTCATATTGCTCCAATTTACCGAAGCCTCCATGGTATCTATTACAATACCGAAATCTTGCAATGTATCCCTCATGTAAGGATCATCGAACCTGCCCTTTTCCCAGGATTTTGTAACATACCCTGTTAGGGATATCCCTCCGAATTTTTTAGCAACTTTTTTTGCGTGCCTTGCACAATTCTTAGAAAATCCCTTTTCTCCGTTGGTGAATCCCAAAAATAGGCACATCTCCCCAGGTTTAAAGCCTTTCATTTTAAATATATTTTTTAGAGGTGAATCCATTACTCCGTACATATACAGCATTATACTTGTTTCTTCCGGGTCTGATAATCTAAATACCGAAGGATATCCCGCTTCGGATTGCATTATCTCCCTTGCTGCTTTTTGTGCCGTCTCCCAATCTGAAAACATAAATGAAAATCTTTTTATTGTTTCAGGCATATATCTAAATATCTTCAAGGTGACCTCGGTCAATACTCCAAAGGTGCCTTCATTTCCCATCATAAGCTCATCTATATCCGGTCCGCATGCCTTTCTTGGATATGTATCCGTTTTTATAACCCCCACTGGTGTGGAATACTCTTGGGATATAACCATATCAGATATACAGCCGTAATATGTCGAATTCTGTCCGGCTCCCCTTGTTACAACCCAACCGCCGACAGAAGAATACTCAAAGCTTTGGGGAAAGTGTCCACAAGTATAGGCTCTCTTTGCCCCGAATCTTTCCACCGCTTCATTTAATACTCTTTCCAATGTGGGTCCACTCATCCCCGGCTGCACCGTTATGGTTTGATCTGTTTCGTTAAAGTCAATGACTTTATCATATCTTAGCCTCATATCAAGACTTATGCCGCCCTTCATGCATTCAACCCCTCTTGTTACCGAGGACCCTCCCCCATAAACATATACAGGTATCTTATGCTGGTTGCAGTAATCAATGCATTCGTTTATTTGTTCCTTTGTGTCCGGATAGCACACTGCATCGGGAACATTTTCCACAATCTTGTTTCTTAGTCTTAATATATCGTACATGGTTTTTCCGTAGGCTACAGATAATCGGGCATACTCGTCCGTTCTTACAAACTCATCTCCGAATATTTTCTTAAAATTCTCCACATGTTTTTTATTGAGCTTGCAGGGAATATCATATTTAACCTCGTCTAAACCTAAATCTTCGGTGTAGTTATTAAAATCATCATCCGTTAATTCAAACCTGTCCTTGAGCAGCTTGTATAAAGACTCTCTGGGTGGCTTAATGCAACGTTTTTCTCCCCATTTGAATACGGATCTAAAGGATTCATCAGAAAAATCTTCGTCAAACCAATTGGGTTCAAATTCTTTGTATTTATGTGTCATAATATTCCCTCCAATTCACTTTCCTTGTCATATAAAGGTTTTAGTTTATCAAATATTTTACAATATACTTCAGAATACAGCTTTCTATATATACCATATTCATCCATATCCGGTTCAAATATCTTCTTAATGTGTACCATTTTACTTAATGCTTCATCAATGTTTTCATATTTATTTATTCCTGTAAATGCCAACGCTGCACTTCCTATAACCGCCGCTTCATGGGTCTGAGTCTTAATTACCGGCAGGCCAAACATATTTGCTGTTATTTGGGCTATTTCATCACTTTGAGCGCCCCCTCCTGCTATATATATTTCCTTGGTTTTAGTACCCATTCTAGCTTCCAACATTTTCATACCATCAATCAACGCAAAATTTATACCTTCAATTATTGCCCTATATATATGAATTCTTGTATGCACATCGGAAAATCCGATTACCGCTCCTTTGGCATTGGGCATTGCTACTCCCGGGGTGAAATATGGCTGAAGTATAAGGCCGTTACAACCCGGTGATATTTCTTTGAGTCTACTGTTTAGTAATTCCTCCGGGGATATATTAAGTCTCTTCGCCTCCAAGACTTCTTTTTCTGCAAACTCCCTTTTGAACCATGATATAAGCCAATAGCCTCTATAGATCTCTATTTCAGGATTGTACTTACCATTTATCGCTCCCGGATATGCAGGGAAAAATCTTTGAGGCTCAATGTAACTATCTGTAGTAAACTGAATAGTCGCAGTAGTTCCAAAGCTTATGGCACCCTTATCGGAAGTAGTGCAGGAAAGTCCAATGGTTTCACAGCCCTTATCCGATGCTGTTGCTACAAAGGGTACCCCCTCTCTTATGCCGGTTTCTTCGGATACTTTTTTAGTTATCTTTCCAATAACGGTTCCTGCATCCACCAGCTCACAAAGCTTTTCCTTGGGTACGGGAGTTACCGCATATGTTAATTCCCTATCATTAAGCCACTCGCCTTTTTTATGATTAAAGGGTACATGACCCACTATATTAGCCTTACTATCTATCATCCTTCCGGTAAACTTAAAGTTCATATATCCACTTATCATAAGGTATTTGTAAGTCTTATCCCAAATTTCAGGTTCGTTTTCCATTATCCAGTTGCATGCCGATGCTTTTCTAATCATATCTACTGTTTTTGACATTCCCACAGCTTTAAAGCATGCTCTTCTCTTAAAATCCAGTCTGTGTTCTGCCTTCGCTTTCCTTTTATCAAGCCATAGAATAGCGGGTCTTAGGGCTTCTCCATTTTCATCTACACAAATATTTGTATCTCTTATTGTTGTTATGCTGACCACTCCTATTTCATTCCAAAGATCTTTTGCCCTATCCTTTAATCTATTTGAAACATAACAGATACTATCCCAATAGAATTCACCTTTTTGCTCTGCCCATCCCGGCCTTTCACTGATATATGGGTTCTCAAATTTTATTTGTTCTTTCAATAATATATTTCCCGTGGCATCTATTAGAACAGCCCTGGCACTTTGAGTTCCAATATCAAAAGTTAGAGCAAGCCCATCCATTTTATTCATATCCTTCCTCCATGGTATTCATAGTAGCAATCACGTTAACTTTAGTATCTAATATGTTTTCTACAACTGTTTCTCCTACTTTTAATTCTTTTTTTACTACAGTATCCCTTAGTATGGCCATAGAAGCTTCAATTAACCCTTTGGGTATTTCCCCATCCGTTCTAACGGGAAGGTATGGCATTGATTTCCATGTAGTTTTTACGGTAGTAGTAAGGGTTCTGGTTGGATTAAACATCTCATTTTTAGCAAATTCAATACCTTTTCTGCATTTATTACCGGTAACATCCACCTTATCTCCGTTCACTATAACTTTAAGCTTACAACCTATGGGACATGTAATACAGGTGAAATTTTTATCCATCAGTCTACCTCCATTCTAAAAGAAATGCTTTTAATATCTTTAATAGGTACTGTTATTTTTTCCATTTCCGGGGGCTTAATGAATTGATACTTCTTTTTAAACAACACTTTATCACCATCACTAACTATCACAGTTACCTTTTCCCTTATTTTTTTAGACCTAAAAAAGAATTCCACATATTCCGTGCCATCGAGCTTAACTCTCTGGGGCACAACATAGGCATAATCATCAGCAAAAGAAATTTCTATCTCCTGCCCTCCATTGTTTTTCTTTGATGCTGCAAATTTGCCTGCAGCTTCTCCGCTTACGCTTACATAATCCACCAAATCATTCACATGTACTTCGTTTCCGCAGGCATATATGCCTTTCACCTTCGTTTCATAATATTGATTTACTGTAGGGCCTTTTGTGTGTTTTGATATGGGAACATCAAGGGTTTTTGGAATCTCATTTTCCGGTATTAATCCCACTGAAACGATTAGCGTATCACATTCGATATATTCATCAGTACCTTCTATTGGTTTCATATTATCATCCACACGGCAAACTGTGACACCCTCTAATCTGCTTCTTCCATGCAGCTTTGTCACAGTATGGGATAAGTAAAGGGGTATATCAAAGTCTTCTAAGCACTGAAATATATTTCTTGTAAGCCCGCTGGGCTCATTCTTTGCCTCATATACTCCAAGTACATCAGCACCTTCCAATGTCAGTCTTCTGGCCATAATAAGGCCTATATCTCCGGAACCTAGTATTACACATCTTTTCCCGGGGAGCATCCCCATAATATTTATATAGTATTGAGCAGTACCTGCTGTATAAACTCCCGAGGGTCTACTGCCATGTATTGCCACTTGCCGAGGAGTTCTTTCTCTGCAGCCCGTGGCAAATACTATTTTATCACTAATAACTTCTATCATTCCCTTTTTATTGCTTAATATCAATTTATAGCTTTCATCTACTTTAATTACTTTAGATAAAAAAGTTCTAAGCATTAAATCCACATTACTGTTTTTTAGATCAGCTATAAATCTATTTGAATACTCGCAGCCAGAAAGTTTTTCTCCAAATCTTATTACTCCGAATCCGTCATGTATACATTGCTTTAAAACTCCGCCTAATCTTTCTTCTCTTTCTATAAGCAGCACTTTTGCCCCTTCCCTGTCAGCTGATAAAGAAGCTGCCATACCGGCGGGACCTCCTCCTATTACTGTTACATCATACTTCATTCTTTTCACCTACCAATACATTGCTGCCTTCATGGCTTTTTCGTACTTCCTCCGGTTTTATACCTAATTCTTCGCCAATGAGTTTTAATACCTGGGGTCCGCAAAATCCTCCCTGACACCTTCCCATACCGGGCCTTGTTCTTCTCTTTATTCCGTCAACGGTATAGCATTTAAGGGGTCTTCTCATGGCATCCATTATTTCACCTTTGCTGATTTCTTCGCATCTGCATACAATTTCTCCATAGTTGGGATTAGAATTAATCAGCTTATTTCTTTCTTCCAAATCCATTTTATTTACATGGGGATATCCCTTTAATATATTATTAAAATTATTTTTCTTTCTTAACTGTGGCATCATCCTTTTTAATATGGATACTATCTCTAAGGCTATTGCAGGAGCCGCAGTTAGACCCGGTGACTGTATTCCGGCCGCATGGATAATATTTTCGGTATTTCTGCCTTTTTCAACTATGAAATCCTCTTCATAGGTGGCTGCCCTAACTCCGGTAAAATAGGTTATAATATCTTTTTCATCCAGCCAATCAGCAGCCCTTCTATGTTTAGAAAAAACATCATCCACGCTTTTTTTATCAGTATCAAAATCCTCCTTTTCATAGGTTTCTATGGCATTTGGTCCCACTAAAACATTTCCGTCCACAGTGGACACTATGCCTCCACCCTTTGTATGACTGTTTTTTGACCTTTTAGTAAGCAAGGAGTATATAGTATTAATATTCTTCTTTGCTTCTTTATCCAATATGGAATTTGTTCCTTTTCTTGGATGTATGGAAAAAAATCTATCGTCTGCCATTTTTGCTATCTCTTCACAAAAAACTCCCGCTGCATTTATTACAAATTTCGGATATATTCTTCCCCTATTTGTATCCACCCATTTGATTTTATTATCCTCAATTTCCATGTCCATAGCAGCGGTATCTAGGGAAACCTCAGCTCCGTTTTCGATGGCATTTTCTGCCAATGCGATTGTCAGATTATATGGGCAAACCGATCCCGCCCCATCAAAGTAAAGGGCAAATTTAGCTTCTTTTGAAACCATGGGTTCTCTTTTGATGAGCTTCCTTCTTCCCACATAGTGTGTCTTTCCTGCTGCAGTTAAATTAAAATATATCAATGAAAGTAATACCGGTAATAGGAGAAAATAATTACTAAAGCAAAGATATTGACCAAATCTTTCAAATTTTACATCTAAATCATTACACAGATCATCGTACATTTTATTGCCCAAATTATTAAGTTTCTTTTTAAGTAAACCCGGCCTTATATCAAGGCCCGGATGCACCATGCCATCGTTTCTTGATGAAGCATGCAATGCCACGTCATATTCTTTTTCTAAAAGCATTGAATTGATATCGTATTTGGATAGCTCCCTTAATATGGCACATCCCACTACGCCTCCGCCTATGACTAAAACATCTGTTTTTACTCCCTCCAAGGATTTATCCTTTATGGTGGAAACCATCATTTCCTGTCGTTTTTCTTCAATGCAAAAAATATCATTTATCACATGCCTTCTGCTTCCGGTTTTAGCAACAAAAAGACCTGCCTCAACTTTTTCATTCCAAGTGTCTAAATCTCCCGTCAATATTATTTTATCCTTTTGGATAACGGCATTCACTTTTCCTTTATATTTTTTATTCAGCTTTTTATTTATATTCATGTTTATCTCCATATTTAAGTTGACCGCTCGACTAACTAATGATATTATACTACTATATTAATAAAAGTTCAATATAACGGAGGAAATTATGGCAGCACCTAAAAATGACAATATCAGAGAAAAAATTCTAAATACCGCATATCTTATGCTTCAAGAAAAATCCTTTAAAGAAATTTCCCTTTCTCAGATTGCTAAAAAAACCGGGATATCAAAGGGTAGTATTTATTATTACTACAACTCAAAGGATGAACTTCTTTATGATATAGCGGATAGTTATTTGAATCAGCTTTACGGTGACTTGCTCACTTGGGTGGATAACAAAGATAAGGATACCTCTTTACCGAGGGTGCTATATTTCTGCTTAAAGGGTGGCATAGAAGAACCGGAAAAAAGTTTAAGACTCCATTTGGTTATGGATGCAGTGTCTGGTAACAGTCAACTAAATAGCAAGCTCTTAAATAAGTATATATCATTTAAAAATATTTTCTCGGAAAAAATCCATGAAAGAAGTAAATCGATAAACAAAGAACAAGCCGATTACTACGGTTGGCTTTTATTAACTGTGATAGACGGGGTTATAATACAAAATCTTCTGGGAAATAAAGAAATAGCAAATGAAGATTTTATAAACAAGACAGTGGAAATAATAAATAGAGAGTGCAATTAAAACATTGCACTCTTCGCCGATTCCATAATTCTATTTACATCATTACCTTTGATATCAAGGCCCTCCCCTTGATATTGTACATATTCATTAATTCCTAAAAATTCAAAGGCACCTTTAATATATTCCCCTCCGTAATTCTTATTACCTATGTATCCGCCGGAAGTTGTAATATATACCACCTTTTTCCCTCTGCAGAGGCCTACCGGTCGATCGTTTATATAATCAAAGGTTATTCCCTGAACGAATATACTTTCCATAAAGGCCTTTAGCACAGCAGGAAAGGACAAATCCCAATAGGGTGCCGCAATTACAATTTCATCTGCTAACGCAATTCTTTTAGCATAATCAAACATAGGATCTTTGTAATCACCCATTAGTATCAGATTCTCTCTTTTTGTAAGATCCTCTTCTGTTAGGCATTTGATATTACCCGAAGATATATCTATAGTTTCAAAGTATCCGCTTGAGTTTGTCAAATAGTGCATAGCCAAATCTTTGGTTCTTGAACCTTCTCCCATGTGCACACAGGCATTTATAAAGATTCTCATTTTACAGCTATGGCTTCTACTTCAAGTAATGCTCCCTTAGGTACATTACCCACTTCCACGCAAGAGCGTGCCGGATATGGTTCTTCAAAGAATGTGGAATAAACCTCATTTACATCCGCAAAATCACTTATATTCTGTAAAAATATTACTACTTTTACCACCTTGCTCATATCACTTCCCGCAGCCTCAACTATGGCTTTTACATTTTTTAATGATTGAGCTGCCTGGTCTTTAACGTCTTCCGGCATTTCTCCTGTTTTTGGATCAATGGGAAGTTGCCCGGAAGTGAAAATCATATTACCCAAGTCTACCCCCTGTGAGTATGCTCCTATGGCTTTAGGCGCATTGTCAGTTACTATTGCTTTCATATTTTACCCTCCTTTTCATATATTTTGAGTTTATCATATAAGAAAATATATTGCAATTAACTGAATAATAAATATAATTGTAGGTATGAACAAAGATATAGTAATAGGCATAATATGCGTAGTCGCATCTGAAATACTGTTTGGTTTTTCTTACTATATAACCAAAGTATCCACATCAGCAATATCTCCCATAACTTTAATTAGCTGGAGATTTTTGGTGGCTTTTTTTGTGTTGATATTATTAAGGCTTACAAGAAGAATAAAAATAAATATAAAAAACAAACCCAAAAAACAATTACTTACTATGTTAATATTTAATCCCTTACTATACTACATGGGAGAAACCTTCGGTATCAGGTACACAACCTCTTCAGAAAGCGGATGCATAATAGCCAGCATACCCGTTGTTGCATTAATAGCTTCTTCTATTCTTCTTAAGGAAAAACCAAGCAAAAACCAATTGCTGGGCATAATAACCACAATATTAGGAGTGTTTACAATAGTTTTATCCTTAGGGTTAAGCCTTAGCTTCAGCCCACTAGGTTATATAATGCTTATGCTTGCTGTAATATCTTATTCCCTTTTTTGCGTTTATTCCCAAAAAAGTCACCAGTATACGAGTATAGAAAAAACCTATCTTATGATAGGTTTCGGTTCGGTTTTTTTTACTGTTTGGGCAATAATAAGCAGCGTGAAAGAACATAGATTATCCCAGTACTTTAATCTGCCTTTCAATGATGTTGCACTTTTTTTCGGAATATTATACTTGGGAATATTTTCCACAGTAGCCACTTATTTTTTGGTAAATATTTCCATCAACAAGATAGGCACAAACCGCACCGCATCATTTGTGGGAATATCAACACTAATAGGTGTTATCTCAGGCATTGTCTTGCTAAATGAATCCTTCACAATATTCCAGCTTATCGGGTCAATACTGATTCTTGCCGGAGTATATATTGCTAATTATAAAATCGATTCAAAGGAAGCTTCCATACAAATAGGCCAATAACAACACCGCTTAAAATACCAAACATAACATCCGTCGGATAATGAACTCCAAGATAAAGCCTCGTAAAAGCTATAATTATAGCTAATGTCAACAAAGCATAGTAGCATATTTTATACTTTTCATAATATCCGTAAATCCTTATTCCCCTCATGGCAGCTATGGCTGCGGCAAAGGAGCTTGAGGCATGTCCAGAAGGAAAGGAATAATCATGCTGTGCTTCAATAAGTAGCTTCACCGCCGGAATCACTTCATATGGCCTTGTCCTCATAATTAAATTCTTTAACATAAGATTATTTATTAAATATGAAAATATTAAAGCAAGGGCAACCATTATTCCAATAGGTCTGGTTTTTTTAAAAAGCAATAGCCCAACAGATAGGGCTATCCAAATCATACCTTTATTTCCAAGATGGGTTATAAAGGCAAAGATAGGTGTTAAACTTTCATTTACAAATATGCCTTGAATAAATACCAGTATTTCACCATCCATTACTCGTTTACCTTCCTTATTTTCACCAGCTTAATCCACTCGGAAACATCCTTTGAAAGATTTTCATTTTCAAATACATTAGGAAAATCTTTTTCCCCCAAAACCTTGCCTCCGTTTATATTATCTCTCATATGCTTGAATATCTTACCGGGACCACCCTTGTGGGTACAGAAGAAAAGCACTTCCTTTCCTTCGTAATCAAAGGCCTTTAAAACAGTATTAATAGGTGGCACATTGGTTCCTGCCCATACGGGAGTACCTATATATATTCTGTCATATTCATTGATATTAATATTATCAATAATCTTCGGACTTGATTGCCTGAAAACCTGAAACATTCCTTTAATTATTAGAGACGCCTTAGTATATGGTTTTTCCATTTCCACCATTAATACATCCCCTTCTATTTCTTTTCCAATCAATTCTGCCACCTTTTTTGTATTATCGGTTACAGAAAAATATATCACTGCTTGTTTCATAACTACACCTCTTTTATTAGTATTCTCTGTTATTCTTTTCTACTTTTTTCACAAAATCATTAACTATTTCGTAATATTTATCGGGGTCTTTCAAATATGATTCGGCATGCTTAGCCCCTTCAAAAATATGTATCTCTTTATAACCCAAGTTTTCTTTGAACATGGTTTCGGCATTAATCTTATTTATCAAGGTATCCTGATCCCCATGTATAAAGCAAATGGGAATTTCATTATCGGAAATAAAATCTATGGGTTTTACATCAGATAAATCAAATTTATAATGCAGCTTGCACATCCAATTTGATATATTTACTATCCCGCCAAACAATCGGTATTCCGAGCGAGCATATGCTTTACCCATTTTCATAAAATCAGCATAACCGCAGTCTGATATCAGAAATTTGATTTTAGGCTTGTATTTTAATGCCATATTGTTTATGGCAGAGCCCATTGATTCTCCGTGCAAACCTATGAACAAATCGTTACCCAGCTTTTTTTTAGTATCTTCAATAACAGCTATTAAATCCTTGCTTTCCTTGAGCCCTAAAGTCATATATGTTCTTATATTGTCTCCATGACCCCTGTTATCATATATTACGGCGCCATAACCCAGTTTTCTGAATAGCATTACATATTTTACACTGGACCATTTAGTTGCCGTATGGCCATGGGTTATTATAACTATTTTCTTGGAATCATTTGGTATATATGTGGCATGCAGTTCATAACCATCAAAGGATTTTACTATATAATCTCTTTTTATAAGCTCATCGTAACCCTTTAACGTCCCCTGTTTTTTCTCATTTTCTATGGAATCTATTGTTGTAAATCTTTCCGGATTTACGGATCTTATCAGCAAACGAAAAGCAATGAAAAGTACTATCGCTATTATAACTAGTATAAATATCAACCATTTCATGAATATTCTCCTCCGATATTATCACATAACTTTATCCAAAACTTTTTTCTTTAATTTAGTGTAAGGGGGATATCTAAGTGGCAAATCAATAAAAGTAGCTTTGTCGACTATGGCTTTATAATGAGTGAAGGTATCAAAGCTAGCCTTACCGTGATAGCCTCCCATACCGCTTTCCCCAACTCCTCCAAAGGCCATATTAGAAGTTGCCACATGAATAATCGTATCATTTATGCAGCCTCCTCCAAATTTAATTCTGCTTATAATTTTTTTCTTCACCGAATCATCTTGGGTAAAAAGATATAAAGCCAAAGGACATGGTCTTTTATTAATCGCGTTAATGGCTTCTTCTATATCCTTATACTCTATTAACGGTAGGATTGGACCAAAGATTTCTTCCTTCATGATATCATCATCAAAGGTAACCTTATCCATTAATGTGGGCTCGATAAATCTTGTTTCCTTATCATTATCTCCGCCAAATACCACCTTATTAAAATCAATAAGAGATAAAACCCTGTCAAAATGTTTATCATTTATTATTCTTGGCAATGATTTATAATTCTTATCGTCAAAGAACACTCCCATTATATGTATATATTCATTTATGAAGTCTTCTTTAACTTTTTGGTTTATTAAAACATAGTCGGGAGCTACACATGTTTGCCCGGCATTTATTATCTTACCCCATGCAATTCTTTTAGCCGCAAGCTTTATGTTTGCGGTATCGTCTATAATTACCGGGCTCTTTCCTCCAAGCTCCAGGCTAATTGGGGTTAAATTCTTAGAAGCGCACTCCATTACATACTTACCCACATTAACGCTTCCGGTAAAGAAAATATAATCAAATTTCTCATTTAATAGTTCTTTGTTTTCTTCTCTTCCGCCTAAAACAACTTCAACATATTCCTTAGGAAAAACATCATTAATGATTTTTTTTATCATAATACTTGTTTCTTTAGCATAAGCAGAAGGTTTAATAACTCCGCAGTTTCCCGCAGCCAACGCACCTATTAAAGGTTCTATGGCCAGCTGAAACGGATAGTTCCATGGAGACATTATCAATACGACCCCATAGGGCTCGGGATGCACAAAGCTTTTTGAATAAAACTGAGCAATAGGGGTTTTAACCCTTATATCCCTTGACCATTTTCTGATATTTTTTAAGACATAATTAATTTCTTCCAGCACTATACCTGTTTCTGTCATTTTACTTTCAAATACATGTTTATTTAAATCTTCTTTAAGGGCTTTATTTATTTCAGCATCATATTTTTTTATGACATTTCTCAATTTTTTTAAATATGCTATTCTTTTATCCACGGATAATGTATTACCCTTTAGGTAATATTCCCTTTGTTTATCGATTATTTCTTTCGTAACCATAATAACCCCTTCCTTAGAATTATCACCATTAATAGTATATATATAATATCACAAAACCGTTAATAATCCAATAATATGCTGCCACCGGCATCCACTGAGAATATTTGATATTCACCGTTAAAATTGGAAACAATATCATTACATATGGCATTTAAAGCATTTATTCTATAGGTAGTATCCGTATATTTATTACCTTGTATTATTAATATTATATCCCTGGTATCATTATCTATTTTATATAGCTCCGAGTCCCTTGCATCAAGATGCGCCATTATTCCGTTATCATCTTTATATATATAATCGCCTTCTAAAGCTTTCTTTTCACCTCCGCCTATGGGATAAAAAATTTCATCTCCCTTTGCAAATGTAAAATAAATATCCCCTTCTGTTTTTCTCATGTCATGGGCTCCAACAGCTAAGAAATTAGAGATCGTATGGGCATTATATATATCCACCACCCCGTTTACCCTCATTAAGCTTTTCCGCCTATTTATATTTGAAATCAATGCTTCTGCCGTAGGGGGAAACTTCTTAATGCTTCTTCCGACGGATTTTACCATTTCCCTATATCCTAAGATAACATCATTGTTTAAGATTTCATCGGAATATGCCAAGGCTTTGTTACCTTGGTCAATAATAAAGCTTTCGGTACGGGGATTTAAAGCTCCCATGTCTATATCCTTAATAACAGAAAAAACTATAGTCTTTATACCCATATCGTAATAGGCTTTATCAACTGTTAATCTCATCTTCTCTCCTCTTCATTATATACATAAATACACCCATGGATATGATTATAAAATACCCGATAATGCTGTATAAATCAGGTATCTGTTTAAACAGAACCAACCCAAATATGGCAGCGAATATAACCTGGCTATACATATAAACGGAAACTTCTTTAGCAGGGGCATAATAATAAGCACTTGTTATAAAGAATTGGCCCAGTGTGGCAAAAATACCGGCCAGTAATAGTATCGCCCATTGGTTAACTGTCATATTCGAATAATTAAATATTAAAAATGGTATAAGGGCTATGCAGGAAAAGCCTGCAAAAAAGGCCACCGCATATGACCTTGGGATATTATATGATCCTATTTTTCTTAGGTAGGCATAGGCAGCTCCCGCTAAAATACCTCCCAAAAGACCTATTAAGGCATCAAGGTATTCCGCGAACTCAAAGGATGGCTTGATAACAAAAAGACAGCCTATAAAAGCAATTAATATCGAGGCCATTTGATAGGGCTTTACCTTTTCTTTCATTAAAAAATAGCTGAATATTATTGCAAAAAAAGGATTGGTATTTGTCAGAATATTAGCATCAGCCAAAATCAAATGATCAACTGCGTAAAAATTACATATTACTGCAATCAATCCTACCATTGATCTAATTGTCAATGCCTTAAATCCTTTTTTGTCAACCTTATACCTCTTAGCATCCCTTGTATAAAAAAACACCGCAACAAAAAAGGCTATCGCATTTCTGAAAAAAGCCTTTTGTATCGTGGGAACATCCCCTGCATAAAACACCATCACAAACATAAGTGCAAATGATATTGATGCCATCAGCATGTATATTATCCCCTTGGTTTTATTCATTTCTTACTCCGTAAAAGTCCATTTTAGCTCCATAATCCCTGCTATATATATCCTTAGGAAGCTTTAATGAAACTATGGTAACATAATAATCCCCAATAGCTCCCGATATGTTTAACATCTGAATCAAATAGAATATCCAAAAGATATAACCATCAAGATTTATATATATTAGGTGCAGTATTACTCCTAATATGACCACAGGAGAAAGGGCAACTATAATATATTGCAGCTTTGGTATGAAATAATCCGTGCCTGTATAAAAAAGACCTTTAGTAAAACCAAAATATGGCTTTTCTTTAGTGAAAAAATATATAAAAATACCATGTGCCAATTCATGCAAAACTATATATATGGCTCCCAATGCCAAAGTCCAAATTGCTGCAAAAATAAATATTTTAGGACTTACACAAAATCTTGTAATGCCTCCGGCTAAGGGTATTGCCAGCACCAGCAATCCCAATATAACGGAAAACACGTTAATTAGTATTAAAGTCTTTTTATCATCATCAAAATCTATCTTTTTTATTACCTCATAATTATCCGGTAATTCCTTTACAGGTTTTATCATACTTACCTCCGTAATTTTACTATGGACAAACCACATTAAGTAGTGTATAATAATTTTCAGCTGATTTCAAGTTACAATATGTCGCCATGGTCAAGTGGTCAAGACGTAGCCCTCTCACGGCTGAATCAGGGGTTCGACTCCCCTTGGCGATACCAATAAATCAAAAACCCTGTAGTCTTTGCAAACCCTGACTCACAGGGTTTTTAATTTTCTAAATCATTGCCTATTGAGAGACATAAAAAGGGTCTTAAATGGTCTCTCGTGGTCTCTCGTTGATGACTTTTGGTGACGCGCGTCACCAGCAATCTTGTTTTTTTGCAAAAAAAGACGGCCCGGAGGCCGCCATCTACATAAATTTTTCATGTCATTATTAAAATATTCAGTATATTTTTTTATTATTTTCTTTAAATACTTTATTGTAATTTATCGGATACATTAGCATACCAAAAAAGAAATAATGGTAATATGAAATCGAACTTAATAATATCATATAAAAATACACTAGCAATAAAACAATCATTAATATCGATCCAGCAATAAAACTTATTAAAACTATTTTTACCATTTTTTGAGTTTTAATGTTTCTATTAACAAGAACACAAAACTGTTGCCCCATAAATACCCCTGATAAAATCATAGCCATAGTTATTAAAAATACATCCATTTTTATGCCTTTCTTTAACTTTTTTTAATTGTAGTATGTATAATAATATGTTGTAGCTACATAATATTTATATTCAGAATCTAGATACCATTTTTGTTTATACATATGGTATAATGCTGGGGCACTTTTATATCCATACTTATACTGCTTACAATACATTGTTTTAGTGTTGCTTGAATATGCAGTCGCTACCGAGACGGCAGACACTCCTAAAGATAAAAAATAAAAACCGCCAGTAACCACGCTCAATCCTGTACCAACAACAACTGCAGATGTGTCCCTTATTAAGTTTTCAAAAGCAATATTGCGATAAGTAGTCCCTTGATAAACTGTATAGTCTGATTTTGTACCAATTACTGGTGTTTTCGAACTACTCATCATTTTAGGTGATATTATGATTTCACTTTCTGTTTGCTGTGTTTCATTTAAAGCCATTTCCAAGTTACTTTTGCTATAATTAGTATCCAATGACTCTGTAGCAGAAACAGTCAACACACTAGTCATACACATAATCACCGCCATTGTAAATGTTAAAATTCATTTTTTCATTTTCCTTTTCTCCTTTTAAATTATACACTATAAGTCAACTAATTTACATATGTAATTATATCATGTATTTATGCTATAGAATCGTCTGTTTATTACAATTAAGCGACAATTTGTTACATATAACTGTTTATTTAGTCTTTTGTGCATAGAATTAACCTTATTAAAAATATCTCTAACGGGATTGTTTAACTAAAAAATACCACCGGCCCAAAGGTCCTAGGTATGTTCTGCGCGGATTCTTATTCTAACTTCACTTGTTTTTTATTAATATACCCTTTAGCGGCTGAATCAGGGGTTCTACTCCCCTTAGCGATACCAAGTAAGCACGATGATTTTGATACGAAACCATCGTGCTTTTCTTGTGTCTGAAAACTCTTGTAGGATAAGGGCTTTCTCCACTTTCGCAAATGGAATTAGTTTCATTGTATCAAATTTACTCAAATCAAGTCGAGTGAGAGGGCTCATACCTACTCATTTTTACCACTTAAAAAATCACAACAAAATATTCTTTTGAGTTAATTTCATAGTGAGTTTATTAGTTTAATTGTCCTTTTAATCGGATATATAATATGTTATAATCACACCAAAAAGAGGTGAAGAAACATGGAATTACTGAAACAAGTTAAGGAAATATTCAAGCAGTCACCTTCTAATTTAGATGAAATCAGGAAAACCCTTAGCATTTGTAATTTTTCAAAAGAAGAACTCGCAGAACTGGCTATTGATTTTACCGATGATTGTTTTTGTGAATATCATTATGCGCTTGATACCGAAGTTGAATATGTTACTCTTAAGAACATTCACAGCAATTATATCACTCAAGCGATTTCTCTGTTGTTGGAGTTCGGTCTTGATCCAAATACCATAGTAGACGAAAACAATGTATTATGGAATACTATTTGGATGGATGCCCCCAATACTGCAGCATCCGTTTTAAAATTGCTCCTTGAGAATGGTGGAGATCCCAATCATCTCATTCCTGCCGATAGAGAAACATTGTTCGACTATATAACTTTTAAAGTTTCTTATGATGAATACACGCACGAATATTTTCATACTTTCCAATGTTGGCTGTTGTTGATGGCATTCGGTGCTTGTTGGGGAGATGACGAAATACCAATCACGATGCTTGAGGAAAAATCAGTAGAAATCTTTAAAGAGTTTAAATTATATGATTACGAAATCGAGCCTTTACCGCAAGCGCCGGGTAAATACGGCTGTTGGATAATGCACATTTATAACATAGAAACAAAGGAAGAAGTTGCGGTATATCGATGATTTATATCTGCCTTATGTGATTCCATTCGCGCGTCGAAGGTTTCACTTTGTATCGTATTGTTTTATTTTTATATATCATGGTTTCACATAATTTTAGACTCTACAAAAACTTTTGAAGCATATCATTATTGTTAATCTAATTTAATAAAAACACATTTTTGTCTACTCAGACAGAGTGTCTTCAGTCTGAAAGGGTAATCATATCTTTACCCTTTCGTTTTTAGTTTGTAACATACACAAAAACATGAATTATATTATAATTTAATCATAAAGCACTATTTATAGGACAGTTATCATAGTAGAATAAGGTTGTAAAATATACAAAGACTATAAGAGGAGGAACATATTATGGCATATAAAATTGGATTTGCAGCAGAATCATCCGACAGAAAACCCCTAGAATCTACATGTATTGTGCCGCAGGTAAAAGGCACGCCTAGAAAATCCGTGGTGCAAGTTTCATTCGCTGGCCGCGGTAACACACTAGCATATTACAACGACCAGTTCGACCTGCATTGCGGCGATATGGTTTATGTTGACGGCAAATTAAAGGGGCAGTTGGGACGCATCGTAGATGTAAATTACAATTTCAAAATCAAGGTATGCGATTATAAGTTTGTCATCGCGGTGGTTGATACTACAGTCAATGGTCAATTCTTTATGGCAGGTTCTCATTTCGTAACATTCGACACTGCTGCTTTACCAGCAAAAAAGGCAGCTACATGGTTTAAGGCACCGAACAAAGAAGATGACGAATTCGTCAGCAGTAGCGATGATACAAAATTCCGTCTGGACACCCCAAAGGAAATGAATATCACTGCAGGAATTGCAGAGCGTGGCTACGAATATTATATGAAAAATCATGTTAGATATATCAGCGTCGATGGCACCAAGGGTTATGCTATTGTAGAGGGCAGTGAAGCATATGAGGTGGAATTTCAATATCGCAAAGGTGAAATCAGCAAATTGATTTGCTCCTGCTTCTGCAGCTACAACTGTAAGCACGAATTTGCGGCAATGTTGCAATTAAAGGAAACGCTGGAAATAATTGAAAAACAATATGCAGCAAAGTACGAACAGAACGGATACTTCGCTGCAGTAAACAAGAACACGCTATTTACCTTTGCCATCGATAACAAGGAAAACGGCAGCTTCACATTATAAGGAGGAATTGTCTATGTCAATAGAACTAAAAGAAATGGTAACCTGTCCACAATGTGGCAAAGATAGCAAATTTATTGTTTGGAACTCTCTGAATGGTGACATTGACCCAGATGCAAAGCAGCAGCTTTTGGATGGCACATTGTTTGTATTTGAATGCCCCCACTGCGGGCATAGCACGAATCTGTTCTACCCTATTCTTTACCACGATATGAAGAACAAAACAATGGTATATTTCACGGGCGAGGAATCGGTGGAGCGTGCAAAAATGGCTTTCAATGATACCGTTAATAAAATCGGATTCTCACTTTCAAATCACAGGATGCGCATTGTCACCGACCAAAACGCATTACGCGAGAAAGCAATCATTTTTGAGAATCAGCTTGACGACCGCGTAATCGAAATTATTAAGCTCCTGTATTTTGCAAACGCGCAAAAACAGTGTCCTGACGTACATATAACAGACGCATATTTCCTAATTGCCAACGGCAAATATTTACTGCAGTTGATAGGGGAAAGAGACTTAAGCGCGGAATTCAACAGCGAGCTGTATGAGAAAATTCAGGCGCAGTTTGTAGCACCGCTGGTAAACGACGATGAAATGTCAATTGATATGGACTGGGCACAGCAGGTGCTGACGAGAGAATAAAGATGCTTTTTTGATTTTGATCCATTCCTACTCTGTTAATACTAATTTGTAATAAGAAAATAAGCCTTGTATGGTTTTCAATGCCGGCTTACAAGGTTTATTATTTTGCTATTTTACATCCAATGCAAGGTTTAAATTAGTGCTTATTAATCTCTCGTAGTGTCTTGTTTTCGACTTATTCTGACGTGCGTTAAAAATGGGTATGAAAAAAAGAAGCACGAAGGCTGCCAATTATTTTATCGCTCATATTTCTTCTGACGACGGTAAGAATTTTAAAGCTCACCCTTTGTTAATTATTTCCTATGCTATTTCTTTTTTCTAAATATCGGAGATCTTATTGCAGGATTCTTTCTTATTCCGGTCATCTCTAAATATAAATTTGCGCATATTTCCTCCTTGTTTTATATATTCAAAAAACGCCCTTTTAGTAAGGCGCATAGAGTGATTTATGTTTAGTCTTCAAGAATCTTTAATGCTTTTTTGTATTTCTCCAATCTTTTAAAGTCTTTCTCATGAGGTTTACTAATTCTCTTAATATTACTATTGTGCTTAATATCCGCCACTTTAACTGCTGTGGCTAATGGGTTTTGTTTTATCCCGATTAAATATTTCTCATAGTCTAATCCCGGCTTCTTAGTTAACAGTTCCACGGCCTCCGCTGTTTCCTTGCTGAAGCATTCATAAATCTGTTCAATAGTTATTTCAGTATCTTCAACTACATCATGAAGCAACGCTATAGGTATAGCTTTCATGTCATTTACAGTAGCTGCTACAATTACAGGGTGCCATATATAGGGCTTTCCACCTTTGTCCTTTTGCCCTTTATGTGCTTTCGCTGCTATTTTAAATGCTTTTATTGTTTCCCTCATCTTGCCCCCACTTTTTAATAAGCTCATCAGCTTCACTCTCGGTAATACAGGTAACCTCTATTTTATTAACATATATGCCTGCTAAGTATCCCGTGTTATCCTCAACCCATTTTTTATTCGCACGATCATAACCATAAAGAACGCCTCCTACTACGCTTTTAATTAGCTTCTGTAATTCAGGAGTCGTTGTATCGATGTCCTGTAGATAATATTTCGTTTTTTGTTCCATCTTGGCTCCTCAATTAATAAAGGCTCCTTAGCCTACTGTTATTATATCTTTTTTTAAATAAAACATCAAAAGATATCATTCTGCAGTTTTTTTCTTTTGGATATAGCATTCTCTACATCTAAAGAGAACCTTTCTTGACTTATATTTGGTATCAAGGTATAATTAAGCTGAGATAGGGAATTGTAGCTTGTCAGCTCATTTGCTGGCCTTGAAGCTTGTCCTATCTTTTTGATTTTATTAACATCATATATAATGTTTCCATTCTTAGATTTACCTATATTTATCAAGCCTTTATAAACTAGGTTCTGATCATCGATTAAATAACTTTCCCAATGTTGCCACCCTTCATCATCAAGCATTTCATGCGTTCCTTTTTCAAAGTTTTCATCTTTAAGTTTAGCAGCTTTAACAAAATCTTCTATATACAAAGTAGTAAAAGCATATTTTTTGTTTTTAATTCTAGGATCAGTCCACTTACCTAATGTATTAACTAATTCGTTCCTTTTATTTATATACATATCTTCTTTATGCGCTATTCTTGCTATGATTTCATGCCCTTTATTGTCTTCTAATAATAACTGTCTACCTGCCATTAGTTTAATGAATTCCAATTTACGTTTATCTAGGTCGGTTTTAGATAATTTAGAAAACTTTTCATCAACTTTAGCAGCCTTGTTCATAACTCCGTCTATCTCAATATTGGCTAGGCTATATCTAGTATCAAAGTTTCTATACTTAAAACGCTTTGATAGTGGTATAACATTGCCTTCATCATCATATGTTACAACATCCAGGAGTTTTCTATTATTTGTTGTGTCTTTATAAGCATAATTATTTCCGTCATCAAATCCTAGCTCTGCTATACTATTACCATCAAAATATAATTCAGTAAGTTTGGCAAATTGTTCAATTATACGATAACCATTTGGATTGCTTAGCCCCTCTATTTGGGCATATTTATAGCTTGGTGTTACCCAGTCTCCATTTCTTAATTTATTCTCTTTAGCATTTTTAGTTTTGTCAACTCCTCTATATACCCATATCCCCCTTATTACGTCTCTGCCTTCGGCTTTGATTTTATCTTGAAGATTTAATGCTTTATTTATTTCATAAAATAAATCTCGTTCTTCGGGAGAGTAGGTATACCACTCCGGATAATCCCAATAATCTTTTGGCAAAAGATCTGACTCTCTTAAATCATAAAGGCTAGTACCAGTGTCTTTCTTAGGTTCTTGATGCTGCATTTTATATGACATGTCCGCATTATAGCCTGCCTTTTCTGCCGCTTCGTTAACAAGCTTTTGGGCAGTCTTCATGTCTCCATTTTCTATGGCTTTGAGATATTCATCATCTAAAGAATATTTAAGTTGTGTTTTATCAATTTCTTTATCTAGGCTTAAGTTATAGTCAGATTCTTTATATGCTTGATTTAGTTCTGTTCGCATTTCAACTACGGAGTTTTCATCTAGGCTGTACTTGTCCTCATTGACTTTTTGTTCCTTATTTGATACACTTTCTTTAGAAGAAAGAGGTTTGCCATTGGTCGTTTCGGACGTCGAGGATAGGGAACTTACATTATCCCCAGTGATGCCACTCTTTCTTTTTATTATGTAAAAAGTCTTTATATTTAATTCCTTGTGCCTATCTGTGGTATAAGTTAACAGAACCTCTAAATCATTTATATTAGAAGTAAATTTAAGCCCATGATTACCTTCTTTAGTATCCGTTTTTTCGGCATTATTGAAATTCAATACCACTTCTGCAGCTTTCCATATATCGTGTACCGTAATAGCCTTTTGCCCTCTAAGTGCTTAACTTTTTGCATTCTCGTGACTGTTTCTTATTATTTTCTTTATTTCAGAAGATTTTAACACTAATTTTTATTACTAATATTTACACCTAATTCATTCTTAATATTTACAACTAAATCTGTAGGGAATGTACCCATGTAAAAGTCTTTGTGATAATTATTATCATTTAAGGCTTTTTCAAGACGAGAACGTAAGTCTTCTTTTGTATATCCTACAATAATTTTTTTGCTACCCTTCCAGTTATCAATTGTTTTTTGTGAATAACGATTAAGACTTCTTTTCTTTTGCGGAACCTCAATAACTTTGGTTATTTCGGAATATATATAGCATTCTCTACATCTAAAGAGAACCTTTCTTGACTTATATTGGGTATCAAGTTATAATTATTTTGAGATAGGGAATTGTAGCTTGCCGCTCCGTTTACGGACGGCCTTGAAGCTTGCCCTATTCTTTTTATTTTACTTATCCATGCATTGTCCAAAATCTTAGGTATATCAACTATTTCAATTGATTTATCAGTTTGTATTCGTCCAGTTTATATAACGATATCAGCTTATAGGTCTTCTCTACCGTTGCTTCTAATGAGAACTTGCTTTCGTGAGTTGGTATTTTTTCTTCGATGCTCTCTAAAGACTCTCCGCTATTGACATCATTTAGCATTTGGAGTAGACTTAATAGAGGAGCAGTACTGCTACCACGGTTACGACTTGTACCTTTGGTATAAGCCCCCGTGTCTTGGAGCGAATTGCTCCTTTTTATTATTTCAAGCTCATGCAAGTAATAGTTTTGCGAATTATTTGCTATATTTCTTTCTACTACTAACCCTACATAATACTCTTTATTAAGAATATCAATAGGAGCTGCTAGTACAACAGTGTCCATACCTCTGTCTTTCCAGTTCCATTGCACATCAATTATTTTCCCATGTTTTATCACATTAGGTACAGCTTTAAATGCTATGGCCTTGTTCCTACCAAAACCATATCCCACCCAAAATTTTCAACTCTTCCATTCCAACTTTTTAACCTCTAAATTTATATCTTGATTTTTTTATATAATAAATACTCGAAAATCAGTTTGGTTCTTTTTATGCCTACTCAAAGGCAATATTCTCTTGGGCTATTAAAAGTATATTGTTTTATACTTATTTATTATTGATGGATGATAAAATATTGTCATGAATTCAATAACGGATAAGTCTTTAGTCGGTTTAATCGATGATATCGTGAACACTTATAACTTACCGGTAAAATAATATTATTTTGTTAAAAATATTGAATTAATCAGACAAGCTCTTTACTACATATTTCATATTGTCTTTTAGCTATGCGATTTCTTCTTAGGTATCCTATCAGTCCGCAAACTATCAAATATGAGCCCGTTGCATATGTCCTGTAAACATGTAATTCATTATTGCTTGTAAGTACCAAAACAAAACCGATTAGCAATAATATTAAAGCTATGGTTAGTGATAAGCTTTTATATCTTTTATAAGTCCTGCTTAGATAACCCAAATTGACATCACTGCTTTTAGTGATTATCATATTTTCAGGCGCATTAGCTTTTTCAAGACTGTAATATGGCTTTTCATTACTTGGGATTTCAACCCTAAATTCAATCACTTCTTCACTTAGGTTATCCACTTTAAATTCAATTGATTCATTTGTACCATGATAAATGTTAAAATAGTCAAGTCTCACATCATTTGATAAAAAAGCCAAATAGCTTATTAGCATACTAAGCATTGAATCGTTTTCCTTTTTGTCAGTGGCCTTTGTTAACTGTAATCTTATTTCATGCTCATTACCATCATCTTCTAATTCAAATTCTGTAATACCTTTGTTGTTAATCTTCTTAATATCAACCAAGGAGCCATCCATATAGCATCTGCAAAACTTCAGACTGTCCAAATCCATTCCATCAATTCTAATTATCATTTTATGACTCCCTTCCCAAAAATCTGTCCAAATATTTTCTTTTCTGATTTCCCCCTATAATATGCAGCTTTAAAAAATTAATAACAGCCATGGGTATCATTATAATCCCAAAAGCACCTATATAACCTGCTCTGATTGACATAAAGGTATCTATTATCAATATGGCACTTATACCAATTGTTATAAGAAAATATCTTAATAGCATAGCTTGATAATCATCCCATAAATCATTTATTTCGTTATAGTATTTTTCGTAATCATAAACGATTTCAATATCATCCCTGTCACCCACCAATGTCAAATATGGTTCTTTGTAGGTCATATCATTTAATCTAACATTTAACTCTTCCGAAGGGGCTTCATCAACCTTTAGAATTATTTTCGTATCTTTTCCAAAAATCCTATTTAAAAAATATTGTTCCGTAAATAGCTTTGGTATAAAAATAGTAAATAGAGTAAATAGCGTTGCTATATAATAATCTAAAAACCTTGGATCGTTGATTACACCTTCATTGTTCTTCTTAAAACTTATGATGATTTCCTTACAATCAGGCAAATCAAAGGATACCGTCGGCGCCTTTTCCCTATTAAGATTTGCTTCTCCGTCTATTCTTTTTCTTTCAATATATTTACCATCGGCAAAAACTGAAACAATTATACTTTTAGCATAATTTACATTTTCTAAATTTACTTTCACTTTTACCTCCATTAATATGAAACAGTAGCTTTAACAGCTCTTTTCCATCCCTCAATTAATTCATCCCTATATTCATTATTCATTTTAGGAACAAACTCCACATCCGTCTCGGCGCTAAGCCTTATCTCTTCCAAATCACTGAAGTATCCCACAGCCAAACCTGCCAAATATGCCGCCCCCAAGGAAGTAGATTCTATATTCTTAGGCCTTATAACTTTCATATCTGATATATCTGCTTGAAATTGCATCAAAAAATTATTATTACAAGCGCCTCCGTCTACCCTTAACTCATCAAGTTCTCTTCCCAAATCAGCCTCCATCGCTTTTATAAGGTCATCACTTTGATATGCAATTGATTCTAAGGCTGCCCTTACTATATGATTCTTATTGGCGCCTCTGGTCAAACCAAATATTGATCCCCTGGCATATGGCTCCCAATAAGGTGCCCCCAGACCCACAAATGCAGGGACAAAATATATACCGGCAGTATCTTTTACCTTAAATGCCAAGTCTTCAGATTCTGCAGCATTTTTAATCAGCTCAAGCTCATCCCTTAGCCATTTTATAACCGCTCCGCAAATAAATACCGAACCCTCCAACGCATAGCACACTTTACCGTTTAACCCCCAAGCCACAGTGGTTAATAATCCGTTATTAGAATAAATTACTTCTTCCCCTGTGTTTAGCAGCAAGAAGTTGCCCGTACCGTAGGTACTTTTCACACTTCCTTTATTAAAGCAAGTTTCTCCGAAAAGTGCCGCTTGCTGATCTCCTGCTGACCCTGCGATTGGTATGCTTCCACCGAATAAGGTAGGCATTGTTTCACCATAAACCATAGAGCACTCCACCGGCTTTGGCAGCATAGCCTTGGGCACATTCAAAATATCCAATATTTCATCATCCCATTTAAGCTCCTTTATGTTAAACATCATTGTCCTGGATGCATTGGAGTAGTCCGTAACATGAACCTTTCCTCCGGTCATTTTCCATATCAGCCAGGTCTCTATGGTTCCAAACAGAAGATCCCCCGCCTCGGCTCTTTTTAGCGCTCCATCCACATTTTCAAGTATCCATCTCACTTTAGAACCACTGAAATAGCTATCTATAAGAAGTCCTGTTTTTTCCCTTATTAAATCTCCGTAACCTTCTTTTTTTAGTTTTTCGCAATACTCTGCCGTTCTTCTGCATTGCCACACAATTGCATTATAAATGGGTTTTCCGGTTTTTTTGTCCCATACCACCGTAGTTTCCCTTTGATTTGTTATTCCAATTGCTGCAATGCTTTCATAAGTAAGGCCTACCTGTAACATGGTCTCCTGGGCCACAGACATTTGGGTTGACCATATTTCCACAGCATCATGCTCCACCCAGCCTTCTTTTGGAAAATATTGCTTAAATTCCCTTTGCGCCACACTTATAACCTTACTGTTGTGATCATAAATTATACATCTTGAAGAAGTTGTTCCCTGATCCAATGATAGAATATATTTATCCATAGTAATTCTCCTTAACTATTCTTAAATATATTTTACCATAAAAAACATAATAAAAAAGGGTATTTGATGTTGACATTTATTTTTAATATGTTAATATAATAATAGTAATCGTTACTATTATTAATTGGTGAATAATTATGATAAAATACAGTAAGCAAAGAGAAGCTATAATTAAATGTCTGTCTGACAGAAAAGATCATCCTACGGCGGAAACCATATATAACGAAGCTAAGGAGATTATGCCTAACATAAGCTTGGGCACTGTCTACAGAAATTTAAATCAACTGGCCTCGATGAATAAAATATTAATAGTTAAAACCCCCTACGGTCCCGATAGATATGATCCTAATCCTAATCAGCATCCGCATTTCTTTTGCACTGAATGTTCAAAGGTTTTGGATATTGATGTGGATAAGGAGAAGCTTATATCCTTGGGACAAGATGGGTTTAAAGGCGAAGTAAATGGGTGTATTTCAAGCTATTATGGGATTTGCCCCACCTGCTTGATGAATAATAAATAATAATAAGCGTTTGAAAGGAGCAATAATTATGAGTAAATGGGTATGTAAGGTTTGTGGCTATGTTCACGAGGGGGATAATCCTCCTGAAAAATGTCCGGTATGCGGCGTGGGACCTGACAAATTTGAGAAGGTCGCAGAATCGGCAAAGTCCGATGAAAAAAGCGATATAACAAAATGGGTGTGCAGCGTTTGCGGTTATATTCACGAGGGAGACAATCCTCCTGAAAAATGTCCGGTATGTGGCGTGGGACCTGACAAATTTGAAAAACAAAGCGGTGATATGACTTGGGCAGCCGAACACATTTTAGGTGTTGCGGAAGGCGTAAGTGAAGATATAATTTGTGACCTTAGGGCTAACTATGAAGCAGAATGTACAGAGGTGGGTATGTACCTTGCAATGGGAAGAGTTGCCCATAGAGAGGGTTACCCGGAGATAGGTATGTACTATGAAAAAGCAGCTTGGGAAGAAGCTGAACATGCCGCAAAATTTGCAGAACTTTTAGGTGAAGTCTTAACAAGCAGCACAAAGAAAAACCTGGAAATGAGAGTAGCTGCAGAAAACGGTGCCACAGCAGGTAAAGTGGATCTGGCCACAAGAGCTAAAAAAGCCAACTTGGATGCCATACATGATACAGTACATGAAATGGCAAGGGATGAAGCAAGGCACGGAAAAGCCTTTGCAGGTTTATTAAAGAGATATTTTGGATAAAAGTTAAGGGAGAAGATTTGGTCTTCTCCCTTTTTTATACAAAATTAGCCATTATTTTATTGGAAATATCAATGCCACCTTCGGTAAGCCATATCCTTCCATCACTTATGTTTAAAAACCCATTTATTTCATAGTCGATTATTGCATCCTGAACATCCTTATAGTATTCCCAAAAGCCTTCTTCGCTTCCGAATATATCCACCATGCTTATACCTTCTTTCCTTCTGAGTCCAGTAAACATAGCTTCGGAAATATTATCTTTTTCCGTATTTAATATTTCTTCTTCAATAGGCCTCATTCCATCATCTGTTGATTTAAAATATTTGTTAATATCCTTTGTATTTTTAAACCTATACCCTTTATAAAGGGAACTTGCATCAAGACCAAATCCAAGATATTCATCCATGTTCCAATACTTGAGATTATGCTTACATTCGTATCCGGGTTTGGAAAAATTTGATATCTCGTATCTGTTATATCCTTTATTTATAAGCATTCTGCTTCCCTCATGATACATCCTTCTGTCCATATAATCGTCATTTTCCCATAAAAGCCCCTCTTTGAACTTCTCGAAAAAGGGAGTCCCCTCCTCAAGTTGCAACCCATAATATGATATATGTTCGGGTTTAAGCTTAATAACCTTTGCCAATGTCCTTTTGACATTTACTATATTATCATTAGGAACGGAGAACATTAAATCAATATTTACATTGTTAAAACCCGCTCTTCTTGCCAGCTCGTATTCTCTGTAAACATCCTCTTTAGTATGTACTCTACCCATATATTTGAGCACATCGTCATTTAAACTCTGCACCCCCATGCTAAGCCTATTTATCCCTGCTTCTCTAAATCCTTTAAGTTTGCCGTAATCAAGGGTTGCAGGGTTTGCCTCAATGGTTATTTCCCCATCGGCAGCTAAAGTAAAGCTCTCCCTTAATGAAAATAAAATATCCCCTATTTCCTTTGGCTCAAGTAAAGAAGGTGTGCCTCCTCCAAAAAAAACAGTATCCACTAAATATTCATCATTGTGATATAACCCTATTTCCCTCTTCAATGATTCTATATAATTATTTTTTAATTGCTCATCAAAGGGAAATGATAAAAAAGCACAATAATTGCACTTTTTTACACAAAACGGTATATGAATATATATCCCCAATTTCTTCATAAGTCACCTATTTATTATCATCAAATTTTAGAACTGCAGTGAATGCTTCTTGGGGCACTTCCACCTTACCAAACTGACGCATTCTCTTTTTACCCTCTTTTTGTTTTTCCAAAAGTTTTTTCTTTCTTGATATGTCTCCGCCATAGCATTTTGCAATTACATCTTTCCTATATGCCCTAACTGTTTCCCTGGCAATTATCTTTTGACCAATGGCAGCTTGAATCGGCACTTCAAATTGATGCATAGGTATTATATCCTTTAATTTCTCGCACACAAACTTACCCCTCTGGTAAGCCTTTGATTCATGGACTATCATACTAAATGCATCAACTAATTCTTTATTAAGAAGAACATCCATTTTAACTACATTGGATTTTTCATACCTTACGAATTCATAGTCCAAAGATCCATACCCCCTGGTTTTGGATTTTAAAGCATCGAAAAAATCATATATAACTTCGTTTAACGGCATCTCATAATGCAGCTGAACCCTTGTCTCAGTTATGTATTCCATATGCTTAAGCTTACCCCTTCTATCTTGGCAAAGCTCCATAATACTACCCACATAATCCTTTGGTATCATAATATCTGCTTTTACTATAGGCTCTTCTATATGATCTATTTCCAAAGGATTAGGCATGTTCGTAGGATTTTGAATCATCAGTTCCTTGCCATCCTTTAGAATAACTCTGTATATTACGCTGGGAGAGGTTGTGATTACACCTAAATCAAACTCCCTTTCCAACCTTTCGACTATTATTTCCATATGTAGCAGTCCAAGAAAACCGCATCTAAATCCAAATCCCAGTGCCGTAGAAGTTTCCGCCTCAAAATTAAACGCAGCATCATTTACCTGAAGCTTCTCCAGGGCATCCTTTACATTTTCATATTTTTCACCTTCGGCAGGATATATTCCGCAATATACCATTGATTGTGCCTTTTTATAGCCCTTAAGGGGTTCCTCTGTAGGATTATCCGCCAAGGTAATTGTATCCCCCACTCGGGCATCGGAAACTCTTTTTATGCTTCCGCATATATAACCAACTTCACCTGCTCTTAATTCTCTTACGGGTACAGTTGTCGGAACGCATACTCCGACTTCGGTGACCTCATAGGACTTGCCGCTGTTCATCAGCTTAATAATGTCGCCTTTTTTTACCTTGCCTTCGAATATTCTTGTATATATTATTACTCCCTTATAGTTGTCATAAACGGAATCAAATATCAAAGCCTTAAGCTTGTTATCAGGATTACCTCCGGGCGAAGGAAACGCCTCTATTATCTTCTCCAACAAATCCTCGATACCTGTGCCCACTTTTGCGGAAACCAAAGGTGCCCCCTCAGTATCTATGCCTATCATATCCTCTATTTCTTCTAAAACCTCTTTTGGTCTTGCGCTGGGTAAGTCAATCTTATTTAACACCGGGAGTATTTCCAATTCCTCATCTAATGCAAGATAAACATTGGCCAAAGTCTGGGCTTCCACCCCTTGGGTGGCGTCCACAACCAAAACCGCGCCTTCACATGCAGCCAGGCTCCTTGACACCTCGTAATTAAAATCCACATGTCCCGGAGTATCAATCAAATTAAAAATATACTCCTTCCCATCCCTGGCTTTATACACCAGCCTAGTGGTTTGAAGCTTTATGGTAATGCCCCTTTCCCTTTCCAACTCCATATTATCAAGGAATTGTTCCTTCATATCTCTATGACTGACTAAGCCCGTATTTTCTATAAGTCTATCCGCCAATGTGGACTTGCCATGGTCTATGTGGGCAATTATACTAAAATTTCTGATATATTTTAAATAATCCATTTTACCTCCCCAATATTCAGTCAATATATTCTATACTAAATAAACAACTATTTCAAGAATTATTATTAAAACCCTTGCAATGGCTAAAAAAATGATATATAATTCTCTTTGCGAATTAATGCTAAAAAATATTGAAGTGGGGTGAAATTAATGGCGAATATTAAATCCGCAAAAAAAAGAATCAGAGTAATAGACAAGAAAACTGCTAGAAACAGAAGAGTTAATGGACGTATCAAGGATCTGACAAAAGATTTTGATGCTGCATTACTTAATGATGACCTAACTATGGCTGAAGAAAAGCTTAGCGTATTGGAAAAGAAAATCGATCAAGCTGCAGCTAAGGGTACTATTCATAAAAATACTGCTTCCAGAAAAATTTCTAGACTTACAAAAAGATTCAACGCTGTAAAAGCAGCAAAATAAAATCTCACTCGTCCCCACAGTGTATCAGTTAAATACACAAAGAAAAGCAAACGATGGTGTGTCTCCCATCGTTTTTATTTTACCTAAAATCAATTGTTAATTAATTTAATAAATGATATAATTAGTTAATATAATTTAGGAGAAAATTATGTCGCTTATCTACATATCAGAACATGCCCATGAATGTGTAAAAAAATATATTTTAGACAAGGGTCATAGGATTTTAGAAATGCCCGATAACAATTTTGTTTTAAGGGCAATGTCCTCTCACCCTGATATATTTATGTGCAAAATGGGTTGCCGCTCTGATTCTCCTATTATCTATTCCGATGAATTTAAATTTCTTATGGGAGCAAAGGCCCCCGCCAACGGCTTTGATCTAAAGCTTGATAAAAAATATCCTAAAGATGTTTTATATAACGCTGCCTCCACGGGCAAATTCTTGATACATTGTCTAAGATACACCGACGACAAGATACTTTCCGCTGCAAAAAAGCTTGGTCAAAACCTAATAGATATACCCCAGGGATATTCAAAGTGCAGTATTGTGGTTGTGGACGAAAACAGCATAATAACATATGACAGAGGTATTTCAAAAAAAATTTATACCGAATATTTCCCTGATTCCCCCGGAATATTACAAATAAAACCGGGGCATGTTAAGCTCCCCGGAATGAATGTGGGGTTTTTGGGAGGCGCCAGTGGTAGAATAGGAAATGAAATAGTATTTAACGGTGACCTGGAAATGCATCCCGATTCAATCAAAATAAAAGCATATATAGAATCCAGAGGATTAAAGTGCGTTTGGTTTAAAGGTCACGATTTATTGGATATAGGAACAATCATTGAGGAAGGACGAGTCAATTGAAAAAACATGCCATAATACCCATATTTGTCCCCCATGAGGGTTGTCCATTTGACTGCTCTTTTTGTAACCAAGGGACAATCACCGCCCATGATAAACCCATTGATATAGCTGAAGTGGAAGAAACCATTTTGAAATGGTTGTCAACTTTATCGACCATGAATTTGGATACAATCGAAATAGCATTTTTTGGCGGTAGTTTTACCGGTATTCCTTTGAAAAGGCAGTGCGAATTTCTTGAAATAGCTAAAAAATATAAGGATAAAGGCCTGGTACAAAAGCTCCATCTATCCACAAGACCCGATTATATCAATGAGAAAATATTAGATAATCTAAAACATTATGGGGTGGATGTAATCGAACTTGGCGTGCAGTCCTTTGACAACAGGGTTTTGGAAAGTGCAAATAGGGGGTATAAGAAAGATATAGTTTATCAATCATGTAATATGATTAAAGCTTACGGCTTTGAACTTGGGATACAGCTAATGATAGGGCTTCCTGATGACAGCTTGGAAATATGTAAGTATTCAGCCTTGGAAACAGTTAAAATCAAGCCTGATATAGTAAGGCTATATCCATTGGTCGTCATTAAAAACACAAGGCTATATGATGATTATATAAAAGGTCTTTTTATGCCTATAGATTTGGAAGAATCAATAAAAAGAACCAAGGAAATGTATAAGATTATAGATGATGCCGGCATAAACATAATAAGGGTAGGCTTAAAAAGCAGCGATTTTATAAACAATGAAGGTGACATTGTACCCGGCACCTTTCATCCTGCCATTAGGCAACTTGTGGAAGGTGATATTGCTTATGATTATTTTGTTGAACGTATAGATAAACTTTTAAGCATTGAAAAAAACGAAATGTTGGATTTGGAAATACTATCAAATAACGGCTCCATATCCAATGCCATAGGAAATAAAAAGCGAAACAAACTAAGACTGGATGAAAAATATCCTTTGATAAACATATACTTTTCCGTGGACAATACATTAAAGAACAATGAATATATAGTAAGAAAAATTAAAATATAGCTAAATTAGGAGGTAAACAATATGATTAAACTAGCAATTAACGGATTCGGACGAATAGGCAGACTTGCTCTCAGACAAGTCCTTACGGATGACCAATTCGAAATAGTGGCAATAAATGATTTATCCACCCCGGAGATGCTTGCATATTTATTAAAATATGACAGTGTGCAGGGTAGTTTTTTGAACCACGAAATAAAAAGCGGTGAAGACAGTATTATGGTAGATGATAAATTCATTAAAATATACAGTGAGCCTGATGCCAGCAAACTACCTTGGAAAGAGCTGGATGTGGATGTTGTATTGGAATGTACGGGCTTTTATGCCAGTAAAGCAAAATCAAAAGCTCATATAGATGCCGGTGCCAAAAAGGTATTGATTTCAGCTCCCGCAGGAAATGATCTGCCTACAATAGTCTATGGAGTCAATCACAATATTTTAACCAAGGATGATAACATCGTAAGCGGTGCTTCTTGTACCACCAACTGCTTGGCCCCTATGGCAAAGGTTTTAAGCGAATATAGGGAGCTTAGGACAGGATTTATGACAACTATTCATGCCTATACCGGCAATCAAATGCTTTTAGATACTCCGCAAAAGAAAAACGCTTTCAGAAGATCAAGGGCTGCTGCCATTAATATAGTCCCTACAACTACCGGTGCGGCAAAAGCAATAGGCCTGGTTATACCAGAGCTTGATGGCAAGCTGATAGGCTCTGCGCAAAGAGTCCCTGTGGCATCAGGCTCCATTACGATATTAGATGCAACCCTAAAGGATATGACGGATACTGTTTCTGTGGAGGGAATAAATGAAGCCATGAAAAAAGCAGCGGATCAATCATTTGGATATACCGATGAAGAGATTGTTTCCAGCGATGTAATAGGTATGCATTATGGTTCACTTTTCGACTCAACACAAACCCTGGCTCAGCAATGCGGAACTCACATATTTGAAGTAAGAGTTGTTTCTTGGTATGACAACGAAATGAGCTATACCTCTCAATTAATTAGAACCCTAAGACATTTGGGAACTCTGATTTAAGGAGAAAAATTATGATTTTAGGTAAAAACAAACTTTCATTATTACACCTGCCCACTCCTTTGGATTTTCTCGGCAACATATCCAAGGACCTGGGGGTAGAGCTGTATATTAAAAGGGATGATATGACCCATATAGGTATGGGGGGAAACAAGCTCAGAAAGCTTGAATATCTGGTTAATGAAGCCCTTAACAAAGGCGCTACCATGCTGGTAACAGAGGGGGGCGCTCAAACCAATCACGGAAGACTAACTGCAGCAGTTGCAAAAAAGCTTGGTTTGAAATGTGCGATAGTAACAGCTGATGATTACCCGGGAGAAATATCTTCTAACCTTTTATTAGACGGAATGATGGATTGTCCTGTCTATTTCAAGCCGGAGGATGGTATTCACTCTAGTAACGAAAGATTTAAGCTTTGTGCGGAAGAAGTAATAGATAAATACGAAGCCTTGGGAGAAAGGGTTTATTTTATTCCCATGGGGGGGTCGAATGAACTGGGAGCCCTTGGATATTATGATTGCTCCATGGAAATAACTTCCCAGGCAAAGGATTTGGGCATACAAGATGCTCTGATTGTAACTGCCATAGGCAGCATGGGCACATACATGGGATTATCTGTGGGACTTTTTATGGAAAATTCAAGTTTATCCTTAATGGGAATCTCCATCATGCCTTACCAAATGGATATAAACTATTATGCTGAAGATTATCTTTCCAGAATAAATTCCTATTACGGTATAGACGCATCTCCGGAGTTTAGAATTGTAACAGACTATGACGGAGGAGCTTATAACAATCCCGATAAAAATGTAAGGGAAGCAATGTATTATATGGCTCAAAAAGAAGCAATTATTCTTGATCCTTGCTATACGGGTAAAGCATTTGCAGGATTATTGGATATAATAAAAACGGGGAAAATACAAAAAGGCACGAAGATAATATTTTTGCATACGGGAGGACAACCCGGAATCAATACTCCCCACCATAGAGAAGAAATGGAAAAAGAGCTTATAGGAAATATTAATATATTATAAAGAAGGGATTCCCTTCTTTATTTTTTTATTCATCCTTACAATGTAATATAAGCAGAGTCCGCACTGAAAAAATGTAGCCATAGGTGTGGCCAGTCCTATTAAAAACAAGGATTCCGGCATTAATATTGACATCCCGTAGGAAAAGGGTATCCTTATGGCAAATGCTCCGGCAATGCCCTGAATCATTGTGAATTTTGTTCTTCCCAGCCCATTTAAGTGCCCTATGAAGCAAAACAAGAAACCGGTGAAAACAACATCGATGGAATAAGATTTCAAATATTCCCAACCCGCCTCTATAACCAAAGGATCCTTTGTGAATAATCCCACTAATATGTCACCTTTAAAAAACGAAAAAGCTGCAATTATAACACTAAAGCCAAGGGATATTAATGCTCCATATATCATTGCCTTTTTTGCCCTGTCATATTTATAAGCCCCGGCATTATAAGCCGTAAAGGTGGCCACCGATCTACTGAAAGAAATTTGTATGAGCATTAAAAAGGTACAAAGTCTCTCGGTGATTCCTACTCCTGCTGAAGCCAAAACCCCCAAGTTGTTAATTATGGCAATAATAACCAAAAAGGACATATTAACCAGGCCGCTCTGCAATGCTAAGGGGATACCAAGTCTTAATATATCCATTATATATACCTTATTAAACCGTATATCTTTTTTGTTAAAGGCAAAGGGAAAGCCCTTTTTCCTTACCACATATAAGGAAATAATCACACTTATACCCTGGGCAAAAACGGTTGCCACTGCAGCTCCGGCTGCTCCTTTGCCATAATACCCGACTAAAATCAAATCTCCCAATATATTTATTATTGTAGATATTCCCACAGCCATAAGGGGAGTCTTTGAATCTCCGATTCCCCTGAATATACCTCCAAAAGCATTAAAGGCTACTAAAAAAACACCTCCCAGGCCTGATATTCTTGCATAAAGAATGGTTTCATCCAAAGCTTCATAGGGAGCATTCATAAGCATGGCAAATTGCCTTGCAAAAATTGGTAAAAAAATTGTTATAACCAATCCCATTATTCCGAAAAGGAAAATTGTACTTCCCAAAACCTTCCCGGCAGCCTTTTCATCATTTGCACCGAGCTTCTGTCCTAAAAGAATTGCAGTGCCCATTATTAAATCACCGGAAACAAAAATCAATGTTATAACCAGTTGAGACCCCGTGGATATGGCAGAAACACTGCTTGCCTCACAAAATCTACCTACTATAAAGACATCCACAGCTCCATATAAAAGTTGCAAAAGCATAGTAAAAAAAATCGGAATTGTAAACCAAATAAGAGGTCTCAATATTTCTCCGTTTACAAAATCAACATTGTTTTTCAAATCATCCACCATAGTCTAAATATTTTTTTTACTGACTACCTCTTCTTCAAGCTCTCTATAGGCAATTTTACCCACCAAAGTTTTTGGTAAATCATTTCTAAACTCTATAATCTTAGGCCAAGCATATTTTGCTATATGTTTTTTACAATAGTTTAAAATATCATCCTTCAGCTCTTCGCTTGGCTTAACTCCCGGAGCTAAGATAATATAAGCGGCTACCTTTTGCACCTTAATTTCATCCGGAATTCCTATGACACATGACATATGGACCTTTTCATGGGCATCCAAAATCTCTTCTATTTGTGTGGGATAAACATTATAACCACTGGTAATTATCATGCGCTTAATCCTTTGCTTAAAATAAACAAAGCCCTCTTCGTCCATATATCCCAAGTCCCCTGTATGAAGCCAAGTATAACCGTCATCGTGTATATGCAATGCGTTCTTTGTCTCTTCTTCATTCTTGTAGTATCCCAACATCAATGTGGGACCCGTCAGACAAATCTCACCTTCTTCTCCATATTCGGTCTCTTCGTTAGTTCCCACCTTACATATTTTATAGTACATATCCGGCAAAGGAATTCCTATGCTGCCCTCTTTATATTTATTCAAAGGTGTTAAACAAGAACCCGTTACACATTCGGTGGTTCCATATCCTTCTCTTATTTCCACCGTGGAATTATGTTTCTTTAAAAACCCATCCACCCTGTATTTAAGATCAGGACTAAGGGTATCTCCTCCGGATACAACAGCCTTAAAGCAGCTTAAATCCATTTTATTAAGGGTCTTAATCCTTAGTAATGCCTCATATAAAGTCGGAACCCCAGCAATTAAGTTGGGCCTGTATTTTTTAATAAGCTTTGCATAGCTTTCCGGATTAAACCTTGGAATCAAAATGCATTGACCCCCTAGCATTAATATGGTATGTATATTTACTCCCAGCCCAAAGCCATGAAACATAGGCATTATCGACAGCATTTTATCTCCGGGCTTAAGTATTGGATTTGCTGCTATCATTTGCTTTGCCAAAGCATTAAAATTGTAATTTGAAAGTACAATTGCTTTGGATGTTCCCGTGGTTCCTCCGCTGTAAAGCATTACCGCAGGTTCATCCTTATCCCTAACAGTTCTATATTCCCCCTTATATTTATTCCCCATAAGTATAAAATGATTCCACCAAGTTATAACCGCATCCTTTGGAACCTTTTTGACTTTTCTGCCCTGGGTTAAATAATACCCCTTCTTTTTAATCGGGCTTAAAGCATCTTTTATACTTGTAAGTATTAAAGTTCTCAGGGGAACTCTGTTTCTTATATTCTCGAATTTGCCGTATGCTATGTCTAAGGTAAAGCATACAACACTGCCGGAACCTATTAGGTAGTTTTCAATTTCAGTTTCCGAGCTGAGGGGATGCACCATATTTGCTATGGCTCCCACTAAGTTTACAGCATAAAACATTACCACGGCTTGAGGCGAATTTGGCATACATATGGTTACCTTCTCCGAAGGCTCCACCCCTATGGCCTTTAAAGCCCTGGCGCATTCATTTATCTCTTTTACCAAATTCTTGTAAGTAACCTTGGTGCCCATGAATTCATAGGCTATAAAAGTCGGGTATTTTAAAGCATTTTCCTCTAAAATATCGTACATGGTCCCCTTGGGATAATCCAAATGAAAAGGAATCTCCCCCATACTGCTTAGCCAAGGAGTCTTAACCCCCCTGTCGATTCCGATTTCTTCATCAGGAAAATTCACTTTAAAATTATCGTAGTAATTATACTCACTATTTACATTTCCACTCATCATTCACTTCTCCCATCATAGGCTTTTCCAATTCCTCCGGATGTTGTAATAAATACCTTAAAAGCTTAAATGATTTCGAGTAGTAGTATCCATCCGCCAATCTTTCATCAATTGTAAACCCCATCTCCAAAGTTTCGTGCTTTTTAACATTTCCTTCATTATCAAAATAGTGGGATTCTTTCTTTTCCCCTATTACCACAAAAATAGAATTCGTTCCCCAATTATATAAGTGATGATAACCTGCTTTTAACCCTATGGAGCCAAGATTAGAAAACATACAAGTAGCATAGCTTAAATCACCCTTTGTTATAAAGTCAGGGACCTTACCATAATAATTAAGTATATTAATAATCTTGATTATAAATGTTATTAAAAACCTTGGAAGCTTCTTAAAGAATTCCATGGTATCCGTTGCACTGTCCTTTTTGTCGGTATTTCTGGTACTATGGACTATGTCATGCAATTTTTTATTAAACCAATCTATGTTAGCTTCATCTTCAAAGTTTATTACAGCTATAGCCTCATCCCCGTTATCCGTAAAAGCTTTTTTTACAATAAAAGCTGCAGAGAAATCGTTTCTAAGATAAATACGCTTACCTATAATAAATCTGTTTAAATTAGGTCTCATCATAATCGTCTTCATAGTCGCAGTGACTATGACTTGAAACAATGAGTATTTATACTCAGGATTTTCTGCATTCTTTTTTTCCAGATACGCATTAACATTTGTCAGATCGATTTTTTCACTTATAAAAGCTTCGTTGTCACATCTGTTAGGAAATATAAATGGCATAATGGTATGCATGGCATCTGCATCCCTTAACCAAATACCGTCTTTGCGGTCACCCATCTTTATTCTTTTTTTCATATAAACCTCTTATTAAAAGCAAGGACAAAGCAAATCAGCACAACAATAGCACTTCATCGCTTCACACATAGGATCACCGGCGGTGGTTGTTCCGCCATAGCTTCTGTAGATATTATTTCTGTTCATTATGGAACTATACATCCTCTGATATTCGAAATTATTCCCATCCATTTCAATCGCTTTTCTTATGTAAGCCAGAGATTGATCATATAATCCCTTTTTATAGCAAAGCATACCATAAAGAAAATTCCACTCCGCTCCTCTGTCCTTAAAATCTATGCCGTTTAACCTTTTTTCTGCGGTAACTAAATCGCCCCTATCTAATCTTAATCTGACATCATTATAAATACTTTTCATTCCATAATTATCAGATTGATTGGCATATTCATAACCATTGCCATAGGATGCTTCCTGATAGCCATTATTATGATTCTTCTCCAAAAATGAATAGGCTTCATTTATTTCCTGCAATTTTTCCTCTGCCAAATCCGCCAAAGGATTGTTCTGATATTTGTCCGGATGATATTTTTTTACCAGGGATTTATATGCCTTCTTGATATCATCCATATCGGCATTTTTATTAACTCCCAGCACTTCATAAGGATCCTTCATTTTTTCCCTCCATAATACTTTCTGTCTCTTTTAAAAGTCCCAATTCTATAATATTTTTTAATATTTCTTTGTTTTTCACAATATCAAGTAAATCAAAGGCACTTGACAAATATGATAAGTAATGATAAAGATTGAATTCAACATCTTCTTTTATTCTTTCTTTAAACAATGTAATACCTATGCCCTCATCATATGAAAACCGATGAATCAAAGGATTATAGCTGTTCTTTTGAATATCCTTTTCCAAATCATCATAGGCATCTATTAAGTATATCCATCTTCCCAAATGCTTCGACATTTCAGATATGGGTCTGGCTATTTTTTTATCACTATTACCGATGCCTTCTAGGAATATGGCTTCCATAATCTTCCCAAATATTTCCCCCATAACATCCAAGCTATCGTTTTCTTTTTTTTCCATAAGATATAGTTCTGTAAGATTTTTTTCAATCTTTTCCGTTAGGTCAGGATATTTTTGGCTTATCTTCTTAAAGCTGTTTTTTAATAAAGAACTCCCTACTTTACCCTTTATTTTTTCTTGATCTTTTATATCATCAGAAAAATTATAATATGCAAGCAGCAAGGTCATATCGGCGGCAAAATCCACACCGGTATTGTTTCTTATCATGGGTCTTTTTTTGATATAATGGGTTATACAATGCTCCATGCTTACAGCTTCCATATCCCTATTAAAAGCCTCTATCATCATAGCTAAAAAAACACTGTCATAACTGAGTACCAACCTTGGTATTTGACCGTATCTTTTCTCTATTGACTTGCATATTCCGCAATAATATGCATTGTATAATTCCTTTTCCCTAACCTTTAATTCAGGTATATAAGCTTTAACATATCCCAGCATAAAAACCTCTTTCACAATTACCTATAAATTGTAACATAATATCACTTTTTTGCCAAACATCAATTTACCTTCACACAAAACTTAATAAATATTATACAATTGATATATATTAAATTTATGGAGAAAATATGTTTAAAAAACAATTAACCCTATATATTACGATAATAGCCCTAATAGTATTGATAATAGTATCTTATCTATACAGTAAAAGCAATGTCAAATCTCCCATCTATATCCATGATGAAAGATTTGAAAACGCAATAATTGCTGAAGGTATTGATGTTTCATATTATCAAGGGGAAGATATTGACTGGGATGCCATAAAGGATGATGGCATCGATTTTGTTATGATAAGATGTGCCTACAGGGGAAGCGAAAGCGGTGAACTGGAAATAGACAAATACTATAAGGAAAATTTGGATAATGCTATTAAATCAGATCTGATGGTGGGTGCATATATTTATTCCCAAGCAATAACCGAGGAGGAAGCCATCGAAGAAGCCAATTTTCTGTTGGCCCTCGTAGAGGACAAGAAGATAACAATGCCTCTTGTCATTGACTATGAGATATATGAAGACGGAAGACTGGATAAAGCTATACAGAATAAGGATTTAAACAAAAACACCATCACCGATATTTGCTTGGCATTTTGCAAAGTCATTGAAAATAACGGTTATGAATCCATGGTTTACGGTAATCGTAATTTTTTAATAAAATCCCATGATACCAACAGATTGGAAAAAGAAACCACTATTTGGATGGCTAATTATACAAATCAAACAAACTACGGAGGAGATTACAGCATATGGCAATACACCTCTTTGGGATTGGTGTCAGGCTTAGATGGCAATGTGGATAAGAATTTTTGGTATATAGATAAAGACGACCCGGTGCAAAATGTTGATGATAATAAAACTGATATCAATGAATGCAGTATCAAGCCGGATGATGACAGCTATTTATATTTGGGTAGGGAAATAAAGCCTCAGGTTATTTGTGAACACAACGGGGAATTATTAATTGAAAATGAAGATTATTACATATCATATATAAATAACACCTCTTCAGGAGAAGGACAAATCATATTAAAGGGTATAGGCAATTATACAGGAAGAACCATCCTCAGCTTTAATATACACTCTTTATTCTAAAGCTCATATTCATAAAGTATCATGGAAACAGCAACTATTCCCGCTGTTTCTGTTCTTAATATGGACTTGCCCAAAGAAACCCCCTGTATTCCCATATCAGTTAGCTTCTTTGCTTCCCTGTCCGAAAAACCACCTTCGGGTCCAATAATTACCGCTATTTTTTTTGGTTTTGAGGATTTTAATAAATCTTTAATAGTATAGCCTTTAGCGTTTTCATAGGGAAATATCACAAGATCATATTCATTGATTTGTTTACACATATCATTAAAATCCATCTGCTCATATACTTTGGGGATTATCCCTCTTTTACACTGTTTTACTGCTTCAGCACTTATTTTTTGCCATCTTTCTATCTTTTTTTTGAATTTACCGTTATCATTTACTACGGTTCTATCCATCATTAAAGGAACTACGGCTGTAATACCAAGTTCAACGGATTTTTGAATTATGAGCTCCATCTTCCCTGCCTTGGGCACTCCTTGATAAAGGGTTATCTCTACCGATGGTTCAGTGGCAAAGTGCTGCTTGTCCATTATCAAAAAGCTTATTTCATCATCTGAAATTCCATTTATTTTTGCCTCATATTCCCAAATTTCCCCATCGGATATGTTTATGACATCCCCCAATCCCAGTCTTAAAACCTTCACTATATGCTTTATGTCCTCTTTATCATCTATTATTATATATTTATCCCCCACATTACTTGGGTCTGTAAAGAATCTTCTCATGTGTACCTCCTAATAAATCTAATAATAATATACTCTATGAAAGATTGCTTTACAAGGTAATTTTTTGATGATAAACTAGCCATTGGGAGGTAGGATATGAACAAAAATGATTTCATAAGCACCGGTGAATTTGCCAAGCTTACGGGAGTAACCAAACAAACACTGCTCCACTATGATAAGATGGGTATATTTAAACCCAGCATCGTGGATGTCAATAATTATAGATATTATTCCTTCACCCAACTGGAAACCTTTACAGTGATTTCAATGTTGAGGGAAATGAATGTTCCCATTTCCGAAATAAAAGCCCATTTAGAAAAAGGCACTCCTGAAAAGCTTTTGGAAATGCTTAAGCGCAATTATATGGAAATTGATGAAAAGATTGAAAAATTAATATGGTGTAAGAAATGTATATCAGAAAAAATAAATGTCACAAAAGAGGCCCTTTCATATGAATCCGATAAGATATACATTCAAGACTTACCGGCAGAATATATGATTAGAGTAAAAACAAATCAAAAGATGCCCAAGGATGAAAAAAATGTATCCCAAGCAGTTATCAATCTTTTTAATTATTGTAAAGAAATAGGGGCTAAGAGTTCTTTTGCCGTCGGAGGAATAATCCCCGTGACTTCTATAACCGATAGCAGTTTTTCATATTCCCACCTTTATAAGGTGGTGGAAAAGAGCGAAGGCCTTGAAAATCTTGTTTTAGATAGCAGCGGTTTGTTTTTAGTATATTATTCCGATGAAGGCTATACCAAAATTATTGAAAACACTCAAAAATTATTGAAATACGGAAGGGATCACGGCCTAACTCTAGGCAGTTGCTTTTATGAGGATACCCTATTGGACGATCTTTCCAGTAGGGATTATAGTCATTACAAAGTAAAATTATCCATAAAGATACTAGGAGGATTAAAATGAAATTTATATCATGGAATGTGAACGGATTCAGAGCATGTTTAAAAAAAGGATTCGAAGATTTCTTTTATGAAGAAAACGCCGATTTCTTCTGCTTACAGGAAACTAAAATGCAAGATGGGCAAGCCGAATTTGATCCTAAAGAATACTACCAGTATTATAACAGTGCAGAAAAAAAGGGGTATTCCGGCGTAGCTGTATTCACAAAGCATAAGCCACTAAATGTATATAAGGGAATCGAAGGCAATCATGATGATGAGGGCAGATTATTAACTTTGGAATATGAAAAATACTATCTTGTATGCTGTTATACTCCAAATTCCAAAGAGAAATTAGCCCGATTGGATTACCGCATGGAATTCGAAGATGATTTTAGAGCTTATCTGATTAAATTAAAAGCCACAAAACCGGTAATACTTTGCGGAGATTTAAATGTGGCCCATGAAGAAATCGATTTAAAGAATCCTAAAAGTAACAGAAAAAACGCGGGCTTCTCCGATGAAGAAAGGGGCAAAATGACTGAGCTTTTAAACTCGGGTTTTACTGACAGCTTCCGATATCTCTATCCTGATTTAGAAGGGGTTTATACTTGGTGGTCCTATAGGTTTAATGCAAGAAGCAACAACGCAGGTTGGAGAATCGATTATTTTATAGTTTCCGATGAAATAAAGGATAAGATCAATGATTCTGTGATCTATAGTGATATCCTAGGCAGCGATCACTGCCCTGTGGGTCTTAATATTTTCTAAAGGATATCTTTAAACTGATTAAGGTCCACTTCCATTCCTTTTTTTCGGTGCTCTAAAGCAGATATTACCCGGTTAAATGTTTCTCTGTTGACCGGGTATTTTAATATTATTAATGCCACTAAAAGCATAAGTATTCCGGGATACAGGGTAAAGCTGTTCATAACCCCTAAAAGAGCATCCTGAGACTGCACCATGGCTTCCGGTTTAAATCCATGTAACTGCAACACCAACCCCAATATTTGCAGCCCAAGGGCAGATGCAAGGGATTCTGCCAATGCTTGTAATGAAATCACTGATGCGGAATGCTTACTGCCGGAGTTTAGCTGTTCCACTTCACAAACATCATAAATCATCGAAGGCATCAATTGCCAGTAGCATGAATTTGCCACGGAAAATACTATACCCATCAATATGGCAGCCAGGTACGTATCAATTCCTATTATTCTAAACAGTATAAATGAAAGCCCTGTTATAACCTGCCCCCAAAGAAAAACTCTATTTTTATCATGTTTTTTGGCAAAGTGATTTATAAAAGGGACAAACAAAATACCGCTTACCGTTATAACAAATAATATTTTTGATATGCTTGAGCCGCTGAGTCCTAAGTTATATGTATAATAGTATACCCTCCCCGATGAAAAAATAATATTTGAAACCAAAAAAAGCACACTGGCAATTATTAAGTATCTAATTGCCTTTAGCTTAAGTATTTTCAAATAGCTTTTGTACATTTCTTTTAGCTTTATAAAGGTTATTATTTTACCCTCGTTCTTATTGATGTTTTCTTGGCTTTTATCCTTTATTGTAATGCTACAAATTAGAAGAGATATCATTGATATCAAACCTACAAAAAAACCAACATAAGACCAGGAGCTTATCTCCGTATAGCCCCTGTCCATTAAAAAGTCAACAATCACTGTGGGCATTACTATTCCCATAGCCATACCGATTTGATAAAAAACATAGGTATATGATCTTAAAACCGTTCTTTCATTATAGTCACTGGTTAAATCAGAACCCCAAGCCATATATGGAACAAAAAACATGGCAAATGTTGTCCAAAAAACCAGCACCATAATCCCATAGTATATAAGCTTCAATGAATAGGGAAAATCCACATATGTAAAAAGCAATCCCGTAGATAAGGCCACAGGTGCTGCAGCTATCATTAAAAAAGGCTTTCTCTTTCCGTATTTACTGTTAGTACCATCTGATAAATATCCAACTATGGGACCCAAAACAGCCTCCCAAACAGCTCCCATCGCTGCAATAAATCCTGCCGCCGCCGGGGCTATCCCAACTATTATAGTTAAATAAAACAGCAAAAAAGAAGCAGCAAAATTATACATCGCATTATCAGCCACTCCTCCTATTCCGTATGAAATTTTAGTTCCTAATCCCAATCTCATAATTCACCCCTACGGTCAAATTATAAACTATATAGTTACAATATAGTCAAGAAAATTATAGCTTATACTTGATTTTTTTCCTGTTAAAGGTGGTTTGGGACATATTTAATATCTCAGCCGCTTTTCTGGTTGTTTTACCCATATTAAGGGCATACTCTATTAGCCATTTTTCCTGTGTATCCATAAAATATTTATAATCTAATTCATTTTCATTTTCTATTGTCCTGAAATGATCCCTTATGCGCTCAAATTGACTCCTGTTCAACACTTTATTCACATCATCTAAACCAATCTCTTCGCCTTTACTGCTAATTATCAATCTATGAACAGTATTTTCAAGTTCCCTGACATTACCCGGCCACTTGGAATTTTTAATTACATTCATACCGCTTTCTGATATGATTCTAGTGATTCCATATCTTTTACCATATTTTATCAGAAAGTAATCCGTCAGAGCAGCTATGTCATCCGTTCTTTCTCTGAGCGGCGGAACGCTGATGCTTGCTATATTTAATCTGTAATACAAATCCTCTCTGAATCTGCCGTTCTCAACAAGCTCCAATAAATTTATATTGCTGGCACATATTACCCTTACATCTACGCTGATTTGTTTGGTACCCCCCACCTTATAGAATTCATTTGTTTGAAGTACTCTTAAAAGTTTTGACTGCATGCTAAGGGACAATTCGGAAACTTCGTCTAAAAAAAGTATCCCGTTATTGGCTAAAGAAAAATAACCCTCTTTGCCCTCATTCAAGGCTCCGGTGAACGCACCCTTCTCATAACCAAAAAATTCTGATTCACCAAGATTTTCCTGTATAGTTGCACAATTGATTTTTATCAAGGGCATGTGCTTTCTTTTGCTGTTCTCATGAAGCATTTGCACTATCATTTCCTTACCGGTGCCCGTTTCCCCCTCTATCACAACATTGCAGTCAAATTTTGCAGTGTTTACCACCTCCGCCAACAAGCTTTTAGTGACTTGACTTCCATAAATAAATCCATCTATTTCCGTGGCGTTATTTACCTTTTCATAATCATTAATATATCCAAACCTGTTGTCTACCTTATTCTTATTATAGTAATCATCAATATTCTTCATGCCCTTTGAAGATTCGTAAATAAGATCCACAGTAAAATCTATTGCCCCGTCGGTAAAGGTATCAAAGGAATATGTTTTTAAGGATTTACCCATACTTTCACTGGTTAATGCCGCAGACATATAGTTGTTCTTTACCCCGGTAAAAAATATACCTCCAAACTCCTTACACAGCAAAACAGAAAAATCTTCTGCACCATCCATACTTTCAGATAATATTATATAATCCAAATAATTAATGCCACGTTTTCTTACAAGTTCATCATAGGATTCCATGGGGTTATTAAAATCAGTAATAATCAGGTCATCTATTAATCCGTCAAAAACCTTATGTATTTCATTTTCTGTATTGATATTTTCCACATTAGATTTTTTATCATCATCTATTAAAGCAATTACCTTTTCAACATAGCTATTATTCTTTCTTACGGCAAGGGCATAAATATATGCATTTGCCACATCTCTTGCAATTATTCCGACATTTTTAAACTGATTTATTTTTGCAAATCTGTTGACACAAACAGGTGCTGCCCCCTCGTCAAAATATAGCATAGAGTATTTATTATCATTTAATCTCTTGCTATTTATAAGTGTTGTGGACGAAAACACTATAGCATATCCCTTGCAGTAAACCTCCCCCAGGGAATAATCAATATAGTCTATCATTTCGATTTTTATTGGTATTGCAGTCATGCTGGCGGCGCATATAACTTCATCGCCAATATTGATACCCTTTGTTCTTTCATTCTCACCGATTTCTTCCACTGTCCCCGTAAGAATTCCCCCGCTATTGGTATAGGGATTATGCAGCTTCCCTCTTCTTTCCACTGTATATATTATCTTTGCTTTAATTGCCGATTCTTCAAAATTACAGCTATGACAAATTTGGCTAAAGCTATCCCATTCAACATGAATCATGTTTATGCTTAGTCTAATTTCATTTTCATTTATTTCTTTCCTGTTATCAAGCTTCCATGCAGTAACAGGAAGACTTCCTTTGGGCTTTAATACCCTATCACTTCCAAATTTTTCCATTTATGCCTCCAAAGGTCGATTCTAACAAAGAGACTGTTAAATGTCAATAAGAATAAACACCTTTTAAGGGTACCCTTTAGGAATTTCCCTTGTTTTAAAGAGAATACAAAAACCAGTATATATTCCTTTAATCTATAATAATAAAAAAGCATAGAAATTTTATCAATAATCTATTGACTTTGTGTAAAAAAGGGGTAGAATACAATCTTAATATATGTTTTAACGGAGGAATAATGTCTAAGCATTTCAAATTGATTCCAGTGCAGATTTTAGCTATCGGCTTTGCATTGATAATACTTATTGGAGGTATATTGCTCTCTTTACCAATATGTAATAATGGCGAAATATCTATATCCTTTTTAAATGGATTATTCATGTCTACCTCAGCAACATGCGTTACCGGGCTTGGTGTAGTAGATACCTATTCGCAATTCAATTTTCTGGGGCAATTAGTAATAATTATACTGATACAAATAGGTGGATTAGGTTTTATGGGTGTAGTCACTGTCTTTGCTTTTATTGCAAGAAGTAAGATAAGCATATATCAAAGAACGATTCTACAGGAATCTCTTGGCTCACCACATATTGGTGGGGTTGTTAAGATTATACGAAGAATGCTAATTGGTACTTTTTTGATAGAAAGCATAGGCGCTTTTCTTATTGCCTTAAGATTTATACCACGTCTTGGATTATGGCAAGGTATATGGTTTGGTATATTCCATTCAATATCGGCTTTTTGTAATGCAGGTTTTGATTTAATGGGAAAATTTGAAGAAGGAAGTTCTTTAACACTTTTCACTGATGATCTTTTTCTTGAGATTACCACAATGGTATTGATCATTTTAGGGGGAATTGGTTTCATTGTATGGAACGACGTATACAACAATAGGCTGAAATTTAGTAAATATGCTCTACATTCTAAGGTAATGCTCTCATTTACAGCCTTTCTAATCTTTGGGGGTGCAATAATGTTCTTCCTTTTAGAAAGAAACTGTACTTTAAGCGGTATGTCTACAGGTGAACAGATAATGAACTCGTTCTTTATATCCATAACTCCACGTACCGCAGGCTTTGCTACTGTTGATTATTCTAACATGTCAACAGGAGGGAGATTGATTACCATGCTTTTTATGTTCATAGGCGCAGGCCCCGGCTCGACAGGTGGTGGTATCAAAGTAACTACATTTGTTACACTTATCCTGTCCATGTACTCAAATGCAAAGAATTACAACGATCTTAGCATATATAAGCGAAGACTACCGGCAGACGCACAAAGAAAGGCTTTTTCAAGCATCGCATCGTATATAGCTCCTGTCATTGGATGTACCTTTCTGCTTTTGTTGATGAATCCTACATTCACTCCTGAAAGCTGTCTGTTCGAATCGCTATCTGCAATGGGTACTGTAGGTCTTACAATGGGTATAACACCTACTCTTGGAAGCGCTTCTAAGATATGTATCATGGTATTGATGTATAGTGGCAGACTTGGAAGTATAAGTATTGCCATTGCTATAGTACGAAGAAAAATAATTCCGAAGATAAGTTATCCAGAGGAAAAAATAACATTAGGTTAAAGGAGATATATAATGCGTTCACTATTAATAATAGGTCTTGGAAGATTTGGTCGACATCTAACAATGAGTTTTGCTAAAATGGAAAATGATATAATGGTTATAGATAAGGATGAATTAGTCGTTAACAAACTTGCTCCATATGTATCATCTGCGCAGATAGGGGATTGTACAGATGAAGTGGTGCTTCGTGATATCGGAGTAACTAATTTTGATGTATGCTTCGTATGCATAAGCAATGATTTAGAATCATCGCTTGTTATAACTACTCTTTTAAAGGATCTTGGTGCAAAGAAAATAGTAACTAAGGTCAATCAGGATATCCATGTTAAATTCTTACTTCAAAATGGTGCAGATGATGTAATTTATCCGGAGCGTGATATGGCCAACAGAACTGCGCTGAAATATAGTGCAAAAGACGCTATTGATTATATCGAGCTAGATGACAACTATGGTATATTTGAAATTGCTACCCCTAAAAAATGGATTGGTCATACACTAGCTGAAGTAAATGTCCGAAAAAAATACAATGTCAATATAATTGCATATAAGTTCCAAAGCAAAATTACCCCTCTAGACCGTGAGGCATACACATTTAAGGAAGATGAACATCTGATAGTAGCAGGCAACAGAAAGGGCTTTATAGATTTGGTCAAACGTAAGCTATAACTAAGATAAGAAACCATTTACCAATATAAAGACTGTAACTAGAATATATTTATAAATAGAAAATACACACCTTTTGGTGTGCATTTTCTATTTCTTTATTCTGCTGAAAAATCCGCTTCTCTTAGTATAGCATTCATCATCCATAGCCGATGACATATCCTGAATAGCCTTTTTCTGTTTAGCATTTAATTTAGTTGGTATTTCCACATAAACCTTTACATAAAGATCTCCGTACCTGTTGCTTTTGACACTTTTTACACCCTTGCCTTTTAAACGGAATGTGGAACCCGTTTGTGTTCCGGCTGATATTTTATATGAATAAGTTTCTGTTAATCCCGGCACCTTTAAAGTCGCTCCCAGTGCTGCCTGGTCAAAGGTTATCGGTAAATCCATATATAGGTCATCTCCTCTGCGCTTGAAAACCTCATGAGGTCTGACATTCAAAACTATATATAAATCTCCGTTAGGTCCTCCGTTAATACCGGGCTCTCCTTGACCTCTAAGGGGTATAACACTGTCATTGCTTACTCCCGCCGGAATATCTATATTGATTTTAACTGTCTTTTTAACCTTGCCGGTTCCGTTACAATTAGGGCAAGGAGTATCTATAACCTGACCTGTTCCGTTGCATTTATCACAAGTGGTAACATTTCTGAACTGACCAAAAGGAGTATTGGAAACAGAAGAAACTTGTCCCGTTCCTCCGCACTTATCGCAAGTTCTTTTGCCGGTCCCCGGTGCAGCTCCGCTTCCGTTGCAGTTTTTGCAAGTAACATATTTGGTTATTTCAATTTCTTTTTTACAGCCAAAAACAGATTCCTCAAATGATATTGTTATAGCCTTTTGTAAATCCCTGCCTTTTTGAGGACCGTTACGTCTTCTTGTAGAACCTCCGCCACCAAATGCGCCTGTAAACATATCAAAAATATCTTCAAAGCCACCAAAGCCACCGAAGCCACCTGCACCTCCAAATCCGGCATTGGGATCTACCCCAGCGTGGCCAAATCTGTCATATTTACTTTTTTTGTCAGGATCAGACAAAATAGCATAAGCTTCATTGACTTCCTTAAAGTGCTCCTCCGCTTCCTTATTATCAGGATTTTTATCCGGATGATACTTCATTGCCATTTTCCTAAAGGCCTTTTTTATTTCATCATCAGAAGCTCCTTTTTGTAATCCCAGCACTTCATAATAATCTCTTTTATCAGACATTTTTCTCCCCTTCGCATTTATTGCATGTGGAAATGGCAAGTCTCAACTTGCCATTCCTAATATATATCCACTAAAGCTTTAAGCTTTAGGTAAGAACATTATTTATCGTCATCTACCACTTCAAAATCTGCATCTACAGTATTTCCTTCAGGTCCGTTGGATTCTGAACTTCCCATATTAGGATTGAATCCTCCATTAGGGTCTGCTTGAGCATTAGTCTGTGCTTCTTGGTATATTCTTGATGAGATAGGATAAAAAGCATTTGTTAAAGCCTCAATTTTAGCCTTCATTTCTTCAAGATTTCCATTTTCTAAAGCAGCCTTTAATTCATCCTTGGCAGCTTCTACAGAAGTTTTTTCTTCTTCGGTAACCTTATCACCAAGTTCGCCTAATTGTTTTTCTGTTTCATAAATCAAGGTTTCTGCCTGGTTTCTGGTTTCCACTTCTTCTTTTCTTCTCTTATCCTCATCTGCGTATTGCTCTGCTTCCTGAACCTTAGCCTTAATCTCATCTTCGCTTAACTTAGTAGATGAAGTAATTGTAATTTTCTGTTCTTTACCTGTACCCATATCCTTTGCGCTAACATTAACAATACCATTGGCATCAATGTCAAATGTTACTTCTATTTGAGGAATTCCACGCGGAGCAGGGGCAATTCCTGTAAGCTGGAACCTACCCAATGTTATATTTCCTGCAGCCATTTCCCTTTCACCCTGCATAACATGTATGTCTACAGCCGTTTGGTTATCTGCGGCAGTCGAGAAAATTTGACTCTTCTTTGTAGGAATTGTTGTATTTCTTTCAATCAGCTTAGTAGCAACTCCTCCCAGTGTTTCGATGGATAATGATAATGGTGTTACGTCTAAGAGTAGTACATCGTGTACCTCTCCTGTTAATACACCAGCTTGTATTGCTGCTCCTAAGGATACACATTCGTCCGGATTGATTCCCTTAAACGGATCCTTGCCTGTAACCTTTTTAACTGCATCCTGAACAGCAGGAATTCTAGTTGAACCTCCAACTAAGATTACTTTATCAATGTCGCTGTTAGTAACTCCCGCATCGGCCATAGCCTTTTTCATAGGTTCAATTGTTCTGTTAACTAAATCAGCAGTAAGTTGATCAAACCTGGCTCTTGTAACATCCATATCCATATGTAAAGGACCTTCAGAACCCACAGTAATAAACGGCAGATTTACTTTAGTTGTTTGTGAAGATGATAATTCTTTTTTAGCCTTTTCTGCAGCTTCCTTTAATCTTTGTAAGGCCATTTTATCTTTTCTTAAATCGATACCGTTTTCCTTGGCAAATGTATCTGCAAGATAATTCATAACCGCATTATCAAAGTCATCTCCACCAAGACGGGTATCACCGTTTGTGGCAAGTACTTCAAATACTCCATCTCCCAATTCCAGCACCGATACATCAAATGTACCGCCACCCAAGTCATAAACCAATACTTTATGTGAACCTGTGTCTTTATCAAGACCGTAAGCCAAAGATGCTGCTGTAGGCTCATTTATTATTCTCTTTACTTCTAAGCCTGCAATCTTACCCGCATCCTTAGTAGCTTGTTTTTGTGCGTCGGAGAAATATGCCGGTACGGTAATTACTGCTTCCGTTACTTTTTCTCCAAGATAACTCTCGGCATCAGCCTTTAGCTTGCTAAGAATCATAGCAGAAATATCTTGAGGTGTATATTTTTTACCATCAATTTCCACTGTATAATTCTCTCCCATATGTCTTTTTATAGATGAAATTGTTCTATCAGGATTAGTGATTGCCTGTCTTTTTGCAGTTTCGCCTACTAATCTTTCCCCACTCTTGGCAAAGCCAACTATTGAAGGTGTAGTTCTGTTTCCCTCTGCATTTGCAATTACTGTAGGATCTCCGCCTTCTAATACTGATACACAACTGTTAGTTGTTCCTAAATCGATTCCTATTACTTTACTCATTTTTTTCCTTCCTTTCAGTTAATTGGCTACTACGACCATACTAGGTCTAATAACCTTATTCTTTAGTTTATACCCTTTTTGCATTACATTGATAACATGTCCACTTTTGTGTTCATCACTGTCCTGCGTCATTATAGCGTTGTGATAGGTAGGATTGAATTCCTCTCCCATCGCTTCAATTTCCTCCAGCCCGGCTTTTTTTAAAACCCCTTGGAACTGGTCAAATATAAGTTTCATTCCTTCGTAGAACTTCTCGTTTTCACATTCTGTTTCCAAAGCTCTTTCAAAGTTATCTATTACATCAAGCAATTCTGTAACGATCTTTTCGTTAGCAAATGCAAATGTGTCTTTTTTTTCTTTATCAACCCGCTTCTTGTAATTCTGAAATTCAGCCATGAGCCTTATAAACTTTTGATCTTCTTCTTTGTCTTTTTCATCTTCCTTTGAAGGCTCTTCTTCTTTAATTTCTTCTTCAATCAGCTTATTTTCTTCTTCTAAAATCTCTTCCTTCACTACCTTTTCAGCTTTTTCTTTACTCATCTTTACTCTCTTCTCCCTCTTTACATTCCAATTGGAAAGCACTGCTTAAATTCTCAGACAAATATTCCATTATCGATGTAACTTCCGCATATTTCATTCTTGTAGGCCCTATTACACCGATTTTACCCACAGGTTTACCATCTATGTGGTAGGTGGCTGTAATAACCGTGCAGTCCTTCATCGTCTCATCACAGTTTTCGTCTCCGATTGTAACTATTATGCCATCTTCTCTTTCTAATATCTTTTTGGTAAGCTCCTCTTTTTTATCTAGCATCTCCAAAAATCTTTTTGCCTTTTCCAAATCATTGTATTCCGGTATATTAAATATATTTGTCAAGCCCTCCATATAAAGATTAACATTAAGCATATCCTCTAAAGTCTTCATAAAATTAGGCATAACATTATCAGCCAAGGCACTCATTGCACCTATATCAGAATGAAAATCCTTTATTATGCTGTTTTTTAATACCTCTGTTATGGTTCTGCCCTGATAATTATATGTCATGTTTTTACTTAGCAATTCTAGGCTTTCATTATTATATGCTGTATTTAATTTAAGGGCTGTGTTTGTCACCTTTCCTTTTGTTGATACTATCATCAAAATCACTGAATCCTCATCCACAGGCAAAAGCTTTACAAATTTAAGTACCTCTTCCTCCTGGCTGGGAGTTAATGCAAAGGATGTCAAATTGGTAATTTCGGACAAAATGCAAGCCGCATCCTTAATCATCTTCTCGAATTGAGAAACATCCGTTTTTAGTTTTTCGGCAATTATATTTTTCTCTACTTTTGATAGCTTTGTTTTCATCATCAAAGTATTAACATATAACCTGTACGCCTTGTCCGAAGGTACCCTTCCCGCCGAAGTATGCGGATGGGTAAGGTAACCCATTTCCTCCAAATCCGCCATTTCATTTCTTATGGTAGCAGGACTAATTCCCAGATCGTATTTTTTCGCAATAGATCTGGATCCCACAGGTTCAGCACAGGTTACATAGTCGGTAATTATGGCTTGTAATATTTTTAATTTTCTTTCGCTAAGTTCCATAGCCTCCCCCTCCTGTTAGCACTCGCTTATATTGAGTGCTAATCGATAATAATAATTTAACACTATTCCCACATAATGTCAACGATAATCTATAATAAATTATGTGTTTTTTTTGTGATAATCAGTGCAATAATAAATGGCCTCCAGTTACCTGAAGGCCATCTTGATTATTCTTTATTCACCTTTAAATTTTTTCCAGTATTTGCTGTATAACTCGTTGCCTTCAGGTCCCAAATCCTTTAATACTTCGCAGTTGTCAATGGTTTCATCCGTAGGGAAAACACTTTCATCATTTAATATCTCTTCATCAATCAGTGCTTGAGCAGCAATGTTAGGAGTACTGTATGTCAAGTAGTCAAAGTTTTGCTTAGCTATATCTTCTCTGCACATGAAATTGATCCAAGCCTCTGCATTTTCCTTATTTTCTGCGGTTTTGGTTATAACCCATGAATCCACAAAGAATTGAGTCCCTTCTTTTGGAACAATAAATTTAAGCTTATCATTAAGTTCTTTGCAATAAAGGTATTCCCCATTCCATATAACACCAATGGCTGCAGCTTCACTTGAAAGTAAATCCCTGGCAGAATCATTAACATATTTGTACACCAAAGGTTTTTGCTCAATTAGTAAATCAGCGGCTTCACTTAGCTCCTGTTCATTTACTGTATTTAATGAATATCCCAATATCTTTTCGGCAACCATAAAGGTATCTCTTATGCTGTCCTGCATAAGTATCTCTCCGGACAAATCCTCATCCCAAAGATCCGTCCAAGAGTCAATAACTTTGTCTCCCACCATATCCGGGTTATATAGTATCCCTGCGGTTCCATAAGTATGAGGCACTGAGTATTTGTTTTCCGGGTCAAATTCCCTGGACATTTCCAAGTATTTTTCACCTATATTGACAATATTGGGAACATTATCGAAATTGATTTCTGCCAATAAATCCTCTTCTATCATTCTTTCTATCATATAATCCGAAGGACAAATAACATCATAGCTTGCGGAATTATTCTTAACAACCGGATACATTTCTTCACAAGTATCATAGGTATCCACAATCGCTTCTATGCCTGTTTCCTCTTCAAATTGCTCAATTAAATCAGGATCAAAATAGTCGCCATAACTATAAATGTATACCTTTTCCTTTGAACCGGAGCAGCCGGCCAATACCATCACGGTAATTAAAACCGCCAAAATTGATAATAACTTTTTCTTCATAATACACCTCTTTAATATATTAATTTATTTCTCTTTGTATCTGCGAGAACATTTACAACGACTAAAACCACAAGAACTAAAACAAATATTATTGTTGAAAGAGCAAATAAGGAAGGTCTTATGCCCACTTTAACTTGGCTGTATATTAGGGTCGATATGGTATTTATACCCGCTCCCCTTGTAAAATGAGTGATAACAAAGTCATCCACAGACATTGTAAACGCCAACAAAAACCCCGATATTATCCCCGGTCTCAACTCAGGTAACACAATCTTAAAAAATGCATACTTCTTTGTTGCTCCCAAATCCAAAGCGGCTTCGTAAAGCATGGTTGATGATTTGTTAATCCTAGGTCTCACCGAAAGAATGACATATGGTATGCAAAATGTCACATGGGATAGATATACCGTTCCCCAGTTTAATGAAATACCAAAAAACAAAAATGTTAAAAGTAATGAAATACCCGTCACTATATCAGCATTTAGCAAGGGTATGTTGTTAAAGCCGAGTAGTAAGTTTTGATGCTTGGTTTTCATTCCTCCCAAGCCAACCGCAGCCAATGTTCCTATAATCGTCGCTGTAATGCTGGCAGTAATTGCTATGGTAAAGGTATTTAAGATTGCCTGCATAATCATGCGATTAGAAAACATCTCTTCATACCATTTTAAACTAAAACCCGTAAAAACCGCCATGGATTTACTTTCGTTAAATGATAGGACCATTAGGGCAATTATAGGGAGATATAGGAATATTATTACCGCTACTATATAAATTAATTTTAATGCTTTTTTCATATGAAACTATCCTCACCGGTCTTATCAAACTTCTCCATGAATATCATGCTAATTACTATGAATATCATCATTATTAGGGAAAGCCCTGCGCCTAAATTCCAATTTGAGCTAACTGTAAACTCCTGTTCGATTATGTTGCCTATCAAATGTATTTTACCGCCTCCTAATATATTGGATATAACAAAGGTGGTTAATGATGGTACAAACACCATGGTAACTCCGCTCACTATTCCGGGAATACTTAGGGGCAAATATATCTTAAGCAATACATTCTTATGACTGGCTCCCAGATCATATGCAGCTTCAATTACCTGATTATCTATCTTGGATATTACGTTAAAGATAGGCAATATCATAAAGGGCAAAAAGTCATAAACCATACCAAGTACTATTGCAGCCGGTGTGTTTATTATTTCCTGATTGGGTAAACCCAGCATTCCCAAAAAACCATTTATTACTCCGTTTTTTTCCAACAGTACTTGCCAAGCCATGGTTCTAAGTAAAAAATTCATCCACATGGGCAATATGAATAAGAAAATCATTAGACCTCTTTTCCCAAATCTACTGCTTCTTAATATTAGAGAAAGGGGATACGCTATTAAAAAACATACAAAAGTACTTATTAATGCCAATAAAATACTTAGCCCCAGGGCTTGTAAATGATTTTTATCCGCCATGGCAAATACATTTTCAAGTGTAAAAGCCCCCGTCCTATCGGTCAGTCCATAATACGCTATTGCAAATATCGGAATTATTGTACCTGCTATTATCCATATAACAAATGGTATAGATAATGATTTTTTATATATCAATTTCCAATGCCTCCTCGTCGGACGAAGTGGGTTTATTCATTATTTGAATATTTTTCGGCAAAACATCCAATGATACCCTATCTCCGATATTATATTTTTCATAACACTGTACCAGCCACTCATAACCGTTTATATCTTCTATTACCATCTCGTAATGGACTCCAATAAACACCCTGCTGATTACAGTGCCTTCAATCTTGCCCTTACCGACCTCACTAATGATTAGATCCTCCGGTCTTATTACGACATCAACCTTTTTGTTAACCCCAAAGCCTTCATCTATACAAGGAAATTCCACTTTATTAATAGTAACTAACCTATCTTTTATCATTACTCCGTCTATTATGTTGCTGTCCCCAATAAATGCTGCGACAAACGCATTCTCGGGTTCGTTATATATTTTCTCCGGAGTTCCCATCTGCTGTATATATCCGTTATTCATTACAACAACTTTATCCGACATGGTTAGAGCTTCCTCTTGATCATGGGTAACATAAATAAAAGTAATACCCAATTCTTTTTTTAATCTTATCAGCTCATATTGCATTTCCTGTCTAAGCTTTAAGTCAAGGGCACCTAAAGGCTCATCTAATAGAAGCACCTTCGGTTCGTTTACTATAGCCCTTGCCATGGCAATTCTTTGCTGCTGTCCCCCCGAAAGCTTATCTATGCTCCTGTTTTCAAAGCCACTTAAATTTACAAGTTTAAGGGCATATTTTACTTTATCATTAATGTACTTATCGCTTTTACCGCTTATTTTCAATCCAAAAGCAATGTTTTCCCTGACATTCATATGAGGAAACAGCGCATACTTTTGAAATACCGTATTAAGATTTCTTTTATTCGCACTTATATCAGTTATATCCATGCCTTCAAAAAAGACTTTGCCCTTGTCGGGAGTTTCAAAGCCCCCTATTATCCTTAGTATGGTAGTCTTCCCACAGCCTGAAGGTCCTAAAAGGGTGATAAATTCATTTTTATTAACTATAAGATTTAAATCATCCAGCACCATGGTGTCTTCAAATGATTTAGTTATGTTTTCTAATCTAATAAGCTCCTTCAATCTATTCCTCCTTAAAAGCTAGGTGGGGAACTAACCCATATCAATTCTGCACCCTTTTTTGAACTCATATGATGAGTTTTGTCCGAAATATAGTAAAACGATTCGCCTTTTTTTACCTGATATTTTTTATTACCCAAATGTATGGTCAAATCGCCCTTAATCAAATATCCAAATTCTTCACCCTCATGGGGGTTGTCTAAAAACGTACTTCCTCCCGGCTCTATGTTCATTTTTATAGGCTCCATAATGTTTTTCTGGGCATTGGGAACTATCCATTCTATTTTATTGCCCCTTTGATCATCTATTTTTTCAAAATAATCTTCCCTTTTAAAAACCACTTTTGACTCAGCTTCATAAGAAAAAAAATCGTTTATGTTTGTTCCCAAACATATAAGAATATCCTCTAATGTCGCTATGGACGGAGAGGTTAAGTCCCTTTCCACTTGGGAAATAAAGCCCTTTGATAGCTCTGCCCTATCGGCCAATTCCTCCTGGGTCAAGCCTCGTTCTATTCTTAACTCTTTAATTTTTCCACCTATTTCCATAATTTCTCCTAAGAGTTATACTAAGTTTATAGTTTAGTATTTGTAAACCCGAGCACATAAATTATACTTGACTCTGTAAAAAAGTCAAGTATAATTTATCGTTTATTCAAAATATTTCTTAATATTTTCTTTGAGTATATTTACTACCTCTTCGTAGCCTTCATTACATTCCCATTCGTAGCAAAGATATCTTCTAATAGTCCTGTAAATCCAGTCTTCATAGTATTCTACAACATCTTCATACCCAAGGCCCTTTTCAATGAGCTGCGTTATATCATACTTACTGTATTCCATTTTAATAGTACAACGCTTTCTGTCCTTGCCATTCATCTCATCATATATTCCTATATCACAATTTGTGGCATATGGTTTATCCGGAATCATTTTAATTATCTTTATATCTTCCATACTCATATTAATCTTCACCTTTAACATATTTCATCATAGAATCCAGTTCTTCTCCCTGCAAATTTAAGGTTTTACATATATTTATGATTACCTCATCGGGAAAAACATAATCAGGATTCATACAAATATTTGTAAAAGCTATCTTTGGGATTTTAAGCTCACTAAAGCTAACCTCACCACGGGTTACATATTTGTCATAGATTCTAAAAAACACCCCGGAGAAATTACCATTATCCGTCATTTTAGTTACCACACTCGTCAGCATGCTCATGCTGATGACATATTGATCCTGTGGAAACCAGCTCTCCTTTAATATATGCTCCTACATTTTCTATGGCATCTCCTTGGGCTCCCATAATAACTTCGATATCGCGGGAATTAAATATGTCAACGGCACCGCCGCCCATACCACCTGCAATTATTACTTTAACTCCGTTATCTGCAAGGTAATTGGGTAAAAAGCCGGGCTTATGCCCCGGATTACCTATTACCTTGGTATTATCAATTCTGCCTTCTTTTACATCACATAATGCAAAACTTTGGCAATGACCAAAATGTGATGCAACATTTCTTCCATCACAAGCTACTGCAATTATCATATCTTTATCCTCCGCTGTTATTCCATTTCTTTAAATATATCTATAAGATTATTAAGCCAATCTCCGGTAAATGCTTCAATGCTTCCCGTATCACAAAGTAGTGCTAAATTTGGCTCAATCGGTATTCTTCCTAAAACTTCAAGACCTTTATCTTCTGCAATCTTATCTATATGACTATCTCCAAAAAGCTTAATCTCTTTGCCGCATTCCGGGCATTTTAGGTAACTCATGTTTTCAACTACTCCTAATACAGGAATATCCATCATCTTTGCCATATTCAAAGCTTTTTCCACTATCATTGAAACCAACTCCTGGGGAGATGCAACAACAATTATTCCGTCAACAGGCAGTGACTGAAATACCGTAAGGGGAACATCGCCGGTTCCGGGAGGCATATCTACAAACATAAAATCTATATCTCCCCATACAACATCTGTCCAAAACTGCTTTACAGTGCCCGCCAAAATAGGGCCTCTCCATACAACAGGATCTGTCTCGTTTTCTGTTAAAAGATTTAGGGACATTACCTTTAATCCCGTATGCGTAGTTACCGGATAGATTCCATTTTTATCCCCGGTGGCATTTTCCCTTATTCCAAACATTTTAGGAATGGACGGACCGGTAATATCAGCATCCATAATAGCAGTCTTATATCCGTTCCTTTGGGATAAAACCGCAGAAAGAGATGTAACCAGTGATTTCCCTACTCCACCTTTTCCGCTGACTATACCTATTACTCTTTTTACATTAGAACCTTCATGTAACTTCTCTATCAGAGACTTAGGGTCTCTATCGTTACAGCTAGAGCTGCAATTAGAACAGTTGTGATCACAATTTTCAACATTCTTTTCAGCCATTTTTATACCTCTTCTTTCCTATTCTATTCATTAAATAAACATTCCATAGTTTTTATATATGTTTTTTCCAATTCATCTCTGGCTTTGCAATCCATGGAGGAAATCGGAATTCCTTTATTAATACCCTCTGACACTGTACTATCATAAGGTATTTTACCCACAAAATCAATTGCTTCTTTTTTGCAGTAATCTTCTATCAACAGGGTTATATCTTCACTGATGTCATATTTATTCACACATACAGCAATCTTAACCTTAAATATTTGGGCAGTTTCAATTATTCTCTTCATATCGCTCATGCCGGAAACTGTAGGCTCAGTTACTATAAGGACTAAATCAACCCCACTGATGGAAGCTATAACCGGACACCCTATTCCCGGAGATCCATCTATTATTACAACTTCCGTGTCCTTATATACATTGCTGTTCAACTGATTCTTAACCTCGGAAACCAACTTCCCCGAGTTACCTCTTCCCATTTTCAATTCTGCCGAAGAAAAGACCTTTTCATTGTTTTTATAAAGCATTAAGCTTCCGGAAACATCACTATGAAGCTTTGGCGCCCCGGCAGGACATACTATTTCACAAGCTCCGCAACCCTCACACAAAAGTTCGTTCACCTGATATCCCGTCTCCACAGGGTAAATTGCATTGAACCTGCAATTATTTTTACATCTCCCGCAACCTATGCATTTATTTATATCTATTTGAGCTTTTTCGGAACCGTTATATTCACTTACCACGGGTTCTTCCGTAAAGCTTTCAAGCAAATGTAAATTAGGTGCATCGACATCACAGTCCGCAAAGGCCCTGGCTGAAGAAAACCCGATAAAGGCCGCTGCAGTAGTGGTTTTTCCCGTTCCACCCTTACCGCTTAATATTAGAAGTGATTTCATCTTAATTCACCTCCAATTCTATTTGTTTTAATATGTTTTCAAATCGTTCTTTTAACACTCCGTTGGCATAAATCGCCGGTATCCCGTGGGCATTACTCCTGGCCAGCTCATCATCATATGCTATGGTATCTAATATTTTAAGGTCGTTATTATCACAAAATTTCTTTATGACATTATCTTCAACCTCATTCTTCTCGCACTTGTTTATAACAACTCCTATTTTTTTATTGAAGATTTGCGCAAGTTCCACTACCATTTTGAAATTGTGTAATCCAAAGGCCGTAGGCTCTGCAACTATCACACAGTAATCAGCGGGCTCTATTGCAGCCATCGCATTACAGGCACTGCCCGGAGGACAATCGATTATATTTAAACCCTTATCCGAGTTTTTTAAAACATCTTCTATTACCGAAACCCCGGAGGCCTCTCCTTCGTTCAAAACTCCGGATACAACCTTTAACTCATCCTTATGCCCCAGTTTAATTACACCCTTTTTATGAGGTATCTCCTTTATCGCATCATATTTACACACCAATGAGCAAACACCGCAACTATGGCAAATATCCGGGAACAATCTTGGTTTTCCGATAAATACCAACGCATTGAATTTACAATAATTAACACATGCCCTGCATTTTACACATTTATCACCGTCAAATTCAGGCTGCATAACCGATGAATCATAAACCTCTTCTTCCGTAGGCTTTAAAAATAATTCTCCGTTTGGGGCTTCCACATCACAATCTAGGTAAGTTGCCCTATTAGCCGCCAATGACAGATTAACGGAAATAAAGGTTTTTCCTGTTCCGCCCTTACCGCTTAATACAGCTATCTTCATATTATTTACCATGTCTTCCCGGAGAAATTTCCTCAAGTTTGTTTAATTCATCTTTTTTATACGCTTCAATGTTCTCCATGGCATTATCTAAAGTTCCTTTATATACAGCGACATTACCTTCAAATACATCCATTGCATTTTTTCCGCAGTGGGCAGTTAAAAGTACTTTTGCGTCATTATCTATAATCGTTTGCGCAGCTTTTATTCCGGCTCCGCCTTCGGCATCCTTAGCCGTATTTTCCACAAAGTGTGCTTCCTCGGTTTCAGTATTAAAAAACATAAAATACTCTGCTCTTCCGAAAGAAATACTCATTTTTGTTTCCTTCCTTGCTTCATCCACAGGTAATGCTATTATCATATCTTTACTTCCTTTCCCTTTTCCTATATATTGCTTAAATCCACATATCTCATAATCCCCTCCGGAAATTATAAGCTCCCTTCCTTCTACTATGGCTGTGGCCAATTTTTTTCTGGCTTCATTGTATATACTGGTAACCGTTGTTCTGGAAATCTCCATATACTTACTGCATTCTTCCTGATTAAGTCCGATATAATCCAGCAACCTTATAACCTCATACTCGTCCACCGTTAAAGATACATTTTCTTTAACAAGATGTGCACTGCTGTAGCAAACAATGTAATCATTTAATTCCTTTTCCAATGCTTTTCTTTCCAAGGGTCCGAACACCTTAGTTTCTGGCATGGCACATACTTTTCTGCATCTTCTTGGTCTTCCCACGTCTAATCCTTTCTGACATATGTCAATAAAAATTAATCTATACAGAGAATACCACTTTTATTGACATATGTCAATAAAAAAAGTGCCTTTCGGCACTTTTCTCTCTATCCTTCCAACAGCTCTAAAATACTTTTTACCATTTTATCTATACCATAGGTACAGTCCACTGATATATCTGCATACTTATCATAGTATGGCGCTCTCATTTCAAATATTTCCGCCACAGTCATGGGCCTTGGTGTTGCAACCCCCCTGGAAATCATAGTGGTTTCCAACCTTTTTTCCAAAACACTCAAATCTGTTTTAAGGTAGACTAGCGTTCCTATACTTTTAAGATGTAAAATTGCATCTTCGATAAGTACCATGCTGCCCCCTGTTGCAATTACAGTGTTTTTACAGTTTAATGTTTTTCCCGCATTACCTTCTATTTCTAAAAATTCCTCATATGTTCCTTTTTCGATAATATCAGGTAGACTTCTTCCTTCCAATTCCACTATTCTGTCATCCGTATCTATGAACGCATATCCATAATGCTCCGCCAGGGCTTTTCCAACCGCACTTTTCCCTGTTCCCGGCATTCCTATTAATACTATATTGCCCTTCATTTTTCCCCCTTAAATATTATGGCCTTCTTTAGGCACTATACATATAAATTCAAAAATTTCATTAGTCTCATTTCTCCACTGATGCATATGCCCACCGGGTACATACGAACAATCCCCTGAGGAAACCCGGTAATCCACACCTTCCATTTGTAATACACCCTCGCCTTTAATATAGTAGTTGATATGCGGCCAGCTATGATTATGATTAAAACTTGTCCCGTTAGACTCTATCCTAACGATTCTCATTACATAATCATCCCATCCTTCCTTATCCCCTATTGCTTTAGCTAGCATTGATCCTGCCGCAGCCTTATCATTTGGCCTTATAAAATCCAATTCATTGGTATTTTTTATAATAAGCTTCTTTTCCATATTCTCCCCCCTTAATAAAATTTATATAATTATATCATAATAACAGGTTAATACAAATACACAAAATATACATCTGTTCTTTTGACTTTTTAACCTATTTATAGTATCCTTAAGTGAAATATAAAAGGTGAATAAAGCAATGAAAAAGATATTAGAAAAGCAGTTATTAATACATATATTTAACGGTAAGCTATTAACAGTGGCTTTCTTATCTTTATGTGCCATAATAACTGTAGCCTCATATATGGGCTATTTTAATGAAAACGCCAAAGCAAGCAATAAAGATGAAACTAAAGAAATAAACAGGGAAAGTGATGCTTTAATTGATGAGGAAGGTAAAAAAACAACTCTCGAGTTCCATTCGGTGGAAGAGGACTTAAGTATCACCTTCAATTTGGAGGACGGGAAAAGGGCCACAGGATATCCCTTCGAAGTTTCCATCAAACCTATAAATGCAAAGGAAGAAGCAATAATTAAAACCGATGAAGATAAAGACGGAATCATATATATTGATAAAATAGCTGCCGGAGATTATGAAATAGAAGTAACTATGGCAGTTGGCTATTTGATACTCGGAAAAAAAGTAGCAACCGTTGCCCCTAAGGCAGTATATAAAAAGGTCGAAGTGGCGGAAAAAATAGTTTCCCAAAATGAAGTAAATCTGTCCACGGAAGACGGTCAATACGGAGTTCATTCAAATGATACAAGTACAACTGCTAATACTGATACACAGGAGCCGGAAAATGAAACCGTGGTAAATAAAATTGAAGAAAAAGTACCGCTTTTAGACGATAACGGTATTAGAGTTTATTATTATATCCCCGTTTTAGATGTTTCAGAGAATAAATATCTAACATTAATCGACGGAACTGTTACGGACTTAGAAGCCGTTCTTGATGAAAAAGGTTACCTGGTTTCAGGGAAAAGGGCAATTGAAGCCGAACCATATTTTGAAAACATAGTATTAATTGACTCCAATTACAACTTATTGAAGTATAACGGTAATACAATTAAAGCCGAAAAAATTGCTCCTACTACAACTCAAACAACAACTACAATCACTTATTATGGTTGGCAAGTATTAGATGGTAAAACCTATTATTATGATTCGGACGGGGAAATGGTAACAGGCCACAGAGATATAGTAGGAATTAAGTACTATTTTAACTCTAACGGGGTATTAAGCAGCAAGGTCGGTATTGATGTTTCCTATTGGCAAGGAGTTATCGACTGGGCTAAGGTAAAGGAAGCCGGGGTTGATTTTGCAATCCTACGTATAGGTTTCATGGGTTGGACTTCCGGCGCACTGATATCAGACAGTACTTTTGCAAGAAATATTGCCGGGGCTAAAGCCGCAGGTATAAAGGTAGGTGTATATTTTTACGATGCCGCAATAACTACGCAAGAGGCTGTGGAAGAGGCCAGTATGTGTTTAGAATTATTAGGAGGCAAATCTTTGGATTATCCAATATTTATCGACATGGAAGATTCCGGATCAACTGCCAGAAATAAGGATTTAACCACTGAGCAAAGAACGCTTATATGCCAAGCCTTTTGTAATACTATAAAAAACAGCGGATATAAAGCGGGTATTTATTCAAGCTCAAGCTACTTAACATCAAGGCTTAACATGTCCTCCCTAAGCAACAACTACGTATGGGTTGCAAATTGGGGAGTTAGCACCCCATATTATTCGGGGCATTATGATCTATGGCAATATTCCCAATCGGGAGTAATAAACGGAATTTCCGGTGTTGTAGATATGAATATATCCTATTTGGGTTATTAGGAGGTTTATTTATGAAATATAGAAAACTAGGAACCAACAATGACATGGTGTCAGTTTTAGGTTATGGCTGCATGCGGCTACCTGTGATCGACGGTAACATCGGTAACATAGATGAAAAACTGGCGATAGAGCAAATACGCTACGGAATAGATAAGGGAATAAACTATATCGATACCGCATATCCTTATCACATGGGGCACAGCGAAACGGTTGTTGGTAAAGCATTAAAAAACGGTTACAGAGAAAAAGTTTTTTTAGCAGACAAGCTTCCCACATGGTTGATAAAATCCAATGAGGATATGTACAACTACCTGGACAAACAGTTGGAAAAATTGGATACTGAGTACATTGATTTTTATCTTATACATACCCTGGATAAAATGAAATGGAAAAGGGTCCTAAAAAACAACCTCTTTGAATTTATAGAGAATTCAAAAGCAAAGGGTAAAATAAAGCAAATAGGTTTCTCCTTTCACGATGATTATGAATTGTTTGAGGAAATAGTAGATGCATACGATTGGGATTTTTGTCAAATACAGTTAAATTACATGGATGAGGACTATCAGGCCGGTTTAAAAGGCTTGGCTTACGCCAAAAATAAAGACTTGGATGTAATAGTAATGGAACCATTAAAGGGAGGTACATTGGCAAACAATGTGCCAAAAGACATAGATGATATATGGAAATCAGTAAACAGCAAAAGAAGCGCCGCGGGTTGGGCTTTACAATATCTATGGAATTATGATGGGATCTCTACGGTATTAAGCGGTATGAATTCTTATGAACAAATTGACGACAATATAAAAGAGGCGTGTAAATCAGGAATCGATTCCCTAAGCAAAAAGGAAAGGGAAACCATCGAAAAGGTCAAAGAGATCTATAAATCAAGAATTTTAGTCAATTGTACGGGGTGTAAGTATTGCATGCCATGTCCCCACGGAGTCGATATCCCGGGATGCTTTTCTTCTTATAACAACGCTAACATTTATAATAATTTCGATTACTATAATAACCATTATCTGATATTTATGTCAGACAGCGAAAAAGCCGGCAGATGTATAAAATGTGGGGTCTGTGAAGAGTTATGCCCTCAGCATCTCCCTATAATGGACTTATTGGAAAAGGTAAGGAATAAATTCGGTAAATAGATATGATAAAAAAAACGGAAATAATAGTGGCAAATCCTGCGGGTAATATAACCATATTTGTAAAAAGCAAAACCAAAAGAAGCGATTATCAAAAAGTAGCAAAAGCCTTATTAGGGCAAACCGATTATAGGGCAGAGCAGGTGGCCTTCATTTTAGAAGACGGAAGAATAGAAATGTCCGGTATGGAATTTTGCGGAAATGCCACAAGAAGCTATGGTTTGATTCTATCAGCGGATAATAAAGGCCATGCCTTGGCGAATAACAGCTATATGAATATGGTAAGTATAAGCGGTACAAAAGAACCTCTTAAAACCATCTCAAATCCATCAACGGGTTTTTCCAAAGTGGAAATGCCTCTGCCAATATCCATAAAAAACTATACGCTGGAAGATAGTACCCTTGTTGATTTTGAAGGAATCGTTCATCTTGTGTTAAACACAAATAAATACCCCCTATCATCTTTTGATAAAATCAAAGATGAATTCTATAAAAGTAATAACCCTCCCGCTTTTGGAATAATGTACTATGATAAAACCAAGAGCTTTATGACTCCCATTGTTTATGTCAGAGATGTAAATACAACTTTTCACGAAGGAAGCTGTGGTTCCGGGACAGTTGCATTAACCGCTTCTCTAACCAAAGAATTTGTTTCCGGGGAATACAGGTTTGAAATAAAGCAACCGGATGGAATTATTGCTTCTTCTGTAACAAAAAATAACAATAAAATTTCCACAATAACCATAGAAGGAATTGTGGAAATAATAGATAAAAATATTGTTGATATTAATCTTGAGGAAGACCTATAGGTCTTTCTCTTTTTATTACATAGAATCTACATAGTTACAAGCCGCAATAGCTGCCACCGCCCCGTCTGCTGCTGCAGTAGTAAGCTGTCTGACGCTTTTAGTTCTTGCATCTCCCGCCACAAACACATTTGGCTTAGATGTTTTACAGTTTTCGCTACTGTCAAAGAAGCCCGATTGATCTGTTTCTACCAAATCTTCAAATGGCTTATTATCAGGCATTTGTCCAATAGCTACAAACAAACCGGAAACACTAATATCCTTTTCTTCTCCGGTAATCTTATCCTTTAATGTTAATCCTGAAATTGCATAATCTCCAATTAATTTGCTTATAGTTTTATTTAATGCAAATTCAACATTTTCTTTGTTCTTTAATATATTGACAAGATGCTCTTCCCCTCTAAATTGGTCCCTTCTGTGTATAACCGTAACTTTTTTACAAAAATCAGACAAAAATATAGCATCCTCTAAGGCAGTGTTACCACCGCCGTATACAGCAACTTCCGCACCCTTAAAGAAGGCTCCGTCACATACAGCGCAAAATGATATTCCGCTTCCCACTAAGCTCTCTTCTCTTTCTATGCCCATTCTTCGATGCTTTAGTCCTGTGGCCAAAATCAAGGTTTTGCCCCTGTATTCATCGGCTGCACCTTTAAGAAGTATTAAATCTTCTCCATAAACTATTTCCTTTATTTCATCCATGGCAAGCTCAGCTCCAAAGCTTTTAGCCTGTTCTTGGAGTTTCATTGAATACTCCACTCCGCTTAATCCCTGAGCTGCAGGGAAATTATCCACTTGATGTGTATATGTAATCTGGCCGCCAAACATTTCCTTTTCAACAACCAATGCACTCTTACCTGCCCTTGCCGCATACATTCCCGCCGTAAGCCCGGCTGTACCGCCGCCCACTATTAATACGTCAAACACTTTATCCATATCTGTTTCCTCCTTTGTCATAGGATTATTATACCCCTATAATATGTGTTTAATCATAAAACATTTCAAAATAAATGCCGGCTTTTGCCGGCATTTTAAATGAGCTTACATTAAATACTCTTTTATATTTGATGCGTTTACTATTTTTTCAAAATGATCCTCGCTTATCACAAGAAGTGTAGGCGCCTGCATTATGCCATATTGCTTCGCCATTTCCGGATAATCCTCCACATTCATTTCTATAAAGTCCACACCCTTTTCGCATAAATCTTTTTTTGCAATACCACAATTAGGACAAGTGCTTGTAGTGAATAAAAGATGCTTTAATTCACCCTTCATCTCTTTGCTTTCTTTGGTAATATCCTCCAAGTTTTCCTTACTTACATAAGCCCCTTTAGAATAATATCCATCCGGATTATATTCTTTTCTGTCCTTGTATTCTTGGGTTTTACCATCATTCCAGTTTTGAACCGGTCTGTAATATCCGGTTATTCTGCTGTATACTTCTGTCCTATTACCACAATGTGGGCACTCAAACTCCTCACCCTCCAAGTATCCGTGATTTGGGCATATGGAGTAAGTAGGGGAAAGGGTATAATATGGCAATTTATGATTCTCTGCTATTTTCTTTACAAGGTTTGCAGCAGATTTCCAATCCGGTAATTTCTCACCTAAAAATGCATGAAAGACTGTACCCGATGTGTATAAGGTTTGTAATCCATCTTGTATGGATAATGCTTCAAACACATCATCCGTTGCTCCCACAGGAAGATGAGAACTGTTTGTATAATATGGTGTTCCATTATCCTTTGCCGCTGTTATAATATCCGGATATTTCTTAACATCATGCTTTGCCAATCTAAAAGCAGTAGATTCGGCAGGGGTGGCTTCAAGGTTAAATAATGCGCCATACTTTTCTTGATAATCCATAAGTCTTTCTCTCATGTGATTCAACACTTCTTTTGCAAATTCCTGGGCCTTTTCATTCATAAGACTAATTCCCACCCATTTTGCATTCATTGCTGCTTCATTCATACCCACCAATCCAAGGGTAGAGAAGTGATTATCAAAGGATCCCAAATAACGTTTTGTATAAGGATATAACCCCTCGTCAATTAATTTGGTTATGATTTTTCTCTTTATATCCAAAGAACGGGCAGCTACATCCATTAAGTAATCTAACCTTTTATAAAAATCCGCTTCATCCTTGGCTAAATATGCAATTCTAGGCATGTTAATGGTAACAACTCCTATGGAGCCTGTGCTTTCACCGCTTCCGAAAAATCCGCCTGATTTTTTCCTAAGTTCACGTAAATCAAGTCTTAGTCTACAACACATACTCCTAACATCGCTGGGCTCCATATCACTGTTAATATAGTTAGAAAAATATGGAGTTCCGTATTTTGCCGTCATTTCAAAAAGCAACCTGTTGTTTTCGTTATCCGACCAATCAAAATCTTTAGTAATGGAGTATGTTGGTATAGGGTATTGGAAACCCCTTCCCTCTGCATCGCCTTCAATCATTATTTCTATGAAAGCTTTGTTTATCATATCCATTTCTTCTTTGCAATCTCCATATGTGAAGTCCAGTTCTTTACCCCCTACTATAGCAGGCATATTTTTCAAATCGTTTGGAACTGTCCAGTCTAATGTTATATTAGAGAAAGGTGCTTGAGTTCCCCATCTACTCGGAGTATTCACACCATAAACAAAGGACTGTATGCATTGCTTCGTTTCTTTATATGACAAATTATCTATTTTTACGAAAGGAGCTAAATATGTATCAAATGAAGAAAATGCTTGGGCCCCTGCCCATTCATTTTGCATTATTCCAAGGAAATTAACCATTTGATTACATAGGGTTGATAAATGAGCTGCGGGAGATGAAGTTATTTTTCCCATTACCCCGCCTAAACCATCTTGTATTAACTGTTTTAAAGACCAACCGGCACAGTATCCTGTAAGCATGGAAAGATCATGAATATGTATATCGGCATTTTTATGAGCATTACCTATTTCTTCATCATAAACCTCCGATAACCAATAATTTGCGGTTATGGCACCGGAATTGCTCAATATTAATCCACCCACAGAATAAGAAACCGTAGAATTCTCTTTTACTCTCCAATCTGTAACTTTAACATAAGAATCAACCAATTCCTTGTAATCAAGTATTGTTGATTTCATGTTTCTCAGTTTTTCCCTTTGCTTACGATATAGGATGTATGCTTTAGCTACATCTGAATATCCGGTTTTTATGAGCACAGATTCGACACTATCTTGAATATCTTCAACGCCAATAAAACCATCCTTTATTTTCTCTTGAAAATCAGAGGTTACCATTAACGCTAAAGACTGTATAATGTCAGGAGTATATTCCTTTTCCTTGGCTTCAAAGGCCTTTTCTATGGCTGCGCTTATCTTTGATAATCTAAATTCTGTTACTTTTCCGTTTCTTTTTAATACCTGATACATAACTGCCCTCCCTATGTTTTCTGATACATATATAATACCATATATGTAGTGGGTGTCAAGCTTATTTTGCCATACATATTGTGTTTGAAAACATTAAAAAAAGCACTCCTATCAAGGCATAGAACCACTTTTTTTCAATTATTTTTTTCTCATCTTGTTAATACTTCATCTACATATTTTTGGACTATTTTTTTTGCTTCCAAGATCCATTCCTCATCCTGTGATGAAAAACCTTTGGCTATGGTTTTTTCCGAATCCATAAAATTTTGAATCACATATTTTTTTGAGCCTTGTATCCATTTGCCTATTTCTTCCATATCGTTTAAATCATGCAACTCTTTAGTTACGGTGGTCCTAAATTCATAATCAACACTCGAATCCGTTAATAATTTTATGCTAGCTTCAATTTTATTTATTATATCAGTCTGCATAATTTTAGGAATTCCTGAGGTAAGGCCGTATTTGTCCTTTGAATTTTTAACATCCATTGCAACATAATCAATCATACCGCTTCCTAATAATTCTTTTAATCTCATGGGAAAACTACCGTTAGTGTCCAGCTTCACCAAAAATCCCATTTCCTTCACCTTGGAAATAAAAGGCATCAAATCATTTTTTAACAGGGGTTCTCCTCCGGTAATGCAAATCCCATCCAATAGCCCTACCCTGGTTTTTAAGAATTCCATTATTTCTTCATCATCAATTTTATCTGCCTTTTCACTATTTAATACCAAATCCCCATTATGACAAAAAGGGCACCTAAAATTGCAGCCTGCAAAAAAAATTGTGGCAGCAGTTTTGGTGGGATAATCCAGCAAGGATAACTTTTGTAAACCATTAACAATCATAATATAACCTCTTCTCTTTAGTTATACTAACATAATCATATGCCCATTTTCAACATACAACCATATATGATTTGCTAAGTTGGCTCTTGTATGGTATAATTATACAGATGTAATACTTTAATTATTTTTTAGTGTTTTTGAAGCCCTTGCCAACAATGGTTTCCACGACATTTCGTTTATGACTCGGTATATTTATGCGACTCATGCATCTATTATGAATATTTATTTATTCGTAATCTAAACATCAATTCATAGCTAATCGTAAATTACAAATTTAACAAAATAATTGAATTCAAAAAGATGTTTTATCATCTTCATTTAGCATTAATTCTAGGCTTAGGAAAGGAGACTGCACAAAATATGATAGAATTAAAAAACATAACAAAGTCATATAATGGTAAAACAAATGTAATTGAAAACATGAATCTAACCATAAATGACGGAGAGCTTGTAGTATTAGTTGGTGAAAGCGGATGCGGCAAAACAACTACTATGAAAATGCTCAATAAACTAATAGAACCAACTTCCGGTGAAATATTTATGAATGGTATAAACATTAACACCATGAACAAGTTGGAACTTAGACGTAACATAGGGTATGTAATTCAAAATATAGGTTTATTTCCCCATAAAACCATTGAAGAAAATGTGGCCACAGTGCCAAAATTAGAAAAAAAGAGTAAAAAATCCATCGACGAAAGAGTAAAATACCTGATGAACATGGTGGATCTTCCCTATGAAGAATACGGAAAAAGATATCCAAAGGAGCTGTCAGGTGGTCAAAAGCAACGTATAGGTGTTGCCAGGGCATTGGCTAATAATCCGGATTTTATATTAATGGATGAACCTTTTTCTGCCCTTGACCCAATAACAAGGGAGCAGCTGCAAGATGAATTAATTAAGCTTCATGAGGAATTGGGCAAAACCATTGTTTTTGTAACCCATGATATAGATGAGGCAATAAAACTGGGCGACAGAATAGCCGTTATGCAAAATGGTAAAGTTGCTCAATTTGATACTCCGGAAGAAATATTGAAAAACCCTTCCAATGATTTTGTTGCAACCTTTGTAGGTAAAAACAGATTATGGAAAACGCCTGAAATGCTTACCGCCGAAGATGTAATGATTAAAGATGTGGCAAAAATAAGTCCTAAGCGTTCCGTTGCACAGGCTATAAATGTTATGAAGCAACATGATAAAACCGTATTGGTAGTGGTAAAAAAAGAAGAAAGCGGCAAATCTAAAGTTGTAGGCGTGGTGGGAGCCAACAGATTTAGCGGAATATCTGATCATAATACAAAAATTGAAGACATAATGAAATCAGACATATGGAAGGTTCCTAAAGAAACCCCACTAACCGAAGTAATTCAGCATAGGAACGAGAAAAATATACTATATAGCCCTGTTATTGATGAAAAGGAAAATCTAATAGGAATAATCACAAATACCAGTATTGTAAATGTACTTTACGAAATCATGCCGGGAAGGGAGGAATATTAATATGGGAGTTATTACATACATTTCAAATAACTTTGATCAGGTTATAGATGCTACTCTGCAGCATATTCAGCTATCATTTGCTGCGGTATTATTGGCTTGCCTTATAGGTATTCCCCTAGGCTTTCTATTAATAAACAACAAGACCTTATCAGCTATAGTTTTAAACATTGCCAACGTATTGCAAACCATACCATCCTTGGCCATGTTTGCCCTGGTTATGCCCTTTATGGGTATCGGCCCTAAGCCGGCAATTTTCGCACTATTCCTTTACGCACTTTTGCCAATAATAAAGAATACTTATATAGGTATCAACAGTGTAGATGCCGCAATTAGACAAGCAGCAGTGGGCATGGGAATGTCAAGACATCAAATAATGTTTCAAATAGAAGTGCCTTTGGCAGTGCCTGTTATTATGGGTGGCGTAAGAATAGCCACAGTAACCTGCATAGGTGTTACTACAATAGCAACTCTGATTGCCGCAGGCGGTTTGGGAGACTTCATTTATAGAGGTTTAAGTACCTTTGATATTCCAATGATTTTAACAGGAGCAATTTTTTCTGCTTTACTGGCTCTGGGAATGGATTTCCTACTGGGTCTATTGGAAAATAAATTGACTTCAAAAGGTTTATAATTAGTTATTATATAAGGAGGATAAAATGAAAAAGAATAGAATTATTTCACTTATGATTGTGGTTATGTTATTTGCAGCCCTATTCACAGGTTGCTCTTCAAGCGATGAAGATAAGACAATTAATATAGTCCATAAGAATTACACAGAGCAAAGATTACTGGGTAAAATGTTGGGACAGTACTTAGAATCAAAGGGTTATGAAACTAAAGTTTCTGAATTGGGAGGTTCAATGCTTTGCTTTAATGCACTGACAAGTGGTGAAGCAGATATGTATGCAGAATATACCGGAACCGGTTATTGTGGTATTCTGGATCAAACCGAAATACTACCTGCAGAAGAAACCTATGAGTATGTAAAAAAAGAATTTGAAGAAAACTATGATATTTTATGGCTAAAGCCATTGGGCTTCAATAATACATATGTTTTTTCAGTAACAAGAGACACCTTGGAAAAATATGATTTGGAAACCATCTCAGATTTAATTCCTGTGGCAGGAGATTTGATTCTGGGCAGCGATGCGGAATTTACCAGCAGAGTAGATGGTCTACCGGGATTAGTAAAGGTATATGAAGGATTGGAATTTGAATCTACAAAAAGCATGGATCAGGGATTAACATATCAAGCATTGGTTGATAAAAACATAGATGTTAATGTATCCTACGCAACCGATGGAAGAATAGCTAAATATGACTTAGTCAATCTTGTGGATGATAAAAACTTCTTCCCACCTTACTACTGTACTCCTATTCTAAGGATGGATTTTGCAGAAGCCAATCCTGAAGTAGTAACGGCTTTAGAAGAATTAGAAGGATTATTCAGCGATGAAGACATGCAGAAATATAACTTAATGGTAGACGAAGGGGAAAGCCCAGATGATGTGGCTACCAAGATGCTAGAAGATAAAGGGTTAATATAAAGGAAAGGAGGAACCTCGGTTCCTCCTTTGTTATCTTTTTTGCATACCGTAATAAGCCATTCTTATATTTCGCTTAAACATTTCATAAGGCAGTTCAAATCCATAAAAGTATTTTACTATATCCTGATTATATTCTTCTTCCGTTATTTTTAACAGCCTGTCAAAGGAGAATTCATTCGCCATAATATTTAATGAATCAAAGTATTCACCAAACGGAGTTTTCATAGGATTTTTAATGTGTTCTAAGTTATATGGACATACTGTTTGGCATATATCACATTCATAAAAATAATTGTCTAAATCCACCTGCTTTTCCATGGGAATGTTATAACTCTCCAAGTAATCGGATATACAATTAGGCCTTTCTAAGACCTTGTCGGTTTTATTTGCCAATGTGGGACATGCCTTTTGACACTCATGGCAATTAACGGGACAGCTCATGTCACATTTTACATGCACATCTGCTAACTCAGCGTCTGTTATAATAGCGCCCAATGCTATGAAGCTGCCATATTCTTTGTTTATGAGCAGTGCATTTTTACCTATCCATCCCAATCCTGCTTTTACAGCTACTCCCTTAAGAGATATTGTTTCTCCCGATTCTTCACCGTCTACCATCTTAGCTTTATAGCCGTTACTAATCAAGTATTCGTAAATACCATTCATAGGCCTTACTATATTTGAATAGAAACCCGATAACGCCAGCTTACTTATTCTACCGTGTTTGGTATCATCATAACCCTTCATTAAAACCCCACCTATATATGTCATTGTCACTATCACACTTTTAGCTTCAGGCAATATATCCTTTGGCATTCTTCCCTTAAAAAGCTCCCTAGGTTCATAATCCTGTGCATCAATAAATCTGATTTCATCTATTAAATTCTCTTTTGCAATTCTTATAATCTCATTCTTTTCCAACATAATATTTAATATCTCTCAATCCTATTTAGCCCTATTTACGCTTATTACTTTCCCTGATATATTTTCGCGCGTTTTTCATGCCACCCACATCCTTAAAAATCCGTTCCAGCTTTTCCTCTTCCAGCTTTTTTGAACTCATCCCATCATATTTCATCTCTTTTTTTAGTTTTAAATAATTTTCATATCTTCTTTTATCAAGCTTGCCTTCCTTTAAAGCCATGATTACTGCGCAACCCGGTTCATTGGTATGGGAGCAATCTCTGAATTTGCAAAGCTCTGAAAGTTCGTCAATATCAGTAAAAGTTTTATCTATATCGGCTGTTTCTATTCCTAATTCCCTCATTCCCGGAGTATCTATAAGTACTGCTCCGTTATTCAGTGATATCAATTCCCTTCTTGTCGTTGTGTGTCTTCCCTTGTCAGCTTTATCCGTATCATGGGTTTCAATCTCATCGCTACCAATAATTCTGTTTATCAATGTCGATTTACCAACGCCTGATGAACCTATAAACGCCGCTGTAGCACCCTTTTTTAAATAAGGGGAAAGCTTTTCTAAAACATCCTCGTTATATGATATATCAATGATATCCGCAAAAGGTGCCACCTTGAAAACCTTATTCCTTGCGTCTTCAACGTCTTTGCACAGATCGGATTTTGTTAATATAACCACGGGAATCGCTCCGCTATCATAGCCTATCGATAAATATCTTTCTAATCTGTTTAAGTTAAAATTTTTGTTTAGGGACATACAAATAAAAACCACATCTACATTGGATGCCACTATTTGGGTCTGTCCTTTAACTCCCACGGCACTTCTTGAAAACACGCTTTTTCTGCTAAGCACTTTATGAATTATGCCCCTATCGCCTTCAACCGATACCATAACAAAATCTCCCACCGCAGGGTAATCATCGTTTCTTATTAGTTCATATCTAAACTTGCCGGAAACATTGGCAAATATAAAGTCGTCCTTATAGACCACCCTATAAATACCCCTTGATTCTGATATAACTCTGGCAATTTCATAGTCCTTATACATTCCTGCTTCGTTTAAAAATCTTTCATTTAGCCCATAATTAATTAAATCTATCATTTCATCCTCCAACAAAATAATATCACATTTTTGTTATAAAATAAATACTCCCTGTACAATCATAAATGATTATACAGGGAGTATTATGAATATAGCTAAATAATTAGATCTTCATTCAAATGACTGCAATTACTGGATAAAGCACTCATAGCTGCCGCGTTAATAGGATAAGCTATAGGTGATGCCGAAACCAAAGGATGGGTTGCCACTTGGAAAGTATTAAGTTCTGTAGCTGTCATGCCCTTTTGTATGGCCATGCTAAGTACATTAATAATCTCACATGCAGAATCTCCACCTATTACCTGTGCTCCCAGTATTACACCGGAACATTTTGAGAATATAATCTTTATCTTGATTTTAGAAACATCCGGTAATGTGCCAGGATGCCTGTCCATAGTCTCAAATCTTCCCACCATAGTTATAAAGCCTTCTTCTATAGTGCTTTTTTCAGTCAATCCGGCTGCAGCATATGTTTTTCCAAACACTTTTGTTGCAAACGAACTTATAGTACCCTTGTTGGCCCTAACTAATCTCAACTGAAATACATTACATCCTGCTATCTTTGCTTCCATGGCAGCTGTAGATGCCAACAGTACCGGTATATCTTTTCCGGTGAAGAAGCATTTCTTCTCAGAGCAATCGCCCACAGCAAAAACATTAGGGTCATTGGTTCTGGTGTATTGATCAACAACAAAGGCTCCTCTTTCATTAACCTTGATGCCCGCTGCTTTACCAATCTCAGTATTAGGTTTAACTCCAATACTCATAATTACCATATCAGCCGGGATAATTTCTCCCCCATCTACCATTACACCTGTCACTTTTGTTTCGCCTACGATTTTTTCAACCTTTGTGCCGGTTCTGATATTGATTCCGTTCTCCCTCATGGATTCTTCCAATACATCTGTAAACTCCTTATCAAAAGCAGTACCCACACATGTATCCATCATTTCAACTATGGTAACATTTTTGCCTACTTTTTTCATTTGTTCAGAAAATTCAACACCAATGAATCCACCGCCTATTACCACCACATCATTAAAACCATCCATCTTTTCAAGTACATTATCCAAATATGCTTTATCTTTAAGGATAGGGAAAACATTTTCCAAATCATATCCCGGAATAAACTTAGGAATTACAGGAAGGGAACCGGTTGCCAATATCAGCTTTTTATACTGGTAATCTTCTCCGTCCCTTAGCTTAACAGTTTTGGCTTCTCTGTCGATTTCAGTAACCTTGTCAATAACAAGATTAATACCTGCATTTAAGATGCCCGCATCAGGAATAATATTTTTGTCCGTGGAATGTAAAGTCCCAAAGATATACGGAATACCACAAGGCACAAGAACCTTTTCCACATCTCTTACTACGGTAATATCGATATCACCATATGCCTGTCTTGCAGTACTGGCAGCAAGAATTCCACCTGCACTTCCTCCTACAATTAATAAATCGGTCTTTTTCATAATAGCTTCACTCCTTTTTCTACACCTTATACTACGGAAATAGTATAACAATAACTTCCTTTAATGTATCCACAGCTTCATTTTCGCATATGGAATAATAGATATTTTTGCCTTCCCTTTGTCCCTTGATAATCCCCGCTGCCTTTAATTTCGAAATATGCTGAGACACATTTGGCTGAGCCTCACCCAAACACTCTTTCATATCATTAACGCACAATTTATCATTTTCCATTAATTTTTTAACTATACACAATCTCTGAGGATTGGATACAGCTCTTAATATATCTGCCTTTTCTGTAAAGATTTTAGGTTCTTTTAAATATGTGCTCATCTCCATCGTCTCCTGTTGTTAATAAAATAACATATAATCATATTAATATATTATTATATGTTTATATGTTTGTCAAGAAAAAAATATACATCCTAAGATGTATATTCTCCAAGTATATTATCAATTATCTTTTCTGCCACTTCAGACTTTTCAAGCAGCGGCAATTGTTCACTTTTGTTCCGTGTCAATATGGTAACTATATTAGTATCACATTTAAACCCGGAGCCCTTATCTTTTAAGCTATTTGCCACTATCATATCAGCATTTTTCTTTTTAAGTTTACCTAAGCTATTATTAATCAGGTCTTCGGTTTCCATGGAAAATCCGCAAAGATATTGTTTTTCCCTCCTGTTATTTCCCAGCCATGAAAGTATATCATCCGTTCTTTCCAGTTGGATAGCCAAATCATCATCCTTCTTCTTAACTTTATTTTCATATACATTCTTCGGCCTATAATCCGCCACAGCAGCTGCCATAATTATAACATCGCTATTATCCTTATGCTTTTTCACCTCATCAAACAATTCTTTAGCACTGCTTACCCTAACATTCTCAACAAAAGGCAATTCATCAGTTACAACGTTGCCTGATATTAAAGTAACCTCAGCGCCCCTAAGCATACAATTTTTAGCCAGGGCATATCCCATCTTTCCGCTGGAATGATTGGTAATATATCTTACGGGATCAATTGCTTCCATGGTGGCCCCTGCCGTAACCATAACCTTCATTCCTTCCATATCTTTGTCATATAGGATATGTTTATAGATATGCTCAAGCAATATTTCCGGAGACGGCAATTTCCCGATACCCTCATCCTTACAAGCCAGTATTCCGCTGACAGGCTCAATAACCCCATAACCAAATTCCTTTAATATGGCTATATTCTTTTGAACTATAGGGTTTAAATACATATTCGTATTCATGGCTGGGGCTATGATTTTTTTACACGTACAAGCCAATGCCGTTGTTGTTAGCATATTATCCGCTATTCCATATGAAAGCTTAGCAATAGTATTTGCTGTGGCAGGAGCAATAAATAACAAATCCGCCCTTTGGGCAAGGGAAACATGAGCCACATTATAGTCAACATTCTTATCAAAAGTATCCACAATACATTTATTTCCTGTAAGGGTTGAAAATGTTAGCGGGGATATTATTTCGGTGGCATTTTTTGTCATTATTACATGGACGCTATGGCCCTCCTTTGTCAGGGCACTCGCCACATCCGTCATCTTGTATGCTGCAATACTGGAGGTAACCCCCAATATTATTGTTTGATTTTTCTTTTTCATAATATTTTCCTTAATATATAAATTAGTTATCATTATATCAAATTTATATTTTTTTTCAACCTAGTAAAGAAAAAGGCCACCGGAAATTCCGGCGGCCCTGACTTTAAATTTATTAAGCTTCCAATGCTTTTTCTGCTTCTTCAGCTTCTCTCTTTCTCTCTTCTAAGATTCTTTCATACTGTTCATCAGTCATCTTTTCCATAGTGATTCCTGTGAAACCATAGAAGATTGATACAAGTGGGTTAACCCAGCAAAGTACTGCATATGGAGCATATCCGCCTGCACCCCATTGGCTTACGCCTAGGAATGTAGACATTGTAGCACCACATGTGTTCCAAGGTACTAAGTTGGAAGTCATTGTACCGGCATCCTCTAAGCATCTTGATAAGTTCTTAGGAGCTAATTTAGCGTCTTCAAATGCAGTCTTGTACATTCTTCCTGGAAGTACGATAGCCAAGTATTGGTCACCTGCTATGATGTTCATGAATATGCAAGATACAACTGTAACTGTTACTAAACCACCGGTTCCCTTTGCAACCTTTAGAAGGGCATTACCAAGTGTAGCTAGCATTCCAGATGCATCCATAACTCCACCAAAGCACATTGCGCATATGATCAAGTTGATTGTCCACATCATTGAATCCATACCGCCTCTTTCAAGTAGGTCTACTAATTCAGGCATTACAGCATCAGGATCAGCGAATGCAAATCCATAATGTACTAAGCTAAACCAGTCAGCAAGAGCTACGCCCTGGAACATTGAACCGAAGATACATCCTAAGATTACTCCGCCTAAAAGACCAGGAAGTGCAGGTAGCTTTAATGCTACGATTACGATTACGATTAGCGGTGGAATAAGTAATGCTAAGTTAATGTTGAAGTTAGCAAGAATTCCTTCTTGTAAATCATTTACAACTTCCATATTAGCTTCGCCGGAGCCTCTTCCTAAGATTAGGAATACAACCAATGCGATGATAAGAGATGGTGTTACGGTATAAATCATGTGTCTGATGTGATCAAATAAAGTGGATCCTGCCATAGCCGGAGCCAAGTTTGTAGTATCTGATAATGGAGACATCTTGTCACCAAAGTATGCACCGGATACAACAGCACCTGCTGTCATAGCAGGGTCGATTCCAAGACCTTGTCCTACACCAATCAGTGCTATACCGATTGTTCCTGCAGTTGTCCAAGAAGATCCTGTAGCCAATGCTACGATACAAGCTAGGATACATCCTGCAAATAGGAATATTCCAGGTGATAAAATCATTAAGCCATAGTAAATCATTGCAGGTACAACACCGGAAGCGATCCAAGAACCGATTAATAGACCAACTACCATAAGGATTAGCATAGCCTGCATTGATCTGTTGATGGAAGCCAAGATTCCTGCTTCTAAGTACTGCCATTTGTAACCGTGGGCTATTGCCACAACAGCTGCAAATATTGCAGAAACGATTAGCGGAATGTGAACTTCGCCATATCCGCAAGCAAATGCATCTCCTAGGATTTGTCCTAAGATGCCCAGTGCGTACATTAAGTTGATGATTGTAACTAACAAAGTAATTACAGCCCAACTCATAGGAATTTTCTTACCCATATAAGTCCTCCTTAATTATAAATAAAAATAAAATATTAGGCATATGCCTCTAAAACTATTTTAGACATTATTAATCAAATTAGTATCAGCTGATTGTCAATATTTCTTTACATTAGGGTTATAAAAAAACCGCTTTCGCGGTTTTTTTCACTTATTATTATTACATTATTTTCGGAAAACTTATTGTTTCCAATTTTGATTAGATTATATGACTTATAAATCAAAATAAAGTCAATTATTAATCAATTGTTATTTACAATAAAAAATGCCGTCTCCGGCATCAATTTCAAAGATCAAATGTTATCTCATATATGAAGGCATCCTCCATGTCTTCCCTTATTTTAATATCACCCCCGTGGTGATTAATAATGTTCATGACTATGGCCATTCCAATGCCGCCCCCTTCTCTCCTGGCTTCGTCAAAGGTTGTAAAGGGTTTGAAAATATTATCAAAGTGTTTCTTAGGTATGCCTTGACCGTCATCGCCTATATTTATAACCAGTTTATCCCCATGATTTTTTACATCAAAAATTACACCGGTACCCTTTTTTGTATGTTGAAGAGTATTATTGATAATATTATCCAAAACTTTGGTCATATTATATGGATCAAATTTATAAATCAATATGCCCTCGGGAATATTCACCTTTTCATCATAGCCAAAAAACTTGATCTCCTTTATTTTTTTCTCAAAATACTCTCTAAAAAACTTCAGAATGTCACTTTCTTCAGTTTTTATATTAAAATCAGGATGATTTAATCTGCTATATTCATTTAATTCGCTTATCATCTTAGACATTACCAAAACCTTGTCGTTTATTTTGTTATGATACTCCAATTTGTTATCTTCTTCCACCTTGTCATCCAAAAAAGCACTGTTGTATCCTTGTATAACAGTAAGGGGTGTTTTCAAATCATGAGATATATATGCAATTATCTTACGATTGTTTTCTTCTGCCTTTTGTGTTTCCTTTTTTGACTCGGACAATCTAATCGCCATTTCATTAAAATCAGAATAAACCGACTGGAATTCCATCGGCCCGATATACTCTATCAATTCAACATCTTTATCATTTGATAGGTCCTTTATAGCATCGTCTAATCTGTTTAAGGGTTCTTTGATGTTTTTGTATAGGGTAAATAAATATATTGGAGTTGCCATCAAAAAAAGCATCACCAAAAGAATGTTTTTAATTATTTCATAACCCCTTTTATCACTACCAATTCTGCTTTTAAGATTATATTCTCTAAAAAACACACAAGTTAATGCGTTTCCGTCTTTGTCAGTGAAGTCAAGTTTACTAACAAACCATTGCTCTAAAAAATCCCCTTGTATAAGCTTTAATTCCTTTTCGGTGAAGAATTTTTTATCGGTTTTAATATTTGTTTCGAGTATGTTTAACTCATTATCCAATATATAGTAGTCATTGGAAACATTCACCAGATTCTTATAATAATCAAGGTCTAAATAAATATAGTTTTCGCTGTCAAATTCTATATAATCATCCATATTTGTTAACGGTTTATTATAGTCGTAGGGTATTAATCCAATGTCATCAGCAGTAAGCTTAGGCGTTAATTCTGAATTCTGCATATAAATTGTTTGGCCTTCCCCATTTACTACATAAAAGAAATCATTTTCCCCGATGGTAAGTTTTTCATATTCACCATTTACTAATACATCCGGCGCCTTAGAAAATCCGTTATTCAAGTAATCCTTCATAAGGTCCTTATGTATCATCTTGCTTAAAGGCGTCAATATGGCAACAAAAATAAGAAGTATCCCTATGAATAGCGAAAACTCTATAACCATTCTATTTAGGTAACTCCTTGATTCTTTATTACGCTTCAAACTTATATCCCAGTCCTTTCACAGTTTTTATATATGGCAGACCCTCTCCATCCATGCCTAATTTCTCCCTTAGGTTAGAAATATGCACTGTAATAGTATGTTCATCGGATTCACAATATTTTCCTAAAATGCTTTCGGATATCTGGCCTCGGGTAAAAACTCTATTGGGACTTTTCATCATACTTGAAAGAATTCTGTATTCGGTAGCAGTTAAATCCAGCTCTTCCTCATTTTTATATACTCTATAGGTGTCAGTTTCAATTCTAATATCCTTTATCTCAATAATCTTTTCCTCAACTTTTTGATAATTGCTTCTTCTAAGATGGGCATTAACCCTGGCTATGACTTCCATCGGATTAAATGGTTTCTCTATGTAATCATCCGCACCAATATTCAGTCCAAGAATTTTGTCATTATCTTCATTTTTTGCAGAAACAATTATAATCGGGGCATAGCAAAGCTTTCTGATCTCTTTAATCAGCTTATATCCATCCATCTTAGGCATCATAATATCAATTATAAATAGATCGTATTCCTCCTCCTTTAGGAAGGCCAATGCCGAGATTCCGTCTCCCGCAGACTTAACCTTATACCCCTCGCTTGATAAGTATAAATCAAGTATTTCAACTATATCTTGATCGTCTTCAGCTATTAAAATTCTTTCTTTCATAATATTACACTCCGATACTAATCCGGTAAAATTATTCTAGGTTCTTCCTTTGATCTTCTGTACAGGACAAACTTATGACCGATGGCTTGCACGAATTCCGCTTTAAGCTCTTTAGCCAGTTCATTTGCTGTTTCTTTTGGTTTTAAAACACTTCCATCCTGAATCTTGACTTTTATAAGCTCTCTTTTTTCCAGATTTACATCAAGCTCCTTCATAATGTTATCCGTTACATCCTCTTTACCTATCATAACAATAGGTTCCAAATCATGGGCTAAACCCTTTAAATATTTCCTTTGTTTGCTGTTTAACATATTTACCTCATTTCATTTGCTGTTTGCGAGTTAATTATAGCACTTTAATTTTGCTTGTACAATGATTTAGTTTAAAGCAAATTTAATTTAACTTTTTGTAATATATACTTGACTTTTTATCTAATATATTGTATCTTATTCCCAGGAGGTATTCCTATGAAGAATTTAAAAATGAAAATTGCAAGAATCAGCAAAGAACTTTCGCAAGAAGATCTTGCTATAGCCGTGGGAGTTACAAGGCAAACAATAGGAATGATAGAAGCGGGAAATTTCAATCCTTCCCTTCAATTATGCATTAATATTTGTAAAACCTTAGAAGTAACATTAAACGATATATTTTGGGAGGAATAAACCATGTTTAAAGGTAATAAAATAGATGAAAGAGAAAAAATGGAAATGTATAAAATCGAACATTATGCTTTTTGGCTTCTGTATTGGGGTATTTTAATCAGCATATTGGTACAAATGATTTTCTTTGATGCAAATTTCAAATCAATAGCAGGAGAATGGATAGTATTTGTGCTGTGTTCATTGTCAGTATCCATTGCATATGCCAAAGGCGGTCATTATGATTATTTTACCAAGCCGGGAATAAAATCCTCATTGATATACTCATTAATAGCTACTCTTATATATGATGTCTTAATGGGATCATACTTGTATTTAAATAATCATTATTATAATACTGTGGGATTACTATTTACGATGCTTTTTCAAACCATTTTTATTTTCTCGGTAATTTTAGTAACCTTATTACTGGTGGGTAACTATGTCAAGAAGAAAAGAAAAAAGCTGGAAAACGAATATGATACCACATCAGAAGAGCTTTAAGAGCTCTTTTTTTTTACATTCATCTTGGCAATATGATATAATCTATAATAACCACGAGGAGGTAATTATGTCGATAAAAGCTTTTAACCCTATAGTATCAGTTGTGATGCCCCTGTATAACATGGAAAAATATTTGGATGATGGATTAGTTACAATCATTAATCAAACCATAGGAATAGACAACATTCAGGTTATCTTCATGGATGATGGAAGCACGGATAGCACCCCGGAAATATGTAAAAAATATTGCGAGAGATATCCCGAAAACATCGAGTACCATTATCAAGAGAACAGCGGCATAGGTTGCGCAAGAAATAAAGGAGCTCAATTCGCCCAGGGTAAATATATAAATTTCTTTGATGCCGATGATAAGTGGTCTTTAGATGCATTTGAAAACATGGTGAACTTTTTAGAAGCTCACAGCGATGAGATAGATATGGTAGCGGCCCATGTGTCATACTTTGAAAGACAAACAGGTTTTAAACATTATGGAGATTTCAGATTCAAAGGGGACCGAATTATTGACATCGAAGAAGAACCCGAGGCCATTCAGCTTGCAGTTTGTTCAATTATTATTAAAAAAGAAATAATGGAAAAATTGCAATTCGATGAAAGGCTGCGCTTTGCCGAAGATCAGCCCTTTGTTTCAAGACTTGTTACTTTTAAGGGCAAATATGGTGCCTTAAGCTCTGCAATTCATTATTACAGAAAGCACTTTGAAAACAATTCATTCCAAGACACCAGAAGGCTTTCTAAAATCAGATTTTTGAAGCACCCTTGGTTAAACATCGGAGAGCTCATAGATTTTTCAATAAACAAGTACGGAGAAGTGTTACCTTATCATAGACATGTAATCATGTATGATTTGTCATGGGTTTTTATAACGGAAAATGCCACCGAAATATTAACGGCGGAAGAAAAGGAAAGATATTTAAAAAAGATTCATGAGCTACTCCAATATGTTGATGATGAGATTATTATAAATCAAAAGAATATGAAGCTTAGGCATAAAATATATGCGCTAAAGCAAAAATACAACAGTGAATTAAACGGCAGCTTAGTATTCAAGGATAACATGTTATATTTTAATGGCATCCCATTATTCAGCTTTACCGGCAAGTACTGTTTCTTATTGAAAACATGCAGAAAAACCCTAAAGGGTGAAATAATATTAGAGGGAACCACTAATCTATCTTTAATTGACAGCAATTTAAAACTGGTGTTAAGTGAAAATGTAAAGGATTATAAAATCAGATTGTTCAGCGAACAAAACAGAATTAAATATTCCTATGACGGAAATATAATATATGATGGGACTGCTTTTGAAATAGTATTAACATCCATACCTAATGAAGGTTTTTGTTGCCTTTATGAAAGTGATTTCTGGGGCAAAATACCCCTTTTGGCATATACCTCCAAGGGTTTTAGCAAAACCAACTATCTAGCCGGAATAACAGTTACTAACAATCTTATACTTCCCAGCTGTTTTGATAATCTATATAGTTTTCCGTTAACTATAAGCGGAAGAAATCTAACCATCATTAATCGTAATAATGAGCAGGATAGTATTAGGGATAAATGCATAAAGCAAATGGATTTCTTTAACATCATTGATTCTCCTGAATACAGGGAATTAACAGAAGAAGAAACAGCTCAACTGGAAAACTTTTGGAAGCCCTATGAATTTGCATATAAACCCATCAGCTGGCAATACAGCAAAATCTATACAAATTGCAGAAAACAATTTGATGTAAGATACATACCGGAAGACCTTCAAAAATACTATTTCAGTGCATATTACATGGATAATGACTATGTAAAAGCTTTTGATGACAAAAACTATTATGACTTGGTATTACCCATGCTAAATCGCCCTAAAACCATAGTTCATAAAATAGACAATGCCTTTTTTGACGGTGACATGAATAGTATTGATGTAACAAAAGCCGCTAAGCTTTGTATTAAATGCAGAAATTCCACCGGCAATAAAATTGGCCCCGTAATTAAACCATCCATTAGGACCAGCGGTGGCTCCGGAATAATAGTTGTGGATAAGACTATGGATGTTAATGAAATCTCCTATATACTTGGAAGTTTTAGAGAAAATATAATTGTACAGTCCTTTATTACGCAGCATAAAGAAATGTCAAAGGTTCATGCCTCTTCTGTAAACACACTAAGAGTCATGTCATATTTACATAAAAGCGAATGTAAAATCCTGGCAGGCTGCATGCGAATGGGTCAGAACAATTCTTTGCTGGATAATGCAGGCTTAGGAGGCTTAAGCTGTAGGGTTTCACCTGAAGGAATTTGTTCTTCTCCCCTCTATGATAAAAAAGGACACATATATGAGACCCACCCCCAAGGCTTTATTCCGGATGGTTTTGTAGTTCCCTCATATGATAAACTAGTAGATACAATTAAAAGAACTCATGCCAAATTCCCTCAATTAAAGCTGATATCTTGGGATTTTGCAATAGATGCCCAGGGAGATCCGGTATTCATAGAATGGAATATGAAGGGAGACACTCAAATACTTCAATTTTCCAACGGACCACTTTGGGGGGATTATACGAGGGAAATTCTGGATAATTTCTTTTCCAATACGGGTAAAACTCATAGCCATATGAATGTACAATACCTAGAGCTCCTTGATAATATCAAAGTCATAGGGTGCAACGAGGGGACGAGTAAAGTGGAAATACTAAGGGAAATCAACGGAAAACCCGTTACAGAAATAGTTCACAGAGCGTTTTTTAATAATAACGACATAACCGAAGTGATAATGCAAGACTCCATCGAAACAATCGGATATCAGGCCTTTTTAGGATGTAGAAACCTAAGTAAAATTAAGCTGTCAAACAAATTAAAGGTAATATCTGACGGTTGTTTTACTTCATGTAAAAGTCTTATCAGTATAGTGCTTCCTGACAGCGTTAGAGTTATAAAAATGCAAGCATTCAGTTTTTGCAGTAATCTATCAGAAATAGAATTACCGAATTCATTAAAAACTTTAAGCTACGGAACTTTTAAGAATTGCACAAAGCTTAAAACCGTAAGCTTAGGATTAAATGTCAGAATAATAGAAAACAAGGCTTTTGAAAATTGTAAAGGACTTAGGGAAATAATTGGTCTTGAGAATCTTCAAGTAATAGAAAGATATGCATTTAGAAACTGTAATAAGCTATTTATTGAAAAATCCCGTTTAAACAACATTAAGCTTGGATATAAGGCTATACCTTCCATGGAAAGCAAAGGAAAAGCTTCATTGCCTAAAAAGAATAAGAAAAAATCTTTGTTTAACAGATTAATTAAAAAAGTTAAAAGCCATTAAGAGGATATTTATGAAGAAAAAAGTTGCAACCATATTATCAATATTTGTATTAGTAATTCTTGTTGTAAAAGGCATAGATGTTACTATTAAATATGAGATGAATATTATTGATTATATAAAATATTCACTTCCTTTAAATGCAGAAGAAGAGGAATATTTAAGGAAAAATGATATCACATACGGAATAGACATTAAGGATGCCCCATTTTCCTATGTTTCATCGGAAAATGATCAAAACACAGGAATCCTGGTGGATTATTTCAATCAACTATCCGTCACATTGGAAAAGGGATTTACCGGGGTAACATACGAGAATTACGATTTGGCAAAAAGCTTAATTGACAGAGAGATAAGTGCAGCTATATTTAGTAAAACCAAGCATAATGAAGATGTATTCCTATTTACCGAACCCCTATATACATCCTATAGCAAGGTATTAGTTAGAAACGAATCCGATTTTCAAAGATTAGAGGATGTAAATAATATCAGCATAGCAGTCGTTGCCGGGTCTCTAACCCACCATTATGCCAATGAATTTTTTAAAAACAACGAAAGCGTTGATTTAATATTGGTAAAAGACTTAAGCGAATGCCTTTACCTCCTTGGCATGAATCAAGTAGATGCCATTGCGGGTAACGAAACTAAGATTTCTTATGAATTAAACGAGGCCATAAAGGATAAGAAATTTCGCTTTCTAAACAACTCCATATATTCAGAAGACATTTCCGTTGCCGTGAACAAGGATGACGAAATACTATACAGCATATTAAACAAAGGAATTCTTGAATTAAAAGAAAACAACCAATATATGCATATTCATTCCAAATGGTTCGGAAGCTTTATGCCTGAGGTTAAAGATGTCTCAGACTATAACTATATCAGTAATATAATTATTCTCATTATCGCTATAGTTTTTGTATTGGGAAGCTGGAATTATGTTATTTCATTAAGGGTAGAAGAAAGAACTAAGGAATTAAACGAAAGCAAAAATGAACTAAAGGATATCATAGATTCTTTACATGATGGTATTATAGTCTATAACGACGATGGAATTATACAGGAATGTAACAAGGTCATAATAAATATGATTGGATTCAAAAGAGACGAACTCGCCAAATCCAAATTAGAAAGTATAGAAAAATTAAGGCCTTTTATCGACCATATAAACGAAAAGGATCCCTTTTCTTTTAATCAGTATTATTATCTGGTAACCCAAAGAAAACTGGACACCTTGGAAAATATGAATCTATTCATTATCAAGGACTACACCGAAAGATATAAACATGAATTCATAAACAGACAGGATGCCAAAATGATAGCGGTGGGGGAACTTTCTGCCGGATTAGCTCACGAAATAAGGAACCCTTTGGGTCTTATAAAGAACTATCTCTTCGTACTCGGGGATAAAAATAATGATGACTTTAGCAAGCATGCCATATCTGTAATTGACGATTCCGTTAAGAGAATACATGGTTTGATCAATAATTTGCTTAATTTTTCTAAACTCTCCAGGGAAGAAAACAAAGAAATCGACTTGTCCAAATTAGTTGACTCAATAATTTTGTTGGAAAAGAAAAACCTAGAAGACAGCAATGTTATCTTTACCGTAAACAAGCCAAAGGATTTACCAAATAAGCTTTTATTAAATGAAGATGTGTTGAAATTATCAATTGTAAACCTTATAAACAACAGCATCGATGCCTTTTCTGATTGCTCAAATTGTACTAAAAAGATAATTCTGGAATTTTATCTAAAAAACAACAATCTTTATATAATCTTCCAGGATAACGGAATGGGAATACCTAAAGAAAACATAGAAAAGATATTTAACCCCTTTTTCACCACAAAGGATTCGGGTACGGGTCTCGGTCTATATATGTTGACATCGGAGCTAAGGGCGATAGGCGGAAGCATAACCTGTGAAAGCGTTGTAAACGAAGGAACAACCTTCAAAATTAAGATACCGGTTAAAGGAGTAGAGAATGAATAATAAACAAGGTTATAAAATAATAATAGTGGACGATGAGTTGGAATATCAAAAAATCACTTCCCTAATATTGGAAAATGCCGGATATAATACTGTAACCTTTTCCAGCGGTAAGGATGCTTTGGATTATCTAAACTCTAATATAGCAGACTTGGTGATAACAGATTTAAAAATGCCTGGAATTTCAGAGATTGAACTAATAAAGGAAATAAAGAAAAAAAATTATGAAACCGATATACTTGTAGTTACCGCCTTCGGAAGCATAGAAAGTGCCGTCGAAGCTATGAAAATAGGTGCTTCGGAATACTTCATTAAAAGTGAAGAACCGGCGGATTTACTTATAAAAATCGATCGCTTGGCAAAAATAAGCAGATTGGAAAAGAAGAGTAACATCCTTATAAAAAACCAAAATACCCATGAAGCATTTTTGGAAACAAAAAGTCGTAAGTACAAAGATGTTATTGATATGTGCAATAAAACAGCCAATACGGGTATAAATATATTATTGCTCGGAGAATCCGGAGTGGGTAAAGAGGTAATCGCAAACTATATTCACAGCATTAGCGATAGAGCAAGTGAACCCTTTGTTCCTGTTAATTGTCAGGTATTTCCGGAAGGGGTAATTGAATCAGAACTGTTTGGTCACGAAAAGGGTTCTTTTACAGGGGCAATAGAGAGCCGAATAGGAAAGTTTGAAGAAGCAAATTACGGTACTTTATTTTTGGATGAAATCTGTGACCTGCCTATTTCCACCCAGGGAAAACTACTTAGAGCTTTGGAAACAAGAAGAATCGAAAGAATCGGCGGAAATAAATTAATAGACTTGGACGTTAGATTTATTTCAGCTACAAACAAATCGCCCTTCAAGGAAATAGAAAACCAAAATTTTAGGGAAGACTTATTATATAGAATAAACACTTTGACCATAACTATCCCGCCCCTTAGGGAAAGGACAGAAGATCTGCCTGCATTAATAGAATTCTTTATTCATAAGATTCAAAATGATCAAAAGAAGTCAATAAAGCATATCGAGGATAATGTAATGGAATATCTTTTAACCTATAACTATCCGGGTAATGTAAGGGAACTAAGGAATTTAATTGAGCGTTTGGTGGCATTAAGTGATGATGGAGTTATCACAAGTAAAGAATTATTCATACAAAAGAAAGGTGATTGTATAGAAAACATAGTAGATACCAGTAAGGATTTAAGAGAAGCAAGGGCAGAATTTGAAAAAGCCTATATAATAGCTTTATTTAAAAAATCAAACGGTAATGTAACTATTTGCGCCGAGAAACTTGGTATAACCCCCAGACAACTAAGAAATAAATTGGCCCAATATAAAATAGCAAAATAGCAAAGCTTAGGAAATGAATTTCCCTTTTTAGGGGAAATTTATTTCCGTTTTTTATTATGTATGGCAACTTGATATTTTAATCCCCTTTATTATCAACGAATTTACCAAATAATCTAATGAAAGCTTTTTGGCATATTATTTGCTTATTATCAAACTAGTAATATATTTAAAGAAAGGACGTAAAAAAATGAAGAAATTATTAGTATTATTATTGGCACTTGTAATGTGCTTGGCAACCTTCACTTCATGTGGTAACTCATCAGATGAAGGAAACGGAGAAGTTGAATATCCGATTACTATTAAAATCGGACACACTGACTCTTCTCAAAGATCTACTCACACTTGGAGCGTTTGGTTAGGTGAATACCTTGAAGAGCAAGCTCCAGGAAAATTTGTTGTAGAGGTTTATCCTGACGGACAGTTGGGTGATTCACCGGACTTAGTTGCGGGACTTGGTCTTGGAACAGTTAACATGGTATTTGACCTTTCATCTGTTTTCACCACAGTAGCAGGACCTGCTTCCAGCTGTATAGATTTACCTTATTTATATCCTTCATATGAGGATTGGGTAGCCGGTACTTTTGAAAACGGAGGACTTGAATTATTTAACGAAACTATTGAAGATTCCGATTTCTATTGTATAGATATGTATTATAACGGAATGAGACAGGTTATCAGTAGAGACAAACATTACCATAATTCTGCTGATTTAAACGGTCAGAAGGTTCGTATCGCACAAAACGATCTAAACATTGCCATCTGGGATGCCATGGGTGCTAATCCTACTCCTATGGCTTGGGGAGAAGTTGTTACTTCATTATCCCAAGGTCAAATCAATGCATTAGACCATTCTTTAGGCGTATTTAATGATTTTAATCTACATGAAATAGCACCATATGTTACATTAACTAATCATGCATCTTCTCCTTTCCCTGTTGTATGCTCTAAGACTTGGATAGAATCTCTTCCAACAGAGGATAGAGAGATCCTAGAAGAAGGCGTTCATCTAATGTGTCAACAACAAAGAGATGAAGAAAGAGCTAAGGAAGCAGGATATTTGGAAAGATTCGAAAACGAAGGCGCTACAGTTGAAGAGCTAACTGCTGATGAAGTTGAAGCTTTCAAAGAAGCTGTTAAACCTGTATATGACAAAATGCGTGAAGAAGTTGGGAACGAAATGGTTGACAAATGGTTGGCCACAGTTCCTGAATAAAACAAAACATAATATCGAGGGCTTAGCCCTCGATATTATATCTATAAAGGGGGAAAGATTTTGAATAAAGAAAAAAACAAATTCATTGCCACAATAAACAAGACAGAAGACATATGCTTGGTTGTTATGTTTGCGGCAATGGTAGGAATAATATTTTTTCAAGTAATAATGAGATATGTGTTTAACAATTCCCTATCTTGGTCCGAAGAACTTGGTAAATTTATCTTTGTATGGATTTCTTGGCTTGGAATAAGTATTGGGCAAAGAAGAAATGAACATATAAAAATAACCATGCTAGTGGATAAGTTACCGCCTATGGGTCAAAAAATTGCAGAAATTATTTCCGATATTATATTGATTATTATATGTCTTGTGACGCTTTACTATGCTATTATACTAGTTCAAACCCAAGTTAAAGTTCCATACGCCGGAATCAAGATAAGTACAGCTTGGGGTTATCTATCCTTGGTATTGGGATGCGGATTTATAAGTCTACGATTATTTGCCAATATATTCAAGGATATAAAAGAATTAATTTCTCATAAGAATACTCCTTTTCTAAAAGGAGGTGACCAATAATGTCTATAGCCGTACTATTCATATCATTATTTGTTTTACTTTTAATAGGCGTTCCTGTTGGCTTTGCCATAGGTGGAGCAACCATGCTTTCGATGTTTTTAACATCTGATTTAAATATGATAATAAATTCCCAATATTGTTACAGTGGAATTTTCTCATTCACAGTTATGGCAATACCGTTTTTCATGCTGGCAGGTTTAATAATGTCAACCGGGGGCATAGCGAAACGTATAGTCAACTTCGCTTCGGCACTTATTAATTTCGTAAATGGTGCCATCGGTTGTGTGACAGTTATAGCTTGCATGTTTTTTGGAGCTCTTTCCGGTTCAGGTATGGCTACAACTTCTGCCATAGGTGGCATGATGATACCTGAAATGAAGCGCAAAGGATATGATCCTGCTTATGCCGCTACCATCGTATGTTTCGGAGGAATCGTAGGCCCAATAATACCACCTAGCTTATCCTTTGTTTTATATGGTGCCTCTACGGGAGTTTCAATTTCACAACTATTTTTGGCAGGAATACTGCCCGGCATATTAATTGGTATAATTTTCGTAATTGCCAATATAGCCATGTGCACCGCCAGTGGAACGGATCCCAGAAAGGCAAAAAAAGAAACCGTGGATGTTCCAATGCTACAATCCATGGCTAACAGAATAATTGAGATAGGCAAAGCCACTAAGGATGGTTTCTGGGCGCTCTTATCGCCTGTAATCATATTAGGCGGTATTTATTCAGGGGTTTTTACACCCACAGAAGCAGCCTGTATTTCAGTGGTTTATTCAATAATAATAAGTTTATTTGTATATAAGGATTTGGACTTAAAAGGTTTATACAATGTGTTTTTAGACACCGCGGTATTAAATGGTATCACATCATTTTTATTGGGTTATTCCACAGTATTTTCCACATTTATGACCTTTGAAAAAGTGCCGCAAATGATAACGGAATTCTTAACCGGTGTATCCGATAACCCATATGTGGTTTTAATGTTTGTAAATATTATCCTTCTTATTGTGGGATGCTTCTTAGATACCGTCCCCGCCATAATAGTTATGGCGCCTATGCTCATGCCAACGGTGGAAGCTTTAGGTATTAATCCAATACATTTCGGAGTTGTAATGGCTGTAAATCTAGCCTTGGGACTTTGCTCCCCTCCGTATGGCTGCAATTTATTTGTGGGAGCTGCGGTGGCAAAGATAAAGATGGAAAGTATGTTTAAATACATAATACCTCTATTTATAGTCGGTTTAATTGCCTTGGCTATTGTAACTTATGTTCCTTGGTTATCCCTTGTATTTATAAGCTAAACAAAAGCTCTGTTTCAAACAGGGCTTTTTAAGTGCTTAATATAAAATTTCATATCTTCCGAGGAATATCCCAATTTTGTATAAAATTCATATGCATCTTTGTTTGTATCCTCCGATTGGAACTGGAACCTCTTATAACCTTCCTTAACAGCATATTCTTCAAGCTTATTCATAACTTCTTTACCATAGCCCCTACCCCTATAATCTTCAGTTATAAACAAATCATCCAATATTAAACCCTTTCCATTGGACCAAACGCTGAATATGGTCATAAGATTTGCAAACCCTATGCATTTTCCTTCTTCGTTTTCTATCATAAAAAGTGTAATTAACTCTTTATTTTTTAAAGCCATGTCAAAGGTTTCCTCTAAAGCATTTCCCATAGGGCTATTCCAAAATCCATCATCCTTTATTTCATATTTCATAAAAGCTTTATTTAGAGAAACCCAATTATCTTTATCCCTTAGATCGGCCTTTTTCAAATTTATTCTCATCTATCATTTTCTCCTTCTGATTATTGCTCTAATTAAAAAATACAAAACCAACGCTATTATAATTGCATTAAATATCCATGGTCCTTGAAATGTAAACATTGAAAAATTCATATAAATAATCTCCTTAATATATTTTATTGCCTGTACCTACTATCAATACGAGCATTTTTAACGTGTTCCCATAATACCCATCATCCTTTATATCCCTATTTACTATATATTCATATATAGCATCATACCAATCTTGATCTTTATCTAGGGATGCGCTTATTAATAGTGGTGCAATAAACGCCAAGCTTTCATAATCCGAATTTGGTAATGGTGTACCTACCGGGCCATTTATAATATAATATCCCGCATTTAATTTTCCGGGGTTAATTTTTGTGGTTTCCTTTGTCCATTTTGAATAAGCTTTCAGGTAATAATCATATTGATCATCCTTGTCATAAAGGGAAAAGCTTCCTATTCTATATGGGGTTCTGCAAGCATTATAACCAAAATCTCCGTCATTTTCGGTTTCCAGTTTCTTACCTAAAGCCGGCGTATATCCCTTTGGTGTACTTAATATAAAATCAGGTATAAGTCCCGTGTTTTCACTATAATCTGTAGTTATAGCGTTTAATATATTCCCTATTTCTTCAATTATACCATCCCATACATCTTCATTATCTTTATCAATTTCCTTAAATTTATACAAAGCATCCAATATAAAATCCGAGCTTCTAATCAAGTCGGAATGCTTAGAATACTTTAGTATGCTGTCCCCTACAAAAATATATTTCCCCTCTGATACCATATTTATTCTAAAGGCTTTTATTATTTCACCTGCCATACTAATGTAATCAAACTCTCCATCGGAACCCCAAAGCTCATCTGCCAATATCAAGCTGTAGGCAATATCAATATCCCCATCCGTTGCACTGCTGGCATTATCAATGTTAATAATTTCTCCGTCATCACTAAATATCATCTGCCAACACATGAATTCATTAATTATCGATGATCTGTGCCGGTTATAGAATCTGATAAAATCATCATAGTCTTCTTTATAAATATCACTGTTTTTATTATCAATGTTTGCCATATTTACGAGTATAAGCATACCAAAACCATGGGCTTCAGATACTGTAGCGGTATTATCCCTATTTACGGAGTCCGCCTTCCAATAAACATATTTCCCACCGCTTGTATCATCTTTTCTAATATATGTATCATTCCACTCTTTATAAAACTTGATAATTTCGTTTTTTACTTCTTTTTTAGAATAATCACTTGGCCTTAAGCCCCTATAGGGGCTGAGTAAAGAACAACTACATAAACCAATGGACATAAGCATAATAATTACTCCAATTCTTATTTTATCATAGCTTTTCATATGAAATCTCCTCGTATTATATATATAATATTTTACCATATAAAAGATATCATGCAAAGCCAAGTTAAATATAAAAAAACACCGGCAGTGCCGGTGTTAAATTTATTTATTATTGTCCTAATTGTGCTGCTACTTCTGCCGCGAAATCTTCGCTCTTCTTTTCGATTCCTTCGCCAACTTCGTATCTTACCATTTCTACTACTTTCATTGACTTACCGGCTTCCTTAGCTACTGTGTCCACATATTGCTTAACAGTAAGTTCACTATTTTTAACGAATTTCTGCTCTACCAGGCAAACTTCTTTAAGCTCTTTTTTTATCTTTCCTTCAACGATTTTCTCAACCATTTCAGGTTTTTTGCCTTCATTAAGAACCAATTGTGTCATGATTTCCTTTTCTTTTTCAAGATACTCGGTATCCACTTGGCTTTCGTCTAAGAACTTAGGATTCATTGATGCCACTTGCATAGCAACATCTTTTCCTACAACTGCAACCTCATCCTTTGTGGCTTCAGTTTCAATGCCTATTATTACTCCGATATTACCTCCGCCATGAGCATATCCGGAATATACAACACCCTCAGATGCCAATTTTTTAAATCTTCTCACATTTAAATTTTCGCCTATTTTAGCGATTTTATTGTTTAAAGCATCTTTAACTGTTCCTTCATTTTCATAAGATGATTCCATGAATTTTTCCAAAGATTCATCCTCGGCAGAAAGTGCAATTTCTGCTAATTTTTCCACAAAGCCTACAAATTCTTCATTCTTTGCCACAAAGTCAGTTTCAGAATTAACTTCCACCAACGCTGCCTTTTTACCATCTTCGGAAAAAGCAAGCTTAACTAATCCCTCTGCAGCTATTCTATCTGCTTTTTTCGCTGCTTTTGATAATCCTTTTTCCCTTAAGATTTCAATAGCCTTTTCCATATTTCCATCAGCTTCTACCAAAGCCTTTTTACAATCCATCATTCCGGAGCCTGTTGTTTCACGAAGCTCCTTTACCATTTGTGCAGTTACTGCCATGTGTCTTCCTCCTTATTATTCCTCAACAGCTTCTGAATCAGCTTCCTCTTCCATTACAGTTTCTTCGATTATTTCTTCTTCTGCTGCTTCTTCTGTTTCGTCAAAGCTTTCTCCTTGCTTTGCTTCAATGATAGCATCTGCTATGCAGCTGGTAATCAATTTTACTGCCCTTATAGCATCATCATTTGCAGGAATTATATAGTCCACATCATCAGGATCACAGTTAGTATCAACTATACCTACAACCGGAATTCCTAATATTCTGGCTTCTTTTACAGCAATCTTTTCTTTCTTAGGGTCAACAATGAATAATGCTCCGGGCATTCCCTTCATATCTCTGATACCGCCTAAGAATTTTTCCAATTTATCATGCTCAGCTCTCAGCTTAAGAACTTCTTTTTTTGATAGCTTTTCAAATGTGCCATCTGCTTCCATTTCTTCGATTTGGCTAAGACGTTTTATTCTTGCCCCAATTGTTTTGTAGTTTGTAAGCATTCCGCCCAACCATCTTTGGTTAACGTAATACATATCACATCTTTTTGCTTCATCCACTATAGCTGCCTGAGCCTGCTTTTTTGTTCCAACAAAAAGTACCGGCTTGCCTGATTCTCCAACTTCTCTCATGAAGCTATACGCTTCTTCAATTTTCTTAACAGTTTTTTGTAAATCTATTATATAGATTCCATTTCTTTCTGTGAAAATATATGGAGCCATTTTAGGGTTCCATCTTCTTGTTTGGTGACCAAAATGTACACCTGCTTCTAGTAATTGTTTCATTGAAATTACTGACATTTTTCTTCCTCCTGGTTTTTAACTTCCACCACCTTACCTTTGATTGTAACCATTACGGCACCGCAATCAAATAAAATGGCGTGCAAATTTAACTTAATTCGATATAATTTTCGAACTATCCTATTATATATAAAAAAACCTTACATTGCAAGGCTTTTTTACTAATTATTTTACTATTTCAAAAGTGATTTGGCCCAATCCGAATCAATAATCTCATAACGACCTTCTTTGTAAACATTTCTGTTCACAAGTTCAAAATCAAAGCCCTTATAGACTTCCTGATCAAAGGGCACAGTCAATAAATTTCCTTCATCATCCTTGCATCCTATAAATGAAAAGTATTCTCCCCTATTATCATGGTTGTATAGTATTCTTTCCGGATTAATATCTCCCTTATCCTTCTCAATATCTTTCAACGCCTTCCTTTTGCACAGCTCCATTGGTCTATCCTGCTTATGATTGCCGAAGATTACTATCTTTTCTATAAGTTCATCGCTACTGCCTACAATTCTGTATTTGGTAGGTTCCATCATATTGGGATGTTCAATATCGCTCAAATCATCATTTAATTCCCTTACCTGTTCGTTGTTATGATTAGGTATAAGATATATCATAAGATGCATATCCCTATCTTCATATCTGCAGGGATATTCCAATTTGATTTCGCTTCCGCAATTATCGCATCTTATTTTAAACAATTCGTTTTTCATTATCATATCTTTTTCTTCGGGATGAAAAACACCATCCACGCTGTCCCAAATCTTTATATCTAACTCCGCATCACAATTTGGGCATTTACTCATAGTTCTTCTTGTTATTGACATATTGACCTCTCTTTATCTTATATTAATTGGGCAAACTTAATGGATTCCTTGCCATATTTTTCTCTAATTTCATCCATAGCTCTTTCTATGGCTTCTTCTCTTTCGGTTTCTTTTATACTTTGTGTAAAGAAGCTTAACTGCTCATTTGTTTTTTCATCCTTAAGACCTATCCCCGTAATAGAAATAAGTCTGATGGGTTCGTATTTATCGTTTCCCAAATTATATTCCGTTGCATCGATTATATCCATAGCTATTCTTTTAATACTCTGGGCAGTATTTATACCATTATCCAATTTCCTCTGCCTTGATATGGTTTTGAAATAAGGGTTTTTTATCTCCACCTTAACTCCGCTGCATTTCATACCATACCTTCTAAGTCTAAATGCTACCAAATCAGATAGTCCCGTTACCGCCTTCAATATTTCTTCCCTTGTTTTTAAATTTTGAGCAAAGGTGATTCCGTTACCTACGGATTTTATCTTTTCCCTATTGCTGTATAATGAAACCGGGGATTCATCTTCGCCGTTTGCATATTTAATGAGCTCCGGCCCCGCCTTGCCAAGATATTCCTGTAAAAAATCCCTATTGCACAAGGCAAGCTCTCCAATGTTGTTTATTCCTATATTCCTTAGTTTTTCTGCGGTTTTAGCACCAACATAAAACATTTTTTCTATATTCATAGGCCAAATAATGGTCTTATAGTTATTTTCGCTTATTATAGTCGTTGCATCCGGTTTTCTATATTCACTACCCATTTTAGCAAATATCTTATTATACGATACCCCGGCGGATAATGTTAATCCCAATTCGCTTTTTACTGTCCTTCTTATCTCATTGGCAATATCTGTTCCGTTACCGTAAAGCTTCTTACTGTGGGTAACATCAAGCCAAGACTCATCTATACTAAAGGGTTCCACCATATCGGTATATCTTAAATATATCTCATTTATATAATCACTATATTGCTTATATTTTTCATGGTGGGGTTCCACCAATTTTAAATCAGGACACTTCCTCATGGCGGACATAATGGTTTCTGCGGTAACAATGCCATATTTTTTTGCAATCTCATTTTTAGCCAAAATAATCCCATGGCGATTATTAGGATTACCTGCAACTGCCATGGGTTCATTTATTAATTCAGGGTGGTCCAATAGTTCAACAGATGCGAAATATCCATTCATATCGCAATGAAGTATAGTTCTTTTAGTCAACAAATTTAACTGCCGTTCCATACACCATAACCTCTGCAGCAGTTTGCATTATAGCAGAAGTGGCGTATCTAATATTTATTACCGCATCGGCACCTAATCCTTCAGCTTCCTCGGCCATTCTTTTAGTAGCAAGCGCCCTGGCAGAATTCATCATCTCGTTGTAGGATTTTAATTCTCCTCCCACCATGGATTTTAATCCTTGGCCTATATCTTTACCTAAGTTTCTCGTTTGTATAGTGCTACCTTTTACTATACTAATCATTTCAAAATTTTTACCTGTAATATAATCAGTACTTACTAAGATCATCCTCTTCACCGCTCCTTATTTCTTTAATTCTTTGAATTAACTCATATATAGTTGTGCCAATAAGGCCCAAAAATACCAATTCTATAATTATTTCCCATGCAAATGGCATTACCCCTGCCCCTAATATCAAATATGCATAGCCTATTTGTATTAATACAAGTATAATAGTTACTATTATCGGCGCTATAATTCTTTTATCCATATATATACCTCTATCCTTATATATTTATTATACTTAAACACCCGTTTATTTCAAGTATTATTAATCCCTTGCAGCGTCCAATATTTGATTTATTTTGCTCTTATCAACTAAATCCACACCTTTTTCAAGACTTTCCATCATTATTTGTTGTTCGCTCTCATTTTCACCTTTTGAATCATTGTTCTTTTTCCCGCCAATTACCTTTTTAAGAATGCCAATAATCATTTTGTCAACCCCTGTTAACTTCTCGGGATCAAACGCCCCGGGCAAAACAAATAGTGGTGCAAGATTTAATGGCGCCTTAAAATTAATCTCTCTTAGCTGAATATAGTTTTCTTTGTTGTCTATGCTTAATCCAACGGCAAAAACCATCAGTTTTTTACCATCGATATATTTATAATTTTTTCTTAGTTTATCAAGTCCGACAATACCGCCGCCTCTTACCCAGCCACCATAAATGATTTGTTCGTAAGCATTCAGTTTATCAAGACAGTCCTTGTTATATTCAATAACATCACATTTTAATTCTTCACCAATCCATTCCGCATATTTCTTTGTGCTTCCCCTTTTGGAAGTATAAATAACCACCGTTTTCATAAAAACTCCTATCTACTCAGAATGTCCACAAGTTCATACATTTCCATATCAATATCTCTTGTTTGTTGCATTGCTTCATGCAAATCATATTCCAGAATTTTTCCTCCCACCACACCAATGGCTTTGCTTTGGGAATTTTCCTTCAGCAAATCAACGGCCTTAGCTCCGCATAAAGTAGCTATTTGCCTGTCTCTTAATGTGGGAGAGCCTCCTCTTTGTAAATATGACAAAACGACAAGCTTAGTCTCTCTTCCCGTTACTTCACTTATTCCCTGCACCAAATCTTCGGATTTCATAGGATAACCTTCTGCCTTTATTATAATGCTGTGTTGTTTGCCCCGGTTAACGCCTTGAACTACTTTCTTACAAATATCCGTAAAGTCGGACTTAACCTCGGGAATCAATACATATTCTGCTCCGCCACCCAGCCCGGAATACAAGGCTATATCACCGCAGTTTCTTCCCATCACTTCAATTATAGTGGTTCTTTCATGGGCCGATGATGTGTCTCTGATTTTAGTAATGGCATCTAAAACAGTATTTACCGCTGTATCAAAGCCAATCGTATAATCAGTATATGCCAAATCATTATCAATGGTTCCCGGTATACCCATAACAGTTATACCTTTTTTGCTTAATTCCTCTCCGCCTCTTAATGAACCGTCACCTCCGATTATAACAACACTGTCTATCCCAAAGGTCTTTAGCATATTTATAGCACGATTTTGTCCGTCTTCGGTTAAGAACCTGTCGCTTCTGGCTGTCTTTAATACAGTTCCTCCCCTTTGCAAGATATCCGCAACGGAAACCCTGTCCATTTTTTCTATTTCACCATCTATCAATCCGGCGAAGCCCCTATAAATACCATAAACCTCAAAGCCTTCATTTATACCGCATCTAACTACAGCTCTTAAGGCCGCATTCATACCGGGAGAATCACCTCCACTAGTCAATACGCCTATTTTCCTCATACTGTCCTCCTTTAATTCTTAACATTTATTTCTCCCAGGTAATCCTTTAATTCCATAATCAGTAAAGGGTCATCATTTACATATAAGCTCTCATCGGCTTTTAAAACTCTACCTCCGGGTAAATAAATCAATACTTTTTTCCCACCGGGGAATCTACTTATCATATCATAAATATTCCTGATGCACTCCTCGGCATTATCCCCGAAATCCTTTTCATTTATCCTTATTTTTAATGCAGGAGTTTCCCTTAACCCTGCCAAATTCCCAATTGAAGCTATACTCGTCATTTTATCAACAATAATTTTAGGAGCCTCATCTTCTTTAAAATTCAGGCTTCCTGCTATACCTACTATATTATCCTCTTGCAAAAGGTCCTTAACCTGATCATATATTTTAGGAAAAACTATGAGTTCAAATTCACCATAATAATCCTCCACTTGAGCAAAGGCCATTTGAGTGTTTTTCTTAGTAAGCATTTTTTTGACATTTGTAATATTACCCGCCATAATAACCTTCATTCCGTCATGGAGATTATTATTATTTCCCTCCTCGATATCTATATCGATGGATTTATGAGAAATATTATTATCAATCAATTTCTTATACTGATCTAAAGGATGCCCGGACAAGTAAACTCCCAACATTTCTTTTTCCATTTGAAGAAGCTGACCTTTTTCAAAATTATTAACCTTTGGCAACTCTGAATTAACGCTCGCCTCATCCATTATCTCTGCATTAATTTGGAATAAGGAAATCTGCCCTTTGATGGTTTTTTTGGCACTATGCTGTGCCGATTCAACCGCAGACTCATAAACCGCAAAATGTGCTGCCCGATTTTCATTTAAACAATCAAGGGCTCCTGCTTTTATTAGGCTTTCTATTGCTTTTTTATTTAATTCGCTTACCTTTATATTGTTTATGAATTGAAAAATATCCTTTGGTAAACCATTTGATTCTCTGGCTTCGATTATTGCTTGGGCTATTCCTCTCCCCACATTTTTGATTCCCATCAAACCGTAGCGGATTTTACCCTTTTCCACAGAAAACATTTTATAGCTTTCATTTATGGAAGGAGGCAATATTTCTATACCCATATCCACACAGTTTCGAATATATTTAGGCATTTGTTTAGGATCTCCCATAACACTCGTTATAAGGGCTGCCATAAATTCAACGGGATAATATCTTTTTAGATAAGCAGTTTCGTATGCCACAACCGCATATGCCGCTGCATGGGATTTGTTAAAGGCATACTGGGCAAAGCTAACCATGTTTTCAAAAATCTCTTCCGCAGCTCTTTTTGATATACCATTTGCTATGCAGCCTTTAATGACAACATCCCCATTTTCATCCTTTTTACCATTAATAAAATATTCCTTCTCTTTGAGCATCACATCCATCTTTTTTTTGCTCATAGCTCTTCTTACTAAATCTGACCTACCAAAGGAATATCCCCCCAGCTCTCTTACTATCTGCATTACCTGTTCTTGATAAACGAGACAGCCATAGGTTACGTCTAGGATGGGTTCTAAAGCTTTGTCCGGATATTTTATATTACTACGATTTTTTTTATTTTCTATATATTTAGGTATGGAATCCATCGGACCCGGTCTATATAATGATATACCAGCTACCACATCCTCAAAACATGTGGGTTTTAAGCTCTTCATGAATTGAGTCATTCCTTCACTTTCCAGCTGAAATACTCCCAATGTATTTCCCTCGGCAATCATCTTATATACTTCTTTATCATCATAATCCATTTTGGAGAAATCAATTTCGATGTCATAGTTATTCTTTATCAATAAAATAGCATCCCTGATAACCGTCAGATTTCTAAGACCCAAAAAGTCCATTTTTAATAGCCCCAGTTCCTCCACGGTAGTCATGTTAAACTGAGTAGATATGCCTTTATCGGAAGAATAAAGGGGAACATATTCATCTATTGGCACCTTGCTTATAACTATACCTGCAGCATGGGTTGATGCATGTCTTGGCATTCCCTCCAGTGCCAAGGCCATATCGATTATTTTTTTTACGCTATAATCATTTTCATATTTCCCCCTCAGCTCAGGGTTTACTTCAAGGGCCTTGGTTATGGTCATATTCAGTTCATTTGGAATCGCTTTGGCAATTGCATCTGCTTCAGCATAGGTTACATTCAAAGCCCTGGCCACATCTCTTATGGCCTGTTTGGCTTTCATGGTACCGAAGGTTACTATTTGTGATACCCTTTCTTCACCATATTTTTCTATTACATAATCTATGACTTCTTGTCTTCTTTCAATGCAAAAATCGATATCAATATCAGGCATACTTATTCTTTCGGGATTTAAAAATCTTTCGAATATAAGATTATATTTAATGGGATCAATATCCGTTATCTTTAGGCAGTAGGCCACCAAGCTTCCCGCTGCAGACCCTCTGCCGGGCCCCACCATTATACCCTTTCTCTTGGCATAGTCTATAAAGTCCCATACAATTAAAAAGTATTCCACATATCCCATGGATTCGATTACGCCCAATTCATATTCCAGTCTTTCCCTCAAGCCTTGATTTCCTATTTGGCTTTCCTTGTATCTTTCGTGCAGGCCTTTTTCACATAAATCCCTAAGATATTTTTTATTTGTAATACCCTTAGGGGGCTCATATTCCGGTAAATGATATTCCCCAAAGTTAAACTCAACGTTGCATCTTTTAGCTATTTCCTCTGTCATATCGCAAGCATTAGGAAAATTAGCAAAAATCTTTCTCATTTCATTTTCGCTTTTTAAATAAAACTGGTCATTTGGAAATCTCATCCTTTTTTCATCATCGATATTTGTGGCAGTTTGAATGGCCAAAAGCACATCATGGGCTTCGGCATCCGTTTGATTTATATAATGAACATCATTTGTTGCAACTAAAGGAATATCCAACTCCAAGGAAAGCTTCTTAAGCAAAGGATTGATTTTTCTTTCTTCTTCCAATCCCTGGTCTTGTATCTCCAAATAAAAATTATCCTTACCAAAAATATCGGATAATTCCAAAGCTTCTTTTTTGGCTCCTTCATAATCATTATTTAATAGTAAATATTGAATCTCACCGGCAAGGCAGCCGGATAATGAAATTACTCCTTTACTGTATTTTTTAAGTACTGCTTTATCAATTCTCGGCTTAAAATAGAATCCTTTGGTGAATCCGGTAGAAACTATTTTAACAAGATTCTTGTATCCCTCTTGGTTTTCCGCCAATAATATTAGATGCCCGTTTCTCCTATCATAATTGGAATCCTTATCTTGTAATGTCCTGGAGGCCGTATAAACCTCACATCCGATTATTGGTTTAACTCCCTGCTTTTTACATTCTTTATAAAAATCTATAACACCAAACATTACACCATGATCTGTTATCGCCAACGAATGCATGCCGAGTTCTTTTGCTCTAACTACCAACCTATCTATTCTAGCTGCTCCGTCTAAAAGACTGTACTCTGTATGTACATGTAAATGTGTAAATGCCATGTTAAATTCCTTTCATTTATATATATGTAAATATTATATCATAAAGTAAAGTCAATTAATTATTTAATTTTGCCCACGGGATTTTGTTTTTTATTTAATACATTATTTTTTAATTCGTTGAAATTTCAATATTTATTAAGATTTCTTAATAATATATTTCACAGTATCTACACAATCCGCTTACAAACCGTTGACATTCTTTTAATCATCTTTTATAATTAAGTAGTCGAATTGTTAATTCGAACACTTATTATTATTTATTTATTACATTATTTAAAGGAGGACTTATAATGGGTAAGAAAATTCCTATGAGTTGGTCTGTAATTACTTTGCTAGTTACAATCATCAACTTAATGTACGCACTAGGCATCTTAGGACAAATCCTAGGAGATGCATTTGCTTGCGGATATGGTGAAGTTCACGTTCCGCTAATCGTTTCTGCAATATTTGCATCCGTTGTGGCAGTAGCTCACGGTTATAAATGGCAGTATTTAGAAGCAGGTATCTTGGCTTCCATCAACAGATCAATGCAGGCTATGCTAATCCTTATGGTAGTTGGTCTATTAATCGGTTCTTGGATTGCTGCCGGTGTTGTACCTGCAATGATTTACTATGGCTTAATGATTTTATCACCTGGAATATTCCTATTTGCAGGATGTATCCTAGCTTGTATCGTAGCATTGGCTACAGGATCTTCTTGGACAACTGCAGGAACAATCGGTATAGCACTGATTGGTGTAGGACAAGGTCTTGGAATCGACCCTGCTATGACAGCAGGTGCTGTTGTATCCGGTGCATACTTTGGTGACAAGATGTCTCCATTATCAGATACTACAAACTTGGCTCCGGCTATGGCAGGATCCACTTTGTTTGATCACATCAGACACATGGTTTACACTGTAACACCATCTCTTATCATCGCATTGGTTGTATTCCTAATCTTAGGAAGAAGCTCCGGCGAAGCTAACATGGATGTTGTAAATGATTTACAAGAAGGAATTCTTGCTAACTTCAACATTAACTTAGCATTACTTATTCCACCACTACTAGTAATCGTAATCGTAGCATTAAAGCTACCTGCACTTCCTGGTCTTTTAGGCGGAGTAATCTTAGGATGTATCTTCGGTTCAATGTTCCAGGGCGTAGCTCTTGCTGACTGGTTCGGAATTATTCATTACGGATTTGCATTCGCTGATCCTGATGCTGTAATGCCTGAATTAGTATCTCTATTAGAAAGAGGCGGTATGGATTCAATGATGTGGACAATCAACTTGATCATATGCGCAATGTGCTTTGGTGGAGTTATGGATGCATCTGGAATGCTGGCTACACTTGGTAATGCCCTTCTAAAGGTTGCAAAGGGAACCGGTGCTTTAGTAACAGTTACAGTTGTATCTTGCGTATTCATGAACATCATAGCAGGTGACCAATACTTGGCTATCGTACTTCCGGGAAGAATGTACAAGACTGCATTTGAAGACGCTAAATTAGCTCCTAAGAACTTATCAAGAGTATTAGAAGATGCCGGTACAATGACTTCCAACTTAGTACCTTGGAACACATGTGGTGCTACAATGTCTACATTCCTAGGCGTAAGCCAATGGGGTGCAGGTGGATATGCTCCATATGCAATCCTTTGCTGGTTGAACCCACTTGTATCAATCTTCTACGGTTTCACAGGAATCACTATGGAAAAGATGACTGATGAACAGTATGAAAGAATCTTAGAAGAGAGAGAAAAAGAAAAAGAAGAAGCTGCTAAAGCATTAGAAGCTTAATATCACTAATTCAAATCACCGGCTCTGCCGGTGATTTTTATTTTAAAAAAAGACCCCATATCATATGGAGTCCTCTTTTAAGAATAATTATGAAGTTATTATATAGCTACTTTCATTTTTTTACTTGGAACCTGTACCAAGGCTCTCAACTCTTCCATTCTATCCTTTTCCATGGCCGGAATATTTTTTAATCTGTATTCCATTCCTAATTTTTCATATTTATCAATCGCCATTTTATGGTATCCAAGAAGTTCCACCTTTTCTATGGTTTCAAAATCTTCTATAAAACCATTAAGCTTATCAATATATTCTTCGTTGTCATTTATTCCGGGTATTATAACCTGTCTTATCCACAGGGGCTTTTCCAGCTCTTTTATGTCTCTTAGTACCTTATACAGGTTTTCCTGCTCACACGCCGTTATTTCGGCGAATTTAAGGGGGTCTGTATGTTTAATATCCAGCAATATCAAATCGGCTTCTTTTAAAACATCATGGGTTTTTTCGTCATAATATGTACCGCTTGTGTCGATTGCCGATTTAATGCCTTCCTTTTGTAATTTATGCATTGTTTCAATTAAGAATTCCCCTTGAACTAAAGGCTCTCCCCCCGAAAAAGTAACTCCGCCATCTTCACCGTAATAGGGAATGCCCCTTTTTGCCCTATCAACCAATTCATCAGAAGTAACCATAGTACCTGTGTTAAAAGACCAAGAATCAGGATTGTGACAATACAAACACCTTGCAGGGCAGCCCTGCATAAAAAAAACTGTTCTTATTCCCGGTCCATCGACCGAGCCAAAGGTTTCTATCGAATGTATTCTACCCTTCATCTTGTTCCTCCATAATCACCAAATACCCGGTTATTAACCGAGTATTTGTTATTTAGCTATACCCTTCCGTGGAAAGTTCTGGCAATTACTTCCTTTTGATGTTCCTTAGATAAAGCATTAAATCTCACAGCATATCCTGATACTCTAATTGTAAGAGACGGATATTTATCAGGATTTTCAAATGCATCCTCTAAAAGCTTCCTGTTAAGAACATTAACATTTAAATGATGTGCCCCTTGTCCAAAGTATCCCGAAAGCAATTTTACAAGGGTATCCACCTGTTCTTCATCAGTCTTACCCAATGTATCCGGTGTGATACTGAATGTATTGGAAACACCGTCTTGGCAGTTTTCCCAAACAACCTTAGAAACGGAATTTAGTGATGCAACAGCTCCGTTCACATCCCTCTCATGCATAGGATTAGCACCGGGAGCAAAAGCTTCTCCTGATCTTCTTCCGTCAGGAGTGTTTCCTGTTTTTTTACCATACATTACATTTGATGTAATAGTAAGTACCGATAATGTATGCTTGGCATTCCTGTATGTAGGATGTTTTCTTAATTCTTCGATAGTTCTTCTTGTTATCTCCACTGCAAACTGATCTGCTTTATCGTCATCATTTCCGTACTTAGGAAAATCTCCTTCGATTCTGTAGTCAACAATTAAGCCATCTTCGTTTCTGATGGGATATACATCTGCATATTTGATGGCAGAAAGAGAATCGGCAGCTACCGAAAGACCCGCTACACCAAATGCCATAAGTCTTCCGATTTCAGAATCTAAGAAGGCCATCTGGGATCTTTCATAGTCATATTTATCATGCATAAAGTGAATTATGTTCATTATATTAACATATAGGGCACATAACCACTCAAGATATATGTTATATCTTCTCCATGCTTCTTCGAAATCAATTTTACCATCGGGAACTGCTTCCATTTGAGGTCCCAAATGAGCACCGCTCATTTCATCCACACCGCCATTTAAAGCCAGTGTAAGGATTTTAGCTAGGTTGCACCTCGCTCCAAAGAATTGCATCTGCTCTCCCATTTCAATCGCAGATACGCAGCAAGCTATTGAATAATCACCACCGCAGGTAGGTCTCATAAGATCATCATTTTCATATTGAATAGAATCGGTATCTATAGAAACCTTTGCACAGAATTTTTTGAAGTTTTCCGGCAAATCCTTTGACCATAATACAGTCAGATTAGGCTCAGGAGCAGCTCCCAAATTATATAAAGTGTTTAATACTCTATATGAGTTTTTAGTAACCCTATGCCTTCCGTCGGATCCAATACCTGCTATTCCTTCAGTAATCCACATTGGATCTCCTCCGAAAAGCTCATTGTATTGACTGGTTCTTAAATGTCTTGCAACCCTTAATTTTAAGATGAAATCATCCATTATTTCCTGAATATCTTCTTCAGTGTATTTACCGCTTTCCAGGTCTCTTTCTGCATAAACATCTAAAAATGTAGATGTTCTTCCAAGAGACATTGCAGCTCCATTTTCTTCCTTTATGCCTGCCAAATAGGAAAAATATATCCATTGTACGGCTTCTCTAAAGTCCTTGGCAGGTTGTGAAATATCAAAGCCATATCCTTCAGCCATTTTCTTTATTTCTTTTAATGCAACTATCTGATTGGTTATTTCCTCTGCCAATCTTATATTTTCTTCGTTCATGATGGGTCTTGATGAAATTTCTTCATGGTCTTGCTTTTTCCATTCAATCAATTGATCTATTCCATAAAGAGCAGTTCTTCTATAGTCTCCTATTATCCTTCCTCTACCGTAAGCATCAGGAAGACCGGTTATAAAGCCATAATGTCTTACATCCTTCATCTCTTTGGAATATGCTTTAAACACACCATCATTATGTGATGTTATATAATCAAAAACCTTATCTACTTCAGGGTTTAATTCCATACCAAATTCTTTTACTTCTTGCCTTACCATCTTGATGCCGCCAAAAGGACAAAGGCCTCTTTTCAGTGGTTCATCGGTTTGTAATCCAACTATTATGTCCTTACCCGGAACAATATATCCCGGCTCAAAGGCATTAATTCTCATAATCCTGCTGGCATCCACCTTTAATGTTCCGCCATTCTTACGTTCCTTCACTAGTAAATCCTTGACTACTTCATTACATTCCTTTGTTCTTTCAGTTGGTCCTGCTAAAAAGCTATCATCCCCTTCATACTGCTTATAGTTCAATGTAATGAAATTATCAATCCCAATCTCATTTTCCCATTTTCCGGTTTTAAAACCTACCCATTCCTGTCTCATCGTGAACCTCCATGTTTGCATTTTGTATCGTGTATACATTATCCCTCAGAAAAAAACGTGGCCGATTGGTCACATATTTAATTGGGACAGCTATAATATAACTTATTGTTAATTTAAAGTCAAACATTTTCACAAACTTTACATGTATTTTTTCTTAAACAATTAATTGGCTAAAACCCTTGGTATTATAGGGATTTAAACTATTTGTTGTGCATCCTGATTTTGCCAATTTATTTGTTCTCATCAACAATTTTCCCGGCGAAATTTTTCTTCTTTTTCACAATAACCTTGATTAATTTCCCTTTAAATTTTCAGTTATATATGTTATATAAATGCCGGCTTCTAGGGAAGCCGGCATATTAAGTCGTTATTATTTGTTTACAATTACTGTACCGGTCTTGCCCTCTAAAGCTTCTACCGCTTTATCCAGTGAAGTAATTATAGCCTTTTTATTCGGATAAGCTTCTACGAACTTCATAGCAGCTTTAACCTTTGGAAGCATGCTTCCCGGAGCAAAATGCCCTTCATCAACATATTGTTGTGCCTTTTCCAAGCTCAATGTAGCCAAATTCTCCTGATTAGGTTTATTAAAGTTTATAGCAACCTGCTCAACCTCTGTTAGAATCATAAGATAATCGGCTTCAATTTTTTCAGCCAAAAGCTCTGCTGCATAATCCTTATCGATTACCGCAGGAACTCCCTCAAGATGACCATCTTCGTGTCTTATTACAGGAATTCCGCCGCCGCCGCAGGAAATTACGATTGATGTAGGCCAAAGGGTTTTAACCGCTTCGATTTCAACAATATCCTGTGGAATAGGAGATGCCACAACTCTTCTGTAGCCCCTACCTGCATCCTCTTTCATTGTGTAGCCTTTTTCTTCTTCCATCGCTTTAGCTTCTGCTTCGCTGTAGAAAGGACCTATTGGCTTTGTCGGATTCTTAAATCCGGGATCATTCTTATCAACTACAACTTGGGTTGCAACAGTAAGAGCAGGTACATTCCTGTTTCTCTTAGCCAGTGCATAAACCAAAGCTTGCTGCAAATGGTATCCGATATAACCTTGGGACATAGCTCCGCATACATCAAAAGGCATTGCCGGGGTAACATCTTTTGCTGTTTCTGAAGCCAAAAGAATTCTCCCTACTTGAGGTCCATTACCATGAACCACTCCGATTTCATAGCCTCTGCAACTAATCTCTGCAATATACTCACACGTCTTTTTAACAACTTCCAATTGAGCTTCAGCTGTTGCTTCGCCCTTACCGGACTGTAAAGCATTACCACCTAAAGCTATTACAATTTTCTCTGCCATTTCAATTTCTCCTTCAATTATTATTATGCGCATATTTTATACTATATAACCTATCAAGTCAACACATTAACCGAAAGTGTTTGAATTAATTCTTTACATTTTAACCTATCTCGTGTATAATATTTTTTGCGAATATTTGCACCTATAGCTCAATTGGATAGAGTCGCGCACTACGAATGCGAAGGTTTGGGGTTCGAGTCCCTATAGGTGCACCATATAATCCTTAAATCAATATGATTTAGGGATTTTTTATTGACAAAGATGAAGATTAATTATAAATTTAGCTTAGGAGAAGCCCATGGATAGAAGTAGCGGTATTTTATTACATATATCCTCCTTGCCAAGCGATTATGGCATAGGAACCTTTGGCAAAAGTGCCTACGATTTTGCCGATTTTCTGGTGGATTCGGGCACAGCTTATTGGCAAGTACTTCCACTGGGACAAACCGGTTATGGCAACTCCCCCTATGAACCCTTCTCTTCCTTCGCGGGAAACCCTTATTTCATTGATTTGGACCTTTTGGTTTTAGATGGACTTTTGACCTATAACGATATCAACAAATTTTCCTTTGGTAAAAACAAAGGAAAAGTATCCTATCCCAAATTGTATAACCAAAGGATTGAAGTGCTTAATTTGTCCTATGATAACATGGGGAAATTTCAGAAAGAATTTGATCTGTTCAAATCATCCAATTCAAGTTGGTTAAAACCATATTCACTGTTTATGTCACTTAAAGAACACTTTAAAATGAAACCATGGTATTTATGGCCTGACATGGGCATTAGGAAGTACGAAGATGCTTCTGTCGATGAGTATGGCAAACTTCTCGCCAATAGAATGGACCGGATATCATTTATACAATTCCTTTTCTACAAACAGTTTAGCAATCTATTGGATTATTTAAAAAAAATCCACATTAAATTAATAGGTGACTTGCCTTTTTATGTTTCCATAGATTCCTGCGATGTATGGTCAAATCAAAGATATTTTATGTTGGACGAAAATTGTCTCCCCACCCTGCTATCCGGAGTCCCAAGGGATGCATTTTCTAAAAAAGGTCAACTATGGGGGACACCCATATATAACTGGGATGAACTTAAAAGCTCCGATTATGAGTTATGGATTCAAAGAATAAATCATTTGCATAAGTATTTTGATATGATAAGAATAGATCATTTTAGAGGATTTAATAATTACTGGACCGTTCCCTATGGTAGTAAAAATGCAAAATACGGCACATGGAACAAAGGTCCGGGTAAAGATTTAATAGATGCCATTAATGATAGCTTTAATAAAAAAATATTTATTGCGGAGAATTTAGGATTTGAGGCTAAGGAAGCAAATAAATTATTGGATTATTCGGGATATTTGGGTATAAAGGTAATGCAGTTTGAAGAAAAACTAAAGAAAACAGAAAAAAACAATACCCTCTATACAAGTACCCATGACACCCCTACTCTTTTGGGATGGGCGAAAAAAAACAAAATATCTTGTTCCTGTGATGAATTGATCTATTCCGCAGGTAAAACCGATGCAACCCTATTAATTGTCCCCATGCAGGACTATCTAAACTTGAATAATCGAAGCAGAATGAATATCCCCGGGAAAAAGAAAAACAACTGGAGATGGCGATTAATACCTGAAGATATAAATGGTGAACTTTCCAAAAGAATATATGATATGTTAATAAAAACAGAAAGAATTTAAAAGGAAGCCCTAGGGCTTCCTAACAATATTTTTGAGGTAATTTTGTTTCTTTGATATCTCCATTCATATATGCATTCATCAATGCTGTCAGATCTTCTATTTGCCTGGTAAGTTCCACCCCTATATCTGTGTCAATGATCAACAATCTTTCCGGCATTCTGTACACTTCATGCATTATAGGGTGATTGAATATCTGAGTTCCGTCATCTAACATGGGGGAATAGTCTTTATGCTCTGCCAAACTCATAAATCTGGAGTTGAAAATAAAAGTATATCCCGCAATACCTGTTGTTTTTTGATAAGCTTTGGATATGCCCCCGTCTATAACATAAAGCATGCCTCCACCCTTAATCGGGCTTTCCCCATCCTTGATTTTTACAGGGACATGGCCATTTATTATCTTTCCCTTCGATGGATCTAAGCCAAAATCTCTGATTATTTTAGTACAAGTTTCCACTGAATCTATGTACTTATAGTATGGCATCGCTTTTTCTTTATGGGTTAGCTTATCATCAATAAATAATCTCTCCAAAGTGGTCATCTTTTCCTTACCAAATAAAGGAGAATTTCCACCTAGCCATAGATACCACATGATATCCGCAGCAGTAGCTCTTGTCTCCCCTCTAGGAGGATTAAAGTATGCGTTTCTAACTTGACTGTCAAGATAAGTCATCAATGCTGCTCCTTTATGGGTTTCTCCATTTAGGGTCACTTCCTTAAACTCTCCATCAGGGTTCATCGGAATGCAGCCATGATAAAGCAAATTACCGTTAACTTTTTTATACAAAGCTCCATGGCTGTATAAAAACTGCAAGTGCTCCTGTAATCTCTTGGAATTAATTATCGATGCTTCCAAAGCGACCATAATTTCCTCTTCTTCTTTAGTAAGTTCATAAGGATTTGAAGGATCTATTGTGGGTAAATATGTGTCCTTTAAGCTATACACTTCTCCCTCAATTTCTATAGTACCCGCTTTAAAATCTATTTTGTCAAGAAGCAGTCTTTTTTCCAGTTCGTATTCCGGTCTGCTCATTATGGTTTTACCTTCAACCTTAAATTGACAAATCGCTATGGTTTTATGCATCTTTGCTGCCAATTCTTCATCTATAGGATCATATCTGTTTCTATCTAAGATATGTGGTCTAAAAGCCATGCAAGGGTCATCCTTATAAATTTTATCCGCATAGGTTGCCAAAGGTCTTAAATTAATACCATAACCCACCTCTAACATATCAAAATTATTATAGCTGACATTCATTCTGATAATATTTGCTATACAAGGCCAATTACCCAGTGCCGCTCCCATCCACACAATATCATGGTTTCCCCATTGAATATCCACATCGTGTCTTTCCATTAAAAAATCCATAATTTTATCCGGGTGAGGTCCTCTGTCATATATATCTCCCACTATATGAAGTTGATCCACTGCCAAATTACTTATGGCTTCTGCAAGCTCCCTAATTAATGTTTCCCCTGCTTCGTACTCAATTATGGAATCAATTATTTCTTGATAATAGTATGCCCTGTTCTCATCATCATCCGCAAAAAGAAGCTCATCTATAATATACCCGGAATTTTCAGGCAAAGCTTTTCTTACCTTAGATCGGGTGTATTTTGATGAAACACTTCTGCAAATGGCAACCAATCGGTATAGTGCGGTTGCACACCATTGGTTGAAATCCTCTTCGTTTTCTTTTCTTATTTCTATTTCCGTCTTTGGATTATATATAAGAGCAGCCAGTTCATCGATTTCAACCTTCTCCAATTCCATACCAAAACGTTCATCAATTTTCTTTTTTATGGTACCAGAAGCACTTCTGACCATATATTGAAACGCATCATATTCTCCGTGCAAATCACTTAGAAAATATTCGGTACCCTTGGGCAAAGCCAATATGGCCTTAAGATTTATTATTTCGCTTTTGACCGCTCGGTGATTTGGATATTCCTTCGATAGCATTTGTAAATACTTGCTTTCAGGCATGATAATAATCCTTTCTTAATATTAATCTTCGACTTTAATTATAGTAGCCCCAATTTTTCTGAACTTATCGACAAAGTTTTCATAGCCTCTTTCGATATGATATATCTGCGTTACCTCAGTAATACCTTCAGCATGTAAACCCGCCAATACCATGGCAGCTCCGGCTCTTAAATCAGTTGCAACAACCTCGGACCCTTCCAATATGGAATCCCCGGGAACATATGCCGTTCTATCCTTGGTTTTAATATTAGCGCCCATTCTATTAAGTTCATTAACATGCATAAATCTATTTTCAAATACAGTCTCTCTGACTTCACTATTTCCCTTTACCGTTGTTAAAAATGCCATAAACGGTGATTGAATATCCGTAGGAAATCCCGGATAAGGTAGTGTTTTAATATTAGTTGCGGTCAACTCTCTGTCTCTGGCATCAACATAAAGCCCTTCATCCACAAGTTCAACATCAACACCGCACTCCTTAAGCTTCGCTATTATAGGCTTAACATGATCAGGAACTATGTTTTTTATTAAAACCTCTCCCCTTGTTATTGCAGCCGCAAGCATAAATGTGCCTGTTTCTATCCTATCGGGAATTACAGTATGTTCAACTCCCTTTAACTTTTCAACACCTTCTATTTTTATTGTGTCAGTACCTGCCCCCTTGATTCTGGCTCCCATTTTATTTAAAAAGTTGGCCAAATCAACTATCTCAGGTTCCTCTGCCGCATTTTCTATATATGTGGTTCCCTTTGCCAAGACCGCAGCCATCATAATATTTTCTGTGGCTCCTACACTGGGGAAATCAAGATAAATGGTGTCCCCTATTAACCCTTCGGGGCCGGCCTTTGCTTCAACAAAAAAGTCACCTTCAGTTACCTCTGCTCCCAAGGCCTTAAAGCCCTTCAGATGCAAATCTATTGGTCTTTTACCTATGGCGCAGCCTCCCGGAAGGGGCATATACGCTCTTCCGCATCTGGCAAGTAAAGGACCCATAACAAGAAAAGATGCCCTCATTTTTTTTACAAGCTCATAGTCTCCGTTAGTAGTTTCGATGTTTTCCACATTTACTACTATTTCACCATTTCCGTTCCATTCTATTTTTGCTCCAAAGGATATCAGCATATCCCTCATAACAGTTACATCCTTTAAAGCAGGAACATCATCTATTTTGCAGGTTTCTGCAGACAATAAAGTAGCGGCCATAAGCGGTAAAACCGCATTCTTGGCACCGCTAATAATAACCTCACCACATAGTGGCCCATTGTTTTGTACAATTAGTTTTGACACGAATTATCTCCTTAAATATTATTATATAATTATACTATTTTTGTATATTTTTTGCAATAATCCTATGTACATAGCAAAACCGGCTCATTGCCGGTTAATATTTATAAATACATAATACCTTGCTATTTATCTTCTTTTTTAAATTTATTAATTATTCCCTGTAGAGAAGCAATAGCCTTCCCTATATTAGTCATAGTCTTTACAATGCTTTCATTACCTTTAATACTGTTGGTAATAGTCCCCACTGCCCCGGTAATATCCGTAATAACACCATCTATTTCTGTAGCCTTCTTAGCAGATATAGAAGAAATTACCTTTGCATCTTCCATTATTTCATTGGTCTTTTTTAGTGTGATTGTTAAGTTTTTTATCAATACTATTAAATAAATAATAAAAATAAATAAAGCCGCAAAAACAAAGAACAATATCAGTTCATTAAGATTAACAGTTACTTCCATAGTAAATCTCCTTTCTTGCCCTACTAGTTAATTATACCTTTATAATCAATCAATATCAATCTAATCTTTCATATATATTTAAGATTTCCTCAGAATATGAGTCTCCTTCATATACATATAACTCATTTAATACCTTTAATTCATTCTTGCCGCCCTTAACACCATGAATAAGTAATATATTGGGCTTTTCCCCAAATCTTGGTGCTACAAATTGAAGATCCAAAGGTTCTATTTCATTATTTTTCATGCTATATATAATATCTGATAATCTTGAGGGCCTGTGTACCATGAAAAAATGGCCTTTAAACACCAAATTATCCCCAGCTACCCTTATAAAATCCCCAAGTTCTGCGGAAGTTTCATGCCTTGCGATATACTTAGCTTCCGAATCGTTTCTTATTCCGCTGCCTCTTTTTTTATATGGCGGGTTACATGTTATGGCGTCAAACATACCAAGTTCCCCTTCCCTTATATCTATTATATCCTTATTTATGAACTCAATGTTATCTATTCTGTTGAGATCAAGGCCCTTTTGTGCCCTTTCCCATGAGGTTTTTTGCTTTTCCACACCCAAAATATATTCAAAATCGGTTTTATGAGAAACAATAAAAGGGATTATTCCCGTTCCCGTTCCCATATCCATCATCCTTTTGCATTTTATGGGTTTAGTGCCCGTTTCTCCCGCCACAAAAGCACTAAGCAAAACAGCATCTATACCATAGCAAAACTCCTTTGGGTTTTGAATAATCTTAATATCCGAAAATCCCGTCTCGTCAATCCTCTCCTGCTTTGAAATACTTACCATTAATCCTTTATCAATTCCTTTATTTCTTTCAGAGTTTCCTCATCCACCTCATCATAAATATTTTCTTTTTTCTTGATTTTTTTGTCTATTCTTTTAATGTCTTCTTTTTTGTAGGTATATACATCTGTAGAAAGTTTTTCTTCTTCGGTTTCTTCATCTTTTTCAATCAGTCTTACTTTGATTTCATTTATTAGTAGATTTACACCTATTACCTTAGCCAAACCTTCCTTTGTCTTTATTCTTTCATCAACATTTGGCATACCTCGCCTCAATTCGCCGTAAACATCATTCTCATAATTCAAGCAGCACATTAGCCTACCACAAGTTCCTGATATTTTAGCGGGGTTTAAAGAAAGATTCTGGGTTTTTGCCATTTTTATTGAAACCGGCTGAAAATCAGCCAACCACTTGTTGCAGCAAAGGGGTCTTCCGCAAGCACCGATTCCCCCAAGCATTTTTGCTTCGTCCCTTACTCCTACTTGTCTTAATTCAATCCTCATTTTAAAATGAGCTGCTAAATCCTTGACAAGCTCTCTAAAATCCACTCTACCATCTGCGGTAAAGTAGAAAACAACCTTCGTGTTATCTATTGTATATTCAACATCAATAAGCTTCATGTCCAGATTATGGGCCTTTATCTTTTCTTTACAAATTGCAAAAGCCTCCTTTTCCTTTTCATTGTTCTTATCGAATGCCTCGATATCCTTCTGAGTAGCAATCCTTTCGATTTTTTTCAGCGGTTGAACTATCTCATTTTCAGGGACTTGCCTGTTGGATAAAACCACATCGCCCAATTCCAATCCCCTTGCAGTTTCCACCACAACCTTATCTCCCACGCTAAACTTAATATCTGTAGGATCAAAATAATATATCTTTCCTGCCTGCATAAATCTTATGCCAACTATTTCAACCATCATTTTCCTCCAAGTTCTATGTACATTCTTTTAAGCGCATTTTTTTTATTCATTCCGTTTAAAATATCCATGCGCGTTTTTTCAATATTTGAAATACTATCGGAATACTTATTAACCATTTTTTCATTTTCATAGTTATTAACAAGTAATTCTCCATAATAAATTTCTAATTCATTTAGTAAAGCTGCTACATCCTCATCTGTCTTTATATATCTGTTCAAGTATTCTCTGTAGTCTTTAAAATATTCCTTCCCGTTAATTAGGTTATATATCTCTAAAGCCTTCTCCTTTTGTCTGTTTGTACCATCATTATCATCCTTTAACCTTATTAAAAAACACCTTGATACTATTGTTTTTAGCATGTTTTCAATGTTATCTGTAAGTAATAATATTAGGGAACCCGGACCGGGTTCTTCCAAAAGCTTCAGCATCTTATTTTGACCGACTTCATTTATTTTTTCCGCATCCTCGATAATTGCAACGCTTTTATACCCTGATGTGGATTTCATGTTCAGTTTTTGGGATAGTTCTCTTATGTCATCTACGCTATATCCGGTTTTATTACTTTGCTCTAAAAAAAACACATCCTCGTGATTCCCATGGTCTATCTTCTTGCATGTGATGCAATTATCACAACCCGTTCCCCTGGCATCACTGCAAAACACTGCTTTACAAAAATCATTTGCCAGCTTTAATCTTTCTTTTTTATTTCCACCTTCTATTATGTATGCATGGGCAAGCTGATCCTTTTTTATGGAACTTATCAGCCCTAAAATCATTCTATTATCGTAATTTTTTAACGACACAAAGCTTCTCCTATAATTCTATTTTATCTAATATTTTATATATGTCATTTTTAACGGATTCTATGTCTTTACTGGCATCCACCATATGAAATCTGTTGGATTCTTTTTTGGAAATTTCAATATACCCATCATAGACTCTTTGATGAAAATCCGCTTTCTCTATTTCCAGTCTGTCCTTTTCCGTATTGCTTATCCTGCCCCTTCCTTCTTCAGGATTGAGTAACAGCAGAATTGTTACATCCGGTTTTAATCCGGCTATGGCATAATCATTTATGACCTTAACAGGCTCGCCTAATTCCCTTCCGTAGCCTTGATATGCAATGCTGGAATCCACATATCTGTCGCACAAAACAATCCTTCCTTTATCTAAATTAGGCCTGATTTTTTCATGAACATGCTGTGCCCTAGAGGCTGCATAAAGTAGTGCTTCCGTCATATCACACATGGCTACATTTTCTTTATCCAGTATTATTTCTCTGATCTTCTCCCCTATGTCAGTGCCCCCCGGCTCCCTTGTAAAAACTATATCTATACTCTTTTCGCTGAAATACTTTATAATGTTTTTAATTTGGGTTGACTTTCCGGCACCATCAGGGCCTTCTATTGATATGAAATAACCTCTATCCACGCTTACCTCCAACTACTTCATTTGCAAACTTTGTAATCAACTTTTCTGCTAAATATATAAAGGGTAGACTTATTAATACTGCAAAAATAATCTTAAATACTAACATTACACTCATAATACACCCCCTAGTTAGACATACTCTATTGATTATACCATACACATATAATTTAATACAGTTCTTTTTTTCTTACCCTTGAATTGCAAGTACTTTCATTATATAATGTACGGGAATTAATCAAATTGGAGGAACTTTATGAACAACAAAGAATTGAGTAATCTGTTATTCCCAAATATAGATAAGGATGCGGATTATTATGAAAATATTTATCCCCAAAGAAATCTACCAAAAAACGCTAAGGTAACAAGATTGGGGCCTTCTCCAACAGGATTTATACATTTAGGGAATCTTTATGGAGCTTTCGTTGACGAAAGACTTGCCCATCAGTCGAACGGTGTTTTTTACCTGCGCATCGAAGATACCGACGATAAAAGATATGTGGCCGGGGCTGTAGAAACAGTTATAGACTCTTTGGGTTTCTTTGGTATCAAATTCGATGAAGGGGTAACAGCTAAGGGAGATATCGGCGATTACGGTGATTATACCCAAAGCAAAAGGGGAGAAATCTACCAATGCTTTGCCAAGAAATTGGTGGAGGAAGGCCATGCATACCCTTGCTTCTTAACTGAAGATGAAATAACTTCAATTAGAACCGACCAGGAAAAGAAAAAATTAACTCCCGGAATTTACGGAGAATATTCAAAATACAGGAATTTCGAAGTCGATGCCGAAGTAAAATCTCAGGTATTAGATAATATTGATAAAGGTCTTCCTTATGTTATAAGATTAAAATCTACGGGTATACCAAATGCCGCAGGAGAAGATATAAAAAGAAATAGGGTTTATGATGCCATAAGAGGCACCTTGGATGTTCCTGAAAACTTCCAAGATATCGTTATCTTAAAAAAGACCGGCATACCCACATATCATTTTGCACATGTAATTGATGATCATCTAATGAGAACCACCCATGTTGTAAGGGGCGCCGAATGGCTTCCATCATTACCTATACATGTGGAGCTATTCAATGTTTTAGATTGGGACTTTCCGGTTTACTGCCATACTGCTCAACTTATGAAGATAGGCGAAGACGGTAACAAGCGTAAACTTTCTAAGCGTAAAGATCCCGAGCTCTCATTGGAATATTACAGAAGCGAGGGTTATCACCCGGAAGCCGTCAGGGAATATCTGTTAACAATACTTAACTCCAACTATGAAGAATGGAGAGCAGAAAACCCTACTGCCGCTATTGACCAATTTGAGTTTACCACAGAAAAAATGAGCAATTCAGGAGCTTTATTTGATTTGAATAAACTAAATGACATAAGTAAAGATACCCTGCTTAAGATAGATGCCTTCAGCTTGTATGAATTCTTAAAGACATGGTCAATGGAATTTGATCCCAAATACACAGACTTTTTCCGGGATAAAAACTATTTGGTAAAGATACTGGATATCGGAAGAAACGAGGCTAAACCCAGAAAAGACTTTGTAAATGCTAAACAAACCATGGAATTTATCAGCTATTTCTTTGATGACTTCTTTTGTATTGAAGATAGCATGCCGAAGGAGCTTAATGAAAGCGATATTAAAGCAATATTATCCCAATATATCGAGACCTATGATCAAGGCGATGACCAAGAACAATGGTTTAATAAAATAAGGGAAATATCTGTAAACAATGGTTATGCTGCAAAACCAAAGGACTATAAAAAGCATCCTGAGGAATATAAAGGCCATGTGGGCCATGTGAGCACCGCAATAAGAATAGCTATAACAGGAAGGGCTCAATCCCCTGACATTTGGACTATTCAACAGATATTGGGAGAAAAAAAGGTTAAAGAAAGAATAAGTAAACTGATATAAAAATAGGCTTCCGAAAGGAAGCCTATTCTATTCTTTTTTTCGCTGCCATGGCATGGCCCTCTAGGCCTTCTCCCATGGCAAGCCTTTTTACAACCGGTGCTATTCGCCCTCTACCCTCATTTGTCAATTTTTGAAATGTACATGTTTTTAAAAATGTACCTACCCATACCCCGCCTGTGTATCTAGAAGCCTTTAATGTCGGCAAAGTATGATTTGTTCCCGAAGCATAGTCTCCGAATACCTCTGCGGTGTTTTCACCTATAAACAGAGAACCATAGTTTATTAATTTATCTATGACAAGTTCCGGATCCTTGATGTTTATTTCCAAATGCTCCGGCGCATAATCATTTGATATAATTATTGCCTCATCAATATCCTTGGCAAGTATAACCTCGCCATAAGAATTCCATGATAGTTCAGCTATGCTGCTGTTTTTCAGCTCACCTAATTGTTCTAAAACCTTATCCATAGTTTTCTTTCCCACATCTTCAGATGTGGTAACCAGTATGCCCTTTGCATTTACATCGTGCTCCGATTGGGCAATCAAATCCGCCGCAATGATTTCGGGATTGGCGTTTTCATCGGCAATTACTAAAACTTCGCTTGGTCCCGCCAAAAAATCTATTCCCACCTTGCCGTAGCATTGTCTTTTCGCTTCTGTCACATATTGATTCCCGGGCCCAACTATAATATTAACAGGTTCAATCTCATCAGTTCCGTATGTGAAAGCAGCAACGGCTTGAACCCCTCCAATTGCATAGATTTCATCGATTCCTGCAATATCCATGGCTACGATGGTCTTGGGATTTATTTTCCCTGTTGTCCTTTCCACAGGGGAGCAAGCCACAATTCTTTTTACCCCTGCCTCCTTTGCCGGAATTCCCAGCATAAGAGCGGTTGAATAAAGGGGGAAATTGCCCCCGGGGACATAACAACAGCAGGATTCCACCGGTATGATTTTGTGACCCAATACAACACCCGGAATAGGCGAAAAATCATATAATTCTTTTACCGTTGACCTTTGTGCCTTGGCAAATGACCTTATGTTATCTGCCGCAAATCTAATATCATCAATTGATTTTTGATCCACCGATTCATAGGCTTCTTTAATTTCATCTTTGCTTAATATCGCCTTATCCCTAAAAGAATTATCAAATTTTTTACTGTAGCATGCTATTGCCTTATCTCCATTGATTCTAACCTCTTCAATTATTTTCTCTACTAATTTCGTTAATTCTTTATTGTCCTTTTCTTCTCTCTCTTTTCCTCTTTTTAAATATCTCATAATATCCTCCTTTTTTAAATATTAACATGTTGAGCTAAATTAATGTCAATAGGAATATTTTGCCCTTTACAACATAAACATTGAGTTAACTCCACGTTTATGCTATACTTATTTCGGAGGAATTAGTTATGAAAATAGGAGAAGTAGTAAAAAAATATAAGGTATCCAAAGACACTATTCATTATTATATTAATTACGGGCTTTTAGTTCCACCTAAAAGAGGGAGTCAGTATGACTTTGATGAAAAAACTCTTAACGACCTTGATAGTATTCTTGATTTAAAAGACCTCTCTTTTAGCTTAAATGAGATACACAGCATACTGTCACTAAACAGAATATCCGGCATGAAAAACAAAAGTGATATGGATCAACTGATTAATATATACACTGATAAAAAAACAGAGTGCGAAGGTGTCATGGAGGATTATAAAAGAAAAATATCTAATTTGAATACTAAAATAGTTAATTTGCGATTTGAAAACAGTGAGCTTACTCAATCCGGCGGTGTTCCCCTGTCAATGTTTGGGTATTTGAGCTGCCCCATATGCGGCAAAGATTTCAATGTGATAAATGCCACAATTAAAGGCAACTCCTTGTATGCGGGTGACCTTGTTTGTGACTGCGGCTATAGTGCCATAATAGAGGATGGTATTATCATAACCCCTAATAGGGCAAAAAGCCTTTATGATAAGCCGGATTTAGAAAGGGAACTATATAAGGATCTTCCACCGGGCATGATTACATTGTTTCAAAGATCATATAATAAGATGGTTGATTATCTAAATCGATATTCCCGTGAAGAAAGCGTGGTATTGGAAACCTATGTAAATGCTTATTTTTTTATGCATAATCATATAGAGAACTTAAATCCTGCTTGCAAATACATAGTTATAGATAAATATCCGGAAACCCTTAAGATGTACAGGGATTTAATGAATGAGTCCGGAAGTAAATTAGATATACTTTTTATAGCGGATGATAGTACCAATTATCCCCTTAAAAAAAATTTGGTGGATCTGAATATTGACTTTTTTGCCGTCAATGAACACCAATTCTATAACCATAGCTTTTTGTTGGGAAAACTTAAGCCGTATATGAGTAATACCGGAACATTTATCGGTACATATTTTTACTTCAACAGGGGTATTAAATCAATTAAAAACTTGATTTCCTTATATCCTGAAAGTGACCCTTTGAACTTTAACAGGGAATACTTTTTTAATGAAATTAATAAAACCCATCTTGACCTTGCGGATTGGCAAGAGATGGGTTTAACTACAGATTCCGGAGAAAACCTCGGATTTGGTTTTCATGAAAAGGGAGAAGAATTACATCTTATGACATATGCGGGGACAATAAAAGGGAAATGAAAAGCTTATCGGACTTCTCCGCCGGAAAGCTTCTCGTCGTATTCGGCCCTGTTTCCCCCGATAAATTTAGGCCTGGTTCTTGCACATGTAATCTCTGCATATCCGATTTTGCTTAGGGAAAGTCTAACGGGTACCGCTACTTTTTTAAGTTGCATGCCAATTAGTGTTTTGCCAATGTCAATACCTGCATCAGCCTTTATTTCTTCCAACGCCACAGGGTTTTTACAATTCTCATAAACTTGCATGGCAAAGGATCCTCCGGCATGGGGCCTAGGTACTACATTTACAATTTCCTGCCAATCTTTCAGTGCTTCCCTTTCAGTTATAACGGCTCTGTTTAAATGCTCACAACATTGTGCCGCTATATATATACCCAATGGATTTATAACTTCCATAATTCCTTCATATATGGCTTCTGCCGCATTGATATCGGAGCCTTTTCCAATGGAGAGTCCGACCACCTCACTGGACGAACATCCTACCACCAGGATATCTCCCCTTTGTAATTTAGCAACACTAACCAATTCCTCAGCTACTTTTTTTGCCTGTTTTTTTATTTCATCATATTCCATGGTATTCTCCTATTTCCAGCTACAAAGATATTGTTCTTGTTCCTTTGTCAATTCATCGATTTCTATTCCCCAAGCCTTTAATTTTCTGTTGGCTATCAAACTATCGATCTCATCGCTTACATTAATAACTTTATTTAGTAATTTCAAATGATTATTTTTGATATAAACGGCAGATAATGCTTGCACCGCAAAACTCATATCCATTATTTCCGCAGGATGACCATCAGCCGCTGCTATATTAACAAGCCTTCCCTCACCAATCACATGAACTGTTCTTCCATTCTCAAGAAGATAGCCCATTATATTTTTTCTGCTCTCGTATTTGCTTTTAGCTGCTTTTTCCAGACTTGCCATGTCAATTTCGCAGTTAAAATGACCTGCGTTTGCCAGTATGGCATTATTTTTCATGGTTAGCATGTGTTCCATTGTAATTGTTTTACAACATCCTGTGGCCGAAACAAATATATCACCGTACTTTGCCGCTTCTTCCATTTTCATGACCTGATATCCATCCATTTTGGCCTCTATGGCTTTTACAGGGTCTATTTCAGTAATTATAACATTGGCACCTAAAGCTGCTGCTCTTAAAGCGATACCTCTGCTGCACCAACCATAGCCCACTACAACTACAGTTTTACCGGCTATAATTAAATTTGTGTTTCTCATTATGCTATCCCATGTGGATTGGCCTGTTCCATATCTGTTATCAAAGAGATGTTTGCACTTAGCATCATTTACCGCCAGCATAGGGAATTTCAAAACGCCTTCATTCTCCATGGCCTTTAGTCTAAGAATTCCCGTGGTGGTTTCTTCACAGCCACCCCATACTTCTTCCCCTAAATCAGGTCTTCTCTGATGAATGCAAGCAACTAAATCGCAGCCATCATCAATTATAATGTTAGGTTTATGCTCAAGGGCCATTTCAATATGTCTGTTATATTCTTCCTCTGTGGCTCCGTGATAGGCAAAAACCTTAAGCCCTGCATCAGCCAATGCCGCAGCAATATCATCCTGTGTTGACAATACATTACTTCCCGTAACAGACATTTGGGCGCCTCCTGCGGCAAGCACTAGGCATAGATAAGCAGTTTTTGCTTCCAAGTGAACTGACAATGTTATCTTGACACCATCAAAAGGTTTATTTTCTATAAATTCTTTTTCAAGTCCGTTAAGCAAAGGCATATTATCCTTTACCCATCTTATTTTCTGGTGACCGCTAGGTGCTAAGCCTATATCTCTGATATCGTAATTAGTCATATATACTCCTTATTCTACAGTAACACTTTTTGCCAAGTTCTTAGGTTTATCTATATTACAGCCTCTCTCTTTAGCAACATAATATGCAAAAAGCTGTAAAGGTACAACGCTGATTAATGGTGTTAAATCATCAATTAGGTCAGGTATATAAATAGTTTTATCCGCATGTTCACTAACGGAAGTATTTCCTTCCTTTGCTATGGCAATCACATAAGCTCTCCTGGATTTTACCTCTTGAATATTAGATACCATCTTTTCATATAGCCTGTCTTGTGTTGCCAGTGCTATTACTATAGTATCAGGATCTAGCAAAGCAATTGTTCCATGTTTTAATTCTCCCGCCGCTATGGCAAAGGAATTAATATATGAAATCTCTTTTAATTTTAATGAGCCCTCATAACATACCGTTGAGTCTAAGCCTCTTCCAATATAGAAAACCTTTTCCCTGCTATATAAATCTTTGGCAAGTTCTTCATATTCCATTTTGTTTTCCAGAACTTTTTCCAGCTTTTCAGAGACATTTTTCATTTGATCGATAAAATCAAAATAGTAGGAATCATCTATGCTACCTTTTAAGTCTCCCATGTATAGGGCCAGCATATATAAGGCTACTAATTGAGTAGTATATGCTTTAGTTGATGCCACTGCAATCTCCGGGCCTGCCCATGTATAAATGACATCGTCCGATTCCCTTGCCACAGAACTCCCCACTACATTTACTATGGACATTATTCTGGCGCCCTTATCCTTTGCTTCTCTAATTGCTGCTAAAGTGTCTAAGGTTTCGCCGGATTGACTGATTGCGATAAATAAGGTCTTATCGTCTACAAAGGGATCCCTATATCTAAATTCAGATGCCACATCTACCTCAACGGGTATTTTGGTCATCTTCTCAATAATTGCTCTACCCACAAGTCCTGCATGATATGCGGTTCCGCAGGCAACAATATATATTTTAGTAAAACCATTTAATCTATTGGCATCTAAATCAATTTTATCAAATACAATTCTCCCATTATCGTCTAGCCTTCTGTTTATGGTATCTATAATGGCTTTTGGTTGCTCCATTATCTCTTTCATCATAAAATGCTCATAACCACATTTTTCTGCAGCTTCTGCACTCCAACCAATGTGCATTATATTCCTGCTCACCGGATTGTCATTGACATCGTATATATTAACTGTTTTATCAGTTATTACTACTGTATCATCGTTCTCCAATAAATAAACATCATCCGTATGTTTGACCAAGGCAGAAAAATCAGATGCCACAAAATTGCATCCATCTCCTATTCCTACAATCAATGGTGCATCCTTTCTATGGGCAACCAGTTCTCCGGGTCTTTCCGCTGCTATAACCGCAATCGCATAAGCGCCCCTCATTCTCCTCGTGGCTTCCATAACCGCAACCTTTAAGTCCCCTTTATATAGGGTGCTAATTAGCATAGCTATAACTTCTGAATCTGTTTCTGTTTTAAATTTTGTATTATGACTTCTCTTAAGCTCTTCTTTGATTTCTGTGTAATTTTCCACTATCCCGTTATGAACTATAGCTATACTGCAATCTTCATCTATATGGGGATGAGAATTCTCATCTGATGGCGCTCCATGAGTGGCCCATCGGGTATGACCTATTCCGGTGCTGCCCTTTATGGACTCATTACCTATTAATTTTTCCAGGTTGCTGATTTCACCAACATGTTTTCTTAAAGTTATCTTTCCTTCATTGATTATCGCAATACCTGCCGAATCATAACCTCTATATTCAAGCCTTTTTAGTCCGTCTATTATTATATCTTTAGCCTCGGTCTTTCCTACATATCCTACTATTCCACACATATTCTACCTATCCTTTATATTTACCACTAATCATATCCGCCAAGCCTTGAGCCAAACCATGAATTTTTTCAATATCATCGCCTTCTATCATAACTCTAACCAGCGGCTCCGTACCTGAAGGTCTAATAAGTACTCTTCCATTTCCCTTCATTGTTTCTTCGATTCTTTTGATTTCATTTATTATCTCAGGGTCTTCCTTATATGCTCCCTTGTTTTTATTTAAAACCTCTGCATTAACTAGAACCTGGGGATAAATAGTAATTTCATCACTCAACTGGCTTATGGTCTTTCCTTCATCTTTGATTGCCTTCAGAAACTGTAGTGCTGACATTATCCCATCACCCGTGGTGGAATAATCCTTAAAAATTATGTGCCCGGATTGCTCTCCGCCCAAAACACATCCCGACTTTATCATGGACTCTAATATATACCTATCCCCCACGGCAGTAACCTTTACATCTATGCCATGCTCCTTCATAAACTTATGAAGTCCCAGATTACTCATAACGGATACCGTGACCACATCATCCCTTAGTTTATTTTGTGCCTTTAATAATTTGGCGCATATACATATAACCTTATCTCCGTCTACCACCAAACCCTTTTCATCTACTACTATAAGTCTGTCAGCATCCCCGTCAAAAGCTAATCCAACATCCGCATTTATTTCCTTGACCTTATGCTGTAAACCCTCTGTGTGAGTGGACCCACATTCGTCATTTATATTTATTCCATCCGGCATATTTGATATTATTGTAACTTCGGCATTGAGCTTTCTAAAAACCTCTTCTGCCACCTTATATGCCGCTCCGTTTGCAGTATCTAAAACAATATTTAGCCCGGATAAATCCAAAGCAACGGTCTCTAAAAGAAACCTTTTATATATATCTATAGCACTCTCGGAAGCTTCTAGGCATTTACCGATTTTATCACCGATTTTGTGATCTGTAATACACTCTCTTCTTAGAATTATATCTTCTATTTCTTCTTCTATTCTATCGTCTAGTTTGTAGCCTTCGCTATTGAATATTTTGATTCCGTTATATTCAAATTTATTATGGGAAGCAGAAATAACAACCCCCGCATCCGCATCATAGTATTTTACCAAATAAGCAACTGCCGGCGTTGGAATAATTCCAAGCTTTATGACATTGCCTCCGACAGCCAAAATCCCGGCAGTTAATGCGTTTTCAAGCATATCCCCCGACACCCTGGTATCTCTTCCTATAATTATAACCGGTCTTTTGTTTTTTTGTTGCAACACATGAGTTACTGCCTTGCCGAGTTCAAATGCCAAATCCACTGTCAATTCGGAATTTGCCACGCCTCTAACCCCGTCAGTACCAAACAACTTGCCCATATTATGTCTCCTTACTTTTATTTGATTTCCACTTTTATTTTACTTGGGATTACATTTACACTATACACATCACCATCTACATTAGGGATAACTTCCAAATAATATGTACCTTTTTTAAGTTCGGCTGCATCTATCGTTAATGTAAAGCTGTCTTGATTTAAGCTGCTTAATACATTATCCGTTGCCCTTACCCTTGCGGTAAAATTCTGGCTAGCCGTTGAGTACGTTAACCCTTCCCCAAGGTTCTTTATCAGGATATTTTCGTTACTCAGATCAAAGGATTTATCAATATATTTTTCCACCGTTACATTTAATTTTAAACCTTCCGAAATATCGGCAACATACAAATTTTCCGAAAGAACAGGAACTATCTCCAACACTTGAGATTCTGTCAAATATGAGATATTAATAGGTTCAGTACCTATGCTGTCGGTTTCTTCCAAATACTCATCATACCCCTTTATTGTTATAGTCTTCGATGCCTTATATGTTCTTTGGTATATTCCGTCTTCATTATTTATAACATTAACATTTAATTTTACGGTTTTGGTCTTGCAATTTACCACAGTAACTGTGGTCTCCGGTTCAGTAACTGTCAAATTTCTGATAATTGTTCCATTGCTACTAACAGGATATGCAGTTACTTTCAATGTTCTCATCTCGTCATCAATATCTTTGGCATCCACTTCTATTTGCAGATTTGAAACCGTTTCAACCAAAGTCTCGGCACCGCTTACCTCAAACATTGTTTTTGCCTGTTCTATAATAATCGGTTCTTCTTGCTCGTTTGATAGATTTTTAAAAACAATCTCACTTTCAAACTCGGCTACCACCCTATTTTCAATCACCAGGTTTAGAGTTCTTTTACTCATTCCGTCTAATGTTATATTATTAGGGGTTAGCACATTAAGCTCCACCTCGTTTTCGCCCTTGGCTACATCAATCATATCTGCGGTTACTGTAATATCTTCGGCATTTAAGGTGTTTAACGCACTCCTTTGGCCTCTAACGGTGACATTAACATTTTCTATCTCCGATGATAAAATAGCATAGCCGTTTTCTTCCATTATATCGGTGTTTAAATATGTAATTGGCACATCTTTAAACACTTTGGTAGTCATGGGATTAGCTTCATTAATAACATACGCCCATAATATAACCGATAGTATTACCGATAGGAGGATATTTACTTTTTTGTTATTTGTCATTTCTTCTCCCTCCTAACCAGTTTGTAAATATTTGAAATCGCTCTTTTTGCACCGGAACATATATGCTTAACAGCTTCTTTTCCAGGGCTTTTTGATCCAAAAATCTTTGCAGCATACCATCTTCCGCAATTGAAATAATACCTGTTTCCTCGGAAACTATAATGGATATTGCATCAGATCTTTCAGTAATACCTATTCCTGCCCTATGTCTGGTGCCTAGGTCCTTAGACAGCTGCTTGTTTTGAGTTAACGGTAAAACACAGCCCGCTGCATATATCCTGTCACCCCTAACAATCACTGCCCCGTCATGGAGGGGTGCTCCCTCATAGAAAAGATTGCCCAGCATCTCAACTGAAGTTTCGGAATCAACTACCGTACCCGTTTCAACTATATCATTTAATGAGGTCTGTCTCTCAATTACTATCAGAGCCCCGGTTTTACTTTGGGAAAACTTTTCAACGGTTCTTATGAATACATTTACAACTTCCTTTGCATGCTCTTTATCTATATTTCTAAAGGAATTTCTTACTATTCCGCTTCTTCCCATATATTCTAGGCCTCTTCTAAGCTCCGGTTGAAATAACACCACTAGCACAAAGATTCCTATAGTCATAGTACTTTTTAACACCCAATTTAAGACATAAAAATTCAGCAAGTCGGATATAAAGAAGATACCAATTAGTACCACTAATCCCCTGACAAGCTGTTGCGCTCTTGTTTCTTTAATAAATTCAAGTATTTTATATATAATAAAAGCTACGATGCTTATATCTAAAGCATCGACAAATGTAAACCCACTTACAGGATTACCTATTATTTCACCCATGCATTGTCTCCTTTGAAATTAAATAGCTTTATATGTTTATTTTACATAATTTTTATTAATATATCAATAGAATTAAAGGTTTTCCGCCAATCTCCATCTATTCTTCACTGCATAACTCAAAAAACTCTTCCAACGTTAATCCTTCCTTCATAATATATGAAGCATACTCCTCCCCCACATACCTAATATGCCAAGGTTCGTAAGTATAACCCGTTATATCGGTTTTCCCTTCGGGATACCTTATAATAAATCCATATTCCCAGCAATGCTCTTTAAGCCATATCCCTTCTTTTGTGTTTTCAAAGCTCACATCAAGTCCATACCCCATCTCCTTTGATGTTATGTCTAGGGCAAGTCCCGTTTGATGTTCACTGGTGCCCGGATATGCACTGTGAAGCTTCGTCCATTCTTCGCCTTTTGTGCTCAAATATCTGTTGTATAATGTACTTTGCAGTTCATAACTCCTATATGCGCTACAGATAACCATATGTATATCTTCTGCCAGGGCCTGTTCTCTCATCTCAAGATATGCACTTAAAGCTTTTGCATCTGCGCTTATCCCTTGATTTGATGACAAGCTTCCATCTATTGGCATCAAACTTGACGGTATATAATCTTTGGATAGGGGGTTTTCTTTATTTACAAAAATAAGATAGGGATTACTTTTATCTATTTTAATATCTACGATTTCTTCTTCGCTTTCCTCAATTACAGGTTCCTTAATTTCTTGTTCTTCGGAAAAACAGCCGGTTAAAAGTATAATACCCAAAAGCACAAATACCCCTACTATTCTTTTCTTATATAGATTTGTCATAAGCAATCCTTTCACTACCATCATCAATCACTATAATTCCACACTCTTTAAATCCGTTTTTTTCAAAAACCTTCTCATAGGTCCGTTATCCTCATGGGTGTCAATACGTAAATATTTGCAGTCATTTATACAATATTCAAGACATAATGTCCCAATATTTTTGCTTCTTCTCCCAATGGCTATTCTATGAATAACTCCATATCTATCATTCTTTGTCCACTTAACTCTTATTGAATTGTAACTCTTCTCTTTACCTATATAATAGGTAAATACCCCTGCTATTTCTCCCTGCAATTCATAAACATACGAATGACCCAAACTTATATCATTTAAGATCAAATTCCTGTCCGGATATCCATTAATCCATTGAGACATGTTATTATTTTCCCTCATATATTTTCTTGCATCTTCATATATCAGCATAATGCTATCTATATCATCAATAACAGCTCTTCTAATCATTTTTCTCCCATCACAAGCCACTGGCAATTCTGATTTTTTCCTTTTCCTTGTCTTTTCTCTCGGACATGCTTAAATATGCTATTCCGCTTATGAGCATTAAAACCCCGATAACTTTGTATACCCCTATGGCATCACCGTTAACTATAACCCCGCTTATACCTCCAACTAGAGTTACGGTGTTTTCGACAAATAACGAAGTCATCGATGGAATCAGCTTGTTATTAATGTCATTATATAAATAAAAGCATAAAACCGAACAAAATACTCCAAGATATACTATTAAAGTTAATGTTTTAACATCCTCCATGACAACGGTTATGCCTTGAAAATATTCTCCTTTTAAAATAGCTGCCAGTGTAAAGAACACTCCTCCTCCGACGGATATGGCAACCACTATTTCCAAGGGGTTATATGCTCCTCCTACTCTATTTCCGATTATTGTATAAGCTGCACCGCATAAAACACATATATATAGTATTACATATCCCAATAGCTTTCCTGATGTTTCAAATCCTTCGTCAAATAATACAGTAAACATAACTCCTGCTATGCATATTATGGCGGCTACTATTATGTTCTTTCTTATTTTTTCCTTCAATAAAAGCGAAGACGCCAAGGCTATGGTTATAGGAAGCAAAGCCAATATAATGGAGGCCTCAGATGCGGTGGTCATATCCAGTCCTTTTGTTTCAAGGGTTGCATAAATACATGGCTGTAATGCCATAAGTAATAGTATAGCCCCTTTGCTTTTCCCCCTATAATCAACCTTGAAAATTCCCAAAGCAACAAAAATTAGGCAGGCCAGTCCCGCCATGCCCCATCTCAGTGATAGATACTGCAATATATTCACTTGTTTCAATATGGCTGTAGTAGCTACAAATGATGTTCCCCACACCATTCCTACAACAAATATTTCCAAGGCCAGTTTTATTCTGTTATTCATCTATACCACCCAATTAAATATTATACTATATATAAATTGCTTTGTACATAAAAAAAGAGTCCCTAAATCAAGGGACTTATTACATAAAAAAACCGGCGACGTCCTACTTTCCCAGGCAGCTTCCCGCCAAGTATCATTAGCGCTAAAGAGCTTAACTGCTGTGTTCGAGATGGGAACAGGTGTTGCCTCTTTGCTATTGTCACCGGATTTTCAGTTGTACCGATT